>Ga0080005_124376_pt1 | contig 49944 bp, 44 predicted proteins | sample JossMetagenome_2_FD_69208 | JGI IMG/M metagenome (GOLD analysis project Ga0080005, IMG submission 69208) | Hot spring sediment microbial communities from Joseph's Coat, Yellowstone National Park, USA - JC3_ASED (SPADES assembly) (version 2) | ecosystem: Environmental > Aquatic > Thermal springs >...
GTCGTACTACCAGGGGAAGTCAAAAGCACGGAGAGTGTAGTTAGGGTACTTATGGAATTCAATGATGGGAAAGTAACGTGGAGAACCATGGGGCTATCCACGAGCATAGTCCACGCAAGCACACTGGCACTCCTAGATGGACTCAACTACTACATCCTCATGAGAAACCTAAACCCACAACAACCTAAACATGAAGTGGAGAGATAACATATAACTACATTCAAATACCTTCCTTAAGATATATTGATTCTTCAATTAAGTGCTAACCTGAGCGTTAAAATCACCACCTGGGATGCCGTGTTGGGATTATTAGGAGTATACGTGGGATTTCAGTAATAATTAAAATAAATAATTAATGATTAAAAATATTGATTTTAGTAAACAATTGCTATAGATATTCCCGCTATTATTATTGCTATTTATATTACGATTGGTGGTATATATTTTGTTGAAGAAGGTAAATTTTAAATAGGTATAATGTGCGTGCCTATATAGGTGGTGAGATGGAAATGGAAACCAAGTACTAGAGAGGGATCTCCGGGTTTCAAAGATCGGTGGTTCCCTACTGACAAGAGGGTCTGTTTTGAGGACTATAGGTAGGGTTGTTGGTAGGGACTTCGGTGGAAAACTAATCCTTGTTATCTCAGCAATGAAGGGCGTAACAGACTTGCTTATCAAAGCCTTCGATGAGCACAATCCCGCGATAATAAATGAGGCTCTCTCGGTATACATGGACGAGGCTCACGACCTAGGCTTGAGCCCGTACGTTAGGTTCCTGGAGTTAGTTAATGAGGAGTTGCGTAGGTTCATAAATCTCGGGGAACCGTGGGTTAAGGATTACGTGGTCATCCATGGTGAGCTCCTCTCGTCGTTACTCGTGGAGGGGGTTCTAAATGATGTACTTGGCGTCAAAGCCAAGGCAGTCTATGAGCCGGGCCTGGTTACGAATCAGAATTGGGGTAATGCCGATGTGATGCATGAGCTGAGTAGTGGTAATGTTCGTGCTAAACTCCTAAACCTGCTTGGTAAGTACGATGTACTCATTGTGCCGGGTTTCCTCGGCGTGACCCTGGACGGTAGATACACATCACTGGGTAGGGGTGGCAGTGATTACACAGCCTCATTACTGGCTAGTTACCTAAACGCGTCAAGGCTAACATTCTACACGGACAGCGGTGGCTTATTAAGCGGCGACCCCAGGGTTGTGGATGACCCGGTGCTCATTAGAGAAATTTGTTATGAGGAGGCATACGCAGCATCGATAGTTGGCGCCAAGAAGTTCCACCCAAAGACCTTCGAGCCATTACTTAAGAGCAGGATTTTAACGCTGATAACGAGTCCATGGCTTGACTATGGGACGTATATAAATAATAGGTGTGTAGAGACGCCTAAGATAGTTAATGTGGGTAGGGTTGGGGATGGTAGGTATAAGGTCTCAGTTGTTGGGTGCGGTATAGCTAATAATGAGAGCTTTATCCGCGAGATCGTGAGTATCGCTTCGTCATACAAGGTGGAGCACGTAATGCACGAGGGAAGTCACGTGGTCTCCCTACTCAGTAACGGTAACGGTGAGGATACCCTACACCTAGTTAAGGACTTGCATAGGTGGGTGAGAAAATGGGTAGGGTGAGGGTCTCCATACTAGGCTCCACAGGGCTTGTTGGGCAATGGATGGTTAAGCTTCTTGAGAATCACCCATTCATTGATGTGGTTAAGTTATCCGCATCGCCGGGTAAGGTTGGGCGTAGGTATGGCGATGCTGTCCACTGGTTCATACCCGGCGATATACCTGAGTATGCAAGGGACATAGTGTTGGTATCCACGGAACCCCTTGATCACAAGGATGTTGATGTTGTATTATCGGCATTGCCCAACGAGGTTGCCGGTTCCGTAGAGAGTAAATTGCTTGCTTCGGGAATTAATGTTGTGTCCAACGCATCACCGGAGAGGTTAAGCCCCGGTGTTCCTTTGATAAATCCCGAGGTTAATTGGAACCACCTTGAGATTCTTAGGAGTACTAAGGGTAATTGGTTGGTTAAGAACCCGAACTGTACGGCCGCGATAATATCAATGCCCCTAAAGCCACTCCAGGACTTGATTCACGAGTTGCACATAGTCACGCTGCAGTCCGTATCAGGCGCGGGTTACCTGGGGCTTTCCTACCTGGCGATTGATGGTAATGTAATACCGTTCATAAAGGGTGAGGAGGAGAAGATTGATGCGGAGATAAACAAAATGCTTGGAAAACAGTCACCGGGCAATTATGAGCCATGGGGAAGACCCATCTATGTAACATCGACGAGGGTACCCGTTAAGTACGGACACATGGCAGTAATACACGCTGTACTCAAGGAGCCAATGGATCGGGATAAGGTAATTAATGCCCTAAGGAACTTTAGATCATTACCCCAGGAGGCTGAATTACCCACGGCACCTAAGGAACCGGTGAAGGTGCTGGATAGGATTGATGCGCCACAACCCGCTAGGGATTTAGACCCAATGGCTGTTAGTGTGGGTAGGGTTTCGGTTAGGAATAACGTGCTTAGGATGGTTGTTTTGGGCGATAACCTCGTCCGTGGGGCTGCAGGAATAACAATCCTAACATTAGAGACCATGAAGCATTTGAAATTAATATGATCTATTTTTAATTGGACTTTAATGCCTCATTGCATTTAATATGTCTACTAGATCCGTCAACACAGCCTGGGCTGTCTCGTATCTACCAGCGCCGGGCCCTATTATCGTTAACTCACCCAGAGTATCAAGTCTTAACCTTAGGGCGTTCAGGTTTCGTGACACGTGGGCTAGTATGTCGTTCTTATCCAGTGGTATTGGCTTCACATATGCCTTATCCTTATCGGCATAGGCTATCAACTTAACGACCTTATCACCATACCCCCTGATGTCAATGCCCCTAATTCCCCTAACCTCCATGCCCTCTAACTCATGTTTCCAACCGATGACCCTCGACAAAATTATAGTCTTCAATGCTGCATCAAGCCCATCAATATCTAGAGATGGGTCCGCCTCGGCATAGCCCAATTGCTGGGCGAGCCTTAGTGCATCATCGAAGGACAAGCCCTCCTCATACATCTTAGTTAGAATGAAGTTTGTGGTACCATTGAGAATGCCCATGAATGACTCCACGTGAGCTCCAGGTAATAGGTTGAGTATGTTGAAGGATGGCGTACCAGCCATGACGGTGCCCTTAAACCTAACGAGCTTACCATACCTCCTACTTAACTCCATCAACTCATCGTAATGAAACGCTATTGGGCCCTTATTAGTGGTGATCACGTGCTTACCACTTCTCAATGCCGTGGCTAGGTATGTAAATGCGGGTTCACCCTTTGACCTCACAACAAGGTCCGTGAACTCACACATTATATCTGCATTGCTTTCAGATATTAACCTTGGAATCTCATCAACCTCGACCTTATCTCCTAATAACCTGCCTTGAATTGCCTCATTAAGTATGCTAGGTTTTGGATTTATTATGTGACCACGCCTCCTATCTATTATTTCCGTAACAACGACATTGAGCCCCAACCTACCTTTAACCCTGGTGAGTAGCTCAAAGAAACCCTGCCCAACATTTCCAAAGCCTACTATTAAGATCCTAATTGCCTGCATTATGTAACTACATTGTGCTTTCGCATTTATTTAAAGTATTACGTGAGCTCAATACCCTATTAATTTGATGGTAATGCTTAAATAACCTATTTAACAGATTATCAGGGGGTTTGAAATGGAAACCAGGAACTAATAAAACCCTTCAGTAAATACGTCCTTAAGTGCCCAAGGTGTGGTTACGAGGTTGAGCCAAGTCCATTCGTCATGAGGTGTCCAAGGTGTGGGGAGCTTCTCGATACCTTAGTGGACACGGGCAAGGCTCACATTAGGTGGGGTGGACTTCACGGTAGGGGTGTTTGGAGGTATAGGGATTTGTTGCCAGGGTTGAATCATGTTGTTACCATGGGTGAGGGATCGACACCATTAATAAGGTTGAGGGAGTATCCAAATGCCTATGTTAAGTTTGAGGGTGCAAATCCAACGGGTTCCTTTAAGGATAGGGGCATGACTGTGGGTGCGTCGTTAGCGGTATCGCTGGGTGTCAGGGGTGTTGTTGTGGCATCCACGGGTAACACCGCCGCATCTGCCGCAGCCTACTCAGCCAGGGCTGGGCTTGAGTGCGTGGTGGTTCTTCCCAAGGGTAATGTTGCGAGGGGAAAGCTTGCCCAATCAGTACTACATGGTGCACGTATTGTGGAGGTGCCTGGTACGTTTGACAACGCCTTGGAGTACGTACTCGATACTGTACTTAGTGATGGTGCTGTTAATGACATCAATTACTATCCACTTAATTCGATAAATCCATGGAGGCTTGAGGGTCAGAAGACCATAGCCTTTGAAATTATTGAGGAGATTGGAGTACCGGACTTCGTGTTTGTCCCGGTGGGTAATGGCGGTAACATCTACGCCATATGGAAGGGCTTCAGGGAGTTGCTTGAGTTGGGTGTTATTGATAGGGTACCTAGGATGATTGGGGTTCAAGCTGAGGGCGCGGCACCAATGGTCAGGTACTGGAGGGGTTTGGGTGAGGCTAGGATTGATAATCCAAGGACAGTGGCATCTGCAATAAGGATTGGGAAGCCCGTTAACTGGTTTAGGGCGTATAGGGCTGTTAAGTACAGCAACGGCTTATTCCTCGAGGTTTCTGATGAGGAGATAATAAGGGCCCAGGGAATGTTGGGTAGGGAGGGTGTTGGTGTAGAACCTGCGAGCGCGGCTTCCTTAGCAGGTTACCTAAGGGCGTTGAAGGAGGGTATTGTTGATGTGAACGATAGGGTAGTTCTAATTGCAACAGGCCATGCGCTTAAGGATCCCGATATCCTAGTTCGAGACAATGTTCAGTCTATAACTATTTCCTCACTGGAGGAATTAAGGCGTTTACTTAAAACGTGAGGGATAATTGCAAGGTCGTGTTGAATTTAAAGTAAGATTGAAAAAGGTCATACAGGGTAGAGTGGTACTTGGTTTAGGGCTGTTGTTTCCTCAAATCCTAAGGCCACGTTCATAGCCTGTACGGCTTGTCCACTGGCCCCCTTCATTAGGTTGTCAATTGCTGATAATATCACTAACCTACCCAACCTATTGTCTATTTCGAAGCCAATATCCACGAGATTAGAACCTATTACGTACTTAACGTCTGGATATCTCTGGAACCCAGCCCTGTCCTTCACAAGCCTGATGAATGGTTCATTGCCATACATTGACCTATACACCCTCCATATGTCTGGTTCAGACACATCCTTAACAAGCCATGTGTGCGATGTCGTTAGTATGCCCCTAACCAAGTCCACAGCATGTGGTGTGAAGGCTACGCGAACCTGCCTATTAATTAGTAGACCCAGTTCCTGCTCTATCTCAGCGGTGTGCCTATGGTGAACAACCTCGTATGGCCTAATGACGTATGTCCTGAACGGGTGCAGATCGAGCCTTGGTGCGTGGGCGCCAGCTCCAGAGCTTGATATCTTCGCATCAACCACTATCCTATCGGTATCGATAAGGCCGGCCTTAACGATTGGCGCCAGTGATATTATTGCTGCCGTCGCCATGCAGCCGGGTACGGCAATTAGCTTAGCGCCCCTAAGCTCCTCCCTATGTAATTCGGGTAGTCCATACGCAGCCTTAGCCAGCAGGTCTGGGTATGGGTGCGGCTTCTCCCAGCCATACCACTCGACGTATGCCGCGGGATCCTTAAGTCTAAAATCTGCTGATAGGTCTATTACAGTGATGCCGCTCTCGTACAGCTTGGGAACCCACTCAAGGCTTTGCCCATGGGGTAGGGCTAGGAACACGACATCTACGTCATGCTTAAGTACGGAGTCTATGGTTGAATCGATGAACGTTAAGTTAGTCCTGCCCCTAAGGTTTGGGTGAACCCTGAATAGGTATTCGCCCTTAAACTCCCTAGACGTTGCGCAGGACAATTCAATGCCTGGGTGATTAATTAACAGCCTAAGCAACTCACCACCAGTGATTCCACTGGCCCCAACAACACAGGCCCTATACCTACCACCTACCATTTAACCACCCCACGATTGCATTCATGAATTGATCGATATTCTCCACGGTTAACTCAACCCTGGGGTCAAGCCCTAGCACCATCTGTTCGCCATTATAGGTACCGATTACGTAGGTACATAACACACAACCTATATCCCTACTAAGCCTCAATAATGTGCTCTCCAAAGAACCACAACCAACACACCTATCCCCAATAACCTGGGCATTGAATAATTTCTCGGGTGCCTTCATGAGCATGTTCACCCTGGCCAACGAATTCTCCATATACATCCTATGCTCAGCTATTGATTTACTACCTTCCCACGTTATTACAACACCATCAAGCCCAAGCGATGGGGCTGGTGTAGCCATATAAGCCCTGCCGATGCCCCTAACAACCTTAGCCACAACATTTGGGTCAAGCGCTATATTAAACTCGGGCGTTGGGTACCCCATCTTCCTTAGCTCTTTAAATAGTAATGCCCTATTTATCCCCATGGCATAAACATTATGTGGGTTCAACGTATTATTAAACAGGCTTGATAGAACGAACGACTCGAAGACATCATCTAGAAGTAATACGGCCTTACTTTGCATAGGCTTTAACGCATCATTCTTGACATTAACAGCACCAACCTTAAGCCCAGTATTGAGTAACTTATTGTATAATTGCTGCTCTAGTGGTCCATACTTATCGAGGACGAGGACGAGGTCTTGCCCCACCGCTTCAATTACAACCACCTAGGAAGGTCGAGGCGCCTGTGAAATTTAAATATTTTCTTTATCAAGTACAGGGGTATAGGATTCCCTATTTTTATGGGCGCAATACTTATATAGCATATGTATATGCCCACCCGTGGCAGTGATGGAACGGGAACCACTAATAGGGATAATCCCAGGGGATCCTCAATATCCATACTCTACGATATACTAAGGATTGAGGAGAAGCTGTTAATTAATGAATTTAAGGCACTTGGTGTCGAGGTTAGGCTTGTAAACATTAATGACATGTCATTGAACCTTAATGATTACGAGGAGGGTTTCGGCATCGTGCTTATTAGGGCGCTGAGCCACTCTAAGGCCGGCTTGGTGGCGCGTATATTGAATATACGTGGGATTACAACGATAAATAATGGTATGGCCATAGAGAATTCTTGGAATAAGGCCATTGCACTGTCAATACTGGCTAGGTCGAAGGTGCCTGTGGTACCTACGAAACTCGTATTATCAACAAACCTGCAGGGTGATGGTATTAATTACCCGGCCATTGTTAAGCCTGTCCACGGGTCCTGGGGCAGGCTTGTGAGCCTAGTGGGTAGTAGTGATGAGTTATCGCTGCTCCTCAAGCATAGGGCCCTTGGCGACTCCTACTCCAGGGTTGCCATGGTACAACCCTTCATCGGTGACGGCACGGATTACAGGGTTTTCGTTATTGGCGGTGAAGTCGTGGCTTCAATGATGAGGAAGCCGAGTAATGGTGATTGGAGGAGTAATGTGTCAAGGGGTGGCGCTGCCCACGGTGTTAGGTTGGGTGATGATGCCTATGAAATAGCTGTCAAGGCAACCGAGGCCTTGGGGCTTGATTACGCAGGTGTTGATTTACTCTATAGTCCTGGGAGTGGTTACCTGGTCAACGAGGTCAACGCAATACCCGAGTTTAAGGGCTTGATGGGTGCCTCAGGCGTTAATATACCGCGTAAAATAGTTGAGTATGTATTAAGTGTCGCCAGGAGGTGATTCGACAATGAGTGATGATATACTTAGGTTTGAGAATGAGTACCTGGCTAGGTATTACAGTAAGAAGCCGTTGAATATTGTCAGGGGCAGTATGCAGTATGTGTGGGATTCGAGTGGTAATAAGTACCTAGACATGCATACAGGCTTTGGCGTGGCTTTCTTGGGCCATACGAACCCGAGGATTGTTAACGCAATCAGGGAGCAACTCGATAAAATATTCACTGTGCCACTAACGTTTTATAACGAGGCTAGAGCCGAGTTCGTCAAAGAATTCTCCCGGATATTACCTAGTGGCTTCGGAAAAGTGTTTCTTCAAAATAGTGGCACTGAGGCTGTTGAGGTTGCATTGAAGATTGCCAGGAAGATTAGTAAGAAGGCGGAGTTCCTTGCATTCCTAAACTCATTCCATGGGAGAACCCTAGGCTCCCTATCCGTTACCGGCAATGAGAAGTATAGGAAAGCCTTCGAACCACTACCTTATAAGGTTAGGTTCGCTCCCTTCAATGCCGTTGAGCAGGTCGATAAGTTGGTCACCGAGGACTTGGCCGCTGTGATAGTAGAGCCGGTGCAGGGTGAGGGGGGTGTTAACCCAGCAAAGCCCGAATTCCTGAGGGCTTTGAGGCAGGTTACTAGGGAGAGGAATGTATTACTGATATTTGACGAGGTGCAGGCTGGTTTCGGTAGGACTGGTGCTGTGTGGGCGTTTGAGAATTACGGTGCTGAGCCCGACATCTTCACCGCAGGCAAATCAATAGCTGGCGGGTTACCGATAGGTGTTGCGGTGGTTAGGAGGGAGTATGGCGATGTGTTCGAGCCTGGTGAGCACGGTAGCACCTTCGCCGGTAACCCATTAACCATGGCAGCCGCCAAGGCTGGCGTTGAGGTTTTGATCAGTGAGGACGTGCCCAGTAAGGCCAGGGCGCTTGGTGAGAGGTTCATGAGGATTCTGGAGGATGAGGTTGGGAATCTAAAGCCAGTGCTAAGGATTAAGGGCCTCGGGTTGATGCTTGGTGTGGAGTTGAAGAAGAGGGCTGAGCCCTATGTTGATAAGTTGATTGGTTTAAGGCTACTAACGAGTGTGGCTGGCGGCACAACAATTAGGCTATTACCACCCTACTGCATAAACGATGATGATATTAATTTAGCGGTCACAGCATTAAAGAACGCCTTAGCCGAGTAATTTTACTAGCTCATTGACTATCCTGGTTAACTCCTCATCACTCAATGGCTCCCTCCTAGGCCCATTGTCATATAACGACTTAACCCTCTCATAAACTGCATCGACGAGCTCCTCATTAACGGCGAAACCATGTAACCTAAGCCAATGCCTAATCGAGGACTTCCCCGAATATGGCCCTATCATTATCCTGGCCTCACGACCAACAAGGCCCGGGTCCATGGATAGGTAGGTAATTGGGTTCCTCAACTGGGCGTCTATGTGTATCCCGGCGGCTGTGGTGAAGGCGTTATCGCCAACTATGGGTTGGTACGTAGGCACCCTATAACCCATTGATGAGAAGACCTCAATTACGTCTCTAAGGACCCTCGGGTTCATACCATCAAGAGACCCCTTAATCCTAGTGTACCAAATGATTAATGACTCTATCGGCACATTGCCAGCCCTCTCCCCAATACCAAGCAACGTACCATTATTCACACTAGCACCATACAACCAGGCAGAGACTGCGTTGGCAACGGCCATGTGGTAGTCACCATGGCCATGGAATTCCAAGTTCTCGCTAGACACACCCAACACCCTTCTAAACACCCACACAAGCTTTGGTATACTGTATGGCAGTGAGGCGAAGGGGTATGGAACACCAACACCTGTCGTGTCCGGGAGCTTAATTACAATATCCACACCATACCTCTCGCCTAACCTGAGCAGTTTCTCGACGAAAGGTATTACGAAGCCGACCACGTCAGCCCTAGTCACATCCTCCAAACTACACCTAAGCCTAACACCACCCCTCAGCGCATACTCAGCCGCCTCCAGGTACTTCTCAACAACCCTATCCCTAGTCGAGCCAAACTTATACCTAATGTGTATGTCGGATATGGACATGAGCATCACCATCTCATCAAGCCCAGCCTCCCTAACCAACCTGACATCATCAACCCTAGCCCTACCCCAACCAATAACCTTGGGATACTCGAGATCAAGCTCCCTAACAGCCTTAACAAGCCTCCTATCCCTCTCCGTATAGAGGAAGAACTCACTCCTTATTATCCTACCACTACCATTATCCAAATTCCCAAGCAATTTAAAGAGCTTGACCGCATCTTCGACGGAGTAGTACATGTAAAAGGCCTGTTGACCATCCCTAAACGTTGTGTCGGTTATGAACAACTCACTCGGGATATCAGGCTCCACATAAACTCCATCGAAAGATAACCTAGGCGGTAATGGCCATTGACCTACAACATCCTTAAGCACGCTGTCAACATCTACGTAATCAATACCCTCCCTCCTAAGTAGTTTGATTAACTCCTCCGCATTGCCTGGGTTATTACCTGGGACTTCAATAGAGACCCCCGGGCTTATGTGGAAATAAATAATTTATAAATTTTACCCTCAATAATAAATAATCATCTATATGGTAATTACTTGTAAATATTCATAAATTCAACAATGGCTTGTTTATAGACCTCAATGGCCCTTAGGTAATCCTCAACAAGTATGTACTCTTCGAGTGAGTGCGATGAAAAACCATCGCCTGGCCCATAGGCTACAAGGTTCCTTGTTAATTGGGCTAGATCATTCATGTCGCTGGTACCCCATTTCCTCGCTAGCACCGGTTTTTCACCCAGGACCTTTATTATTGCCCTAGACACAGCCCTCATGGCAGGGTTATCAACTGGTACCTCCACGGGCTCCGTACACCACTTAATGTTTATGTTACCGTAACCACCGAACTCATTACCCAACTTAATGATTGCATCTCTAACGTCATTGCATGACTTGCCGGGTGGTATCCTAACATCCAGTACTAACCTGCAATTGCTCGGTATCATGTTCTCCGCCTCGCCGCAATTCATGATTGTTGGAGTCACGAGGAAGTCCTCATAATTCACACCAGCCCTTAGGTACTCACGTAATCTGTTGTACACCTCCATGGCTATCAATATGGAATTCGACGATAGGTCAGGATTCGATGCATGACCACCCCTTGTCTTAATCGTAACTTCTACCTTCGTTCCACCCCTGTACTTATTCACCACCTTATTGACACCAGTGGGTTCGCCAACTATGACGCCGTGAGGCTTGGGCACGTGGTTACCCCTTATCAGGTTTGCGGTGCCCAGGCTATCGCCCTCCTCGTGAACCACCGCCGTAAGCACCAGGGTACCCCTTGGCAACTCGCTCTCCATGAACGCTATCGCCATGGCCATGAGCGGGCCCTTATCGTCACTAGCACCCCTACCGATTATTTTATTGCCCTCGCGCTTAACCTCTATGAAGCCTGGTATCGTGTCCATGTGCGCATGGAGCCATAGCACGGGCTCGCCACCACCCCTAACGGCTATTACGTTGCCCACATTGTCGACCCTAGCATCGAAGCCGTTCATAACCAGTAACTCCCTGAGGAACTCCGTAAGCCCATGCTCCTCACCCGTGGGCGAGTATATGCTCAGTGCCTCCATCAATAGTTTTAACCTAGCCTCATCAGTGAACATGGTTAACCCCTCTTCGTCAGATCGAGTACGAGCTCCACGATGTGCCTAGCCACATTGACACCGGTGACCCTCTGGACATTCTTGAACTCGGGCACGGTGTTTACCTCAAGCACCTTATAACCACCATCAGACTCCACAACATCGACACCGGCATAGTAGGCACCTATGGCCTTGGTAGCCCTAACACTTATGTCCTCAAGCTCGGGATCCACCCTGACAGCCTCAGCCTTACCACCCCTTGCAGTGTTTGTCCTCCAATCATCGTTGACCGCATACCTATAAATCGCAGCCACAGCCCTATCCCCAACCACCGTTACCCTAATGTCCCTGCCAGGCTTCCTTACGTATTCCTGCACAAGGTATGCGCCGTACTGAGGATTACCCATCGAATCCCTATGCCTAACCAGGAGCTGTAAATCCTCAACACCACCCACTAGGCTCACTAGCCTACCCCAGGAACCATGGACAGGCTTAACAATGGCAGGTATACCGACTGCGTTGAGAACCTTAACTGCAACATCCCCTGATAGGGTAATCACGGTGTTGGGTATTGGGACACCCACCCTGCTGAGTATGGCGAGGGTTACTGCCTTATTATTACCGATTAATATGGACATTGCCGGGTTTATCGAGATTCCACCGAGGGCTTCGTAGAGTTGGGACACGAGTTGCGACTTATGCTGACTTATCGTCCTTATGAAAGCAGCGCCACCATCACCGCCGTTTGGGAGGTTTAGCGTCAGCTCCCCAGCATTAACCAACCTATAATTAACGTTTAGGCTGTTGAACTCCCTAATGAGTAGTTTCTCATCGAGCCTTACTGCATCGTATATGAAGTCAATGGCTTCAATCAGAACCACCTCTTACTCTCCCCAATCCTCCTCCTCAACCTTGATTAGCTTCAGTTGTATCAAACCATTCTGAATAACCACCTGGTACTTCTGGCCACAGCTTGGGCAGCTAACGAGCTCTCCATCAAGGACATCGTCTGGTATTTCTATATCTGCACCGCATACCTGGCATGAGGTCTTTGTTGGCATCAGTAGTTACGTGAATATAGCCTATTTAAGCATTGCGGTTAATCGATGTTTAGTTTATAGTTAAGCCATGGGTATAAATATACAAGACACGCCCTACTGGTTAGGAATCACGTGTGTTCCAAAGCCGTTGATTGCGGAGGATATGGGGTTCTCGATTGTTCCATTGGATATTACGACACGTATTCCCTTACTTGCCAACTGCATTGCTGTGTACACCTTCCTCTTCATGCCGCCCTTAACCTCTTGGCTCTTAAAGAGCTCCTGCGCCTCGGTAATAGACGCCCTACCAACAACCTTCCCATTCATTAATACACCATCGACGTCCGTGAGAATTACCGCTAGGTCGGGCCTTAATGAGTATGAAAGAACCTCAAGTGCTTGATCTCCATCAACATTCAACGGACCGCCTGTCTTGTTGTCCATTGCTATTGGGGCTATCGCCGGCGTAAAACCATCATTTAGCAACTTCACTATGAAATCGCTGTTCGAGCTCTCTATCTTACCTGTATAGCCACCATCCACAATCCTCTCCCTACCCCTCTCATCTATTATTACCATAGTTTCCCTCCTCCTCGCCCTCAGTAATCCACCATCAACACCCGATAACCCAATTGCGTTAACACCAACACCCTGCAACCTACTAACTAGGTCCTTGTTTAGGAACATCATGCCCATAATGTAAACCCTGAGGGTCTCGAGATCAGTATACCTACTGGTAACGCCGCTGGGGCTTGTCACGAACCTTGGCTTGAGCCCCATTTTCTCCATCAACTCGTTCACGAAGTAACCACCACCGTGCACAATCACTAACTTATGACCATTGCCCAATAACCTAGGGACCTCCTTGACGAGGTTGTCCACGCCCTTTCGAATTACGGAACCACCGACCTTGATTAGGATTAGCATCTGGTAACTACGCGGTAGGTAGTAATTATAAGGATTACCGTGACGACGATTATTTTGAATAAATATATTAATTTGAATTTATAGGGACCTCCCGTATTCACTTACCGCCTCGGCAATCCTCCTAATACCCTCGACGATCCTATCGATACTCTCGACCACAAAGGATATCCTAATCGCTGACCTATAAATATCGCTGAAGTACGTGCCAGGTATCACAGTCACACCAAACTTCTCAAGGAGAAGCTCGGCAAGCCTCTCCGAGTCCTTTATGTAGCCTGATAGGTCTGCGAATACGAACATTGAACCCCTTGGAACAATAAAGCGTGCCTCGGGTAGGTACTCCCTAAGGGCTTTGACCGCGGCATCCCTTCTAGACCTATACTCCTCAACTATGTATTTCAAATGCCTAAACCTGACCTCAGACCTCAGGTACATGGTTACGAACCTCTGGGCAATGACTGGTGGACAATAGGTCATCTCCTCAGCCGCTAACTTAAGCTTGGGCACTGCATCACTGGGTCCATAAATGAAACCGAGTCTCCATCCTGGAATGCCTGGATCCTTAGAGAATGTGTTTATTGATATTACGTGATCCGGGGCGTATCTGTAGATGTATGTGTGCTCTCCCTCATAAATAAGCGTTCTATATGCCTCATCAGACACAATCCAGAAATCCTCATCCTTTGCCAGATCTGCTATTGCCTTTGCCGTATCCCTATCAATCACACTACCCGTAGGGTTGTCCGGAGAAACTATTACCAGGGCCTTCGTTTTATTTGTTATTAATTCCTTCAGTTTCTCAACATCAACCCTGAAGCCCTCGTTTAAGCTCAAGCCGAGCCTCTTAATCCTACCACCGAAGTACTCGATTATTGGCTTATAACCAAAGTATGTTGGATCAAGGAGTATAACCTCATCGCCTGGATTTAGGATTGTCATGAAAGTCGCGAACATACCCTCCTGACCGCCAGCCGTTATAACTATATTGTCGGGGCTAACATCGATACCACCAAGCCTCCTCAAATCCTCAGATACTGCCTCCCTAAGCTCCATAATGCCCTGGCTCGGGGTATAGCCATACAGATCCATCCCCTTACCCTCAATGAGTTGGTTGGCGAGCATGGACCTAATCTCGATGGGTGGTTGTATCCCGGGTTGCCCAGCGGATAGGTTTATCACATCCCTATTCTCACGCTTTAACCTCTCCCTGATCGCATCTATCTTCCTGGTGGGTGACTCCCTCAGGAAGGTTATTGTTTGCGAGAACCCGCGCATTGTCTCCCCTATTTTACTCAAGTATATATACTTTATTTATTCATAGCCGTGGCATAGGTTCTTTAAGGGCAAAGCTTATAAAATATTTATAATAACCCTCACGAATGATTCGGCTTGAGGAGACGCTATCTCGTGCTTCAGGATGGGAGCGTATACCGTGGTTACGCCTTTGGTGCTGACACAAATGCAGTTGGTGAAGTTGTATTCACGACAGCTAACGTTGGCTATCCAGAGTCATTGACCGACCCATCATATAAGGGTCAGATTCTCGTTTTCACAAGCCCCCTAATTGGTAATTACGGTGTTTCACAGGACCAGTGGGAGAGTGACTCAATCCAGGTTAGTGGTGTTGTTGTCTTTGACGCCACATCGCCAAGTCATTACACCTCAGTCATGAGCCTTGACGAGTGGTTGAGGAGGGAGGGTGTACCTGGCGTGTTTAGGGTTGACACTAGGGCGTTGACCGTCAAGTTGAGGGAGGTTGGTGTCATGATGGGGGCTATAGTTGATGATGTGAACGAGGGACTTAGGCTTGTTAGGGATGCGCCACGTTATGATGAGATTGATTTCACAAGGCTCGTATCGCCTAAGGACATCATTAGTTATGGGGATGATGATGAACCATGCATTGGAATTATTGATTGTGGGGTCAAGCTTGGTATAGTGAGGAGCTTATTGGCTAGGGGTTTCAGGGTCGTTAGGTACCCATGCCACATGTGGTCTGAGGCAATAAGTAATTGCGATGGTGTCCTACTCAGTAATGGGCCTGGCAACCCTAACCTACTTAATTTCCTTGTGGATGCTGTGGTTGATATTATTAGGGATAGAAAACCAACCCTAGGCATATGCCTAGGACATCAGGTAATAGCCCTAGGCATTGGGGCTAGGTTGTACAAAATGAAGTATGGACACAGGGCAATAAACAAGCCAGTCCTCGACCTACTTAGGAATAGGGTTTACATAACGACCCACAACCATGGATATGCCGTAGACCCACAATCAATCAAAGGCACCGGGTTTAAGGTGTGGGCCGTGCAACCCGATGACAAAACCGTGGAAGGGTTAATACATGAGGAACTACCAATAATAACGACACAATTCCACTCAGAGGCGAGACCTGGTCCCCAAGACACAAACTGGGTCTTTGATGAGTTTGCAAGGTTGGTGATAAGGTATGGACGCTAGGAAGGTATTAATTGTAGGTAGCGGGCCGATAAAGGTTGCCGAGGCTGCCGAGTTCGATTACTCAGGGATCCAGGCGTTGAAGGCGTATAAGGAGGAAGGATTGACCACAGTACTCGTTAATCCAAACATAGCCACGGTACAGACAACAAAGGTTTTTGCTGACAAGGTTTACCTGGTGCCAATAAGGACCGAGTACCTGGCTAAGGTTATTGAGAGGGAGAGGCCCGACGCCATAGCGTGTGGCTTTGGTGGGCAAACGGCACTGTCCGCATGCATTAATCTAAACGATTCTGGGGTACTTAGGAAGTACGGTGTTAAGGTCCTGGGTACACCAATAGAGGGCATAAGGTCTGCATTGAGTAGGGAGTTGTTTAAGGAGTTGATGGGTAGGCATGGCATACCCACGCTACCCTCAATAACAACGTACTCATTAAACGAGGCCATGGATGCAGCGAGGAAGCTGGGATATCCAGTACTGGCTAGGGTATCCTTTAACCTAGGTGGTGCGGGTGCCTTTGTGGCGAATAACGAGGCGGAGTTAATTAGTAAGTATCATAAGGCCCTCGCCCAGAGCGAGATCAAGGAGGTTCTGATCGAGAAGTACATTGATGGTTGGAAGGAAATAGAGTTTGAGGTTATGAGGGATTCCTACGGTAATTCTGTGGCTGTGGTGTGTACGGAGAACGTAGACCCAATGGGTGTGCATACGGGCGATTCTGTCGTGGTGGCACCCTGCCTAACACTAAACAATGAGGAGTACCAGAGGGCTAGGCTGTTGTCTATCGGCGTCGCCAATGCCATAAACCTGGTTGGTGAGCGCAACGTGCAGGTTGCAATAAACCCAAGGGGGTCCGACATGTACGTCATAGAGACCAACCCTAGGATGAGTAGGTCAAGCGCGCTGGCTAGTAAGGCCTCGGGCTATCCACTAGCCTACATGGCCGCTAAATTAACCCTGGGTTATAGGTTGGATGAGTTGATCAATAGTGTTACGAACAGAACCGTGGCCGCCTTCGAACCAAGTCTCGACTACATAGTGGTTAAGATACCCAGGTGGGAGAGTGATAGGTTCGAGGTTGATGAATCCCTGGGTCCCGAGATGATGAGTATTGGTGAGGTAATGGGTATAGGGAGAACGCTTGAGGAGGCTTGGCAGAAAGCCGTTAGGATGCTGGACATTGGGGAGCCGGGCCTGGTTGGTGGTCGCATATACAACGAGGCAACTGTTGAGGAGGCGAAGGATAAGGTCATGAGGAGGAAGCCCTATTGGTTCCTATACGCAGCCGTGCTACTGAGGGAGGGTTACTCCGTCGACGAGATAAATAGGTGGATAGGTGTCGATAAGTTCTTCCTAAACGCGATCAAGAGGGTTGTGGATGCCTACGAGGGGTTGAGGAAGGGCCTAATAACGTTGAATGAGGATGTTGTTGAGGAGTTGTACGTACTAGGCTTCAGTGAGGAGCAGATACGCCGTGCACTAGGCGGTGAGGCACCGAGTAGGTTGCCTGTGGTTAAGCAGATAGACACATTGGCTGGTGAGTGGCCGGCCAGTACGAACTACCTATACCTAACCCACGGTGGTGAGGTTGATGACTACACAGGGCCTGGTGTGGATGCCATAGTGGTCGGGGCTGGCGTCTTTAGGATCGGGGTTTCCGTGGAGTTTGACTGGGCTGTGGTTAACACAGTCCTCGCCCTAAGGAGGCTTGGGTATAGGGTGGGTATTGTTAATTATAACCCAGAGACCGTGAGCACTGACTGGGACCTCGCAAATAAGCTATTCTTTGAGGAATTAACGCCGGAGACCCTGAGGAACATATTGATTAAGGAGAGGCCAAAGGTAGTCATCCTTTGGGCGGGTGGGCAGATTGGGCAGAGGCTCTATGGTAAGGCTAGGTCCTGGCTATCCAATGGCGAGATACTCGGGACATCGCCAGAAAGTATTGACTTAGCCGAGGATAGGGTGAAGTTCTCAAAGTTACTCGAGGGGTTGGGGATTGATCAACCACCCTGGACCTTCGCAAGGTCCTTGGAGGAGTTGATAGGCATTGTGGAGAGGTGGCTGGACTACCCGGTGATGATTAGGCCGAGCTACGTGCTTGGAGGCACGTACATGGGGCTTGCGAGGAATAGGGATGAGCTGGTCAAGTACGTGAGCAGGGCCACGAGAATAAGCCCAGAACACCCGGTGGTTGTCTCCAAGTTCATAGGCAATGGCATTGAGGCGGAGGTTGACGGCGTTAGTGACGGAAAGTCCGTCGTAGCAATCCCCGTTGAGCACATCGAACCACCTGGCGTACACTCGGGAGATAGCACGATGGTCATATCACCCAGGGGCCTCGACTATAGGCTGAATGATGGCTGGAGGGTCAGGATGGCGGAGGCTTCATTCAAGATAGCAATTGCATTGAGTATCAGGGGTCCGTTCAACATACAGTTCATAGTTGGTGACAAACTATACGTGATAGAGGCGAACGTGAGGGCGAGCAGGTCCATGCCATTCACGAGCAAGGCAATCGGCATAAACCTGATGGACCTATCAGTCAAGGCAGCAATGAGCGGTTTAGGCATGGATAGGGAATACCTGGTACTAAGACCGAGGCGCTGGTGGGTTAAGGCAAGCCAATTCTCCTGGAGCAGGATCAGGGGCGCATACCCAAGGTTAGGTCCGGTCATGTACAGCACAGGCGAGGTTGCATCAAGTGGGCACACACTCCAGGAAGCCCTACTCAAGGCCTGGCTATCCACAACCCCATCAAGGATCCCAAGAAACAACGCACTAGTCTACACATACGACGAGTACCTGAAGGAACAAATCGACGAAATAACAAACCAACTAGACGGGTGGATCAAGGTAATAACAGACACAACAACAGTCAAGGAAGACATAAAGGCGGGACGCATAGACATCGTAATCACGGGGGGAGACACAAGGGATAAGGACTACGAAATACGCAGACTAGCCGCAGACACGGCAACGCCATTAATCCTACACCCAAAACTAGGCCTCGAACTATCACGAGCATTCAGGTGGCTATGGACAGGCAACGAACCAGACATCGAGGAACTACAAGAAGCACAACACACCCCAAGCCCTACTTCCAAAAACTAACCAACCCAAACAAGTTATGAGTCTACGAGACGAATTTCGTGCCATGGCAAAATTTTGCCACGAAACGAATAGTGAAGCAATGTTGAAAATAAGCACTACTTAATTAATAATTTGTTATTCACGGCCTCTCATTGAGTGGTACGTACTTAAGGCCTATGGGTCCTACGTACTTCTCGGTGGGCCTGATTAATCGGCCATTCATTTGCCAGTATTCAAGCACATGTGCTACCCAACCGACGATCCTTGCTATTGCGAAGTTTGCGGGATTATATTCAGGTGGAAATCCTAGGGTGTAGAATATCAGTGATGCGTATAGGTCTGTGTTTGCGTAAACTCCCTTACTGCTTAGGTGCTTCTCCACGGCCTTCTCCAGGGCTAATGCTGTTTCGTATAGCCTCTGGTACTCGCCACCCTTCTCCCTCGCCAACTCCCCAGCGATCGTTCTCAGGTAGTTAACCCTGGGGTCCGTGTACTTCTTGTAAAGCCTGTGCCCGAAACCTATTATCTTCTCGCCCCTCCTCACCTTGCTGATTACGTAGTCCTCAGCCTTGGCGGGATCACCAGCCTCCACGGTCGTCTTTAAAGCCTCGAAACTTGCACCGCCATGTAGTGGGCCCTTTAGGCTCGATAGGGCTGCCACAATCGCCGAGTATATGTCGGACCATGTGGAGGCCACGGTTATGGCTGTGAAGGCTGAGTTATTCATGCTGTGCTCCATGTACGTTATCAACATTGTCTCCAGGGCCCTCCTCTCTACGTCACTCGGCTCCCTCCCGAAGAACATGTAGAAGTAATTGGCCGCGTGATCGAGGTCACTACGTGGCCTGGATACCTCATTGCCTGTGCTGAGTCTGTGGTACGTGGCCACTATCGTTGGCGCCCTGGCTATTAGGGCTAGGGCCTTCTCGTAGTCGTGCGAGCCCCTGCTAGATGCTTCCCTGTCTAGCGTGCCTAGGTAGTCTATTGAGAGCCTGAGCACATCTATTGGCCTCAAACCTCTAGGTAACGACCTGAGGAGGGTGAGCAACTCGCTGGGTAGCTCCCTATTCCTCGCTAACTCAGCCTTTATGGCATTTAGCTCCTCCCTATTGGGTAGCTTACCGTGTAGTAGTAGGTACGTCACCTCCTCAAAGCCTGCCATGTTGGCAAGCTCGGTTAGGTCGTAGCCCCTATAGTAGATCTTGCCGTTGTCGAGGTCGATGAGCATATGCCGCTTTCTTTAACCTGTATGCCCTCGAGACCCTATGCAACCGTGGACGTGCCCATTCTCGATTAGGATTTAGAATAAAATATAAAATTTGTTCATTATTAATCATAATAATAATTTTAATACGCTGAGTAATCTATTCCTATTATCTAATACCCAATTACTCAATTGCTCAATGCTATGAAACCTCCTTGCCGCCTCCTCCCTAACCTGGTTTGGGTTTGGTGAGCCTTCATTCAGTTTCTCATTGATTACCTGGGTAGGGTTTAAGGACACCTTATCAAGCTCATTATTCCTCACTGCCCTGGCAACCTCATTATAAACCTCCCTAAACGGTCTATGCTCACTGATCGATACAAACTCTGCATACTCAGCCGTGGTCACGGGATACCTGGCAAGGTCCTCCCTAACCCTCTCGGCGTTAACCCTCAACCCCGCTACGAAGTCCCTTAGTATAGAGATCCCCTCAATGGCTATCCTCATCACAGCCCAGGCATGCCTCGTCTCCTCCTGCAGGTCAAGCTGGTACCCAAACTCCACGGGCCTCTCTATGGAGAGCATAGCCACTAAATGCCCCACAGCCTCCCCAATCCTAGCCCTAAACACCTCGAGGGTCGCAGGGTTACGCTTATGAGGCATTATACTACTCGTGGCTAGGTGGCTTGGGTCAACCGTTACGTAGTTGAGCTGGGGCATTAACCACATCTCGATGTTGTTCAAGAACCTACCAACCTCGATTAGGTAGGAAACGATCAAGGCTATTACCTGGACCATGAAGAACCTGGAGCCCGTGGCATAGATACTGTTATTAACGATATCCCCAAACCCAAGCTCGCCAGCCTCCCTAGACCTATCAATCCTCACTAAAACACCAGCCAGCGGGCCGGTACCCAACGGCGACCTATCAACTATCGCGTAGGAACTAATAAGTAGGCTAAGCAGATCGCTCGTTAACTCATCCAGCGTCAACAGGTAATGACCCAACGTGGTGACCTGGGCAGGCTGCCTATGGGTGGACCCAATTATGAGTTGGTCCGCCGCATCCCCAGCCTTGGTGAGCAGGGTCTTCCTGAGCTCAATAAGCTCACTGATTAGGTCGAGCATGTACTCCCTAAGCCTAAGCCTAATCGCGGTGGCCACGTGGTCATTCCTGGACCTACCAAGCCCAACCCAACCACCGACCTGCCCAACCCTCCTAATCAACTCAGCTTCCACGAACTCATGAACATCCTCAAAACCCTCACCAGGCCTATAACCATCGCGGTAAATACCCCTCAACGCCTCCCTAACCCTGCCCGCCTCATCACCACTCAGTACACCCTGCCTCTCGAGCTCATTAACATGAACAATCAACGCCGCAATCACGTATTTGAATATCTCAGTATCATCAACTATCGAAGATGTGTAGTTAACCTTAACCAAGTCCCCAGACCCGAGCAACTCCCTACGATACATAGACTATGTATAACCACATTAGGGGGATAATATACTCTACCTCACCTTCAAAAGTAATTGTTAAACATGAAGCTCTAGGCTCTATCTTGTCGTTTTCATGCAATACCCCACAGTTGAAAACGGGCAGTACTTGTTGATTGAGACTTTTGAACTAAAATGACTCGACCTAATGATTAAGGCGTTACAACCTTACGTCTAGCCCTGAAGGCCGTTAGTGAGTGCATTGTGTGCATTTTTATGAAGCCCCTCGCCTCCTCCTCACTTGGGTACCAACCGCCTACGTAATCGACAAGCTCCTTGCTATAGCTTGCGTATGGGCTCTCCCTACCGAGAATAGCCAAACCACCGAGCACCTTAACCCTAACCTTACCGCTGACCCACCTATTCATTGCCCTAACCAATGACTCTAGCTCCTCACGCAATGGCTCGTGCCAAAGCCCCTGATAGACCAGGTCGGTCCAGGTTTGATCGACGACCCTCTTAAACCTATACTCAAGTGGCGTGTAAACGAGCTTCTCAAGATCTCTGTGCGCCTCGATGAGTGTTAATGCCGCTGGCGCCTCATAAACCTCCCTGGATTTAAAACCAACAACCCTGTTCTCCACATGATCAACCCTACCGAATCCATGCGCACCAACGACTCTATTCAACGTGGTGATTATACCAACCAGGTCCATTTTCTCACCATTAATAGCCACGGGCAATCCCTCCCTGAACTCGATATCCAGAATCAACGGTTCACGAACACTCTCAGGCGATACCGTCCATTTAAAGGCATCCTCAGGCACTTCGGCCAATGGATCGTCAATCTCACGACCCTCTATGCTCCTTGACCAGAGGTTATCATCAATACTGAACCTACTGTGGATGCTTGGTATTGGTATTCCGTGCTTCTTGGCGTAATCTATCTCACTGGCCCTATCCATGCCCCAGATCTTGGCCGGCTCTATTATCACCAAGTCGGGTGCCAGGGCCATCAGGGTCTCATTAAACCTGACCTGGTCGTTACCCTTACTCGTGGATCCATGAGCCACCGCATCGCAACCCTCCCTCCTAGCTACCTCAATGACCTTCTCGGCAATTAATGGCCTAGCTAGGGCCGTACCAAGAGGGTACTTATCCTCATAAAGGGCATTGGCCATTATAGCCATTGCCACTGGACCATTGGCGAACTCACTCTTTGCGTCAACATAGACATGCTTAGACGCGCCTGTTACGTAAGCCCTTCTCTCTATTTCTTCAAAATCATCGTCCTGACCCACGTCTACCGTGACCGTGATAACCTCGGCATTAAACTTATTCCTAAGCCAATGAATAGCCACTGTAGTGTCTAAACCGCCTGAGTAAGCCAGGGCGATTTTACTGGGTTTCCTGTGCTCCGGTTTAGGTAATTCACGCGAAACAAGGACCTTATATATTAATAAATCTTTCCTAAATAGGATATAGCGATGTTACGTACCTACAGTAACTATGACGGGTTGTTGCAAGCCTCTTATTTCGTGAGCCACATCCTCAGGCCTTAAATTCCTTATATAATTTATGTATCTATCATAGTAGTCGCTCGGTAGGCCGTATGTGGGTATTACCGAATGTACGTTGGCGATACCCTCAGGAGACTCCTTCATGACCTTAAGCCTACCGATCCTATTCCTCACAGCCATAGCCAACTCATCATCACTCAATGATGAATTACTTATCGTGTTCAGCATAATATCGATGGTATCCTTAACGAACTCCCTACGCACACCAGCCATTGCGATGAACACACCAGAACTACCCAGTGGCCAGTACATGGAGTAGGCGTAATACGCCAACCCCCTCTTCACCCTAACCTCCCTGTACAACCTAGATACCAACCCCATACCACCTATTACTGTATTAGCGACGTCCATCTTAAACGACCTCTCAACGTCCTTTATACCGTATGTTGGGTACATAATTACAACCGCGGTTTGTACCTTACCCTCAAGCCTAACATCCCTACTACCACTACCAAATCCCCTAACGGGTATCTCCACATAGTTAGCACTTGGTAGATCAATCTCAACCACATCTTCAGGGGCCACAACCGTTAGGGATATAGCACGTAATCTATCAATCGCCCTCCTAACATCATCCTTCGTTATCCCCGTTAATTTATACTCATAAGCCGTGGGGTGTCTTGAGTATGGATGGTCATTAAATAACAATTTTAATGCCTCGGCTATAGATAGGGTGATGACATCCTCCCTAGATAGCGTAATGCGAGTACCTGCTTCCCTAATTGCGTCATCCAACCTATCGATTGGCGGATTTAGCAGGGTTTTTACCAGTAATTCCACCGCCTTGGGGATAACCGAGTACCTAGCCTTAACCCTAACCATTAGGTAATCAAGCCCCTTCTCGATTACGAAGGAGACGCCCACTCTTTCAAGCTCCTTCGCGTAGTCGCTCATTCTCCACAGTGGTATTAGCACATTTGCAATTCCTGGAACTGGTTCATGGAGCGAGCCTAGGTTTAGTGCGAGGTTTATTACGGCAACATCATTAACGGGCGATTTAATGAATAGTCTATTCATGTCCATCACCTATAAGTGATGATTATTGGAGAACTCAATAACTTACTCGCGAAATCCATATACTCATCACTACCCAATCTCGTGGCATCCTCAATAGCCTTAATAACTGCATTTGGGTCACCTGTGAATAATTGGGATAACCCGTACAACTGCCCTAATTTGCTGGGTGCATCCATGGAGAAGGACAACCTAGCCATGATCCTCTCCCTGGCGAATTCAAGTTCCTCATCACTCGGTCTCTCCATTATCAACTCCTCAATCTTACCAACAACCTTATCCGGATCCTTCACGCCATAGACTATTACGTAGTACAGGTTGTTCATGAGTGTTGGTTCGTAATAACTATACACAACATCGCCAAGACCCTCCTCAACCAACCTATACAACCTAGAGGACCTTGGCACAGCCATTGGTTCTCGGGCAGTTAAGCCGTATGTGAACGCCCTATCACCGGAGACCACGAAGTCGAAGAGCACAACCTCCCTGAAGCCCTCTATATCGTGAACGCCAGGCACTTTAATGGCGTATAACAGCCTCGGCGATTCATTAGGCGGTGCCCTTATCTCGATCCTAACCCTACCCGGCATGTTCTCATCCCAAGTCTCCACGGAACCAGCATCACCACCTTCCCCCAATCCACCAAAGTACTTCCTAGCCAACTCAATAGCCTTCTCCTCCGGTAAACCGCCGATGATCACTAGTACTGCGTTCCTCGTATTGTAATAACGCCTGTAGTACCTGTACAGTTCATCCCTGGAAACCTTGTTTAGATCCCTCCTCAAACCAATCACAGCATACCTATAGGGATGGGTGTCCCAGGCGGTCATCGAGGCCCTGTACATCAACCTAAAGTCCACCTCGTTCTCATTCATGTCAAACTCGCTAAGCACGATTTTCCTCTCCAGCTCGAACTCCCCAGGATCAAATAATGCGCCAACCATTCTCTTACTCTCGATCTCGAGACCCAACTCCACGGATTCAAGCGGAAGCACCTCCACATACGCCGTGTAGTCGTAGTTCGTGAAGCCATTGAAGTACCCACCAACACCCTCGACAAGCTCATCAATACTCTTGTCCAAGCCTTCAATTTTCCTAAATAACATGTGCTCAACAAGGTGAGAACCACCGTAGATGCCGGCGTACTCATTCTTAGCACCAACATTGTAGAACATGTATATTGCGGCAACATCCACAGGCATTCGGTGAACAATGACCGTTAAACCGTTGTCGAGGAAGGTACGAATCATTAATGGTTAATAAGCGCGCAGTAATAAATGTATTATGGTGATGAGTGCCGAGTTCGCGGAGGGATGAAGAATCGGTTCTAAACTGAACGCAACTCCAACAAAAACCTTATAGGCGTTGAAGCCAACTCGCCTTGTTTGATGAATTTAGAGCCCACTGAGCATAGCCAGTGATGAGGGCTGAGGAACTGAAACTAAGGGAAACTAAGTTATTTTAATACTTATTTCGAATAGAAAGGGCTAACCCTCGCCAGGTAATGGCGGCGGAAATTCAAACGTGAATGATACACCCGAGCATACGCATCCAGGTTCAAATGACATCGCTCCAGGGAATTTCGTGGGTGTCCATAGGTTTAATACCACGGCAAGCACTATGCCCAACAGGGCTAACGTACCAATTATTATGGCAATCCCGTACCTCCTTGTGTTTTGTCCAATCATACGTGTTATTGTTAATGATCGCTTTCTCTGTTGTACCTGTTCATTTAAAATAACAACTCTTAAGGATAAATGATAGCGAAGCATCGTAATTAGTTTTGATTGTTTAATGAATTATTAATGATGCCGTGATTGTATTAATCTATTAGTTCTATTTCTATTTTTATGTTCTCGGGTATCCTAATCCTCATTAATTGCCTTAGTGCCCTCTCGTCCGCGTCTATGTCGATTAATCGTTTGTATATCCTCATCTCCCAATGATCGTATGTGTGGTAACCCTGACCACTGGGCGCTCTCCTGACGGTCACGAGCAACCTCTTTCTTGGTAATGGTATTGGGCCTGAGACCTTTACACCCAGCTTCTTTGCTATACCGACTATCTCGTTTGCTAGGTCATCCACCTGCTTGTCGTCCGTGCCCCAAATGCGTATTCGCGCTTTTCTCGGCATTAATCATCACGTCTTTATCTCAACCTTCTTAGGCTTCACCTCTATTATCTGGCCGGCGGCTATTGTCCTACCCATATCCCTAAGGGCGAACCTACCAAGGCCCGGGAAGTCACTGAACTTCTCAACAACAACATCCTTAAGAGGCTTCAACCTAACGACCGCAACATCACCCTGCTTAATAAACTGCGGCTTCTGCTCAACAGTCTGGCCAGTCCTTGGGTCTAGCCTGGCTATCAATTCTACGATCTGTGTTGGTATTGTAGCCGTATGCACGTGCAGAACTGGCGTGTAGCCAGGTCCTATGGCTGTTGGGTGCCATAGAACGGCGATTCTGGCCACGATCTCCTCGGCAACGGTTGGTGGGTTGGCGAGGTGACCCATCACATCGCCTCTCTTCACATCCTCCTTCTCAATACCCCTAATGTTTATACCGACATTATCGCCGGGCTTTGCATCCTCAAGTTTCATGTGGTGAGTCTCAATACTCCTCACATCACCAACCTTAGCGGGTGGCATGATAACAACCCTATCACCGACCTTAAGAACTCCAGTCTCTATCCTGCCGACAACCACCGTACCTGCACCTGTTATTGTGTAGACGTCCTGTATTGGCAACCTGAATGGCTTATCCACGGGTCTCGGTGGTGGTTGTATAGTGTCAAGGGCTTCGAGTAGTGTGGGCCCGTTGTACCAAGGTGTGTTATTGCTCTTCTCCTTAATATTATCACCCTTCAACGCGCTAACCGGTATGAATGGCACCTTCGATGGATCATAGCCTAGCAACTTCATGAGCTTGCCAACCTCAGCCTTAATTTGTTCGTACCTCTTCTGATCATAATTAACAACGTCCATCTTATTGACAGCAACTATGACCTGCCTAATACCCAATGTGGCTGCCAGGAATAGGTGCTCCCTAGTTTGTCCCTGTGGTCCAATACCCGTCTCAAACTCACCTGGTCTTGCGGAAATCACAAGCATAGCCGCATCTGCTTGGCTTGCACCAACTATCATGTTCTTAACGAAGTCCCTATGGCCTGGTAGATCGATTATTGTTATGAAGTACTTGGGCGTCTCGAAGCCCACGTGCATTGCCTCTATCGTGACACCCCTCTCCCTCTCCTCCTTAAGCCTGTCTGTTACCCAGGCATAGACGAAGTCCTCCTTACCCATCTTCTTAGCCTGCTCCTCAAGTTCCTTGAAGCCCTTCTCATCGACATAGCCAGTCACCACCAGTAGGTGTCCCACAAGTGTTGATTTACCGTGATCCACATGTCCTATTACGGCTAGGTTAATGTGCGGCTTCTGTAGGGCTGACTCCTTAGGCTTTAGTACTAGGCTCATACCTATCAAGACCGAGTTATGAATGAGTTAATAAGTTTTTGGGTTTTAACAACTGCGCATCCCATCAAGACCTACTGCGTCAACTTCTGCTTTAGCTTCTGCACGGTATCCTGAACAATCCTCTGAGCCACAGGGTCAAGTACCCTGGCACCCATTGAACCTATCAAACCACCAACATTACCATCGAAGTACCAATTAACCTTGGTACTGCTTGAGCCTGTCTCCTCAAGTTTAAAGCCCATCTCAAAATCCATCGTGCTCTGCATACCACTACCCCTACCAACAACCTTAGCACTCTCCGGAGGCTTTTTCTCGGCGAACTTCGCCGTGATGTTTACGGTGCCCTTGATCGCACCAACACCCAGCGAAGCCTTAACCCTGAAATTATCTGGATCTAAAACTTCCACGGACTCTACGCCAGGTATTAGTGAAGCGACATTCCTGGGCTCCACGAGGAAGTTGTAAACGAAATCCCTGGGTTTGTTGACATCGAAGGAACCCTCATAGTGAACCCTCGCCATACGGGATAAACAAGGATTACTACCTTAAAAGTACTTCGCCATGGGTCAAAATGCGTTTCTTAAGTATTTTATACTCATAAGGCGTAATCCCTACAAATTTAGAACCGCGATCAAGGCTGATACGAGGAGTATGGCGTCGGTGGTTAGGCAATACATACAATACGCCCTATGACTCACCTGTAGGTATATGCCGTAAACCCCAATTATTAAACCCATCAATGAGATAATGAGGGCCGGTAAGTACATATTGAGAATAAATAAGACACCTAATACTGCAAGAACCACAGCCGCACCAACGGCCAACACCAACCTTATTCTTCTGGGCACTATGAAATTGAAACGCTCACAATGAAACACGCCTGGTAGGCACACGTTGACATACCTGTAGTTTTCGTATGTGTAGTAGGCCATGAGCACCGATCCCGCGAACGGTATTATTGAAAGTATGAGGTCCATCAAACGATAATGCAGCGTTAAGGATTTAAGGGAATCCACAGATGCATGAACTACCTCTGTTTATAACGTTTTTACGTAACTGTTCGTTGCTTCTAATTACTTCTAACCCCTTTAATGCTATTTGTTTCTAGTCCCCTTAATGCTATTAAGTAGGCGGATGCAGTATGCCTGTCGAAGCCCCTTTCCTTCATTACTTTCTCATGCTCCTTGGAGTTTGTGGTGCCCTTGGGGTTTGCTAGGATTACGTTAAAGCCTAGCCTTAGTGATTTAATGACGCCGTGGGTTAACAGCTGCCTCTTGGCAAATCGTGAAATCCTCCTATTACCGCTCTTGCTCTTCGTGAACCTCCTTCTTCCCTTCACTAGGAATAGGTCCTCGAAGACCACGTAATCAACACCAATCCTAGAGAGGAACTTCAGGGCGTTAGATAATGCATTCAAACGTAGAGCTTTTCCTTTCTCCCTCGGAAATCCGGGTCGAGTAACCTCTGGGTACCAATAAGTCCTTGTCGTAACAATCCTACCATCCCTATCAATCACGACCACATTAAGCCTATCACTATTCAAATCAAAACCGGCAATAAGACCATAACCGATGGGCTTCTTCACTGAAAAGTGCTTCAGATAAAGCCATAGCGGGATCTGCAAATGAATCATTGGCTTTTCCTTAAAGGAGATTACTGCACCGTAACCCTCTTCCCCTTTACCCGCTAACTCCTCTAATTCACGGAGTAGTGGTAGGTACTTCCTACCGAAGTAGGCTCTCCCAACAATCCACCTACCCCATGGGTCTTTAACCTTAACCTCAACGTGATCCTCCAAGACGTGGAACTTTATCCCCCTATTACCCCTATCTGCCTTACTCCCCTTACATGCAATCCACCTCCTCCTTATTTCAATCTTATTACCACCGTTCTTAATCAACGCTAGGGCTTGCTTATAGGCTGTTTCGGCATAGAAGGCATATGGAATAATCCTATACAACTCCTTGACAGCATCGTTTAGGGGAACTCCCTTTAGTGCTAGGTTAATCCCAGCCTTCACAGCCCTTGAGTAGTAATGAGCGATTTTAACCACCCTACCCACGTCCTCAAACTCAACCCTACTACTTATTGTGACGAATTGAAACTTACCAAGAGCCTCCTTAGAGCCGGTTAGCTCACTCCTCATCATCCGGTAGGATAACAATCACAACCACCTCCTTACCGTACAATTCCTCCCCCTTCTCCCTAAGTTTTGATGGAATGGTTATACCATACCTCCTATTCCCATACCTATCAGTACCATAACTCGAAACCGTTGACCTAAAAATCAACTGCTTCACAAGAGCGCTAGAAGCATTAAAATTTATAAACTTTTATGCTAACACTAAATCGGAGGGTGCCACTGTGAAGCCTGTGAGCAGTTGCGAGGTGGAGGAAGGCACCCGAGGAAACCCCCGTGTCCTCGATGGGAGCCAGTCCCGTAGACGGCACGGGGAGGAAAAAGGAGCAATGAAGCCGAGTGGCTCTTAACCACAATGAGGCCGAGCTCTAATCAATTAACTCCTGATTATGTAGAGTATGTGCGGGAGCTCCTGAAGCACTATTTCCAACCCGGTCTTAACACCATCGGGCGAGCCGGGTAACGCCACTATCAACTTACCCCTGGATATACCAGCCGTTGCCCTGGTCATTATTGTGCCAGTACCGATCTTGGGGTAGCTCAGGTACCTAAATAACTCGCCGAACCCCTCAAGTTCCTTCTCAAAGAGCGGTCTTACGGCCTCTATCGTAACATCGCTCTTGGCCAACCCAGTACCTCCCGTGAGTACTATGACATCGACATCATCCCTAAGCAGTAGGGAGTCCACGAGCGACCTTATCATGACCAAGTCATCCTTAATCAAGTCCCTACCAACCACCCTCTGCCCAGCCTCCTTCAACATTGACTCGGCAACATCACCAGATTCATCCGTGTACGGTTGATTATTGATCTTTGCGTTATACCTCGATGTGGACACTGTGATTATGAAGAAATTGGCAACCTTTGGACCAGCCTCCTTATGCGTAGTCCTGGGCACGCTCATCATTATACATAATCAGAGTTCTTATTTAAACACTCCCTAACACCTCTGAATAGTGAAATAAGAGCAGGCAAGAAAGATTTATCTAACTTTAAATAATATAAGTAACCGTGTCCTCCTGCGAGTTCTTTAGGGCATTGACTAGCACTACATCATTGGGTGGTAAGGCGGTTATTGTCAAGTTGATTAAAGGTAATGATTTTGCCTCTGACATAGTCATCAATGGTAAGGCGATGCTCGGTATTGCGAATGATTCCATTATTGAAGTTGCGAATAAGGCGTTGGCTGAAAATAGGATTGTCGATGTCGTGATTGGCGATACCAGGGTTATCGCCGAACCGATTGAGGTTAGGCCAACAATAATTGTTGTCGGTTCTGGGTTAATAGCCAAGGCCTTGGTTGATGTTGGAAGCGCAGTTGGTTATTACATAGCTGTTGTAGGCAGTAATGATGTGGATAAAGACGCCTTCAGTAATGCCTACCTCATCAGCAATGACCTGAGGGATTTAGAGAAGTTGATTGTGAATGATTCCATAGTCATTATCGCTAACGAGGGTGGCAAGCCCTATGATGCAGATGCCCTATACATGGCCTTAAGGGGTGGAGCCAGGTTCGTTGGCCTACTGGCTAGTCAGAGGAGGGCTGCTGTAATGATTGCGGAAATGGTGAAGAGAGGGTTGGAGCTGGATTATGTGTTAAGCAGGTTACACTCACCAATTGGCTTAGATATTGGCGCAAAGACTCCAGGCGAGATAGCCCTCAGTATATTGGCTGAGGTTACCATGTTCATCAGAAACGCAAGTGGTAAACCCATGATGGAGGTTAAGGACCCAAGAAAGCTGTTAAAGGACGCACTCGAGGGAAGAATCCAGGAAACAACATGCAGCTGGAGACCAAACCAATTCAAATTATAAAATCATAAATTTGTAAAATTGAGAGATACCATCAGCAACAATAAAGACTACGATAGGGGGTGTCGGGCAAAGTGCCGCCTGCGGCGCGAAGGCCGCCTAGTGACCCGCCCTCATTCGCCCCCAGATACCTTATTACAACTCTACGCTTTAAAAGGTTATTTTCGTGCATGCTGCCTATGAGGAATACCAGTTATTATTGGAGGTCTGATTCGAGCATGTTTGAACTGGCTCGTAAGTAAATAGTCCTAATGCCTAGACTCCTTAACCTCCTTAGTAATTTCATATCTAGTGTAATGGCTATACACCCATACCTCCTGGAAACCTCAATGACAGAATCATCAGGTGAACCCTCCACCATCGCGATGGAGAAGTTATTGAGCACATAATCTAACGCACTCCTGGCGGCCTTCGCAATACTAGGTCTACCCGAGTCACTAAGTTTCCTTAACTCATTAATTATTGGGTATGGGATTATGGGTATTATGGGTGACTCAATAATATTGATTATTTGATCCAAGATCCTTGAACCCGTAGTAAACATAAACAGCAACGCACTACTATCAAAGGTAACGCACTCTATTTTCATCATAATCATCAATCAAGGACAACGTTACCGTCCTTAAGAATTCCGTAACCAACTATCCTCCATCTATTATTAACCTGCTTAGTAATAACAACCTTGGAATCCTCCTCCGCGGACACAGCCTTCCTAAGCATAATATCTAACCTGTCTCCGTGGAATCCCTTGACTATGCCCATAACGGCTGCTGAGCCCACATGGACCATAACCACATCCTTAGGCTTGAACGAGAGCTCCTTCAGGGCCTCATCACCGGGCTTCTCAATCCTGTGAAACTCTAGGGATAGGTCACTCCATACAGGCGGTAATGTGCCAGGTTTACCAATAACACTACCCACTAGTGAGTCGGCTTTCGTTAACGCTGGGTCGAGCTCCGTGCCAATGCCCACCAAGCCACCAGGTCTTGCCTCATCAACGCGTTCGTTTCCAATAGCTATACTAACTATCTTAGTCGTTATTGGTACATACTTATTACCAAGCCTAAGCCCAGGCCTTATCTCAATCTCATCACCGACCTTTGCCATGCCGCGAATAACCGTACCACCAAGGACACCACCAACCAACTTATCCGGTGTCGTTCCAGGCTTATTAACATTAAAGCTCCTAAGCACCAACATCCTAAAGTCACCATCCGAGACCTCCCTAGGCTTAACCAACCTATCTACCAGCGTGGATACGGCCTCGATATTCACCTTATGCAATGACGAGACCGGGATCACAGGCGAACCCTCAGCCCAGGTACCACTAAGGAAACGCCTGATCTGTTTATAATTCTCAAGGGCCTGCTCCTTAGCGACCAGGTCAAGCTTGTTCTGGACAACTATTAACTTATCAAGGCCCATTATGGATAATGCAGTGAAGTGCTCCTCAGTTTGTGGTTGCGGTACAGGCATTGATGCGTCAATAACGAGCAGGGCTGCATCCACGTAGGAGATGCCCGATATCATGGTGCTTACCAGGACCTCATGTCCTGGAACATCGAGTATTGACACCTTCCTCCTCAGTATCGGCTCATCACCATTGGGACATTTACCATCCTTAAGCAAGCCATCACTAATAACCCTAAATTCACCCTCCATCGAAGGACACTCATAAAGGCCTATTGTTATGTAGCCCAACTTAACAGTCATAGCCCTCTTAATCTCCTCACTATACCTGGCAACCCAAACACCGCTCAATGCGTGAACCAATGTTGTTTTTCCATGATCCACATGACCAGCCGTTGTAATAATCGCATCGGGATATATGTATTTACCCATTCAAACCGTATCCGAATTAAGGGTTTATAAGATTTAATTATTCCATACCTCGAACTCATAACCCAAGGCACAAACTAAGCTAAGGTTTATACACCAACTCTAAATTAAAGCGCGGTTGCATGCCCAACCACGGCCTCGAACCGGGTGGGTTCGGCAACGACCCACCTGAGGAAACTCCCCCCAAAGCCGTGGATCCCCGCGGGGCAACCCGCCGACCGAGAGGTCGCAGGGGATGGTGGCCCAAGTAGGGACCTGTGATCTCCACGGGTGAGGTCCGGGTAGGGCCTTAGAGCAATGCTACAGAAGGGGGGTTATGCCGTGGTTGGGCATGCAACCGGCCATACTTATAGCGGTATTACCTGGGTTTATGAAAAATAGAAAAATAAATTGATTTTTAAAATAAATGCATTTAAAGCGGTTATTCGTAAAATGTTGCCTTACTTCTTCTTCTCTGCCTTCTCTCCCTCCTTCTTCTCCTCTGTGGTCTTCTTGGATTTCTTGGGCACGATAAAAGTATGAAGTTGCTGCCTCTTAAACGTTTCAAATTAATTATTAATATTGATCCTATGTAAATACTTATTTTTTGTTGACGTTGATTCGTAACATGCTTAATAAAGTGAGGGGAATCTTGTTTCGTGGGAGTTTATGTTTATTTTTATAAGCTTAGTTATGTTGTGTTATTCCCAGAGGTTCTTGATTTTATGCTTTATCTCTCTCTTTTTATCCATTTGGTTAATTAGAGTTCATGATTAGGTTATTTTGCTGATAATGGGTGTTAGTGATTTTTTAAGGAGGAGGTGGTACTGGATTTTGGGTATTTTGATAGCTTTTGTTCTATTTCTCATAAGTCCCATCTTATTCGTGGTCATTACGGTAGTTCTACTGCTTGTATACTTTCTTGTCTTTAGACGTATGAGTAAACCTGGTGATGTTAGTGTTACGAGGGTGAGGGTTGGGGTTGTTAGGAGTTATGATACGTTAGATATCAACAATTTAAAATCAAGTAAGGTGTGCTTTAATGTGGATATTGGCGATTGGATTGTGCGTATTGGTGACAATTGGATCTCCACGCTTTGGCTGGGTTTCCTTGATTCGTCATTAATGGGTGATGTAGCTGGGCTAGGGGCTATTATCAATGATGGTAATGACCATTACCTGGTGATTTATGGTAACGACATCAATGACGTACTTGTTAGACTCAACACTGCGGTTGAGCTTCTTAGGACCCGTAATGTTGTATTTAGGCAATTAGAACCATCTGAATTGGTTAGCAGGGTGGTGTTTAGATGGGCGAGTTAAGCGAGGATGCAGAGAGGCTATTGAGGAGGATTTTGGGTAGTGGTAGGGTGGCTTATGATTCGTTAAGTGAGAATGAGAGGAGGGCCGCTGAGGAGTTAATAAGGCTTGGTTATGTCAAGGTTTACCTAGAACCCAGCGGTAAACGAATTGGGGATGCCCTGAAGGTGATTGGAACTAAGGGTAGGATTGGAAATACCATGGCTACGTATGCGTGTATCGCGATTATAGTAATTATTGCCTCGGTATTTTCCGTACTCCTATACCTAACAATCAAGGCCTTTATCATGAATTATGCTTCAGTCGGTGCTTTCCTCCTGCTTATCAATGTTCTAATTATGTACATAGCTTACTTAATAATTAAGAGACGTTATCCCAGGTGCTTAAGGACCCTTAAACCCTTATTATCCTAATTCCGTAGTCGTTGTACGTATCAATAACCCCATGGGCGAGTAGGACTAGGTCTCCCTTGATTATTAACCCATCCTTAATCAACTTATTCAAAGTCTCCCTCTCTCCCTCCTCGTAATCCCTAACATCCCCAATCAATATGGGTTCAACACCCCAATAAAGCCTCAACCTCCTTAGTAGTCTCTCATCGCTAATGCCGACGTACGTTGGGACCTTAGGCCTATACCTAGAGATGGCCTCAACGAATCTACCACCCCTTGAATAAATGACTATCTTAGCCCCAATATCCTCGGCAAGCTGGATGATGCCCAGGGCAAGCCTATCGGTTATATTAGCCAATACGCCCCTCTCCACATGCACCTCATCCTCATACTCACCGGCAACCCTCTTTAACCACTGGACAGCCTCTATTGGGTACTTACCAACGGCGGTCTCGCCTGTCAATAGTAACGAGTCCACGCCCTCCATGACCGCGTTCGTTATATCCACAACCTCGGCCCTAGTGGGTACTGGCTGCTCAATCATTGACTCCAGGAGCTGGGTTGCAACCATCATCGGCTTACCACATTTATGAGCTCCCCTTATTATCGAGCTTTGGATCCTGGGTATCTCCTCAAGGTCGAAGTGCATACCTAAATCACCTCTGGCAACCATTACGTAGTCGCTCGCGCACACGACATCATCAATGTTCTTCACCGCATCAGGACCCTCAATCTTAGCCACAAGCCTGATCCAATCACCACCGAGCCTCCTCAGTTCCGTCCTAACCTCCTCAATATCGTCAGAACTCCTTACGTGACTAATGCCCACGTAGTCCATACCAACCTCAACGGCGAACCTCAGTGCCTCCCTATCGTAATCGTCGAGTATTGGTATTGGGTAATCCTTACCCTTAATTACGACAGCCTTCTCCTGGTTTATCGAGCCTGTTGTCAAGGCTGTGAGGACTACCCTATCACTGAGTATCTTATCCACGCGTAACCTCAACCTACCGTCGTTCATCACAATGATGTCATCGATAGTTATTACCCTAAAGAATGATTGGTTCGGTATAGGCACGTAATTACCATCTGATTGGTTTGCAAACCTGAACTCAACGGTATCGCCGGCATTTAGGTATATGGGCTTCATGACCCCAGTCCTGACACCGGGACCCCTCAGATCACCTAGTATGGCGACATCACCCCTGAATTCTCTGACGTTGAAAACCCTAGTCCTCCACTCGTTGGCATTGCCGTGTGAGAAGTTTATCCTAACACCATCAACATACCTAACAAGCTCTCTCAATACCTCAGGCTTCTCCGTGGCAGGGCCTATCGTCGCTATGATCTTTACCTTACCCACATCATGACCCTCATATTAAGTAATATAAATCTTCTTAAGGTAAACGCTTTATACTGGGTTTACCGTGTTATAGCTTGGTAATTACCGTGCCTAGGCTCGATGCAGCGCCCCACATTGAGTTGATGGGCGAATCGGCGATTTTGCATTGGGGTAGTGAAGTGATCAGGATTCCGAGGCTTAAGCATGGTGCCTTATTTCTAATGAGTGGTTACATTGGGTCTCAACTGTGGGGTTGTGAGTATAAGCTCAGTCTTGACTACCTAAGGGGTAGGATTATCAATGAGAGCACCGTTTATGGATTATTGGAGCATTCCAGGCAGTTGGGTGTGGATGAGGAGATTCTTGGGTTGGATGTTGGTTGGACTCCCGTAATTATCAATAGGGGCGAGGAAGGCGCTTACTTCTTTAACGAGAAGATGAGGAATTGGATTGGTTATGCTGATTTCACAAAACCATTTATCCAAGAACCCTCTCTAGTCATGGTTAGAAGTGATGTACCCATACTCGGGCTCCCAGATTTAATCATAAACGTTGATGGGAAACCCACCTATGTGATTGAGTTAAAGACCACGAGCAATCCAAGGAATATCAAAGTCGTTAGGGGCAGGGAAAGCCTACAGGCCGAGTCCTACTTCCACATGCTCACCTACCTAGGCCTTGACCCAAGGGGTGTTGCTGTCGTTAAGATGATTAGGGGTGTTGATTTTCGCATCATTGACAACATTGATGTTATAATCAAGCACATGGAAAATGCCGAGGGCGCAATAACGCTCACAAAGCACGTGGTTATGCACCGCATCAAGGTTAGGTCCTTTAATGACTTCCTTAAAGATGTTGATTATGCACTTGAGTACTGGTTGGGGTTTAGGAACCCAAGGCCGAACCCAAGTCGTGGATTATGCTCCCTCTGTGAACATAGGAGGGTTTGCCCATACAGCGTCGTTAGATGAATCTACCGGCAGCACTTATTACTACTAGGTATGCAATGGGTAGTAACACCAGTGGTAGCAGTGATGATGTGAACGCGTAAACCAGTCCGAGTAGGGCTTCTACCATTGTTGCCCAGACCCACGTTGTCCTGATACCATTTCTGACGCATATACCGTAACCAAGCATTGATGGACACTTAACAATCCTCCTGAAACTCATACCCGTCGAGCCATCAATGATCCTAACTTCACCATCAACCTGAATGCCGGCCAACGCCAGTAATTTCGGTAATGCTATCGTGTACTTCGTGGGAATAACCCCGTCATAAAACGCTAAATCAACCAGGACCCTCTTGACGATCTCTGCTAAACTCATGGATTGCACGAGCTTCTCACCAATCTCCACGGCCAAAGCCCTTCTAATGCTTAGGAAATTCACCATACCCGTTGGCTCGCCCGTCTTTGTGTCAAATGGTAACGAGGAACTGCCGGGTAGTTCTAGGAATGATGGGTATGGTAGCATTATGTCCGTTACGTGAATACCATCACCACTAATGGCTATATTGAATAATCGAACACTGGGTATAAGGTCTAGAATTCTCCAAGTGTTGCTCAATGATGGTACGTAACCCCTAAAGAAATGTACTATGGACCCGTCATCCTTGATGAAGCGCATCATTAAGTATGCATAAAAACCCCTTGGTGCGATGGAGATGAGCCTCAATGGATTAAGTATTAACAAGTCTAGAGATAGAGGACATGTATCTCCGGTACATGGGTGTCTGGTTATTCCGTGGATTATAGCAACCCTATTCCTAAGCCCTACTACTGATGCAATAATGAGAATTAGGAAGATTGCGATTCCAACTATGAATGATATCATTGAATACTCCATTACTTAGTATAATTCACGTTATCTTTTTTAAATTGTTTCATCAATTGCCTATTGATTATTTATAATTATCAATAATTATTGATAATGCGTAAGGTTTTTAAGTGATAATACATGGCAACTGCCGATGAGCATTACAGTAGACAAAATAATAAAGAGGAAATCACTCGTAATAAATCAAAATGCCAGGGTTAAGGATGCCGTTGAGATAATGGCTAAGGAGAATGTGGGCTTATTAGTGATAGTGAATGATGCCGGCAAACCAATTGGCGTGATTTCTGAGAGGGATGTGGTTAGAGCTTTGGCGAGCGGTAAGGACTTGAATGCCAGGGTTACTGAGGTTGGCACTGTGGGTAAATTGGTAACGGTAAATCCTGGGGATAGTATTTACAGGGCTGCGTTATTAATGAATGATCATAAGATCAGGCACTTAATTGTTATGGATGGTGAGAAGTTGCGTGGTGTCATATCGATTAGGGATATAATTAGTGAGGAGAGGGTTGTGTCAAGGCTTGCGGAGCTTGCTGAGGCTAAACCTGAGGTAGACGTTAGTGGAGGTGCAGATTAAGTTTAAATTTGTTTGGGAATTGTTTAAAATGATGGTTTTTCTCAGGAGGTGAGATGAGGGAGTTTAGGTCTAAGGTTGAAGAATTGTATGGTGATTTCCTTAGGGAGGTTAGGGAGATTGAACGTAAATGGCAGGAGGAATGGTATAACAAGGGGATCTTTAACGCCGAACCAAGGCCTGGTAAGCCCAAGTACTTCATTACCGTGCCCTACCCATACGTTTCCGGATCACCGCATATTGGACATGGTAGGACATTCACGATCGGCGACGTAGTGGCTAGGTATAAAAGAGCCAGGGGGTTCAATGTATTATATCCAATAGCATGGCACATAACTGGAACTCCCATTCAGTCAGTGGCCGATAGGATAATGAAGAGTGACCAGGACGATATCAAGCTCTACTCATGGTATGTGAGCTTATACGTAGATGACCCAGGTAAGGTTAAGGAGACTCTATCCACATTCACCAACCCATGGAATATAGCCAAGTTCTTCGCCTCTGTTTACGTCAGGGACTTCAAGTCCCTGGGCTTTTCCATGGATTTCAGGAGGCAATTCACAACAGGTGATCCTGATTATAATGCCTTCATAATATGGCAATACTATAGATTGAGGAATGCAGGTTACATAACCCAGGGTAGCCACGTGGTCCTGTACTCACCGGATGAGGGGCAGGCTGTCGGTGAGCACGATATCAAGGGTGGGGATGAAATAGCAATAGATATCCTGGAGTTCAACCTCGTTAAGTTCAGGTTGGAGGGTTCGAACGAGTACTTGGTGGCTGCAACCCTGAGACCCGAGACTATATACGGCATAACCAATGTGTGGATTAACCCAAGCGTTGATTATGTTAGGGCTGAGGTAAATGGCGAGAGGTGGATAATCTCGAGACCAGCCGCCTGGAAGCTCAGTTACCAGGGTTATGACGTTAAGGTGCTTGATACAGTGCGTGGTGAGGAATTGATTGGTAAGTACGTGGTGGCGCCGCTCATCAATAGGAGTGTCCCCGTACTACCCGCCTCCTTCGTTGATGAAAACACAGGAACTGGGATAGTCTATAGCGTACCTGCCCACGCACCCTACGACTACATAGCCTTACTCGACCTCAAGAAGGATGAGAGCACCTTAAGTAAGTATGGTATTAAGGATATTGTGGAGCGTATAGAGCCAATATCAATAATAAAACTCCCCAATTATGGTAAGTACCCCGCTAAAGACGTTGTTGAGAAGCTCGGAGTAAAGAATCAGAATGACAGGGAAAGACTTGATGAGGCAACTAGGATTGTGTATAGGGAGGAGTTCTACAATGGTGTCATGAGGGAGAACACATTATTCCCAGAGCTAAGTGTAAACAAAGCCAGGGAGAGGACAATAGAGTCACTCCAGGTACAAGGCGCCTGGGGTAGGATGTATGAACTCGAACCAAGAAACGTATTTACGAGGAGCGGCAATCCCGTGATTGCAGCCGTCATCAAGGACCAGTGGTTCCTAAACTATGGGAACCCAGAATGGAAGAGCAAGGCTTTCAAGTGCCTCAACTCGATGAAGATAATCCCCGAGAAGTATAGGAAGAACTTCGAGGACGTATTCAATTGGTTATCCATGAGACCATGCGCCAGGAAGAGGGGGTTAGGCACCAGGTTGCCCTGGGATCCTGATTGGATTATTGAATCACTGAGTGATTCCACCATATACATGGCCTATTATACAATAGCCCACAAAATCAAGTCCTCAGGGCTTGATGAAAGGCTTGGTGAGTATGCAAGGCGTGTAATAAGTAGCAGGGGTTCTGATGAGGAGGCGTTAAGTGCAATAATGATGTTTTTTAACTATGTATTCCTAGGTGAAGGTGATTCGGAAACTGTGGCTAAGGTCTTCGGAGTCAATAAGGAGTTTATTGAGGATTTAAGGAGGGAGTTTGATTATTGGTACCCTGTCGATGAGAGGCACAGCGGTCCAGACCTAATCGGCAGTCACCTAAGCTTCTTCATATTCCACCACGCCGCCATATTCCCAGAGAGGTATTGGCCTAGGTCAATAACACTCAATGAGTACGTGATTAGGGAGGGCATGAAAATGAGCAGGTCGCTGGGCAATGTACTACCCCTACCCTATATACCAACACATTACAGCGCTGACTTGGCGAGACTATACATAGCGTCCGCGGCTGACCTAGACACAACACTCGATTGGAGAGAGGACGATGTGGTAAGTACAGCCAGTCGATTAGTCAAGTTCTGGGATGTGGTTAATAGAATAATTAAGGCTGGCAAACCCTCAATCGCGCCTAACCTCAATTCATTATCACTAATGACCCGCTGGATCATATCTAAGATTAATAGGGCTATCCGTGACGCCACAATGGATTTAGAGAATGAGAATATTAGGGGTTACGTCCTCAAGGCATTCTTTGACGTATTAGCGTCAATCGAGAAATACCTTGAAATATCAAGCGTTATCGGTATAAGCGAGGATGAGGTTAGGTGGGTCTCCTGGTACGTACTTGAACGCTGGATCAAATTACTCCAGCCCGTCATCCCTCACATGGCTGAGGAGGTTTGGCATAGAATGGGTAACACAACCTTCATATCCTTAGAGCCATGGCCCACGTACGATGAGGGCTTGATAAGTGATGACTTGGATGTTGCTATAAATATTGTCGAGAGGACGATCGAGGATGTACAGGAGATACTTAGGGTTACCAAGATCTCGCCCAAGGCTGTGCACATCTACGTGGGACCGCCAAATGAGTACTACGATATCACCAATGAGGCATCGAAACTGGTGGATGAGGGTAAGACCATGGGTGAGGTGATAAGGACTCTCGTGAATAAGCCCGAGTACAGACGTATTGCTGATAAGGTGGCGAACCTGGTCTCTCGCTACATCGATGGTACGATACCCAGGAAAATAGTGAGTAGGGATACCGAACTCACGGCCTTTAGGGAATTAGCCAAGTACATTGGACATAGGGTTAGCGCTACCGTCATAATTCAGGATGCCCTCAACCCAACCTATGACCCAGGCAATAGGGCTAGAAATGCCCTACCAGGTAGGCCAGCCATATATGTTGAGGGCTAAATTCATTGTGTTGCTAAATATATAACAATGATTTACTAATTAACTAACCTAGGAAGCCCCTTATCCTAGCCATCTCAATTACGTATTTCCTTGAATCATCATATCTACCTTCCCTTAGTGAGTTAATGAGTAACTGTGCATACAACTCATGTCTCCTACTCTCATAATCTCTAGGTCCAACCTTAATCCCTAACCACTCCAGTGCTCTTATGTCATCCTCAATTTTAGTGAAGATCTCGCTATTTACTATGCCTAATTCACTTCTATAATTCATTATTAACTGAATGCATTCCAGACAAACGTATTTACCCGCATTATCAAGATCACGCCTCCACCCCAGATAATACTCATTTAAAACACGCCACTCCTCCTCACCTAAGTCCCTTAATATGGAGACACCTATTATCTCCGGCGGAATACCCAATGAATAGAGAGATGCCACAAATGGTATTGCCCTAGGTAAGGTTATGCCTCTAAAACCCCTGCTATAACCAAACAAACCAATATGCAACTTCCTAGCTCTCCTGGAAGGCATTAGGCTTGCTACGGTATTTATTAAGCTAGCTAATCCCTCTATTACATGTTGATAATCGTTAATGTAGTGATTAACGATACGTAATAATACATACTCATCATAATTATTTATTATTGACCCATCTACATCATCATTAATTACTAACTCATTTACATGACTTATCGCATCCTTAACAATATCGTATGGGTTATCGTACCTAAATGATGATTGTACCGTAAACGTAATAACCCCCTTATATTCCCCAATCACATTATCTACATTTTGCGGATTGAAGCCTCCCCTAAATGGCACAGAACCAACACCAATTATTGGGTATACATCAATGCCTAACTCCCTACCCGTATTGAGGGTCCTTGATATGGCAATCTTCGCCAAAATAACAGCTGGTATTAAACCATAATTCATGGCTGGATCAGACCTTGCTATGAAAACCCTCATTTGCCTAGGTCTCGCCACTTTCCAAAAGCCCGTTATGATACCGCCAATATTTAGTAATGACCCCATGTCCTCGACTAGTGGTATTACATCTATGGTTTTCGGCATCACATCACCAAGTACGTCTATGACCTTAATACCATCAATCAATTCTACCTCGCCCTTACCAACGATAACCCTTTCATAGTACCTTAGTGTTAAGGCTAAATCAACCCAACTCGAGGTTAATGGATAAATTACCTGAAATACTGCACGAGCGTCTCTACCATAAAACTCCCTAGCCACATCATTAGCCACAGGTATTAACTCAAGAGCCTGCGAGAAGACCTTCCTCTCGGCAATCTCAACCCTAGGATTTGGAACCCTCAAAGTTAGGTATACATCCTCACCCAATACATATTTCCTGAAGAAATCAGGGTACTTACTCAATAATTTCCTTATCACGTAGAAATCAGCATCCTTGCCCTCGAAATCCCACATCACCTCCTGGCACCCGTAGTAACTATACGCTAGATAGGCTTCGTGAACCTCATCATCACCCTGTATATACTCACCACTAACCCAACTAGGAACGTTTACGTAATCTGGATGTTGTGAGCACATCGTTCTCGGAGGATAAACCACGTGCATATGGTAAATAAAATATTTATAAGCATTGCTTCAATATATAATTAATAATTAATAACTAGAATTACAAGGTTAGGTTTCACCGGCAACCTTAACTAGCAACAATTTCTTAACCCTGGGATCCAACGCCCTAAGCAATTCCCTATTACCTATCACGGACGTTATTGAGTAAATGCCCGCTGCACCAAGCATTAAAGCCACCTCCTTCCTAAGCGCCAGGAGGAACTTTAGCACCTTTTCTATAAATTCCTCGGTATTTGCATATCCATGTAGGGATCTCTCCATTAATGAACTCACCTCAACGGCATTAGCCCCAAGTGCTATTAACTTAACAACATCACCACTACTCCTAACATTCCTCATGTGAATTAGGATGTCAATATCATACCTAATACCAATCCTCCTCAACTCACGATCTAGACTCACTAGGAACACCTCAGGGTATTCGCCAACACCCAATTCCTCGTCAATGATTACTCCATGGATTAAGTCAAGGTTAACGCTCATGAAATCAATTAAGTCATGCATATCCACGTTTGTACCAACCCTAATGTAGATAGGCAGTGATAAATCATTAAACCTACCTTCAACCTTTCCGTAATCAACGATCAAGGCGCCAAGACCCTCAATAGGCTTATTCCAAAGCACCCTACTTAAGCGCTTATTACTGCCCACATTATCAAAATTCGACATGTCCATGGCAACCATAAGCACGTTAGTAATTAGCTTTAGGATCTCAATCATCTCACCGTTATTGAATAACACAGTTGGTCTGAGTATTATGGGCATCGACAATTTTAAACCTACCCTCATTAACTCAATTGAGACATTTATATTCTCCCTATACGGGTCTATTGCAGGTTTTGTCGCTTGGGCACCGTCAAACCTAACCCAATCGATTAATTTCCTTGGTAACTCGACCTCAGGGGGTCCGGTGCTACCCATGCTTACAATCACAGAACCACCCTTTAGGGATAATTGATTGGCGTATATGGAGTAATCAGAACTCCATAATTGATTATCATTAACCACGAGGTCCACGCCCTCACACTCCTCATCACTCTTAATGCCTAATATGCTCGCCAATTCCTCGGTTATACAACGACCCCTTAATAAATCCCTTCTCCCAACGAGCTTCTTTACATCATTTATCCCGAGATGATCCAGTATAAGCCCCAATTCCCTGATGAATGAATTGAGGAAGTTTCGAGCTCCATTCTTAGCCAATTCGTAATCCACGACCTTTGTACCGTCTACCAATCTCGACGTTATACCAGCGGGGCAGTTACCCCTATGGCATGTCCTAGCCATGACACAGCCCATTGATATTAACAACGCCGTACCCAGGGAGACCGCGTCGGCGCCTAAGGCAATTAGTTTAGCGGCATCATCCGCGTTTGAGACTCTACCAGCCGCTATCAAGGTGACCCTATCCCTTATACCTTCGCGTCTCAGGATCTGATCAACCGATGCTATGGCTAACTCAATCGGTATACCAATATTATCCCTCACCACGAGTGGTGTGGCGCCTGTGCCTGCACCATGACCATCAATTATTATGCCATCGGCACCCATCCTGGCAATACCGCTGGCTATATAAGGTATGTAGTTCGTAGCAGCCACTTTAACAAGGACGGGTTTCCCAGTAGCCTCTTTCAGCGCCTCAATTCTTTGCTTAAGATCCTCTATGGAGTATATATCATGGTGAGGAGCCGGAGATAATGCGTCAATACCAACAGGTATTCTCCTAACCATTGAGATTACACTGGTGACCTTATTACCAGGTAGGTGACCACCTATCCCCGGCTTAGCACCCTGCCCTATCTTAATTACAATCCCCATACCACTCATTAGGGTGGTTATGTCAACACCAAACCTAGCCGAGGCCCATTGCACAAATATCCTCCTATGCCTAGCCACCTCTGGATGTAATCCACCCTCACCCGTACCACTAAGCAGGCCTAGTTCATCAGCCAACTCCGCCTCAACAACGTTAGGAATTCCAGATAATGCCCCAAAGGACATGTCAGCTAAGTAAATAGGCGCTGCAACCTCAATACCAGCTATCTCACTATTAACTGATGACGTGGGACACTCATCACCCTTGAGTTTAATCTCTTCATGCCCAAAACTCAGCCTATCCAGTATCCTATATATTCTCTTGCTATTCCTAAATATTCTCTGCGGCCTCCCTGTAAGCGATGCAGTCCTAATCTCATTCAAAACACCACCACTCTAGAAATCCCTATGGATATTCTTCTCTGGTATTGGTAATAGGTTCCTAATAGTAATCATATTCTTAATATCAATAATCTTACTCATTATTTGATATATAACTTATTTATTTATAAACATTACCTACATAGTTAGCAATGGGTTCATTCAATAATACCTAGTGACGACCTTGTTATTACCGTATACTTAAGACCCATGAACTCCTCAACGAGATCACGCCCTAAATCGAAGTATTGGGCATACTTTAATAGCACTGGCATTAATTCCCTAATTTCATCCTCACCCAATTCCCTATATTCAATGCTTGGCTTTGCACTAAAGCTAAACTTCCTCAGTGTTCGAAGCACTAAATCGCCATAGACAAGCCCATCATTTGATAATTCCTCAAGCACCTTAGTATTCGTTATTACCGTTGAAAGACCGACCTTGCCCTCATCAACCCTACCCCTTATGTATATTCTACCGCCAACCATACCGCTACCAACATGCCGGCCAACAAGCTCGACATCCTTCCCCATTAGGTATGCGTTTATCCCAAGTACCATGATGACTCCGCCGGCCATGTACTCGCCTAGGTAATCATCAACCCTACCGCCGACTATCAAGTACGGTCTCTTATTTACATACTCCCTCATTTGGATACCAACCCTATTACCCGCATTACCCCTAATGAATATGTAACCACCCTGGAGCGCCTGTCCAACCACGTCCCTTGCATCTCCATGGATAACTATGGAACCACCATGCATTGTATCACCAACATCGTCCTGCACATCACCATACACTATAAAATCAACACCATTATTTAGATTTGCCATAGCATTGCCAGGTGTTCCGTAGATCTCCACAGTAACTCCGCTGATCCCATGCCTAGGTAGGTTATTGCCTATGTATCTCTGGCCATTGACATTAATAACCCTAATAACCTTCCTACCCATGAGCACCCTCCTGAGTATTTCCTCATTTATCTCCCTATAGCCTAGACCGTGGGCATCTATAGCATCATCACCCACATACCTCGGGAAGGATCTCTCTGGAAAGAAGACATCAATTTGCTCAATAGGCCTTCCCCAGGCTATGATGCCCCTCTTTAACGACACTATGAAGTAACCACCTGGTTCAAGGGTCCAAACCCTGGCTTTGGGAGAAATGACCCTTATCTGAGCCTCCTCACTGGCCACGTAGTAGTTACGCTCGTCATAACCTACGACTATCGGTCTCAGCTTGAACCTATCCGCAATGGCTATGAGGTATAGGTCATCACCGGTCTTGACCCCCATGGCTATTGCAAAGGGTCCATCAAGGCTAACCCAACCGAGCTTCCTAACAACCTCACCACTTAATGAGTCACTACCCACATCACCACCTATCAATAACTTTATCGAATCAGTAATTCCCAGACCAACGACATTAACTAAGTAATGCATTAGATAAGCCACGACCTCACTGTCGGTACCGACCAAACCGTGTATCCCCAAATATGACGACAATTGGGTAGCTTGTAAACCGTAAGAACTCAGCTCACCATTGTGAACAACGGCTATGTTACCCACGGAAAAGGGATGCGACCAATAAGGCAGGTAGCCCGGTGAGTTCGTTGGAAACCTAACGTGCGCCAACCATAAATCACCACTTACCTTACTGATATCGTAAACCTCAGCCACATCCTCGGGATAACCAACGCCCTTAAAGACAGTCACGTACCTACCCCAATAGTATACCCTACCAGCCCTCCCGTTTCTCCATAATTCATCATTAATACCATTCACAACCCTTGTTAAGTCATTAATACTATCCACACCATTTACCACGTACTCAAGGTCCACAACACCATCAAGCTCAGCCCTAACACTACTACTGACTGTTGTGAACCCGCCCTTAGTCAGCCAATCCCTAACAACACTATCGACATAATCAAGAAGGGACCCCCGCGAGAACACCCCGAGTCTCAACGGCCCACCTTCATCATTAAATACCGCAAAACCCGCACCTAATCCAGCACCCCTTGGTTTGCCTGGTTGCATAGCCGTAATTGCCAAGTCACCAGGCACCTTATCTGAACCATCTCTTCTAAGGATACCGAGGATTCCGCAGCCATCTATATATTTACTCACTATATCCATACCAGGGCAGTAAATATAATCTCAAACAAACTATTTAAGCATTACTTACCACTGGAGATAATATATAATCCAGGTAGTTCTACGGTGGAAATATATAAAATAATTTTAATGCAATTTTAGGAGAGTCTATGCACCGGTGCTTACGCCTTCTCATCCTTATCCCTCCCCATTGAACCATTCATTACGTTACTGGCCTCCTCCTTTTTTGGGAGGTTTTCTCGCCCTGCCTTCATTGGCTTCTCTGGCTGGGTTCATGGGTTTGGCCCGGGGCCGGCATTGCGGGGCTTTCCTCGCTGACCGTGAACTCCTTGAGTGTGGCGTGTAGATACTGCACGATTTCGTATGGAATGATTGGGTTTGATTTTCCTTCGTACTCTCTTCAGTCCATCTTTTTCCTCATGTTCCACCACACGCCTTTTATCCACCCCTCCGGTGTTGCTTTCCACAACATATTGAGTATGGATGCGTAGTCCCTATTCACGTAATGCCCGAGTGGGCATTGCAATATGTGCCAATCATCAGTCTTTCTCATCATCATGAAATGCTCAGGGCGAACCTTACTATTGCGGTGAGAAGAAACCTTGAACATCCTCGAACCCCTCTCCAATGCCTTATCTTCAATCAGTTTCTCAATGGTCTTAAATGGTATCTGGCTTACACGGTGTCTTGTTTCGCTCCTCTTGATTTCATTAATCATCGATTGCTGTGGGGCCTTGCCGAGCTCTTCTGTAATTATGAGGGTTGGTACCTTAGTCAGTTCATTAGCGATTTGCCTAACCCTACCTAATTTCCTATTGTCTTCGCGCAGCCTTCTTACAAATTTTTTGTATTCTCTGCTATTCGTTATATCTATGTACTTGCCATTCGGTAATGCGAAGTGTGGTTTTAGCCTCTCGATGATTGTGTTCCTAATTGCCTCATACCTCCTGGCTAGCCTACCAAAATCAGTCCTTATGGTATACAGTTCTGGCGTTAAGTACTGCCTATTCCAATCAGCCACCTTGTCCACCGTGGATGGTAAATCAACCTTAGCAACAGCAATAGTGTTTTCATTAACATCGAATGAGACAATAGCTTGTGGTGTCTCTTGCCTCGGCTTTATCTCGAACACGAACACTGCATACCACTTGTTCGTCTTCCTCTTAATGATCAACGTGCTAGTCAATCTAGCCTCTCCAGTTAGTACCTTCCACCAAAACAACCAAAACCTCTTGTGAGGTCTTAACCAGACCTCCCTCCTACTGCTGAACAGTGATAGGCTGAGCCTGACTGGGGCTATTGATTTAACGAACTGTTCATAACTCCATGTATCCTTTGCAAACCTAATCGAGATGCTCCTAACCTCCGGGTATGGTTTTTTGCGCTAAGCCCTTTCTCCTCCTCTCGATGAATGACTTCGCGATTTCAGACGCCTGCCTAATTGCCTGGATGATTAGGTGTGCGTGCAAGCCCTGGTACTCACTCCTACACTTGTTGTAGAATAGCCCATGGAGTTGATTCGCACTCGTGATATTGTTCGCAACGGCGTATTCAGCAACCTCACGAACAATGCTTAGGTACACAGACTCAACGGAGCAGAGCAACTTATTGAGTTCTTTGGTGACCTCAATCTCGACAGCAACAGCTCTACGTAACATTCACAAGAAAAAGCAACAACCAGACTTAAAAGCCACTCACGACAAGAAGGGGCGAGACTTGTTCCGTGTTTGTCATAACAGCATCGTATACTATAACCACGGCAGCACCAAGCAGTTGAATTACTACCTGGTATGGGTTACCATAGAGGGCTCCGGTCAGCCCTGGCGTCACATATTTCGTTATGTTTGGGTCCGCGAAGACTCCCGTGAGGATACCACCAATTACACCTGGAACCGCGTGATCCGAGAAAACGCCAAGAGCGTCATCAATGCGCCTCGTTAGTCTCGACCTAAATTGGAAGAAGTTTAGGGAGTACCAAGCCGCTGCCGAGGATAGTGCGCCA
>Ga0080005_129839_pt1 | contig 48899 bp, 50 predicted proteins | sample JossMetagenome_2_FD_69208 | JGI IMG/M metagenome (GOLD analysis project Ga0080005, IMG submission 69208) | Hot spring sediment microbial communities from Joseph's Coat, Yellowstone National Park, USA - JC3_ASED (SPADES assembly) (version 2) | ecosystem: Environmental > Aquatic > Thermal springs >...
TGCTTGGGAAAGCCTCGTGTAGTTACCTCGCTAAACCAGAACGTCTTATAATCCCTCAAGCCACCCTCCTCATCAACAATCGCCAGGTTAATCCTATCGGTGTTAACGTCAACACCACCAATGAGTTTGCCAGCATTACGCCTATGCCTAGCCATGTGCTCATAATAAACATCCAGTGGTACTGTCACTTGAACCTCACCGTGAACCCACAGTTGGTTATTTCTAACACCGTAGTCCCCAATTACAACCCTACCCATGTACTTAATACGCTCTCTGTAAATTGCATCAATTAACTCTCTATAACCCTCCGACACGGTAGGCTTAACTACAACCCTACCAATCGACCCATCATACTTAATCGTTGTTATGTGGAACTCATAGCCTCGCCTCAAGGTGATACTCTTCGCTGGGTACTCCAATCCGCTTTGTTGGAACATGAGCCAGTCAGTCAATTCAACGCTCCTAAAATCAACACCCAAAGCCCTGCAAGACTCGTAGACACCCATCACGAGGGTTACGGCACCATCAGCATACCTACGATTCGGAACAATTCCATAAGCAACCTCCCTAAACATACTCACCCAACCAATCTTGTCACCAGGCAAGACCTGCTGCTGTTTCGCCAAAGACAAAACCTAACTGTACCACTGGAGTCCCGAGACCCACAGCGGCAAGGAACCCCTGGCGACCGTTGGCAAGCCACTACGGTGAGGGGGCCCAGGGAGACCGTCGAGAAGCAGCCGGTGGGTAAACAAACACAACCCACCGCCTCCGGAGAGACGATCCTCGGTATCTCTAGGTAATTTAATTCAATTTAAAAACAATAATATCCATTAAATCTAATACTGTATGAAATTAATTCATGCATATGATTATATGTCTTCAATTTTCTATTGAAACATATTTATTAGAACTAATGCACTTATATTAAATTATTTTTAAATTAATCGTAAAATATGTGGAATAAGGTTTATAAGCCATGATAGTCATACTTTTGACCGACCGTTATGCTAATACCAATATTGATGGATTTTGTAAGAATGATCGAGTTAATACTTGCGGGCATCATGGCAGGTATCCTTGGCGCACTGGCTGGTTTGGGTGGTGGTGTTGTACTTACTCCCGTCCTCACATTATTCCTCGGCATCCCAATAATATATGCCACAGGCTCATCCCTAGTCTCAACGATATCCACGTCGGCAGGCTCCGCCAGCGTTTATGTTAGGAAAAGGCTTGCCAATGATAGGATAGGTATTAGCCTAGTTACTGCCACAACAACCGGTGCAATAATTGGTTCACTAACCGCCAATTACGTGTACACGCATCACCTCACGTGGATAATATACGTAATATTCGGCCTAATACTAGTAACGTCAATAATACCCACAGTACAGAGAAGCACCAGTGAATTACCACCACTAAGGGACCCTGATTGGACCACGAGGATATTTAGACTCTACGGCGTTTACTACGACCCAGCATTCAAGACTTGGTATAAATACTGGGGTGTTCGTTGGTGGTTGGGTTGGTTGTTGATGTTATTTGCTGGTTTTATTAGTGGTTTGCTTGGTATTGGTAGTGGCGCCCTAAAGGTCCTGGCCATGGACTGGGGAATGAACCTACCAATGAAGGTTAGCACAACAACAAGCAACTTCATGATAGGAGTAACAGCAGCAACAAGCGGCCCACTCTACTGGTTCTTTGGTTACATAAGCCCCTTCATAGCAACATGCACAGCAATAGGCGTGCTATTAGGCTCGAGAATAGGTACAAGGATCCTCATGCACGTAACCAACAGGCAAATTAGGTGGGTCTTCGTGGCAATACTCTCGTATCTTGGCTTTAGGATGATCCTCAGAGGACTTGGTAGGGAGGGTATATTGCCCATAACCTCGCTTGAGAGGACGGTTATCGCTACCGTGTTCGCCACAGTAATCATAGCATCGCTTTACTTCGCCTTCGAGAAGAGGTATGAGGAGACTGTTGATTACACAATACAGCTTTACAGGGCACAGCCTGAGAATCCGGGTAGGGTAGAAAACCTATTCATAAACATAACAAGCAACCTGCTTAAGTACGGCGTATTCATAAGCATAGCCCTACTGGTGCTGGGGATTATCATGCTCTTCATACACAATGGCGGCATGGGCATATCACTAAGTAAAATAGTAGACCCCTCAGGGCATGTGGATACGTCGAAAATAACCATTATGGCTGTGGTAACTGGGGTTATGAGGCTGGATGGGTTAAGCCTAATGCTCTTTGGCCTCATGGTTCTAATAGCAATACCCGTAGCCATGGTCTCTCTAAACCTCGTAAGATTCGTCCTTGAGAAGGATAAACTGTACACAGCCATGGCGCTCATAACGCTCATAAACCTATTAATAGCGATATTTGTGTTACCAATGATTATACTGCATTAATTACGCGGTGATTAATTATGTACCCAGCGTACATAATCCAGGCGGTAGTAATTATGGCTCTAATAATGGGGTGTGGCGTTGCATCAGGGCTATTGGGTGCATTACTGGGCCTTGGCGGTGCCGTAATATTGACGCCGCTATTAACGATAATACTGAACCTCCCAATACAGTATGCCGCGGGTATAAGCCTTGTGTCTGCTGTGACTACGTCTGTCATAGCCGGCTCACGATTCCTAAGAATGGGGCTTCCTAACGTTAGGACTTACCTAATACTGTGTACCGCGGGAACGCTTGGCGCCATAATAGGCTCCCTAATCACCTACCACGTTATAAGGACGGGCTATGGTTGGGTACTCTACGTACTATTTAGTGCCGTGATGTACATGGCAATGGCATTGACAGGCATGAGAAGGAGTGAGCAAGCAATAAGCCCATTGCGTCCAGAGGGATTGGATAATGCATTTATAGTTGGTTCATACTTTGACCAAGGCCTTAAGGTCTTTGTAACTTACCGTGTGAATTTAAAGAACATAATAACTGCATGGTTAATCATGCTCTTCGGAGGATTAATGTCGGGACTCCTCGGCATTGGGGGCGGGCCCATCAACATGCTAGCCCTGTATTGGGCTGCAGGACTGCCAATAAAGGTTGCGTCGGCAACGAGTAACTTAATAGTTGGCGTCACGGCAGCAACCAGCGGCTCGCTTTATTGGCTCTTTGGGTTTATACAACCGTTCATGGCCATGGCATCCATAATCGGTATTGCCATTGGAGCTAACGTGTCCACACACATTCTGCCGAGGGTTAGGGGCTCGACGATAAAGGCGTTACTCTTAGCAATATTCTCATTCCTAGCCTACAGGATGCTGTTGTCAGGGCTTATAAAAGGACACATAATCGTGATGCCTAGCATTGTCGTTAATATAACGGCACTCCTAGTGTTAGCAATAAGCCTTGCAGTACTAATGGCAATACGTAAATACATTAGCGAATAACACCCATAAACCATGCCAGCTGAGTGAATTATTAAAAATTGTTTCCAGGGTCTTGGGATCACCGTAAGCCTTACTGACCCCTCTCTGCCCTGAGTGGCGAAGTTTGCCATTCGTTTTATCATTAGAAAATCATAATGTGAATTTAGTGTCCCCCGTACTGAGCTTTAGCGTTAATGACCCATCCCTGACCACACTAACCTCCTTAATATTTGCGGGTTTGGAATCAACTATCGTGGGTGTACAAAGGGAACCTGACCTTGGTTTATTTGTCCTCGTTGTGAGTATGACATTGATCTATACTGAGTATTCGTTATCCAGCTTCATTACCCTGAGGACCACTGGGTAGGCCGTTATGGTTAACTCCTCCTCATCAGTAATAACCTTCACTACTAATGGGTTACATGAAACTATCTCGTAATTAACGTCTACGTAATCGTACATCCATATCACAACTTGAATTAATCTTAGTAATTGTAACTAATTTTAATTTTTTGTATAAACTTAGCCAACTCCTTGTCCTCGGGCTCTATGCTTATGTAGGTTAATTCACCGTTCTCATCGACGCCAACAGTCACGAAAGCCAAGCCCTCCCCAGACCTTCGGGGCACCCTATTGTCTACCTTTATGAATATGTTTCCGAATTCGTGATCAACCTCGATTATCACGTTAAGCCCAAACCCTGGTATAAGCCCGGATATTGATGTGCCGTCTATATTCCCAATAGAGAATGACGTGATATGTTGATACGACATACTTTCCATACAATAATGTTTGATTTAACGACTTTAATAAGTTTATCTGCAAATACCTAAGGCTCATACCGACGCTTGCAAAACCATGGTTGAATTGCGGCCTTAATTAATCTGCCACGATATTAGAAAGGGGTTTAACGATTACGGCAGAATCCTCTAGCCTATGACCTACGGCGTACACAAACAATAAGACCAGGAATTGATGATACACAAAACACTTCGTGTTTAACCCGCCAAAATTACTCATGTTGTGAAGAACCAGATTCTGTTTTGAATAGCTACCCAGTCCTATAACGCATTGTGGGTTTGGGAAGGAGGATTGAACACCACTGGCGGCCCCGGTGGGATTTGAACCCACGTCCTACGGCTTAGAAGGCCGCCGCTCTGTCCATGCTGAGCTACGGGGCCGATAATTAGGTTTAACCACGATTTTTATGCTTTTCTTAGTTTCTCATACTCGGTATTTTATGTGTTGGGGCTAAATGCTTATTATTTAGGGAACCCTAAATAATTGGGGTACCCTAAATGTTGTTTAGCCCTGAGCCCAAGTCTAGGAGGGAGGATTTATTTGACAACGGAACAAGCCTCGTCCCTTCAGGGCGTGGGTGAGTTTTTAAGTCTGGTTGTTTATTTTTCCTGTGGATGTTGCGTAGGGCTGTGGCTGTTGAGCTTGAGACCACTAGAGAACTCAATAAGTTTCTCTACTCCGTTGAGTCTGTGTATCTCAACATCGTTCATGAGGTTGCCATGTATGCCGTTGTGAACAATGTTACGAGTGCAACACAGCTTCAAAGGCTGCTTTATCGCAAGTATAGGCTGGAGTACCAAGACTTGAACTCACAATTGGTTATTCAGGCGATTAGGCAAGCGGCGCAAATTGCGAAATCATTCGTTGAGAGGAAAAAGAGGGGCTTGGTGAGCAAGCCCTATCCGGAGGTTAAGGCTGTGTCCATTAGGTTCACCGAGTTCACATGGAATTATGAACAGTTCGTTAGATCAATAGCCCCAGTCAGGCTTAGCTTATCGCTCCCTGGCGGGAGGAGGGAGGTTTGGCTTAGGCCACATAGGAGGTTTTGGTTGTATTGGTGGAGGGTGCTAACTGGTGAAGCCGAGCTAGCCAGTACGCTAGTTGCTAAGCGTAGGTTGAATAGGTGGTATGCGGTGTTCGTGTTCGAGATAAAGCCCAGGGAGGAGGAACCAAAATCAATCATTGCCTTCGACATCAACGAGAACACCGTTGCTGTGAGTAGGATTGATATAATTGCAACGATCGATAAGATCGCAGATTGGAATAGGCGGTACCTAATGCCTGAGCTCTACTCGATTAGGACTGACTTCGGTAGGTTGGCTAGGAGGTATGAGAGGGTTAGGAACACAATCATCGAGAGGCTAAAACCACACTTCACATTACCGAGTGGTAATTACGTGAATGTGGCGAACACTAGGGAGTTTAGGAAGCGCGTTAAGCACCTAAGGGAGAGGAGTAGGAAGGTTGGTAGGGTTAAGTATGTGGCGAGTGAGTTAACCAAGAACCCATCAATCATAGTCACAGAGGAGCTTGGTGAGAACCCACAGGAATCAATGATTAATGAAATCAAGAGGAACAAAACAAGACACCGCATAAAACAGACACCATTCAAGAGTATTGAGGAGGCTGTTGGGGATAAGGCCTTGGAGAGGGGTTCGAAGCTCATTAGAGTCTCATCCTACAGGAACAGTAGGGTATGCCCAATACACTTCACAAGGCTTGAGAAAACCAACGACTGGCACACATTGCAATGCCCAAAGGGGCATTATGTAGATAGGGACTACGCATCCGTGGCGAATATGGCTTGGAAGCTAACACCAGAAGCATGGACAAGGGGTGTTTGGTGGAATCTAAGGAGGGAAATAAATTGGAGAGAGCACGAAGACAAATCAAACCCAATCATTCCCAAATACATCATACAGCACCTATATGCAATACTCAAGACTCTAACGGCCAGCGAGGAAAGCCCCGCAATGCCGGCCCGGGCCAAACCCATGAACCCAGCCGGACGGGCGGATGAAGGCAGGGCGAGGAAACCTCCCCAAGACGGGGAGGAGGCCAGCCTTGAAAATAGTTATTAATATTGTATCTATTTAGTTATTGATGAGCGAGATTAGGAGAATTAGTTTGGGCGTGGAGTGGCTTGACTATGCGTTGCAGGGTGGTGTGCCTAGGGGGACGTGGACCCTCATAACAGGCGAGCCAGGGGTCGGCAAGAGCATACTGTGCATCCAGGCGGTTGGTGCCAGTGTTGACGCAATGCCCGTGGTCTACGTTAGTACGGAGACGAGGTTCTACGACGTAGTAAGGCAGGCTAGGCAGTTCGGTATTGACTTGAGCGACGCCGTCAGCCTGACCGAGGTCTTGACCGGGAAGGTGAAGGAGGTCAAGTCTAACCTTATGATTATAGACCTCTTCGGACTCGCCAGGCAGTACAGGGAATTACTCAAGGCTGGGGAGGAGGGTGGGGAGAAGGCAAGGGCTAAGTCGCCGTTGAGTATGGAGGTTGTTATGGCAGCGATTGAGAAGGCTTACGAGGTGCTGGGTGTCACTGAAGAGGGTGGGAAGAAGGACGTGTTGGTTGTTATCGACTCCCTAGCCCCATTGTGGGCACACGCTCCAGCAATGGCTAGGTTGATTACATACAGGCTGAGGCAGAGGCTTTATCGCTCAAACGTGACTGTGATAATGACCAACCAGTACGCCCCAACCACGGGGATGACCTTTGGCTTCGGTGCAGAGCATATTGCGGACGCGATAATCCACATGTGGTTTGAGAGTGTTGAGACGACGAAGGAGATTAGGAGATGGTTGATTATTAAGAAGGCGAGGCTCACCAATCACTACAGGAAGGCAATGAGGTTCGATATAGAGCCGGGTAAGGGTCTTGTGCTCCTGGAGCCAGGAATAGATGAGTTGAGGAAGTGGTTTGAGAGTAATTCGAAGGGGCGTGTTAGCAATGAATAACTTTGACTGTCATGTTAGGATTGTTGAGATTATGGAGAATTTTCTAATGTATCTGGCTAGGGCTGGTGGGAATGCCGATATTGATTCAATCAGGGCTGAGCTTAGGAATTGCGGCTCCCTCGCTGAGCCTTATTTGACGGTTATTGATGGTAATGAACCAGGTGATACGTTATCGGCTGCGGTTTCATATTACCAATACGTTAAGTATGTTAGGGGTGAACTTAATGTTAATGAGGGGTATTTCCGTGGACTTGATTTAGAGCTCTCGAATCCCGCTGAGACATACTCAGCGATTATCAGTAATTTGGTGCGTGCGCTACAGGTTGGTGATTACGTGTCCGCCTCTTTTCTTGCCGATTTGGCATTTGTGGTTAGGGTATTCATGCTCTGTTTAAGTAATGCCAGGGATTATGGGTATTGTGATCGATTAAGGTCGTCGTATAAGACTAGGCTTTCAATATTGAGGAGTAGGTTTAGCAGTTCTCGATCGGTCTGAATTTATAACCGTAGTTTATTAATCCATATGTGCCATCCATCTTCACCATCCTGAACACGACCTCAACCTCCATACCTGGGTTGAGTTTTTCCGGGTTCATGCAATCCACAATCTGCCCAATAACCCTAACACCCCCCAAGTCAACAATACCTATTATCAAGGGTTTCATCTTCTCAAACTCGGCAGGTACTGAGTAGAGAACTGTGAAGTTCAGTAACTTACCCGTGCTTGGTAATGGGTATGGCTTAAACTCCCTAGATCCACACTCGCACACAGCCCTGGGTGGGTAGTAAACACGCCCGCACCTAACGCACTGAACACCCTCAAGCCTGTAGTACTGCGGTGTTCTTCTCCAGTACCTTGGTATCGATAGTTTCTGTTCGACCATGTCAGGTCACCCTCCTGAGTACTATCGCTGTTGATACGAGGTCAAACCCAGCCATATCCTGAACAACACCAAGTCCAGCATTGTCAAGCGAGTTAAATGGTTTCTGGTTTGTGAGCTCCATGACCATGGAGACGATCTCGTACATGCCCGAGGCACCCCCTGGAAAGCCCATTGATTTAAGTCCGCCGCTAGCATTTACTACAAGTTTGTTACCCACATCTAAGGCACCTGTGGATAGTAGCCTTGGTGTTTCCCCGGGTCTTACGAAGCCCATTGATTCAAGAGCTAGTATACCGAGTATGCTGTATGTGTCGTGAACCTCCACAAGATTTACATCGCCTATTGATGAGTGCGCCATCCTAAGTGCCATGTTTACTGCATCCTTTACGGAAAGTAATTCAGTTAGTGTGTCTCTCTGCCCCATGTAAGTTCCGTACGCACCAATACCTATACCATCAATCCTAACAACCGCATTACTCTTTAATGGCTTATTACACAACACCACAGCTGCTGATCCATCAACCGCTGGCGCTGCATCGTAAAGCCTTAACGGATCCGCGATGACCTCTGATTCGAGGACATCCTTAAGCGTTGCCTGCTTCCTCATGTATGCATATGGGTTCTTACTGCCCCTCTCATGCATCTTTATCGGCCATGAAGCCAGGTCCTCATAGTCATAACCGTACTTAAGCATATACTCCCTCATGGCCATGGCCGCTTGAGCTGCTGGTGTTATTCCGAAGAATCCCTCGTATTCGTAATCCGTTATTGTCGCCAACGCCTTATTCAATTTAATACTGGTCACATCATGCATCTTCTCAACACCAACCACAGCAACGCAGTCGTAAACCCCTGCCTTAACCATGTTGTACGCCTCCAATATCGCAACACCACTAGAGCCATCACCACTCTCAATCCTAATCGCCGGCGTCCTTCTTAAACCAACGTAATCGCTTAGGAATGCCCCAAGGACGCTCTGGTCCTGGAGCACCTCCGAGAATGCATTTGCCACATATACGGCACCCAGGTTGGAGTTGCCTACCTGGTCCAGCACCTTTAGGAAGGCTTCGGCGAACAATTCCTTGAGCCCCTTTTCGTAATGCCTACCGCCCGGCACTAGGGAGTGGGCTACGATGTATACTTCTGTCGTATTGAACACCAGCAGTTGCCATAAATGTGAAGTTTTTAAATATTCCCTGGGTTAGGCATCAGTAATGGTTGAGGAGCTAAGCCTCGAGGATATACTAACCAAGATAGAGAGGAGTGAGTTAAAGCTTCATGAGCTGGATAAAGTACTTAACGACTCCAACAAAGCGACGGAGATCAGGAGGGCATATATTGAGAAGGTCACGGGCGTTAAGCTCGATAATGTTGGCAGGACTGTCATAGACTTCAACGCAGTAGTTGGTAGGAACATAGAAAACACGATAGGTGCTGCACAGGTACCGGTGGGCATTGCTGGGCCTCTTCGAGTAATTGGGGATTACGCAAACGGTACCTACTACATACCGCTGGCGACTACTGAGGGGGCCCTGGTCGCGTCCGTAAATAGGGGCGCCAAGATAATCACTGAGTCAGGCGGTGCGAGGAGTAAGGTCATTAATGATGGTATGACAAGAGCACCTGTAATCACAGTACCCTCCATAGTTGATGCCGTGGAATTGATTAATTGGGTTAATGAACACTTCAACGAAATAAAAGGTGTTGCGGAGTCAACAAGTAGGCATGCCAGGCTTATCAACATTCAACCATTCATTGTAGGTAATAATGTGTGGCTTAGGTTCAAGTTCACCACGGGTGACGCCATGGGTATGAACATGGTCACAATAGCGACGGATAAGGCTGTCAAGTATATATTGAGTAATTTCCCCAGGGCTAGGCTTGTCGCACTTAGTGGTAATATGTGTGTCGATAAGAAGGCAAATGCGGTCAATTTCCTACTGGGCAGAGGCAAGACTGTAGTTAGTGAGGCTGTGATTCCCAAGAGCGTACTTAGTGAGTGGGGTGTTACGGCAGAGGACGTTGCCGAGGTGAATAATAGGAAGAATTTACTGGGTTCAGCCCTAGCCCACTCATACGGCCTCAACGCCCATTTTGCCAACATCATAGCCGCCATATTCATAGCCACAGGGCAGGATGTTGCACAGGTGGTTGAGTCAAGCATGGGGATAACGTGGATGGAGCCCCTGGACAACGGTGATCTATACGTCTCAATTACCCTACCCAGCCTCGAGGTTGGTACTGTCGGCGGAGGCACGGGATTACCAACACAGAGAGAGTTTCTCCAGATGCTTGGGGTCTACGGTTCCGGAAATCCGCCTGGAACGAACGCACTGAAGTTTGCTGAAATCGTGGCAGCAGCTGTGCTGGCTGGTGAGGTTAACCTAGTGCTTGCATTAACGCGTGATGAGTTGGCCAGAGCGCATGAGATGCTTGGTAGGGCTGGTAAGGGAGGAGTTAGTAAAGTGTAGGTTTGTTAATAGAGTTATAGATGCATACGTAACCTCTATAGTACATAAATTGAAGTGATAAGACTTATAAAGAGTTGCGTTAATATTTTGTGGGGATTAGTTTGGTAATTTATGTTTCTCCAGACAAGAAGGTGGTCGAAAAGACCCTTCAAACCGAGCTCAAGCGGATAATGCTTAGCGAGCTTATAGACGGCGAAGTAATTATCGGTGCCGCAATCATCGATTCAAACGGCATCCCACTCATCTATCACATCCCAAACACCCTCACCGTAAAATCCCTCAAAAACCTCCTTTCCCTCATAGAGTTCGTCGATCATACCTCTAAAATAAATGATGACCTCCTCGGTCCATACCAATACCTCATAATTCGCTTCTCGAACTTCAAAATTGCCTTCTTCGAGATGGGTTCTAAGGGTTGGTTGATGGTCTTTGTGAGCCCTGTCTGGCACGTTGAGAATGTAATGTCGAAGATAAAGCAATTCATGATTAAGGTCCAGAGAATGATTTAGGTTTAAGCCTGAGGTTAAAAATTGCCGCCTTAGAAAAATAAGCCCGCCCATTTATTATGGGTTTGATGTCGAAGATAACGGGTAACGTAAAAATACCCGAGATGGAGATTAAGGAGGATGTCATTCTGGATCCTTCAAAGACTGCCGTTGTTGTAGTAGATATGCAGAATGATTTCGTAAAGCCGAACGGTAAGTTATACGTACCCACAGCCCAGGCCACAGTACCAGCGATAAGGAAGTTACTGGAAAAGGCTAGGGACGCTAACGTACCAATAATATACACACAGGACTGGCATTTCAAGAACGACCCGGAGTTCAGGATTTGGGGTGAGCATTGTGTAATGAATACGTGGGGTGCCGAGATAATAGATGAACTCAAGCCAATGCCCGATGATATACTGATCAGGAAGCGTAGGTACGATGCATTCTTCGGCACAGACCTGGACTACGTGCTCAGGCACGTGGTACATGCGGATACCCTAGTCATAGTTGGTACCGTCGCAAACATATGCGTCCTACACACCGCAGGGTCAGCTGCACTTAATTGGTACAACGTAGTGGTTCCAATAGACGGCATATCCGCACTGGATGAGTTCGATTACTATGCAGCGTTAAGGCAGATTACGTTCCTCTATAAGGGTGTTCTTACCAAAGTAGATAGTATAAGGTTTAGATAGCATTTCTCTGATTATATGGTCCGGGTTAGTTTAACGATACGTGATATTAAAATATATTTGAGGTATTCACTTTGATTTAAAAGTTAGCTTTCTCAGATTATACTTTGGGAAAAATTTAAAACCAGCTAGATATTAAAATCATAATGAGTAGAGACCGTGTAATTAATGCTGAGGATGTAATTAAAGCTCTCATTAATAATGATTCGCATTAGACCGATCTTTTGAGGAAAATCGACTTCAATGAGAGACTGAAAATAGTTCAGGATGCCGTCAATATGGTTCTTCCCGACTTCGTTGATTGCATTAATAAGTCATTGGATAGTGACATACCTCGAGTGATGTATATTGGCTGCTTTGACATGGTATGGCAAAGCATCGAAGAAATAGCTAGGAAAATCACTATGGATTGATATATCACGCGAGTTGCTTTAAAAGCCTGTGATTCTTAGTGCTAGTGGGTGGGTAAGCGGAATAGTGTTAGTGGTGAGGATTGGAGGCGTGATGTGTTGTTCATAGCTATTTCTATAATTACCATTGTGATTACAATTATTGTTTTAATAAAGTCGGGTCTTGCTAAGGCTAGGTATGAGGTTCCTAAATACCCGTTCTATCTGTTATTATCAGAGTTGGTTTACATAACCCAATTGGTGCTTGTTGGTGTTAGGCTCAGTATAATCTTTAATAGAGGCATTGGCTATAGGATAGGTGTCCTTGAGTTGATTAAGATAGCCGCAGCGCAAACGTTTGCTTCACTGCTGGTGCCTGGTTTTTATGTTGGTGGTGAGGCTGTATCTATAGCATACTTGACAAATAGGGGTTTGCCAACTACGAGGGCTACTGAGGGTATTGTCCTTAGATACACCGTGGATACAATAACACTCACGTTAATTGTCCTATTGCTCTACCTATTGGGTATTGTCGTTGTTCCATACATAGCCCTGATAATGGCGGGCGCATTTCTTGTGGTGTATGCCGTCCTATTCATATCAATAGTTAGCGCTAGGCTTGGTAGGTACATTGAGGGTTTCCTTAGGTTTATTGGTTCACGAATAAGTTTCGTTAATAACTTAATAATTATCAATGAGGGTGAGGTATATGGTGTTAATCTAACCCTGTTAGACTATGTGCTTCTTTTCGCATTATCAGTGGTTCAGTGGGTGTTATCTGGACTTAACGTTGAATTGATTTTCTACGCCCTTGGAGTTCACATAAGCCTCATTATGGGCGTCTTGATAACATCATCCTACGTTGTCTTAACCTACATATCAATACTACCAGGCTCTGCCGGTATTGGCGAACTCGCTAACTTATATATACTGGATATTCTGGGGCTTGGTGATTATTACCTGGCTTATGATATTTGGTTTAGGGTAATAACGTACATGGTGCCCTTGATAATATTCATGCCAGCATTCCTAGGTGTGACAAGGACCCTAACCATTAATCGTAGGACTCCCCAGTGATTGATGGTATCTCCGTTATCTTTGACGGCATGCCCTTTAGTATTGCATCAATAACCCTTATGGCGTTCCTCCTAGATAGGTAGTGATTATCGTTACCACAATAAGGCGAGTAAACACACTTCGGGCAACCATCAACGCATGTACAATGCGTTAATACATCCAACGATATCCTAAGTACATCATCGACCCTACTGAGGAGCATCTTAGTAGCTCCTGAGCCGCCTGGGTATGAGTCGTAGATTATTATGTGCCCTGTGGGATAGGATATGCCGCCCATGTCCGTTGGTCCTGCCCCAATCACGTTCTCGCCAATCATTATCATTATGTGCTCAGCTGCGTGGTAAGCCTTACCTCTCTCAACGATATCTATATTCTCGAATGGACTGAAGGTTATGAATGGCGCGTAGATCACAATGCCCTTGGTCCTAAACTCGTAACTCAGGGGTTGTCTGAACTCCCTCCTCTCAACAACCTCATTACTACTGAACCTCTTTACTAAGTACCCATACACAACCTCCCTAATAGTTAACTTGGCGTATTGGTACGGGATTGCGTGTATACTGCCCTCCTCAAGAACCTCATTAATACTGGGCTCCGAGTAGTATAGTGCTGTTGTGTATAGGTCGTAATCGTCAGGAAGCCTCTTAACAAATGCCCTCCTACCATCAATATCGAACTTATAAACCTCATAAACCCTACCACCGTGCAGATAAACCGCACCCTCATGCAACTCCCTCAAAGCCATCGGAAGCTCCCTAAACCCAATAACCCTCTTACCATCACTGAGTATCTTGACCACATCACCAATACCCCTGATCCCACGTGTAGCTCTGGCAATTTCACGACCTTTCTCAGTAACGACATAATAATTACCCCTAACTTCTACCAAGCCGTCATTAACCAGCGATTTTAGGATCTCCTCACAATAAATATCCACTGAACCACTCCTCACGGGCTTCTCGTAAGTCATCAACAGACAATGCCTCCTGGCAATCTCATCATTCCTCTCCTCAACATAAAGATCTTCAGGTTTCCTGGCATAGAATTCCCTCGGGCTTGAGCTATAGTACGTGCTCATTGGATCATCACCCAATACCTGAATAACATACGACAGTTGACCCCTCCTACCAACCCTACCACTCCTCTGAAGATATTTTGAGTAACTCGGCGGTATCGTAGCCATGACGGCAACATCCACATCCCCAATGTCGATGCCCATCTCAAGAGTTGGCGTGGCCAACAGGACCAGGTACCTACCCTGCTTAAACCCATCCTCAACCTCATGCCTCTCCTCAATCGTTAAACCAGCCCTATGAACCCTAACCCTATCACCAACACCCCTCTTATCGACCAACCTCTTTATTAACTCCACAAACCTATGACTATCGGCAAAAACAAGGCACTTCATACCCCTCCTAACACAGGTAACGGCAAGCTCGGCAGCCTCGGCAACCCTACCCCTACTTATTGGCCTAACTAATAAATGCCTCGTAATACCCCTCCTACCCTCAGGACCTTGTATCAACCTTATATCGTCAATACCCAACAACCTTTTGGCGAATTCCGTAGGATTACCAACAGTGGCTGTCGATACTACGTACTGCGGATTTCTCATAAACCTACTCATCCTCTTAAGCACGTAATGAACATGCGCACCAAAGACTCCATTATAAATGTGAAAATCATCAAGGACAATTAGGCCATATTCCCTAAGAATCTCCCTGAATTTACTGACGTGTGTTAACGTCTCACTGATCATGTCTGGGTTTGTAATTAGTATGTTTGGTGGTGACGCGTAAACCTTAGACCTGATATCACTCGATGTATCACCATCATAGGGTAGTACTGACATACCCAGCGGCGTTATGTATTTTTGGATCCTAATCATCTGATCCCTGGCTAGAGCCTTGGTTGGGTACATGATGATAGCCTTGACACCCCTATTGAGCGATAGCGATATTAGCGGCAGTAGGAAGGCCTCAGTCTTACCCACACCAGTACCCGCCATTATCGCTGTATCATAACCATTGATTATTGACTTATATGCCTCCCACTGAAAGTCGTAAAGCCTCTCAATACCTAACTCCCTAAGCCTACTGATCAATTCCTTGGGAACATCGAGGGAATCTATCGTTGGTCCGTACGTTATTTCGGTAGGTTTATCCTCATGAACGTAGAGGACGAGTCTAGCCCTATCACTACCCAACTCGGCGATGAAATCATCCTCAAGCATGTACTTAGCCACCGTTAATCGATCCCCCCTAATCATTACGTAATCAGTCATTAAACACGCTAGAACTAGAGATTAATAGTTTTGGGTGGCTCCAGCCTCATGACCCTAATTTCCTCAAGCCCCTTAAGCCTGAGCACCCCATCTTTTAAGATCGTTGCCTTACCCCACGGCTTTATAACCGGCCTAACCCTACCACCACACCTTGGGCACTTCCTAATCTCATTACTGGTCTCATAATCAACATAGCAGTTAGGGCATCTAAAGACGTTAAGAGCCGGGTTCTCATCAAAGCTTAATGACACGATGATCGGTATTTCCATGATTACGATACCATCCACCATATCGGCAACGCTCTTAATGAAATCAGCCCTAAGCTTATCAGCACCTAATGCTACAAAAACCTCCTTAACACCAGCCCCAGTCCTGAGCATATCCCTAACCCTAACAAGCCAATCAATGTCCGCGGGCGGGTCGAGTATGATCACGCCGTATGACCTAACGTTGCCAATGTTTATGTTTGATGTATTAACCATTACATAACCGACGGGTGAGTCGCTGGCTGATGTGGATATGACGTTTATGGCGTCATTATTTATCTTCACGAAATCTCCAGGTATTACTCCATCAGCACCACCAGCTAGTGAAGCCCTTATGAAATCATCTACTGGATCTGGGATTGCCGCACCGTGTATGAAGACCCGGAGACCCAGTTTCTTAGTCCATGCGATTATTGACGCCAGGGAGATTAGGACCCTAAGCCCATTTAATAACCGCCTAATCGTGTCATCGTCAACACCCTGGAGCTCAGCAATGGGTTCTGGAGGCACTATTGGTGTTGCGTCCCTGGCATACTTATTAACGTTGAGCCCCTGGAATAGCCAGGATCCAACGAACATGCACCAGGGCAGGCCACACCACTTAACGAATATTCTCACAATTACGGATGATACGCAGCGCTATATTAACCTTAAAACCAGGTATGTATCGTAACCCCGTGATTGTTGATTTTGTATTATTTAAGGGATTGAATTATCGATACGACAGCACTTATAATCTCATTTAACCTACCCGCTGAGTGGGCTTCAGCATAAATCCTAACCAGTGGTTCTGTGCCACTACCCCTGATTAGTACCCAGGAACCATCATCAAAGAGAGCCTTAACGCCATCAATCCTCACACCCCCAACCACCCTCTCTACGCCTCTAAGTCTTTCAATTATTAAGTCCTTATTCCTATCCACAACCTCCTTACCATTAACCACAGGTAAATCAACCCTCCTGAAGTAGGACACCCCATACTCCCTAATGATCTCATCAAACAACCCAGACAAGCTACCGTACTCTGAGGCAGCGGCTATTAATAAGGATGCTGTGTAAATCCCGTCCTTATCGGGGACGTGCCAGGAATACGCCAAACCACTACTCTCCTCACTAGCCACATCAGCCTCCCCACTAACCAGGTATTTAACCGCATGCTTGAAACCAACGGGCACCTCATAAATCCTTAATCCATACTTACTGGCTATTGCATCAACAATGTTCGTTGTAGATGTTGACCTAGTTATCCCACGCTTAATCACACCTCTCCTAGCTAATTCGTTAATTACGATTGTTATTATATTGTTTGGGCTTAGGTAACCATGCCTGGGATCAACAGCTCCAATCCTATCCGCATCACAATCATGCGCGACAGCAGCATCGTAAGCACCACTGGTAACCTGCTGTATCGTGTCAGGAATGTTGTCTGGCTCAGGGTTTGGATTTCTACCGCCAAACCTATCATCATAGTAATTGTGGGTCTCCACCACGTCCATACCCAACTCCCTAAGTATTCTACCCGTGTAGTCTATCGATGTACCGAAGAGCGGGTCAACAAGAACCCTCAACTTGATCCTCGGTTTAAAGAACCTCAACGTATCATTGATTACATGACTTACATAATCACCGCTTGGATCTATTGCTGGCACGTCCTTAATTTCAATCTTGCTCACTGATTTATTGATGTCCTCCGCCTCTTCTTGGTATGTTTTTTCTATTTGGTTTGTGTCTTCTTCCTGGGCTGGTGCCCCTATTCGGCTTATTACCTTGAAGCCATTGTAAATGGGCGGATTATGACTAGCCGTGATCTGAATAATCAAATCAAAACCAAAACGAAAACCAAACCAAGCAACAACAGGAGTCGGGGTTGGCTTTCCCGTTATCACTGTATCAATACCGTGGTTTAATGCTACGTTTACGACTATTGTTGCATAAGTCCTTGATCTAGTCCTGACATCATAACCAACCAATAGGTGCTTCAATCCGTACCTACGTGACCAGTACCTGATCGTTGATTCGGCAAGTACGGCGACGAGCCTTTCATTAAAATCTTTATCTATGATACCGCGAACACCATCGGTGCCGAAACGAAACTTTAATTTCTCGCCCACGAAGTATTTTTTAAGAGAGATTATGTTTAAAATTTACCTAATAATCTATGGTGTTCGTGATCGCAAATGTCCGCGTCCAAGCCCATGGTTGGTGCTAAGGTGTACCACCTAATGGCTGGCCCTGGTGATATAGCGCCATACGTACTAACCCCAGGCGACCCAGACAGGGTACCAAGAATAGCCAAGCACTGGGACAGCGCTAGGCAGGTTGCCGTTCATAGGGAGTACGTGACGTACACGGGCACTTACAAGGGTGCACCAATCTCGGCAGTATCCACAGGAATCGGAGGACCAGCTGCGGCAATAGCAATCGAGGAATTACTAACACTGGGCGCAAACACGTTCATCAGGGTTGGCACAACAGGCGCACTCCAGGAATGGATAAAAGTCGGTGACGTGATAATAAACACAGGCGCAGTCAGGCTAGACGGGGCAAGCAACGCCTACGTAATGCCGGAGTACCCAGCCGTGGCTAGCTACGACGTGGTCCTGGCTTTAATAACCGCAGCTGAGCAATTGGGTGTTAGGTATCACGTGGGTTTAACAGCATCCACGGCAGACTTCTACGTTGGGCAGGGAAGACCAGGCTTCAACGATTATTTACCTCCATGGTCAAGGGATATTGTTAACACGTTATCCTCAATGAACGTGCTGAACTTCGAGATGGAGGCGGCAACCATATACACAATAGCCAATGTACACGGTGCAAGGGCTGGCGGCATAATGGCGGCCATAGCCAATAGGAAAACTAACGAATTCATACCAGACGCGGGAGTTGAGGATGCCATTAGGGTTGCGAATGAGGCTGTGAGGATACTCTACGAATGGGACAGGATAAAGGATGAGCTTAAGCTTAGGTACCTAACGATGGATGTGATAAGGCGTTGGCTTAAGCAGTGATTTAACTTTATACATCTTGTTAAGACATTATATTATTTTTCACGTAGTAATGACGTATATACTCCAATGAAGCTGAGTATGGCCGAGATAATGAGCATAACCCTTAGTCCAAGTAGGAATGATTGGTAGATCACCGTGTTAATAAGTGCTATGCCAGTGAATAGGTACAACGCGGCATACCTACCTAGGTAATTAATTAATATTGCACTAGCCACAGTAATGCTCAGCAACTGCCCCGTAAACCTCATGGTGCCTAAAACACCAGATGCTACACCATACTTATCAGACGTTACAGAACCCATCACGGAGTTTGTGTTTGGTGCGGAGAAGAAGCCGAAGCCTATTCCGAGAATAGCCAGCGATATTGCTATGTTCATTAAATTGCGTATATTTAACACTAGCAACATTACGAATGCCACCCCAATAATGCCCATTCCAAGAGCCGCTATTTCCCTGGAGCCGTACCTATCAGACAACCTACCACTAATTGGCGACAGTGCGGCCATGAATATCGGTTCAGAAACAAGTATTAATCCTGCCATGAATGGATTATAGCCCAACACAGCCTGTAGATAAAGTGATAGTAAGAACGGTATCGAATACGTACTTATATAATTAAGTAACGCTGTTAAATTACCTGCCATGAAGGATATATTCCTAGTGAATAATGACAATTCAAGCATGGGATTTCTTATCTTATTTTCAATTAACACGAATAATATCAATAACGCAACACCAATAATTAGTAGATAGATATAGTTAAACCAATTACTCATTGCAGATAAGAGCAGGTACATTACAATACTAAGTAATGCCAATGCGTAGATGGTTGAACCGTAAACATCAATTGGTATCTTGCGTCTTAGAATATCAATACCCCTCATGGATATGAACGAAATCACTAAACCAAGTATTGAAAGGATACTCGTTATTAACAGTACAGATCGCCAACCAAGGAACTGCGTAATAATGCCTCCAAGGAACGGTGCAGACGTTAGTCCTAGATACACAGACATTGCATTAATACCAAGTGCAAACCCCCTTTCACCCTCAGGAAAGACCTGGCTGACTATTGCCGCCGAACCCGGCGATAGTATTGATGAACCAATACCCATAAGTAATGATGATAATATTAAAATGTAAACATTGGACGCCAGCGCGCCAATTATGGAACCTATAACAAAGAGTGCAAACCCAACTTTGAAAACCCTGGCTCTACCGTATATATCAGATAACCTACCCAGCGCGATCATTAATGTTGGCAGTGGTATTAGGTAAACAATCGGTACATAAACAAGTATGTAAAGTGGTACATGAAAATACCTACCAAGTACTGGAGTTATGAAGGATAGAACAGTTGAATTATATGGAGTCTGAAACGCTGCCAAGGATGTTGTGAATAATATAAGTCTCCTCCTGCCGCGATCTACAACACCCACCACGACTTCTGTATTCGATATCGCTCTTATAAATCCTATTCCTCACTATATTTCATCCTCACAAAGGACACATAGGTAATAGGTTTCATCCTAATGCCACCATCCTCCTTAGCGATCACGTAGAGGACTTGCGTAAAGCCCTCGTCAATCGGTATAACCATTATACCACCCTCTCCCAATTGCTCAATTAGTTTTGGCGGTACCTTGGGCGCAGCTGCGGTAACGAGTATCCTATCAAACGGTGCGTACTTCGGTAAGCCTCGTGATCCATCACCAATTATTACATGAATCACGTCCAAATAACCTAACCTAGCCAGGTTTTGCACTGCATATAATGCAAGCCCTGGATAGTACTCCAACGTGTAGATTTCTCCCCTCCTCTCCATGGCCTCGGCACAGACAGCAGCATGGTAACCTGTACCTGTTCCAACCTCAAGCAATCGGATGCCGGGCTTCAAATCTAGAAGTTCGCACATCATAGCAACCATGTGGGGTGCGGATATTGTTTGGCCATACATTATTTCCAGCGGTGTATCCTCATATGCATATAACCTTAGGTAGTTGGGCAGGAACTCTTCACGGGGAACCCTTAACATGGCCCGCTTAACCCTCTCGCTCCTTATTATACCCTCCTCCTTAAGCGATATTACCAACTTTCTCCTTGCTGATTCGAAATCTATCACACTATATCAATGGATATAAAATATATAAGTTTACCTAAACCTACTGAGGGGGCTCACTTATTCTCAACTCCTTCGGTATGGATATCCTAAACTTCTTAAAACCAAGCCTTAGCCTAACGCCCTCAAGCACATCAAGCGAGAATGAGTCATCAACAACCCCATTAAGCGGTTCAACCCTTAAAGTCAAGACCCAACCGTTATAGGACTCCGCGAGACTACGCTCTATGTAGAAGGGCACATCATCAACACGACCAACCTCAACATAATCGCTACCAACAATGAAGTCAGAAGCCCTATAGATCTGAGGTTCAGTTGGTGAGCAGCACCCATGACCAAGTATTATTATGATGTCGCCGTACTTCTCCTTCATACTTTTAATTAACTCCCTAACACCATCGTCATACTCAACACTTACATCTAACACACTCAAGTTGACTTGCAATCATTTAAAAAGATTACTCATCAATTAGATGAAAATGCATACTATAATGTTTCATCATAAATCGTAATATTATTGAATAATTTTTTATTTAAGCTCAATCGCGATTTATTAATGTCATAACTTATCTATCTTCATGACAGTTCTCCAGTGAGGTCTATCGAGGCTACCCGTGGTGTCAACATATACCTGCTTAATCTCCAGGAACTCCTCAAGTCCGTAAAGCCCAAGTTCACGTCCAATGCCGCTCTGTTTATAGCCGCCCCAAATACCCTCGGATGGTTGTGTATATGCATCGTTAATCCACACAGTTCCAGCCTGCAACTTCCTAGCGACCCTGAGGGCTTTGGCTGGGTCCTTTGTGAATATTGAGGCTGTTAATCCATAGATCACGTTATTAGCAATCTCAATAGCCTCCTGCTCCGTCTTAAACGGTATCACTGCAATGACGGGCCCAAATATCTCCTCCTGAGCCAACCTACTCTTTGGATCCACATCGTCGAATATTACGGGGCTCACGAAATACCCACTATCATAAATACCACCAGATAGCTTACCTCCATCTAGGGCAACCTTGAAGCCCGCCTTCTTACCAAAATCTATGTACCCAAGCACCTTCTCCTCCTGGGACTTAGACACCAGTGGGCCCATGTCTGTGTTATCGTTGAGCGGCTCACCGATCACTAATGACTTTGAAACCTCGGCTAACCTATTAACAAGTTTCTCATGGACGCTCTCATGAACTAGGACACGGCTAATAGCACCACAGGCCTGCCCAGTATTCCTAAGTCCACCAAACACTATCGCCCTAACAGCCTCCTCAATATTGGCATCATCGAAGACGATAGCTGGGTTCTTACCACCAAGCTCAAGCCCAACCCTCTTAACACCCGCTGCAGCTTGTTGCATGATTAGCTTACCCGTTGTTGTCTCTCCTGTGAAGCTTACGTAATCAATCTTTGGATGCCTAACGAGTTCATTACCCACGGTAGCTCCAGGTCCATAAATAACATTGACAACACCCTTCGGCAACCCAGCCCTTGCCAAAGCCCTGTAAATCTCCATGGCACTCATCGGTGTGTAACTAGCGGGCTTCCAAACCACCGTACATCCAGCGGCCAATGCCGGGGCTATTTTCCTCGCGGCTTGGGTCATTGGGAAGTTCCAAGGAGATACCGCAGCAACGACACCGACAGGTTCCTTGAATATTAACGATACATTACCATTACTAAGCACTATCGAGTCTCCATAAACCTTATCAGCAAGACCAGCATAAAACTCGAAGACCTCTGCGGCGGCAAGCACATGAGCCTTGGCCTGCCTAATGGGCATGCCGTTCTCGAGGGCCACGGTGACCGCAATCCTTTCAGCCTCCTCCCTGAGTATCTCAGCCGTCTTATATATGATCCTGAGCCTCTGCCTATAGTTCGTAACCCAACCGTACTTATCCTTATCAAAAACCTCCCTAGCCAGGTCCACGGCTTTATTGAGATCGTCAGTCGAAGCCTCCTCAATAACGGCTATGTTTTGATCAAAATGAGCCGGGTTCTCCCTTGTGAATGTCTTGCCCTTGCTTGAGGAGGTCTCCTCACCGTCTATGAACAACTTAACCCTGACGGGGATTTCCAGGGTATGCTTGCCATAGGATACGCTTGGCATCGCTATGTATTAATACTCTTCCCTTAATTAAATTTACCCTATCAATTTTAATATTCTAGTGACTGCGTAAAGTATATATAATGTTTTTCTTTAAAATACCGAAATAACTAATTATATTTTCTAAACTATCCAAAATCACATTCAATAATATTCTCCGTTGAAGAACTCGTGTAATAATTGAATAAGGTATCCGCCGGATTCCTTGAAACAATAACCATAACCTCCCTACTACCGCCATCAACATTTATTACAAAATGTACTAAGGCATCGCCACCACCCTTATAAGCCCGTGCACCAGCCCTCACATACCGTGTTTGATGCAGAACATTATTAACTATGTAATCCAAAAGGGACTTGATACTTTCACAACCGTTGTTAATTATCATTAGTACCTGGTTAGGATCTAGCTCCTGCTCTCTCTTGTATTCAGTACCTGGTGGAACATAGATCCAAACCAATGACATCTAAACACCGCAAGTCTCAATTGAGCCTAAATTTAATACTTAACGGGCATTAAGCATAAAACTAATTGCACCGCCAATTAACGCCCGCTTACCCGCAACACTCTGGGACTTGGTTACTATGGAATTATAACGGGGCCACTTGAGGAAGATCATGTAATCCAACTCGTATGGGACAATCACAAACCCAGAATCCCTAATGTACTGCCTACTAATGATCTTATTGAAGGTTTCCACATGATCCTCATAATAAGTGTACTTATGAACCAACACTGCGTAATCTATGCCATCCAACAGGTAATGCTCCATGGATGACAAACCCCTATGGACTGTACGACTTGGGTCAATCACCTTATGGGCTATGATTGACCTATTATCCGTGACCACCAAAACATCAATCGGGCTCCTAAACAGTACTGGGTTTACAAAACCTATTGATCTCACATTAAGCCCCACATGAACAACCTCACCATCTATGTAGAAGTCAAAGCCCTTAATCGTATTTGCTAGAGATCTCGATAAGTCATCATAGGAGTCCTCAATCAACTCCTTTGAGGGTGGTACTTTCATTATCATCGGGCTTGGGTATATGGTCTCACTGGGATCAATACCTAGTGGATCATCGACACACACGGGGCTTAAATCTATGATCTCGCTCCACCGCATCATGTACGGTATCTCCACATAACCCCTATCATTCAAGGTGGCTATACCATTGTTTATTAGATCGTGGATTAATGGATCAACCTCAGAGGACCAATCGGTCAATGTGATGGTACCCACAGGGGAAACAAAGGCCTTGGAACCCTCAATAAAGCCATACTTAACCCACCGGCAAAACACAGCCTTATTGGCCTCGTTAAGCTTGGATATTCCTCCAATGACCTTTAGTAAATCGTTGTTTTCATGATCATGGCTACTTAACTCATAATCCTCCTTTATCAATTTACCTACTTTGTCAAACGACATAATCAAGCCATGGAAACCCAAATGGCTAATAAACCTTTCCCTTAAGTATCCCCTGATGATGAAGGCTAAGTTGATGACCTATGAATGATTAATTATGAGCCAACTGATGATCATCTCTACCTAAAGTCAGGGGCGAGAAGATTCGCTCATCGCTCGCTAAAGTCCTGGCTCATCATTATGCTATGGTTAGGTAACAGAAATTAATTGGTTTCTCCAGGTTAAAGCGTGCTGCTAACCAAAGCCCTGGATGGTGTTCCAAGGAAAATTGTTAGTCTTAACCCATCAATAACGGAGTACCTATTCGTGCTGGGTGCCGGTGACAGGGTTGTGGCCAGTGATGTGTGGAGTTATAGGCCGAGGGAGGCTATGAAGACTATGAAGATAGGCTCATTCACAGCAGCTGATATTGAATCGATAAGGAGGTTAGGACCTGACCTGGTCATACTAGCGTATCCCGTACAGAAGCATTTAGTTGATTCACTATCAACAATAGCACCTGTTTTGGCAATCCCAATGCCCACAAACCTAAATGCCATAGCAAGTGCCTTCGAGATGGTGGGTAACCTGCTTGATATGGATAATGAGGCGGCACGGGTCATTAACACCTACATGGATGCCCTGAAGGAATCCGCTGTAAGCGTTGATAATGTGCTTGTTGTTTTGTCGCTTGGCGATTTTGTCATACCGTGCGAATCATCGTATATAGCCTCAGCACTTAACAGGGTTGGTCTTAGGTATGCTAGGGGTCTTAAATGCGTTGAGTTAATAACCAATAGGGATGGCATGTTGGGTGTTGTTGATAGGGTAAATCCAGGTCTTATTATTTATGAGGGCAAGACAAAGGAATATAGACCACAGGAGTTCAACTGGGTTAACAAACCCGTACTATACACACCAAATGACACACTAGCCCACTACGGACCAAGCCTACCACTGGATATTCAATTATTAACCAACGCATTAATGAGGAAGGAATCCTTCGTCAAGAATACATCGAGCATACTTAGGCCAAGCCTCTCTGACCCTTGGTATAGGGTTTACCTTTAGGGTTCACTTCGTTCCTTAGGTTAGGTCTTACGTAATTCTTCCACACCTCGCTAGCCACCTTTCTGCCGATCTTCGTTAAGTCGTAGTAAATGCCTCTACCCCCTTCTCTCTGGGTTCCTCTGCTTAACCTTAAGCCAAGGCTTCACGGAACTGGTGACCCTACCCTTGAGTGAACCCCTGAACTCCTGGAGTAGGCCTAATTGTACGAGGTGCTGTACAGCTCGCTCAACCTCATCCTCAGGAACAATGGGTCTCCAACCAGCAGCACCAAGAAGTCTCCTAGCCAGTAGCCAGGGTGTATCCGGACCATAGCGGTAGATGTGGGCTAGAATTTTCATCTCAAGTTCATTCAACTGCTTAATTATTAATGAAGCATCATCGCCATTCATCAACTGTATAGCAAAAACTAAGTCCCTTAAATACCTAACTAATTTTTACACTGAATGCGTCATATTTTTACTCAAGCTTATTTATAGCTTCTCCAGGTACCCTTTATGACCCACACGGGTTCCTCCTCGTGGAATGGTTCCATCCCCTCAAACCTCATTTCGGTGAGTAATTTGTCGTTAACCTCAATCCCGAGACCGGGTTTGTTGGGTACCCTATAGTACCCATCCTCTATCCTGAATGCATTATTGACTATGTCCTTCTTCCACTGGGGCCAGAAGTCGTAGAAGCTCTCCTGAATCAATAAATTGTATGTGCTGGCATCGAACTGTATTGTTGCCGCATGTTGAACAGGTCCAAAGGCATTGTGTGGCGCCAACTCAACACCGAAGGCCTCCGTGAGAGCCCTTATCCTAACCATACCAGTGAACCCGAGGGCATTCGTGATATCTGGCTGTAGCACATCGACTAAGCCCCTCTCGAGCAGTTGGAGTGGCTCCTCAACGCTGATTATCCTCTCGCCAACCGCAATCCTAACACTGGGTGCGGCTGCCTTAATCTTCGCCAAACCCTCAAAGTTGAGGTCCGGGTGTACCGGCTCCTCAATGAATAATGGGTTGAACTCCTCCATGGCCTTAACCATCCTAACCGCCGTGTTTACATCAAACCTACCGTGCGTCTCTATGAGTATGTCCACGTACTTACCCACAGCCTCCCTAACAGCCCTAACCCTCTCCACAGCCTCCTCAAGACCCTCCTCACCCATTTGATCAAAGTATGGTCCAAATGGGTCGAACTTAAGTGCCTTGAAACCCATGGAGACAACATCCTTAGCCCTCCTTGCGAAGTCATCAGGCGTCACGCAATCACTATACCAACCATTTGCGTAAGCCTTAATCTTATCATTAACGAGACCACCAATAAGCTGGTACATGGGCACGCCCAGGTACTTACCCAACAAGTCATGCAATGCAATATCCACTGCACTGTATGCCGTGGCCGACTCGAAGGACCTACTAATGTAGAACTCGTGCTTATACCACTCCCTGAATAGATACGTTATCCTGAATGGGTCCTTACCAACCATAAACCTCCTAACCTCCTCAATAGCCCTAACCACGGGGTTAACTCTCAATGTAGGCACAGCCTCTCCATAACCAACCTGACCGTCACTCGTCACAACCCTAACAATTATTGACACGGAAGCCCATGGTGAGGCTTTAGCCGTTGCTAAATCGCTCACTGGGTAGATTTCTATGTCCTTTATTGTAACCATTGACAGTTAAGTAATGTAACCTGCTTATAAGTTTAGATTTTGAAATGTGAAATTAGCTTTAAAAGGTGGGGCGTTGATATCGTGTTAATGGAGAGGTTGCAGGTAATCGTGCTGACTCTATTAACCCTATCCTCATTCATGGTCGCTCTGGACAGCACAATAGTCGTATTAGCACTACCCGTAATGCTCACAGCACTTCACACAGACCTATCAATACTAATCTGGATCATCTTAATATACATACTAGCTGTCACAATATTCTCAACACAGCTGGGCAAGTTAGGCGATATTAGGGGCAGGGCTAAAATGTTCAACCTAGGTATGATACTTTTTGGAATAGGCAGCGCATTATGTGGTCTCTCAAGCAATGCCCTCGAGCTAATCGGGTTTAGGGCTGTGCAGGCCTTCGGCGGCTCATTGATGACTAGCAATACCATGGCAATAGCCAGTGATTATTTCCAACCTCACGAGAGGGGTTTCGTATTTGGAACAACATCGATGGGTTGGAACCTGGGCGCCGTGGCTGGAATACTGGCTGGTGGTGTAATAACCACATTCATTGGTTGGAGGTGGATATTCTACATAAACGTGCCCATAGCTATATTTAGCTTCGTAACAGGTTTGATATACCTGAGGGATAAGGGTATCAGGGTTAGGCAGGGTTTTGATATACCCGGCGCAGTAACACTAGGGCTAGCCCTGGGCCTATACTCGATGGCTGGCATAACCTACGCAGGTGTTGGTTACAACACGGTGATCGGGCTAATGCTAATACTGGGCACAATATTACTCGCCGCCTTCATATACATAGAGTCCAGGGCTAAGTACCCGCTCATTGGGCTCAGCCTATTTAGGATTAGGATGTTCACCCTATCGAGCTTCTCCTACTTCTTTCAATATATGGCGAACTACGCAATACTATTCCTAATAATCATGTACCTACAGGGAGTTAGGGGATTAAATCCATTTGATGCATCACTATGGCTAGTGCCCGGTTACCTACTCGGTTCATTATCAGCAACACTCGGTGGGAGGTTGGCGGATAGGTTCGATGCCAGGGTCATAGCCTCAGTAGGGCTCATGCTCCAGGCCATTGCCTACGTACTCTATGACACGTTATTATCGCTGACAACACCACTTTACCTAGTAACCATAATAGCAACAATAAGCGGTGTTGGGGCGGCTATGTTCTTTGCGGCCAATGGTAAGATGGTGATGTTTGAAGTACCAGGCAACATGTATGGCATAGCCTCAGGCACAAACAGGACCATAGGCAATATAGGCATGCTACTAAGCTTCATAATAGCCATTGTGGTCTCCTCAGCAGCAATACCGAGGAGTATTGCCTTTCAGATATTTGTGGGGACGTCAACACTGACGCCAAGCCTAATGGCACCATTTATAAACAGTCTACACATGGCATTTAGAGTCTCATTAATCCTGATAGTAATCGCAGTAGTAACATCATGGAGCAGAACAAGAGTACCAATGGCACAAAAAGTCACAAAGGCACAGTAAAACATACCCATGAAGAAAAACTTAAAGAGCTAAAACGCCACAGAAGCCACGCCCCGGTAGCTCAGCCTGGTCGGAGCGCCCTGGGGCGAAAGCCCCGTGCAAGCCTTGTAAGCGGGAGGTCCCGGGTTCGAATCCCGGCCGGGGCTCCAGGGTTTTGTATTGGGTTGATTGTTGGGTGGTTGTTTTGTTTGTTGTGGGTGGGGTGTTTTGGATGGGTTGGTTGTGAATCAATGTTTAGGGTGCTTTATGGTTTTTAGACATCATGCAGTAGTATTCTTAATAAGACGGTTCTACTCATTCCCCGCACCCCATCATAATCGCGAGTTATGACCATACACACTCTAATTGGACCTACGTCTTTATTGGTTGGTATACTTGCTACGTGTTATGGTGCAAGGGTTAATAAGGTGTAGGTGGGTTTGTTTGTCTTATTCGATTGTTATTTCCCCTGCTGTGTCTATTCCGCATTTCATGGTGTCCATCTTCGTGTTCACTAGGCATATGAGTTGTCTCATGGTTAGTGGTCCCAGCGCCTCTATTTTGCCTGCCTCGCTTGGTCCTAGTCCGTATTCCTGTACCACTTCCTTTAGGTCTTCCTTGGTTACGTAGTCTGGTAGTGTTAGTGCTCCGAGTTTTAGTACGTCAAATAGTGGTGTGTCTATTTTGGATATTAGGTTCACCACGTCCGGTAGTAGTGTGATTATTATTTTCGTGGAGCTCAGGACCTGCATATTGTTCCTGAATGCGTGAATTGCGTTTATGAAGTCCACGGCCCTCGGATCATCCTGGCTCAGTAAGCCTTCATCAATGCCTATTATTAACGGTCCAATGCCTAGGTACTCCACTGCATTGTTTAGTAGTGCTAGGGTCTCCATGGGCTTTAGCCTGGCGCTCTCAACAACCTCATCAAGCCCTGCCTTCGCGAATGCCTTTAGTAATCCCTTTATGCCGCTCTTCTTCAGTTTCTCCTGTATGTCCTTAATTACATCTATGTTGTCTGCGAATGCTGTTGATACTATGGCAGATAGGTCCCTATCCCTAACCTCCGTCATGTCGGCATACATGAATAAACCATTGACTGCTCCCTCAAGGCTTAGTAGGAGTGTTGTTTTTCCCGTGCCTGCCCTACCTATTATCGTTATTAATTGGTAGTCTTCCCTAACCATGTCGAGCAACTTATCCCTAGCGGCTCTCCACGAAGGACCAAGTAACCTAATCCCGACACCCCTCTTAGGAACCAGTGCCCTCTGCATCGCCCACCACCTTTATCAACCCGTAGTACGTGGAACCAATCTTTAACCTACGCGAACCACCGTGTGCGAAGACAAACCTGGCCCTGTGGAACTTTATCACCTTTATGAGGAATTCCTCGGCTTCCTTTGTTGGTATTTCGAGTCTATCCTCTATGTATTTAATGACTTCACCAACATCGGCATAACCGGATAGTGGGTTTGCGAGCTTTCTAATCCCATCAAGGACTATGGTTAATGGGTCAGCATCCTCCTTAGGTGTTAATAACCTACTCACCCTATTTATTAACTCCTTATCCGTAAGCAAGACACTCCTGCCGGAACCACTCTTCAATATCTCAGCCTTGCCAATACTCACGAGGTACTGAACAACACTATCCGGATCCCTAACCCATTTGCCCAACGTGGTCGTGTACGTGCTGTAAGCCACCCTAACCCCACTAACATCCTCCTTCCCAAGCACTGCACCAATTATGTAAGCCACATCCACCCTATCCACGCAGTTAATGGGTTGCTTGGTTTAAATTATGGTATACCTTATAATAAGAGGTAATTATGCATGTAATATGTAGATGGGTATCTCAATTTATAATATCAATTGAACGTAGAAAGTCGAGAACCAACCTAACGAAGACATCAGGCCTATCTAGGTAAGCTGGGTGGCCAGCACCATCAATAATCTCAACCCTAAAACCACTCCTCCTCATGGCATCCATATTCTCCCTACCGGAAACCCTATCATTACTGCCCCAAATACCCAACACGGGAACCCTAATCCTGCTTAAATCAATGCTATCCACCCCGACCGGGCCAACAACAACACCCGCCTTAGCCGGGTAACCCAGCGCCAAGTACCTTAGCACGGTTTCGCCCCCCAAGCTTGCACCAACGACTATGGGCTCAGTCACATTTAACGCCTTTATTATGCCATAGAGGTGGTTGGCGTAATCATCGGGCTCCCTTGGCCTGAAATGTTCGCTCCTTGATTTTGGTCCGTAGGGCATATCCACAGCGTATATCCTGAAACCCCGCAACCCATCACCACAGCAGTTGATCCAGTCGTCCGCACTGAAGTTATACCCATGTACCATGACCATGGGCTTTCCATCACCCTTAACAACATACCTCACAGCCCTATTATTGACCTTAACCCAATTCTCGCTCACGCAAACCATCTCCACAACTAACTTATATACCTAATCCACCGCGCCCATTTTGCCAGTGCAATATTTTGGGTTACATAAACCATAGGGTTTATAAGTAAGTCCATTGTCTCCAGTGATTTGCATGAAGTTCTGTCCAAGATGTGGAGGATTGATGGTACCGGTTAAGAAGGAGGGGAAGGTTTACCTTAGATGCCAGAGGTGCGGTTATGAGGAGGAGCTAAAAAGTAGTGATACTAAGTCATACGTTGATAAGAAGAGTGTTGAGAAGAAGAGTGCGGTCATTGTTGAGAGTTACAAGGAGGAGGAACCAAGCGAGGAGGAGAAGGAGCTTAAGGAGGACTACGTGAAACAACTCCTCGATAACCTATACGAGACCGAGAGTGAGCAGGAGGAGGATTAATAAAGACGCAGTCCCCATACCTCGTGATGAATTACGTAGTTGTTGATCTATTCGCAGGTGCAGGTGGATTCAGTAGGGGTTTCTTTGATGCTGGTTTCGACGTTGCCCTTGGCGTCGAGATTGACAGTAATGCGGCTAGGACATATAGCTACAACTTCCCCAACGCCGTAATGCTCCTAGACGATATTAGGGATATTAACGGCACTGATATTATCAAGTACATAGGCGGTAAGCCGGACGTAGTCATTGGTGGTAGTCCCTGTGAGGCTTTCACGGAGACAAACCCAAGGAGGGCTAGGGATCCGCTGGATAGGCTTTATGTCGATGAGCTTGGTAGGTTAACGTTGGAGTTCATTAGGTTAGTTGGTGAGTTGAGACCGAGGGTTTTTGTTCTCGAGAACGTGATCCACATAATTGATGGTCCATTGAAGGAAGCATTGGTTACGGAGTTCGCCAGAGCGGGCTATGAAAAAATATTCTTTAATGTTCTTCATGCAGAGGACTATGGAACACCAAGTATTAGGCGTAGGGTGTTCATCAGTAACATACCGATAAAGCCCGAGAAGGTTAATAGGGTATTTACCGTGTGGGATGCCATTGGTGACTTGCCGAGCCCTGGTGACCCATCAATACCTAATCACGAGTATGTAACAATTAGCGAGAGGAAGGTTAGGGGTATTTCGAGGCTTGGTTGGGACGAGGCTCTGTACAGGTTTAGGGGTGCAACCGGTTCGTTTAGGAATTTCGTGAGGCTCAATCCGTGGAAGCCGGCGCCGACGGTTATGGGTAGTGTTCGTTTTGTTCATCCATTTGAGGATAGGATCTTGACGGTTAGGGAACAAGCTAGGTTGATGGGGTTTCCTGATAACCATGTTTTCTTTGGTCCAAAGGATTCGCAGTTTAATCAAATTGGTGAGGCTGTTCCGCCACCCTTGGCCCGCGCAATTGCCGAGGTCGTTGTTAGGTATTTGGATAGTGGTGTTGTTTAATTAAGTGTTGGTGGAGATAAAGTATTAATAATGCGATTTAGTACTGATTATTAATGAAGGTAACGGTATCAATAATAAAGGCAGACATCGGAGGCTTACCAGGCCATGCTTGGGTTCACCCAAAGATTCTGGAGTTCGCAAGTGATAGACTCAGGGAGGAGCAGAAGAGGGGTTCGATAATCGATTACTTCGTGTACAACGTTGGTGACGACATGTCACTACTCATGACCCACACAAAGGGTGAGAATAATCCCGACATACACGGTTTGGCGTGGTCAATATTTAAGGAGGCTACGGACAACATAGCAAAGAAGGTGAAGCTTTACGGGGCTGGTCAGGACCTGCTTAAGGACACGTTTAGTGGGAACATTAGGGGTATGGGTCCCCAGGTTGCGGAGATGGAGTTTGAGGAGAGACCGAGCGAGCCTCTCGTGGTCTTTGCCGCAGATAAGACGGAACCTGGCGCCTTTAACCTGCCCTTCTATAGGATATTTGCTGACCCATTCAATACGGCGGGGCTTGTGATAGATCCAGCAATGCACCAGGGATTTAGGTTTGAGATACTGGATGTGTATGAGGGTAAGGTCTACCTACTCGACGCGCCCGAGAATAGTTACGACATACTGGGGCTAATAGGTACTCCGGGTAGGTACATAATAAGGAGGATATACAGGAAATCCGACCTAATACAAGCATCGGTAACGAGTGTCGAGAGACTAAACCTAATCGCTGGTCGCTATGTTGGTAAGGATGACCCAGTAGCCATGGTTAGGGCGCAGCATGGTTTACCAGCGGTTGGCGAGATCCTAGAGGCCTTCGCCTATCCGCATCTTGTTGAGGGTTGGATGAGGGGTAGTCACGTGGGTCCATTAATGCCTGCGAGGATGGTTAGCATAGATGCCGATAAGAAAGTAGCCTTTGGACCTAAGATGACGAGGTTTGACGGGCCTCCCAAGGTGATAGCTATCGGTTTCCAGGTGCATGATGGTTACCTGGAGGGTCCTGTTGATCTATTTGACGATCCAGCCTTTGATTATAGTAGGCAGTTGGCTGCTCAGATAACTGATTATATCAGGAGGATGGGCCCTGTCATGCCTCATAGATTACCGCCTGAGGAGATGGAGTATACCACATTACCACAGATACTTTCTAAGTTAAAGCCCATTCCCGTTGATGAGTATGAGAAGAATAGGTTACAATACATTCAGTTTCTAACATCAGGGACACAGACAGGGCAGGCAAGTGGTGGTTCTGGCCAAGACTAGGTCTTAACCCATTTAAAATTAAATATTAAATATTGCTCATAATTACCCTGAGGGCATTCTCATAGGCGATCTTCCTAACATCGTTATCACTTAACCCATACTCAATTAACTTATTCAATAACTTATTGATCTCACCAATGTTCGTTAGATCCTCAGGCGTCCTCTCAATACCCAGGAAATCCGTACCAATCGCAATAATGTCAGGCCCAAACCTCTCGTACACATATAATACATGCCTAACAAGTGAATCTATGTTGGGCCTTGGGCCGATTGTTGATGTTATCATTGTTATTCCAATAACACCGTGGTTACTGTGAAGTAACTCGAGGATTTCATCATCGACATTCCTAACATGATCGTGAACACTGCGTATGTTTGCATGGCTTATTATTACGGGTTTCCTCGAAATCTTGAGTGTATCAATCATTGTATTTTTACTTGCGTGTGCCAGGTCTATTATGACACCGAGTTCATTGGCAAGCCTAACAAGTTCCTCACCGTCCGTTGTTAATCCATAATCCTTCCTAGTAATGCACGACGCTCCATACCTATTATCGAAATTCCAGGTAATCCCCAGGGCTCTAACACCAAGCCTTTGAATAAGCAGTAAGTCGTATGGGTCATCGAGCGCATCAGCACCTTCCATTGATAATAGCATGCCTATGGCATTGCTGTTGAGGGCGCGTTCAGCGTCTGAGCTGTTTTCGATGGGTATTAATTGGTTGGGGAACCTCCTTAGTAGTACCATGTATATCTTAATCATTTCGAGGGCGATCAACTTCGATGCCGTGGGAGTATAGGCCTTAATTGATTGTAACCCATACCTTGACGCTGTCTTTTCGCCAACCAATGGGTTGTATGTGTCGTGTATTGGGAATACGGCACCAAATACAATCCTCACATTGCCTCTCATGAGCTTTGGTATGTCTGATTGTCTACCTGGGGCGTCTTTATCGAAGTCTTGGAATGGCTCCTCGAGCTTCTCATAATTCATTAAATAATAGGCTATATCCTCATGTAGGTCTATAACTGGGTAATTGGGCATGGAGAATTAATGCAGTACTTAATTAATAAGCATCACTTGAATTTGGTAGATAGCCTGTACTGCTGAACTACATCCTTAGCCCTCTCCCTCCTCTCATTATGCTCCTTCATAAATTCCCTAATCCTCTCAAAGAGCATCGCCTTGCACTCACCGCAAAGGAGCTTACCTACCTTACAATCCTCATATATCCTCTTAACCTTCTCATCACTCTCTTGGAATAATAGGTGGTACTTGTACACGACACAGTTGTCTGGGTCTCCGCCATACTTACGTTGAAACTCGGCCGTGGGTTGACCACCAGTTAGTGCATTCATTATCTTCCTCTTCACGTCCCTCTCCTCGTCCGTTATGTATATCGCTGAGTCGGGGTTTGAGGCGCTCATCTTATCCTCCCCTGTGAGTCCAGGTATGAACTTTCCGTATATTGTCGATGGCTTTGGATAACCCAGGTCCTCAGCTATATCCCTAGCTAGTCTGAAGTATGGGTCCTGGTCTATCGCCGTTGGTATGAGTACGGGGACTGTCTCCCCATAAAGCTCCGTTGGTAGGAACGCCACCGAGATCTCGAGTGTTGGGAAGAACGCGGCACCAACGTTCGTTGAGTCCGTAAATCCGAAGGTGTGCTTCACTGTTGACAACGTGAGTTTCTTACCAACCCTAACGGCTATTTTGTAGAGGTACTTTATGTCCTCGGTATCGATTATTATGTGCAGCTTATCCGGCGGGAATCCTAGGGCTATTAGGTCAAGGGCGTTCTCGTATGCGTACCTATTCGTTTGCTCCAGGGTGTAGCCCTCCTTGACCAGGAACTTCTCATCATCTGTCATCTCGAAGAAATACTCAACACCAAACCTATTCACAAACCACCGACCAAGCATCCACGGAACCAGGTGACCAATGTGTAGGTCGGCGCTTGGTCCCCTGCCTGAGTAAAGAGCCCATTTCAAGCCAGTCCTCTGTCTATCTAGTATTGTCCGTAGGTCCCTGTGTGCATAGAAGAAGCCCCTCCTTATTAGGTAATGCACATCACCAGCCAATTCTTGTAATGACTTAACATCCTCGTCGGTTATTAATTGAACACCGAATTCACGCGCAAGCCTTAGGTAATCAACCCTACCCTTGACCTCCCAGGGCGTTACAACGAACTCATTCGCCAGATAGTAATCACCGTGTACGTAGGGAAACTGAGAGTTATAAGCATTATTGGTTATTGTTTATTACGTGATGCCTGACCTTAACGACAACACCCCTACCAACACTGAGGGTCTCTTCCCTGGACAGCAATAACCTACCAACACCCAGTAACTCACCATCTTCAGAGTAAATAGCCACCTCATCACCAGGTACGGCATTCCTAACATCAATCACGAACTTAGCCATAACACTCCTACCCTGCTTAATAAATGGCGCCGCATCCCTACGAACAACAACCACCTTATCAATTAATGAAGCACCATCAAGCGTTGGTAGGGCACGACCATCATTAGCCCTAACCACAAAGACCAACCTACCACCGAGGTATATCCTCCTCAATCCACCGGTCCTACTAATATCAACCCTTAAATCACCACTAAGTTTATCCAATATATTGCGGCCGTACATGTACGATAAGACGCCCCTGATCATGCTATCCATTACTTGATCCATCAGTATGAGATGAGTAAAAAACTATTAAATCCTTACCAGTAGTTGCACGGTAATGAGACCATAATGAATTGGTATGCGGACTTTGTAAATAAATTAATAACGTGCAGGGCATGTCCACGATTAGTTAAGCACAGGGAGGAGGTTAAGCCACTATCCAAGTTTAGCGATGATAAATACTGGAGAAGACCCGTACCACCATGGGGTGATCTGACCAATGCAAGAATCATGATAGTAGGTCTCGCGCCTGCAGCCCATGGTGGTAATAGGACTGGTAGGATGTTCACAGGCGACAATAGTGCCCAATTCTTATTCAAGGTACTGCACATGGCCGGTCTTTCGAATAGGCCGTACAGTATTTCGCGCAATGATGATGTTACCGTTAAGTGCATCTACATAACGTCTGTTGTTAAGTGCGCTCCACCAAACAATAAACCAACTACCGATGAGATAAGGACATGCGTAAATAATTGGTTTAGGTATGAGATTCAGAGAATTAAACCTAAGGCAATCGTGACTCTAGGTCACATAGCGTTTCAGGGTGTTAGGTTAGTTCTAGGTATTAATGCCGAGTTTAGGCATGGCGATTATGTCGATGTTAATGGGGTTAGGATTTTCATGAGCTATCACCCAAGCCCTAGGAATACGAATACGGGTAGGTTAAAGATTGAGGATTTAGTGAGAATTTTGAAGATGGCTTCTGAATATGCGGGTTGCGGTTAGCCCAGGTACTTACTTAACCATTTAGAGATAACTCTTCTCTGCACCTCGTTAGTACCCTCACCAATCTCCATAAGCTTTGCATCCCTATAAATCCTATTCAACTTACTATTACTCCAAACACCATATGCACCAGTTAGTTGTACCGCTCTTCTAATAACGTCAACACCGAGAAGCGCAGCAACTAACTTTGCTATTGATGCGAAGGCATAGTAATCATCATACTTACGATCAAAATGCGCTGCTGAGTCATAAACAATAGATCTAATGGTCTCTATGTAAGATACCATTTCAGCAAGTTGAAACTGAATCCACTCAAAATTCATCAATGGTTGATCAAAGGCATTTCTTTTCCTAATCCATTCCATCGCCTCCATGATCGCTGCCTCAGCGAGACCTAGGGTTACCGAGGCTACAGCTATTCTGCCCAGGTTTAGGGCTTCCATGGCTATTTTGAATCCCTCGTTAACCTTACCAACAACATCATCATCACCAACCACACAATCTGTGAACGTTAGTTCCGAGGTTCCCGTGCCCCTAATCCCCATCACATGTATTGGACTTGCTTCAATACAATTATTCCTCCTTATCAAGAATGCCGTTATTGCCTTGTGTCCAGCCTCCTTAGGTCCTGTTCTAGTGAATACGAGGTATACATCAGCGTATAATCCTTGGGTTATCCACATCTTCTTACCGTTGATGATCCACTCACCACCCCTCCTCTCAGCCCTGGTCTCGATAGCCGCAGCATCAGATCCACAACACGGCTCAGTCAATGCAAACGAACCTATCCACTCGCCCCTAGCCAGCTTTGGTATAAGCTCTTCCCTCATGTTATTTGTTCCGAAGGCATAAATGGCGTGCGTTACTAAGAATCCTTGAACCTCCGTTAATATACCCATTGAACCACTATACCTGGATATAACCTCTATTGAAAGTGTTGTACCGAGTATATCCATGTCAGATCCACCATAATCCCTAGGTAATTCTGGTGAAAGTATTCCATGTTCACCTAGCTTTCTAATTGCTTCTCTTGGATAATAGTTCTCCTTATCTATCTTATTAGCGATTGGTTCTATATACTTCCTACTAATCTCATCGACTAATTCCACGAACTTCTCGTGCTCCTTAGTGACGAGGGGATGCCGTATAGGTATCATAACTCCACCTCAGGTAAGCCCTTCAGTAATATCTTGTGGATAACCATCTTCTGAACCTCATTCGTTCCCTCGGCTATCTCGAGAACCTTGGCATCCCTATAAGCCCTCTCCGAGAAGCTCTCCTTTGAGTAACCAAAACCACCCAGTATTTGCACTCCATCTCTGGCTATTTCCACAGCCATCTGTGCAGTGTATAGCTTGGCTATTGATGAATAGAGTACGAATGATGGATCCTTATTGTCATAGAGCCAGGCAGCCTTATAGGTGATCGTCCTCCCGATCTCCAGCTTCGCCTTCATGTCCGCAAGCTGGAATTGGATCCACTCCCAATCAATAAGTGGCTTACCGAAGGCCGTCCTAGTCTTAGCCCACTCGAGGGCCTCATCGAGAACTCCCTGCGATAAACCGAGAGCCACGCCCGAGATTCCTATCCTCGCTAGGTCTAGCGTTACCATGGCTATTTTGAATCCCTCGTTAACCTTACCAACAACATCATCATCACCAACCACACAATCGTTGAACTTAACCTCAGCCTCACCGGCACCCCTCATGCCCATCATCTCCAACTTACTAATCTCAACGCAATTGCTTCTCTTCACGAGGAATGCCGTTATTGCCCTGTGCCTAGCCTCCTTGGGACCAGTCCTTGCGAATAATAGGTAGACGTCTGCATAGGCGCCCTGTGTGATCCAAATCTTCCTACCATTAATAACCCACTCACCGCCTCTCCTCTCGGCCCTAGTCTCGATGGCTGCAGCATCAGATCCACAGCAAGGCTCAGTCAATGCGTATGAGGCAACCCACTCCCCACTGGCTATCTTGGGCAAAACCTCCTCCCTCTGCCTATTACTGCCGTACTTGAGTAGGGCATAGACAATGTTGTCATTCACTATCTCCGTAATGAAGCCCAGGGTGGGACTATACCTGCTAAGCTCCTCAACAACCACAAGACTACCCCTAAGGTCTATCCCAGGCCCGCCATACTCGGGCGGCGCAGATGGTGTTAGGAATCCCTGCTTACCAAGCTCGCTTATTATGTCCCTTGGGTAGTAATCCTCGAGGTCCATCTTCCTGGCTATGGGAACTATGTACCTTTCCGCGAACTCCTTTACGCTATTTCTAATGAGCTGATGCTCATCCGTTAGGAATGGATCTGGCATAAACTCTTACCGGCATACGGTTTAATAAATATTATCATAACTTCTAATTTTCTATATACTATTTACTAAATCTCCTGGTTAATAATAATGCAAGTAGTATTGCGATTATTGAAATTATGAATAATGACAGGTACCATGAAAGAATAAGTGCAAATAAACGGGCGTTCATTCCAATAGGACCTATTAGGGTCATCAATTTATTAACAATCAACGACCTCTCTAGAAGCCTCTCGGCAGCGTATGAAACATAAATTATTGGTAAGGAAATTAGTAAAAATGATAATTCGATCAAATCTATTAGTACTAGGTATATCACAATGCTCACGGACATTATTATGGAGTATATTGTGGCTAGGTAATTCGGTATAGTAAACCCCACGTATGTCAGTAGAGCGGTGTTTACGATGAATAAGTACTTATGATACGTGGGTCTATAGGACACGAGGATTATGGATATTATGTTAATGAGGGTACCGAGAATGATTATGCCGGAGTACTGTATATATTGTGCAAGAGATAGCTCGGTAATTAGCCATATGAGACTTACTGAGATGTATGCTACATAATTACTCACTCTCATGCGGTACATCACCCCTGTTAGGGGATATGCGTAATAGCACGATTTGTTTAGTGCCTCCTATGATTGAGTGCGCTCTTTCAATTTCAATATCCGTTGCCTCATCATTTAATTCCCTCCCTACATACGCTATCTCGAGCAATTCATTAATGCCTAAATACCTCTGGAGGTGTTTCGGCACGTTGATCATGGCATTATCCATGTTATTACTAACGACTCTAACCCTCACATAATGCTCAAGATTGGGAATTGAATTCCAAGCAACGAACCTCTGCTCCACATGATCCCTACTAATGAGTACTACCTTAACCTCAGGACAGTGTTGGGCTATGTCACTGATTATTTGGAGAAAATCATCAATCGGTCTCTTTCCATCCTTAGGTATTAGCACCTTGGATGATGAATCCATGATCACCGCAGGACATGATCCATACTCACTCCTACTAATCATAATCAAATCGTTAACCCTAGCACTCGTTAACCAATGAATTGTTGATGCCGGCCTTTCATAATCATACTCAACCAGGGACTTTAGATCACCCAACCTACCCTCCAATGATGTACCGACTTCACCATAACCCACCAAGCCGAATCTACCGTATTCTCTATAAACCCTAGCAGGTCTTACAATGACGTGTGTTTCATCACTAATTATTAAACCTTGAATGCGCATAAGCCCCATTCTATCTTCGATACTTACGATACCGCCAATTATACCTACATCACCAATCCACCTACCAAGCAGATTCATAGTATGGTAATCACCATTTATAGTCACCCTCTCCTCGCTAGATGTTATATGCGGCGAGTGTATTAATGATAATGAAATACCTAGCTTTATCGGGATCCTAGATACAACCCTAACATTTAATGATGTCGATGTATCAATCGTAACCTCAATTCGACTGCTCTCGAAGACTATCTCCGAGAAAAGAAGCGTAAGACTTGTCAGTAAGTACCATGTTAATACATACGATGTAAATACTATAAACAATATTAATCCGAGATATGTACCGAATACGTTGTTTGTAATAAGCCCTATGTATGTGATGCCGGATAACAGCATGTATAGGGCTAATAACTTATTGCTTGGTATTATGTATATAGTATTTCTCCGTTTACTAATGGGTCTAGATGCTGCGTCATAATCTTGATAAGAATCGCCTAATTTAGGCAAATCATGGCCCAGAGTTTGCACGGAGTTATGTCTCGTCATGTTCTACGAATTACGTTCTCCATTAATGGTGTGGGTGTTTGCTGTATCAACTGCCTAATCACAATGTTAGGGTCTGTACCAACGGTTATGATCCTGTGATTTAGTACGTATGGGGCTAGCTGCTTTACATCGTCGGGTATTACGTAGTCCCTACCATTGATCAATGCCCAGGCTCTAACGAGCTTACCCAATGTTTGGGCAGCCCTTGGGCTAGCGCCAATCTTAACATCGCGCATGCTCCTAGTACCCCTCACAAGTCTAACAATGTATCTGGTTATGGAATCATCCACCCTGACGGATTTCACTAACGATTGCATTTTCACAATATCATCCCTACTCAACACCGTGTTCACTAAATTCACATTACCAAGCTCTATATCACTAGCTATGCGAAACTCAACATCTTCACTTGGGTAACTAAGCCTAATCCTCACTGTGAATCTGTCTAGTTGTGCCTCTGGTAGTGGGTATGTTCCCTCTAGTTCTATTGGGTTTTGTGTTGCTATTACCATGAGTGGTTTTGGTAGTTCGTGTGGTTTGCCGGCTATTGTTACTTGCCCCTCCTGCATTGCCTCTAGGAGTGCTGACTGAACCTTTGGAGGAGCCCTATTAATTTCATCAGCAAGTACGATATTCGCAAAGATTGGACCAAGCCTAACCTCAAAATCACCAACCCTTGGATTAAAGATTAACGAACCAGTAATATCACTCGGCAACAAATCAGGTGTAAACTGAACCCTAGAGAAGGACAAACCAAGAGTCCTAGCAAAGGCCTTGGCAAGGCTAGTCTTAGCAAGGCCGGGAAAACCCTCAACAAGAACATGACCACCAACCAACAAACAACCAAACAACAACCTAACCTCGAGGTCATACCCAATTACTGCTTTGGAAACCTCCCTAACGACAGAATCAACAGCATTTTTTACATAATCTAAATCCATTAATACTTCCCTAGTAATGCCAAGACCTAGGCGTTTTTAAACTCATCTCATCCTTACATGGCTAATGATCACAAATATTAAATAACCAATAACCCAGGGTAGAACGAGGATTAAGCCAACAATTACTGAATATAACACATTGCCGTATCCGAAGCCCAGCATGGAACTACCATAAGATGGTGTTGGCAGGAACATAACCCACCCACCATTAGTATAGGCTTCATCCCATAGTAAACCAGTTGATGAGCTGAAGATGTATTGACCATTGTAGTACACACCGTAAAAACCAAAAGCAGCCCTGGCAGGTATGCCATAAACCCTCAATACATACATTGCGACCGTGACAAAATCCATGATCGAACCTTTACCACTTCGTAATAGATTTTCAGGCCCTGCAGAATAATTAACAAGCCTATACCCACCACCCACTAATTTCTGAAAGACTTCATTAATTGCGCGTAATTCATTGTTATTAATGGCACCAGGTAAATGCGCAATAGAGCTTTCTGTTACATTAATATTGATGGGCCCCAAATATACCATTGCATATATGAGGTTATAACCCTCAAACGCCTCGCCTAGTTTACGGCACACATACATGATGTAGCTTGCCGATGTTATGGGTGTCTCTGCAATGACTATATCGCCAGGTTCAAGCAGCATTAATTCAGTGGCTGGTGATGTTTTTACTATGGTCACGTTACTCGTGAAGTATGTTATTGGTGGTTCCTGATTGATCACCACAGGTATTGGCACTATCTGAGTCGGTGTGAAAAACGTGGCATTCACAACATAGCTACTGCAATCATAACCACCACTAAGGGGTATTGTCAAACTCGTTGATTCATTGACTGTAATTAATGGCAGCGTATTTATCATGGTACCATTACCATACTCATTAAATACTAGGTATCTAAACACCACAGGTATCCTTGACTGAACAACAGCCATAAAATTCGTGTAATTGCCCAACAGAAGCTCCGTAGGTACGCTGACGGCTTCATAACTAATGATTGGCGTGAAGGAGCCTATGAAGTTTGACTTCGTAATTAAGCCCTGGTAAACCCCAACATAGACGAAATTACCCAACCTAAGGAGCCCCGCGAACCTACCCTCATAAACCCCCTGGGGAACGATAATATAACCCGATGAATTGGCATAAGACACCCCATAAACGACCAGAGAATAGGCACTACCGACATAGGTTAGTGACGCATTCATTACTATTGTTGATGGGCTCGTTTGTGGTTCGCCAATTAAAATATTCAATAGCAAAAGCATTATTAGTAAGTTCATTAAGTAGTTATGGAAATGGGAGTTAATAAACCATTTACACTGATACTAACCCTACTTATCCTAGTCCTAACAATGATTGCAGATGCTACTGCGGCCACGAACTACATGGGCTTTTATGAAGTAATTAATTGGCCCATTATCAGCATATCCATCATTAATGGTACATCCACAAGCCATGGTGTGATAATCATAATTTCACCAAACAAGCCCGTTAATCAACAATACTACATATTCGCAGGAATTGGCGTACTGGGTAATGGTTATTTCCTAATTGATGGCATGCTCTATGCGAATGGTACAATAAGCATATACTCATTAACATTATTAAACACAACCATAAGTAAAGGCAACGTAACCACGGCGGTCACATACAACAATACCGAGTATGGCGGATTCGAGAACATCATTGTGGGTGGCCATACGTACCGCGAAGGTCGAGTACCGATAATGCCGTTACGAACATCCTCATCTCAGACCACTGCTAATACGACGACAACAGGTATGGGTGGCTCGGTTAATTCATTGACCGCAAAAAGTAAGGTTGTGGTTAACAATGTATCACTAAGGTACCTGGTTGTTATGATTTCGTTAATAACGTCGTTTTCATTAATAACCTTATCCATAATCCTACCCCTCATTGGTACTGGACGTAGTGAGGGCAGGGTGTGCATCAATGATTCGTTCATAAGACTCATTCGTAAACTGGGACTCAGTGATCCATCATTGACGCATAGGGATGTTGGGGATTACCTAATAAATCATCTCCATGTTAATGAGGGGCTTGTTAACAAGTTAATTAATTACTACGAAATTGCCATATATGGTGGGGTCCACATTGAGTGTGAGGAATTTAAGGCGCTTATTAAGCAGGTAATCGATGAGGGTATTCGTAGGAGGCATCGATGAGGCTGGTCGTGGACCCGTGATTGGACCCATGGTCATAGCAATAGCCGTAATAGACGACATGGACAAACTAAAGAATATCGGTGTTAGGGATTCTAAGGAATTAAGCCCACAGGGTAGGTCTAGGTTATTGAATGTGCTTAGGTCAATCCTAACATACATGGATTATGAGGTCATAGAGCCCGAAACAATCGATAGGTATGTTTATTTAAACGCACTAAATAAGCTTGAGGCCGAGGTTGTGGTCAAACTAATAGGTAGGGCGTTAAGGATTGTAAACCTAGTCAGGGTTTACATTGACTCACCAGACCCGAATGCGAAAAGGTATGGAGATTTGATCAGGAGGTCTGTTGGCAGTGTTGAGGTTATCTCAATGAATAAGGCGGATAAGTTGATTCCAATAGTTTCAGCAGCAAGCATAATTGCCAAGGTGACCAGGGACTCAATAATTGAGGAGTTACATAGGGAGTATGGTGACTTCGGCAGTGGTTATCCCAGTGATCCCAGGACAATAGGCTTCCTAAGGAATTGGGTTAGGGAGCATGGTGACTTACCACCAATAGTTCGCCGTAGTTGGTCAACAATTAGGCGGTTAACCGGTGGTGGATTGGACGCATTCCTTTAGGTTACGTTTTGTAACGAGGATCTTAATGGTAAATCATGCCTGGTGCGGAATTGATTGTTTGTCATCACTAAGTATAAATACCCAGGTTGGTTAGCTAATTTGTATGAGGACGAGCATATTAATAGCCATAATTGGCCTCGTATTTATGGTAATTGGGTTTATTGTATTGGCAATCATCGATAACGTGTTGTTATCATCATCACTCTTCATAATAGGCTTTCTCCTGAACATCCTAGGGATTCTAATGATCAATAGGGACATTGAGAACTTAATAATCAAACTCGAGATGGAGAGCAATAAACCAGGTCCCGAGGATATAAAGAAAAGACCCCTTAGGAAACCAAGGAGAGGTTGACCGTCATTATTCACAGTAATTCTTATTTAAATGATTTAAGTACGTAATAGGTAGGGTTGGTGGTTTCGTGAGGACTATATTAATAACGAGTGGGACGAAGGGTGGCACGGGCAAAACAACAATAGCAATAAACATAGCCGTGGTACTCGCCTATGAACTAAGGAACAAGGCACAATACCCAGTGGTACTCCTGGACCTAGGCATAGATAGCGGCACAGCAACAATGCTGCTACTTGGCGATGTTGAGACGAGACTACCGTACACACTGACTGATTATCTCATGGGTAGGATACCGGATCCACTATCGACACTCTACGTTAAGACATGGCAGGTTGGTGACGAAACATTTAAGTTAGTATTCACAGCATCCCTAGGCCATTACCCAAGTCAGGTAAGAATTGATAGATATTTACTCAGGGGATTAATAAATGCCGTAAGTGCCGTATCCCCACTGTATGTAATTATGGACTCACCTGCCCTCGGTCTATCCTATGATACATTAACTACATTGCTGGAAGCCAGCGATAACGTTATTCTAGTCTCAATACCAGACCACAGTAGCCTAAGGGCTGTTGGCAACGTCGCCAACCTAATGCGGGAAATGAAGGTCAGCAATAAATTATTGAGGCCGATACTAAACATGCTAAACATCAAATACCCAATGGATGCACTAAGTAATCTTCCATGGACTAGGTTAGTGAAGGATATGGTTGGTGTCGAACCCCATGTCATACCATACGACGAGTTATTCCCAATAGTTAGGCAAGCCCTCGAGATAGAGAGCCTGAAGCTATCATTTTATGAATCACCAGCGTTAGACGCGATTTTTAAGTACATAGACTATTTAATGGAAACGGCACCACCTTAATACGGCACACTCGTGGATAGCCCAGACATGGAGCCAAACAAGGCGTTGGCGAGGAATGGCGACATTGCATAAACAATCACAACCATCAGTGTGAGAACAACAGCATGCCTAAACCCAAGGGATAGCTCACCTTCACCCAACTTACCGGCTATCAACCCCATAATGAAGGAGTCGATTGTTATCGTGAACGAGAAGGACGTAGCAAGCAAATTAACCAATGGACTTGATGATGGACCTGAGGCAATACCGCCAGGACCGATCCTAGTCACTATGGCGACCACCGAGAATATCAAGACGACGAGAGTCACGATCAATATAACGGCACCTATGTAGGGCACATACCTCAACGGTCTAAGCCTAGACCTCATATTCTCCTGAACACTAACAATCGATGACGCGAAGTTGGCGAGCATATCCAAAACCTGTGGTGAGGCGCCGCCCAGGTCTATTGTTTCTGTGAGTAGGAACGTGAAGACCCTGGAGTAATAGCTGTGTAGTTTCAGCATTATTGAAGAGAGCACCTCCCTAATTGGTACACCATACCTAATCTGCTTAACCATCCTATCAAGCAATTGATCAAAGGCACCATACCTCCTCGTATACCTAAGCGTCTCGAAAGTCTTCTCAGGCGTGAACCCACTCTTCCTCAACTCGGTCACGTCCCTCAGGAACTCGGCATACTCTTTATCAATCTCCCACCTCTCCCTAACAATCTTCATGGAGTAGATAGCCGTGGGTACGAAGGAGAGGGCTAGGGTTAACCCAAAGACGATAGTGTAGTCGAGGGGTATCGGTATGCCGTGAATATAGATCCTATTACTCAAATCTCTATGAAACAACAGGTCATACTCAAGAAAACCAAGAATAGCGGCAGCACCAAGGGACGCACCAGCCCATTTATACGGCCTATAATCAGTGTATGGCGACCTAAAGGTTGAAACCTCACCGAGGTATATGAAGGCGATGGATATTGCTGGGACAATGAATAAACCAAATAGGTAGTTCGAATTGATAGCCTGCATAAACGCCGCATACCTATTACCAAAGGGAGTCACTGCCTGGGCTAGGTAAAGCACGTCAAGCCCAATCAATAATATTGCGGCGGAACCTATGTAACTCTCCATGAGCATTCCCAGGAACTCGGCAGCCCTATTCATACGCTCGATGGCGTTACTAACAATGTCATGAAGCCTAGTATTTATGTAATGAACAACATCACCACCCGTCCTAACCGTGGTTATGTAACCACTAATGAACTCCCTAAGCATCCTACTCTCGATCACCGACGAAACATTGGATAAAGCCGTCAACGGATCCTCACCAAAAACCCTAAACCTAATATAAGCCCACCTAGCAACCCTACCCATAACCTCCAGGATCTTGGCCTCAGCAATCCTCTCCACAGCCCTAAAGACGGATAAACCAGAGTTTGTTATGGCTGATACGTAGGCCACGAAGAACGGCAACTCCGTATCAACCTTAAACGCCAAGTCGCTTGACGTTATCCTCGGTAGACTGATCATCATTTCATAGACAATGAACGGCAGGAAAATGAGAATAGCACCAATACCCATAAGCACCAGATCCCTAATCCCATACTGGGTCGTGAATAGAAGCCTCATTTTTAATAGAATCAGGGCATTGTTTAGATTAAGCATAATTAACACAACACCCAGCGGCGCCGCTACAGCTAACATTATAACTGATATGAATAGGGTCCTGGCCAAATAACGTTCAGGGCTTGTGAACGACAACGAAGCCTGGAGATTCTTCATGAGCTTCTCGTAAATCTTGGTTCCCCTCAGCCTAAGTATTAATGGTCCCATCACCGATAGTGCAATCTCGTCTAGATCCACATTCTATTTCACAAATTCAACTTTATAAACTTACCTCTACATGAAAAACGTCAAGGCCCTAGTCAGTATATACACAGCAAAGGCAAGAATCCCGAGAGCGGAGATGAGCTTAATGACGAAATCAACCCTGGAACCGCCGTAAACCTTACCAAAGTGCACAGTAAGCGGAAACACCACAACCCATATTAGGATCGCCAGAAACAAACCAACAACACTAAGTATACCAAATATATTCATAAACGACAAACCAGCCGTCAACCACCAAAACACCTGGTACGGATTAGATAAGCCCATGGAAATACCCATAAAATAACTAAGCAGGGGAGACCTGTCACCAACAACTTTCCTGAGCGAAAACGTGGACCTCAATATCGACACCGCAAGATAAGCCATCACGAAGAAACCCACTATGTAAAGGTAATGAGCATAGTAACCGAGAATCCTCGAGAAATAGTACGTAAGAACCATGAAGATGGCATCGGCAGACATTGCACCAAGACCCGTACTAGTACCATGTAACGGAGAACGCGTAGACTCGGCAGCAATGAGGGCATTCATGGGACCAGGGGAAACGGCAAGGAGGAAACCAAAGGCCATCCCAAGCAATAAATCATAGAGAGGACTTAACATATGCCCAGGGTACAAAACACAAAATTAAGCCTTACCCTGCCCGAGATACTCAGCGGCCTTATTCCTCAACGGCACCAACCAATCAAGCCCCAAACCCCTCAGATACTCAACAGACGGAAGCCCAGTCTCCAGATCCCAACCCCTCAACCTATAGAATTCCCTGAGCGCCTCCACAACCTCCTCCCTCCCAAGTCTCGGTCCATTGGGATCATTGATCATCTTGTA
>Ga0080005_123560_pt1 | contig 47442 bp, 46 predicted proteins | sample JossMetagenome_2_FD_69208 | JGI IMG/M metagenome (GOLD analysis project Ga0080005, IMG submission 69208) | Hot spring sediment microbial communities from Joseph's Coat, Yellowstone National Park, USA - JC3_ASED (SPADES assembly) (version 2) | ecosystem: Environmental > Aquatic > Thermal springs >...
CAGAAGATCAACAACCCTATTAACAACCCTCCTACCAAGAGGAACAGAAACACCCATCATACACCCCTCACCCTAGGATCAATCAAACCATAAGTAACATCAGCAATAAAATTACCCAAAATAACAGCAATAATAATAATAAGGAATGAGCCTATGGTTAGTAGGTAGTCCCTTGACCCGGAGCCTATGGCTAACACGTAGCCTAGTCCAGGTATTGCAAAGGTTGACTCTATGAATATGCTGCTACCGAACATTAAACCATATGAGTAGAGTAGTGCAGTTAACTGGGGTAGCAGGGCGTTCTTGCCTATGTAGGTGAAGGTTATCCTCTTATCAGGTAGGCTCCTAGCCTTTGCCACCAGTACGAAATCCTCGTGAGTAATGCTTATTGCAAGGCTCCTGGTGCCGAAGACCCAGCCTGGGAATATCACCAAATAATACGTGAGTAGTGGCAACGCCAGGTGCCTCATTACGTCGAGTATGAACTTAGCCGTGAAGCCAGGGGTCACGTTTGATGAGTAGGCGCCCGCTATTGGGGCTATCTTAAGCAGCACACCGAATATTATTATGAGTATTAGGGCGAGTACGTACGCCGGTATTGACTGGAAGAAGGATAGTGAACCATTTATCAACGCATCCACTATACCTGTCTTTGAGGCTGCGTAAAGCCCCAGTATGTAGCCTGTGGCGAAGGCCAGTGTTAATGAGACAGCCACGAGTAGTATGGTCCAGGGGGCCGCAGTGGCTATTATCTTAATGACCGGAGCCCTGTATATTAATGAGTAACCCAGGTTACCGTGGAACACACTCCACATGTAGCCGGCCCAACTGACTATTGGGTTAACATTTGGGTTGTAGCCGGCTAAGGCTGCGGCCATTATCTTAGCCTGCTCATATGGTATACCCCTCTGCAGCAGGCCAACTAAGATTATCTGGTATGGGTTACCTGGCATTGCGTGTATTAGGAAGAAGGATATGCTTATGGCGAAAATCAGCTCGGCAATCACAACAGCCACACTCTTAACCGCCCATATAGACGTATTTATAATATCCCTCCTCGCCATACACTATTTCTAACCACTTCCCTATATAAATTTTTTCCCGTAGGGCATCATTAGGTGAATAAACCGTTATCTTTTAGCGTAATCTTTACCTAAGTAAATAAATAAATGTGCTGCTTAAAATCAAGAAAACATTAGTGATCACGCAAATAGGCTTAACATGCCCCTATATACCATATATATGCATCCGGTGAATTACATCATGATCCACATGGGTGCTGAGTCTTCAATGCCTTGGATTTGGCTTTCATTTGCAAAAAGTTAATATATGTGTATTGCAAATTGGGTGTACATGAGTTATACTGCTCATGTTTTAAGGAGGTACCTACCTATACTGGCCTTCATATCAATCCTAACTATGTACGTCGAGATGGCCGTGCTACCATCAATCTACAGGATTGAGGAGGAGTTTGGTGTTTCAACCTCTGAGGTGTCGTGGGTTTTATCAGCCGAAACCCTGGGTGGCTTAGCCTTAGCTCCAGTGATAGGTAAGTTGGCTGATGAGTACGGTAGGAAGAGGATACTAATGATGATACTAGTGATATATACTGTTTCAGTGTTGTTCACGAGCATCTCACCGAACTTCACGGTGCTTATTGTATTTAGAGCTTTACAGGGTATTGGATTAGCCATAAATCCAATAGCCTACACCATACTGAGGGAGAGGTTACCCAAGGAGCAGTTGCCCATGGCCCAAGGCGTCATAGCGTCCACATTCGCCATAGGTGGAGCCGTTGCCTTACCCATAGGTGCGTTTATAGCGCAATACTATGACTGGCAGACTGTTTACTGGACTGCGCTGCCACTGTTAATAGTGGCTACGGTGGCTGCATATAGGCTATTACCTGACTCAAGGGGGAGCGTCGTTAAGGAGTCCATTGACCTGGTTGGGTTGATTCAGTTATCGCTCAGCTTCCTAATAATTGGACTGTCCTTAACGTACGCCCATCAGGTTGGCTGGACTTCACCAATAACCATAACCGGCATTACCATAGGGCTAGTCATACTTGGCGTATTCCTTAGGCGCTCAAGGAGTGTCTTAAACCCCGTAATTAGCATTGAGGATTTCTCTAACCCAAACGTGGCTGTGCCATTGCTGGCATCCTTCGTGTCGGGCTTTGGGCTATTCCTTCTGTTTCAAGCCTTAGTCTACCTCTTTGAGTTGCCTAGGCCGGTTGGCTTCGGCATGGACATATTGTCCACCGGCCTAACGCTGGCGCCCATAAGCATCATAATGCTCATTGTGGGGCCGGCCTTCGGCTCATTAGCAGGTAGGGTTGGGGTTAAGCCCATATTGATAACCGCACCATTAATAGCGGCGCTTGGGTCACTGACGTTAGCGGTAATGGTCCTGGACTACTCCATCACAGTGGTGGACGTTATGCTAGTCCTAGTCATCACGTTAATAGGTATAGGTGGTATGATGGTGAGTAGGATAACGCTACTAATGATGTCAGCCCCTGAGAGGAGGCTAGCCACCATAACCGGGACCAACACCACGATGAGGCTGATGGGCAATACCCTCGGCCCTGTCTTCGCAAGCTCAATTCTGGACACCTATAAGCAAGGCGTCTTGGTTGGTATGGTTAGTAACCTACCTATACTGTACATGGTTCCCTCAAGGACCGCGTTCTACTACATCTTCATCTCATCCGCAGTCACGTCAATAGTAACGGCGTTGATGGCGGTGCGCATTAGGGAGACTGTTAGGGGTGTTGCTGAAGCTAGAATAAGTACCGTATTGCGGGTATAGAGACCAGTATTGAGGAGACCATTAACGTTAGCCATAGGCCGTACTCCCTATTTCTAACCACCTGGTAGCCGTCGAGGGGTGGTATTGGTAGTGAGTTGAAGATGGCCAGTATGGAGTTGATTATGTATGTTATGCGGAAGGTGAATAGTAGGGTGCCGGCTACTGATAGTGAGGCAGCGTAGAAGGCTGCGGCCATTAGGACATTAGCCCCCGGCCCCGCTAAGGCTATCAATGCCCTATACCTACTGCTCTCCCTACCCAGTATGTTGGGTCCAATAGCCACTGCGCCGGGTGCACCCATCATGAATGGTGTCCTGGCTGCGAAGCCTATTAGAGCCGTCAACATGAGCATGACTAAGCCGTACCTGACGAGCCTGAAGCACGCTATGTAACCTAGGCTCCTGGCCACGTATCTGTGCATCAACTCATGAGCCATGAATGCTGTTAGGGAGACTAATATGGAGGCCAGTGTGACGGGTACTATTAGGCTGGGGTTAATTATCCAGTACCAGGATAGGAGCAGGAATGAGGCCAGGAAGACCCCTAGCCCCGAGATGACGATATCCCTACGTTCAAGTAGGCACAGGCTCACCCCCAACCCCCACCAGCCTTTACACCTCTAAATAAAAACTTTGTTAACCCACACCACCCCCATAGGGTTAAATAGGGTTAACTAGTAGTCCTTAGGATCCTTGCAGCACTTCAAAGTAGCCTAGTCACCTTAACCAGGTTTTGCCTAGCCAAATCCTCAGCCCAAGGTGGTAGCCTCAGGTTCTCTAGGACTGAGTTTACTAGTTGCTCCACCTGGCTACACTCGTACTCATCCTCAATCTGCTCCCTGCATAACTTAACCAGGTACTTGCACCTCGCCTCAAAGAGACTCCTACTCATCCTTATCCTAACGCACTCATGATTGTAAGTGTACCCCAGCTTAAGATCCCTGAGGTGTAGGTATAGGTGGGCCGCCGCCCTACCCAGGTCCATTAAGCCTGGCTTAACGTAAAGGCCCTCCTTAACGGCGTAGCAGCTTTCCCTACCCATGTATATATTAGCCATACTGAAACACCGCCACGGAAACTTAAATGCTTAATTCAACCCTTTTAACTCCTCTAGACTTGAGGAATACGGGCTTCCAAGGCCTTGGAGTTTACCTCTATTGGGCTTACTAAGCGGTTTGCTTGGTTAATTAATCAATATTATGATTAGGTGTAATGCGATTATTTCGCATAAGTAATAATACACCCTAAAGGGTAGTTTCCTTCGGTGCCATTAAACTGGTGCTGATTATGTCAGCTTCCGGTTAATCCGTAATGTTAATTAAACTAACACAGATCTAATTCACCATGGGCAATGATGTTGCCAGTGTAATTAACTGGTGCGACTTAGTCATTGAAGTGCTTGATGCTAGAGATCCCTTAGCAACTAGGAACGTGTTGGTGGAGAGGATGGCGGATAGGAAAGGTAAGTTGCTTATACTTGCCGTTAATAAGGCTGACCTAGTCCCAATGAGCGTGTTAAGGATGTGGAAGGCGTACTTAAGTAGGGACAGGCCCACCGTGTTCCTCAGCGTTAAGAAGAGGCTAGGCACCAGGATACTTATAAGGGCCATTAAGGCTAATGCACCCAGGCTACCCGTTAAGGTGGCTGTGGTTGGTTACCCGAATGTAGGTAAATCCTCGATAATAAACTACCTTAAGGAAAGGGCAGCGGCCTCCGTTAGCCCAGTGCCCGGGTGGACCAGGAGTACGCAGGTGTATAGGGCTAAGAGGTGGCTAATCGTGGCAGATACCCCTGGGGTGTTCAGCAACGCTGATTCCAAGGATGACTCACTACTAGTGATTAGGGGTCTACTTAACCCTGATAGGGCAGGTGACGTGGTGACACCTGTCGTAAGCTTCATTAAAAGGGTGTTAAGCCTAAACCCAGGCGCCTTTAGGGATGCTTACGGTGTTGATGCACAGGACCCATTGACCATACTTGAGTGGGTTGCCAGGAGGAGGGGATTCGTGCTGAAGGGCGGTGGGTTGAACCTTACGGAGGCCGCTAAGGCTGTTGTTAGGGACTGGTTTAACGGTAAGTTAATATATTATTACCCACCACCGGTAGGTGAACATGAAGAGAGTAAGGAGACTAATCCCGGTGGTTAAGAGGGTTCCTGTGGACCCGGTTAAGTACTATGAGGCCATGGGCGAGTTAATGCTCAGCCTTATGACTGGTAGATCCGTGCAGGTCATAATGCAGCAGTCGGGTAACGTTAGGCTTGTTAAGAGCATCGAAGGTAAGCCGATAATGATCAATAGCGTTAATGACCTTAGGCTCTTCGCAGCCCAGGGTGGGTTGGACTTCATGGCCTCCGTTAGGCCCATTGGCTCAGATAAGGTTGATGTGCTCGTGGCTGATGTCAAAGTTAAGCAAACCATGTTCAACACGCCGGAGGGTTACCTAGTCATGCACTTGGCCTCAAACGCCGTTAAGGTGGGCTTCGAGGCCGTTGGCATAGGCAACGTGTTAATGTACTTCGACGGTATGAACGGCTTCAAGGTACTTGCCAGGTTAACAGGGGATGGGGGTGTGGAGCTTAAGGACGCCACAAGGCTACTTGGGATAATCATTGATGCTGCGCAGAGGGCCTTAAAGAGGTTCAGCAGGTTCAGCGGCCTAATGGGTGACGTAACCCTGGGCATAAACACCCTGAGTAAGGTTAAGGTGTTTAGGGTGCCTCTATCAATACACTGGTCAACCAAGTTATCCGCAATACCAGTGCCACGCTTCTGTGTTAAGAACTTCTCCCTAATGGATGCGGAGCCCATTAGGGTCATGGGTGACCCAAGCCCCTACTCATTTATGGCAAGCGTTAAGGTAAACTCCGTGGACATTAATTCACTGCTAGCCAATGAGGACTATGTACTAACCTATAGGGTTAAGGCTCACATACTCAGTAACCTAAGACTCGAGTGTTGAACGGTTAGCTTAATAACTCCCAGCCCCACTCAACTGAAGATGAGGATTAGGGCAGTGACCGTGTTCACGGATGACCTGGCATCATTACTCAACCTGCTGGATAGGGTTAACGCCGCCATAGACGCCGTAACCTCTAAGTATGGTGTCAGGGTTTTAACCAGGAGGGTCACTTTACCCTTCACAGGCAGTATTGAGGCAGCTAGGGAGGGGCTAAAGGCCCTAAAGTCCACAGCGGCTAGGAGGGGTTACGTGTACTCGGGTTTAAGTCTCATGGAGCCTGCAGACCCATTAACCGTGGTTAAGTTGATTAGGGAGTACGACACATACTCCATGATTTGGATGCCCGAGTACGATGATGAATTAGCCAACTTCTACACTGAGGTGCTTAAGGCCATGGCCTCTAACTCACCTCTTGACGCCAGGAAACTAGCTGTGCTGGTCGGTGACCTACTGGAGACCCCATATTACCCAGCCTCAGTCAACGTTAAGGGTGGGGTTGGGTTATCAATAGCCCTCCTCTACGCCTCAGACCTAATTGGGAGTAGTGCTAATGTTCAGAGGAGGATTAGGGAGATTGTCGGTAAGGCTAGTGAAATTGGCGAGGAGTTGAGTGAACTGGCTGGCGTCGAGTATAGGGGGGTTGACGCATCCCTATCACCCTGGGGCCAGGACTCGGTGGTTAAGTTGGTTGAGGATTTGGGTAACTTGAGGTTCGGTGAACTGGGGACGATGGCTACGATAAGTCTCCTAAACAGGCTCATAGGCGAATTACCATTCAATAAGACCGGTTTCAACGAGGTTATGCTGCCCTTAGGCGAGGATGAGCTACTTAAGGATAGGTTCAACGAAGGCTCCATGGACCTCTTCAAGTTGATCTCATACACCCAGGTCTGCGTGGCTGGGGTTGACATGGTTCCGATACCCACCGGTGAAGTCAACCTAGTTAAGAGACTGCTCCTAGACCTATCGGAGCTGGTTAAGGTTAAGGGTAGGCCACTGGGGGTTAGGTTGATCCCAGCCAGGGGCAGCAGCATTGACCTTGGTGAGGACTTCGGCAGGGCACCCGTGGTCAGCCTCGCCAATGGCCGTGTTGTTAAGTAGCTAATTTAGTTGACAGTAGTTTATTTAAGCAATATAGTCTATTATAGGTTACGTTTTAATAGCTGAGGGCCGCCTAGGGCTTTATGCCCAACTGGTACTGGGACATTAAACCCAGCGACGTGCCTAGGATTATTATTGAGCCGCCTGGGCCCAATGCACTAAGGGTTGTTAAGACTGATGAGTCGCTGTTGATGCAGTCCTTCGGCAGGTGGTACCCATTAGTTATTAGGAGGGGGTTCGGCCCAGTGATTGAGGATGTCGACGGTAACCTGTACATAGACTTCAACGCCGGGATAGCGGTCATGAATGTTGGGCACTCCCACCCCAGGGTAATAAGGGCCGTTAAGGAGCAGGCCGATAAATTCACCCACTACAGCCTAACGGACTTCTACTATGAGTTAGCCGTTAAACACGCCTCAATGCTGATGGAGATAACCCCAATAAGCGGCCCTAAGAGAGTCTTCTACACGAACTCGGGCACGGAGTCCATAGAGGGTGCGCTTAAGGTGTCTAGGGGTTTCTTCAGGAACCAGAGGCCGTACGTAATGGCATTCCTAGGGGCCTTCCATGGGAGGACCTATGGTTCAATGTCCCTAACGGCCAGTAAACCCATCCAGAGGTTTGGGTTTAACCCAATGATGCCCAACGTAATCCACGTACCCTACCCATACCCCTACAGGTGCCCCTTCGGTAAGGGGCTTAGCGAGGGGGAGTGCGGTGAATCGGCTTTGTCATACATTGAGGATTGGATCTTCGGTAGGTTAGTTGATCCGAGTGAAGTGGCCGCCGTCTTCATAGAACCCATCCAGGGTGAGGGGGGTTACGTGGTACCGCCTAGGAACTTCATGAATGGGTTGAGGAAATTGACGAGGGATAACGGCATACTCCTCGTCGCCGATGAGGTTCAGTCCGGGTTTGGTAGGACGGGTAGGTGGTTCGCCGTTGAGCACTTCGGCATTGAACCTGACTTAATAGCAATGGCTAAGGCCATAGCGGCTGGCCTACCACTGGGGGCTATTGTGGGGAGGGGGGAGTTGATGAACCTGCCCAGGGGTTCGCATGCAAACACCTTCGGCGGCAACCCACTTGCCCTAGCCGCTGGGGTTGAGGTGATTAACGTGATTAGGGATGAGGACCTGCTAACAAACGCATCAAGGGTTGGGGATTACATTATCAGGAGGTTTAGGGAGGAGGCTGATTCAAGTAGGCTGATAGGTGATGTCAGGGGGCTTGGGTTAATGATTGGGGTTGAGCTTGTTAGGGATAGGAGGAGTAGGGAACCTGCCGTTAAGGAACTTAGCGAGGTCCTGGTTAGATCCTTCAAGAGGGGTGTGGCCGTCATAGGGGCTGGTAGGTCGACCATCAGGATTGCGCCGCCGTTGAACATACCCATTGAGCTGGCTGAGAGGGCCGTGGACATAATCATCGAATCCATAAGGAGCGTGGAGAGGGACTACGCTAAGTGATTACTCTAGAGTAAGGGCATTGCCCTACGGACATCTTATGGTTACCTTGGGTTTTGTTAGGGCTATTGCATATGCATCAGCCACATCATCACTCAGCCCATTAACCGAGACCCAACCCCTCAACCTAGACGACTCAAGCTCATCTACGATAAGAACACTACCGGCTATTGCACATAAATCCCCAATACCCTCACCCAGGAAGCTGTGTACCGCTGGGGAGTCACCAACCGCCACGCTGTCTAGCTTACTGTTAATCAACCTAAGGAGTCTCATTAACCCACTGGGCGTGAGTACACTACCCATGAGTGGTGTATTATCGTAAACCAACACAACCCCAGTCCTCTCGGTACCGTAGTCAATACCCATTTTTGTTAACCCACCGTTGAGCATTTTAACCATGGCGTTAATTAAGTAGCCCATTAACTCCACGGGTCCTATATTCTTGCCAACCTTAATACAGTTGCCGATACACTCAACATTATCAACGTAGTAATCCAGCAAACCCACAGAATTACCCACAGCTGTAATTACACTGGAGTCGATGTACCTGACTTTAATTGAACCAGTAACCATTCTACTCAACTCATTGAATATGCTTCTCCTACCCGCAAACGAAACCTCCAGCACCAAGCATTACTTACATAGCCCACTTTAAACCTTTCACCAAATAATAATCATTGCCTAAGTAATGATATAAAGGGAAGCCTTAAAGATCACAGGAATGAAAAGAGATAAATGATTTTAAACTAGTTACATCACGTGACTTTACCTCCTCCTTAGTGCTATTACTGCTGCTACTGCCGCTACTATGACTACTACGATTACTACTATTCCGATTACTAGTGTTGTGCTGATTACTGGTTTGGTGACTGTTACCGTGGTTGGTGGTGCTGTTGCTGTTACCGTGACTGTGCTTGTTACTGGTACTGTGGACGTGGTGGTGTAGGTCGTAGTCGTACCACTAACAACAGTCGTAGAAGTAACAACAGTAGTCGTAGAAGTCACAGTAGTCGTAGTAGAAACCGTAGTAACAACAGGACTAGTAGTCGTAGTAGTGGTTGTTGTGGTGGTTGGTACCTTGAATGAGATGTGCTTTAATAATTCTGTCCATGCCTCAGTTTGTATAATCGGTAATTGAGTCCATATCGATGTATCATTCAGTGGCCAGTTAATGTACTGGGTGTTTAGGAAGAATACTTGGGTATTCCTATCTATCTGTATGAATGGGACGTAGTGGTTCCAAGCCCACATTGATATGGCATAACACCTAAACGTACTTGCCGGTGACAGTAGGTACTTGTAGCACGCCTGCAGTGGAGATATTTGAGTACCATTGGGTAACGTAATCACCATGTTCCAGTGTGTCGCATTCAATGGGTAGCCTTGGAAGTATGCTGCAGGTATTGGACCCTCTGGGAAGAATGATGGTAGACCAGGCTCAGGCGCACCATCATAATACAGGAGTATTAGATCGTACTTACCCTCTTGAACTACCGTTCTGAATTCTGCACTTGGGTATGTGACTACCGTTGTAGTTATTCCGAAGCTTGTTAATGCGTTAGCTATTGCATTGACTAGTGCTAACTGTGGTGGTGCAGCGCCTGACGATATGTATATTGTTAGTGTGAATTGCGAGCCGTTCGGCGTGTACCATACGCCACCCTTCTTAGTGAAGCCAACGGACTCAAGCAACTGAGCAGCCTTAGCAGGATCATAAGTATAGTTAATCAGCGGCGAACCTTGTGAGGCCCAGTAGCTGGCAACCTCCTGAACTAGGCTTGGGTACTTGTCATTCATAATACCAACCTGGGGCATTGGTGAAGGTAGGATGAATTCTGGTCCATAGGCAGCCTGGGCTAGCTGGGTCCAGTTCACTGCGTAGTAGATAGCCTGCCTAACCTGGGGCATAGCCAACCACGGGTTAAGGAAGTTGAAGTAAAGCGCATCACCACCCCACCACGGTATCACAAACATCTTCATATTGGGGTTGCTTAGAATAGTAGTCACTATTGATGGTGATAGTGAACCAGGCCCAGTGTTCCAAATGCTTATCTTGCCTGAGGCTAAGGCTGCATAGACTTGCGTCATTGATGAGTACTGCCACTCAACAATGTAATCAACCTTAATGTCCTTCGCATCGTACCAGTACGGGTTCTTGCATAGTAGAATGTATTCCGGTGTTATGTCGCAGACGTAGAATGGGCCGGTGGTTGGTGAGTTAGGCGGTATTGTGGCTGTGAACAACTCGTTGATTAAAGATGATAACATCTTTCTGGCCTCAGCCTGCTGAGTGGAATTACCAAAGTTAAATAACCAAAGCCAGCTGTAGTTAGCCAAGGCAGCATCAACTAAAGACTTCCACGTAGCATAGGGCCAAACTAGGGCTACACCACCCCAGTTTAACGCCCAGAATATGTCATAAGCCTCAGCCGCCGGGCTTGTTGGGGGTAGGTAGTAGCCCTGCGCCATCCTGACTACACACGTGTAGTTGTTTATAATCGACACGTTACCCCACATGTTGTGTATCAAACCATTGGCAATGTTATTAGCCAAGACATCCCAACAGGTGACCGGCTGACCATTACTCATACCACTATGCCTAAGGGTGATGAAGATAGCCAGTGAGCCATTGGGCAAAACCTGAAGGGTCCAATTCTTAGCTAAAATAGGAACCTCCTCACCCGTTGTATAGTTGGCGGCAGCCACATGGGATTGAACAACACCGTACCAGGCGATGCCACCGTGGAAAATATTCGGATTATAAAGTGACATGCCAGTCAAAGGTGGGCTCCTGATAGTGAAGACATACAGCGTATTATAAGGCGTGATATTATACTGCTGAGCCTTAACAACATAACCAGGGGAACCATGCCACACTACAAGCAGACCCACCACCACTATTGATACACCTAGTACACCGAGTAGTAGGTACCTAACCCAGTTAACCATGTATAGGTGCCCGTATACTACCTTTTAAATTTTATCCTATATAAATTATCGTTTCATAAATATTGATAAATATTTGAGTTATTTCCTTAACCTCGGGTTTATTATCTCATCGATACCATAGGCTAACTCAATCAGCGCAACCATGTATAGTGTGACGAAGACCACGGGAACCACTAATATTAGCAGTGCCCTTCCGCCGAAGTATGCCCCGTAGCTTAATGCCTGGTTTATTAACGCACCCCAGTTATAGTTTTGGTAGGGCAGTAGCCCTAGGAAGTATAGGCCCACTGCAGCGTACACGGCACCCTCCATGTTTAGTATGAAGTTTATCCAGACGTAGGGCATTATCTTGGGTGTTATCTCCTTGAATAATATGTAGCTCCCCGATAACCCAAGCACCCTAGACACCTCAATGTACGGGTACTCCCTCATTGCAAGTATCTGTGACCTAACCGAGAGCGCTAGGCCGGTCCAGCCGGTTATGCTGAGTATCCCAGATAGTATGAATGGGTTATTTGTGTGTATCATGGTGGCCATTATCATGACCAGGAGCAGGCTTGGTATTGTCATCAACACTTGGCTTATGAATGATAAGGTTGCGTCAGTGTAGCCACCCTTAAAGCCAGCCACAATACCAACCAATAAGCCTAGCACGGTGGTGTATAGTGCCGAGAGTAGGCTAACCTCAAGCACGAAGGGCGCCCCATTAACTATATCCACGGTGAGGGGCACACCCACGTTATCTGTCCCGAACCAGTATATTGGTGGCCAAAGCCTAGGAGGCTGGAAAACGTTGGTTGAACTCGCTATCACTGGCTTTAAGGGTAGTATTATGGGGCCGATGGCGGCCATGAGTATGTAGAATAGTAAGACCAGTAACCCAAACCTAGCAGCCTTACTGCTCCAAATCATCCTCAGCGTCCTTCCAATACCCCTAAGGATACCCTCAACCCTACCGTAACTGACCTCCATCATCCTTGCCTCACCCTTGGGTCTATTAGTGAGTAGGTTAAGTCGGCTATAACCATGCCCAGCACCACGGCTAGGATTAGTATTAGTAGTATGCCCATTCCAAGGGCCCAATCACCGTTACCCAACGATGAGGATAATAGTGCACCAACCCCAGGGTACGAGAAGACTGACTCCACGAAAACAGCGCCACCGAATGATGTACCCAGTGCTATTATTATTCCTGTGTATAGTGGTAGTAGTGCGTTTCTTCCTACGTATCTTCTCTGTATCCAGCTGCTTGGTAGGCCCCTTGCCTCAGCGTAGGTTACGTAGTCTTCACCTAGGACTGAGATAATGTTACCCCTCATGCTGAGAGCCCAATGACCAAAGGAGGCGAAGGCAAGGGTGAAGATAGGCAAAGCAGCATGATAAAGAACACTGGTAATAAACCTAAGGTTGAATCCAGGTGTGCCGCTGTAGGCTCCGTGGGTTGGGAATATGTGGTATTCGAAGCCCAGGAAGTATATCAGTAGGGCGGCGTATATGTAGACGGGTATTGACCTCTTTACTGTTATGAACTGCGTGATAGCCTGATCACCCAAACCACCCCTATGATAAGCCATATACTGACCAAGATAAACACCAACAAAGAAACTAATCAAATTAGCAGAAACAACAATAAACAAAGTCCAGGGTAGGTACCTTGCTATTAGGGTTAGTACCGGTAACCCGTAGACCACTGACCATCCCCAATTACCCTTAAACGTGTTGACCATGTACTGGGCAAAGCCTAGGACTGGGTTACCGTGAATCATGAATGCCGAGGCCCATTGCTCGATGTACTCAAAACTACCCTTACTCATCAACATTGGGCTTGTGCCACTACCCCCTAAAAGACCCAGTTGCATCATTATGTAGTTTATTGGGTTGACTGGAGCATACTCAAACAGTACGTATGATATTAGTAGTGCCACGAACCAGGTGGCTAATGCTAGTCCAACTCTCCTGATTAACCAATCCACCCTCATATATTATTATGATGCATGGGTGTTAATATACTTTTTCCTCAATGCCGTATACAACTGGGTATTTTGTTGATTTATCCCTGTTTTTTTATCTTTTATTTTATCCTTAAGGTGCTATTGAACCCTAACCTCGCTTATCTTAACCGGCCTACCCTCCCTCCATGATTTGTACGCCGCAACCACTACCTCAAGGGCCCTTAGGCCATCCAGCCCGCTTGCCCTCGGTTGACCACCCTCATTAACGACCCTTATGAAGTCCTCAATCATGTTCCTATCCGCATCTGGGCCAAAGCCCACCCAGTGGAAGCCCTTATCGTCGGCTAGGGATATGTTCTGGTTGAAGGCATTTATGGTTAATACCCCACGGTCAGCGAGCATCCTCATGTACACGTCACCCCATATTGGCCACGTTTCATGCCTTGACCAGCTTGAGTCTATGGACACGGGCGTCCCGTCGGTTAACTTGGCTAGTATTAACCCGTTATCCTCAACCTTGAGCTCAGGCCTAATGTTCCTACCCACGAAGGCTGAGACCTCCTCAAACTCCTTACCTGTGAACCACCTTATCAGGTCAGCCACGTGAACTATGTGATCCATCATCGCCCCACCACCAGCCAGCTCTGGGTCAACGAACCAGTCGTAGGGGCATGTTCCATGGTTCGTCGCCGTGATGGCCTTAATCCTCCCGAATTCACCAATCCTATTCTTAGTCTCCACCACGGCGTCGTGGTACCTCATGACGAAGGCCACCTGCAGCTTAACCCCATGCCTATCCGCCTCGTTAACCATCTCAACGGCATCCCTCACGGTTGTTGTTATTGGCTTCTCAACTATGACGTGGATCCCAGCCTTGATTAAGGGTAGCGCATAAGTTATGTGCCTAGCGTTCTCGGACGCAACCACAGCGGCGTCAAAGCCCCCATCAGCCATCAGCCTGTTGAAGTCGTTGTAAACCCTCCTAGGCTTAAACACTTCCTGGGCTCTCCTCAACCTATCGGTGTTGTTGTCGAAGATGGCCTCCAGCGTTGCCTTACCCTCAGCCTCAAGCTCCTTAATAGCCCTAGTGTAGCTCCAGGCGTGCATGTGTGCGTATGAGACTACGGCAAACCTGAGCACCATGTCACCTCACCTCGCCTGGGTTAACCACCCTACCCTCAGTGATGCTTTTATTTATGGCTAAGGCTAGCCTAAGGGCCTCAACCGCGTCACCCGGCTCTATGGGCGGCTTCACACCCTTGTTCAACCAGTCCAGGAAGGCGACCCACTCCAGGTAGTAGGCATTCCTGTATATTGGCCCATACCTATAGTACGAGTTGTCGATGTAGGCCTCTATGGTTGAGGTTGACTGGTTGTCGACTGTCAGTAGGCCCTTTGTGCCGGCAATCTCGAGGTACGTGGTGAATGGGAAGTTCCTTGGCATTGCCCACGAACCCTCAACATAGGCCACAGCGCCGTTTTCAAACTCAAGGGTTGCCATGAAGTGGTCTATTGATGTTGCCGAGTCACTTGAGTACGTCCCACCCACCGCGTAAACCCTCTTAACCTCACCCAGGGTCCACCTTAGGTAGTCCAGGTCATGTATACTCATGTCCACTGCAACGCCACCGCTCAACTCCTGGAACCTAAACCAACGCCCTGGGTGTGAACTAAGCCTATAAGCCCTAGCAACCCTCGGTTCACCAACCCTACCGGCCATCATCAACTCCCTGGCCCTAACGTACTCCGGCCAGAACCTTAGGCAGTGGGCTACCATCAACTTAACGCCACCTGCCTCATAGGCCTTAACCAACTCTTCACCATCCTTAACCGTTAGGGCTATGGGCTTCTCAAGCATAACATGCTTACCCGCCTTAATGGCCTCCTCCGCGATGGCCCTGTGGGTGTAGGTTGGGGTGGCCACGAGGACTACGTCTATGCTTGAGTCGTGAACCACACTCCTCCAGTCATCAGTCACCTTGGGTATCTTAAACCTCCTGGCTAGTATTAAAGCATCCTCATAGGGAATGCCGAATATGGCTGAAACCTCCACCCCACTCAACGAGCTTAATACAGGTAGGTGCAGTTCCCTAGCCGCGAAGCCTGAACCCAAAACCCCAACCCTGAGAACCATTGCACATTTATTCGCCTAACAAATTTAAAAGCATTACCATATATAGTTAAAGTTATAAACACAATATACTATATACTATTTAAAATGTCATTTAATAAAGAGTGATTATTCATTCACCTCCCTAACCCTCCCATTAATAACCTCAACCTGCATTGGGAAGGCATACTCGTCATAAGCCACCTCACCATGAAGCTCACGGTCACCGACCATTAACACCGTTGGCGGCGACTTAAGCGGTGTGACCTTACTGATTAGTTTAAGAATTAGGAATATGACCCCCTTCCCGTCCCAATGGGACGGGGTTTTCATTGTGGGGGTCTCGTCCGTTACTCCCTCTGCGGGGTTAATGGCCTTACTTCGGGGTGGTGATGAATAGTGGGGTATCGCCCCACCGGCTCATCCAAGTAGCCCAAACCCCCTTCTCAGGGGCACCACCCCGAGCATCAAATACCTCTAACACCATTAGGGTTTAAGAATATATCGCTATGGAATCCCACGTAGTGGAGTAACTCCACTATAAATGGCAAGGCTTGACCAGTTGTCAAGCCAGTTAGGCACTGATGACTGTGGGTAGCCGCTCAGGGATTGGGCCCTGGTTATGACGACGGTTGAGGCTATTATGAATAGGGCGAGCACCACGTTCATGATATATATCACATGCCTTATTCTATTTATATACTCTATTACTGAACCTGGCATAAATATGTGCTGAAGCCATATTTATAAGCTTTACTAGTTAACTATTCAACCTGGTTTAACCCCTGAGCGTCTATATTTACTATATTTACGGGATAATGTTTATTAATTGTTCAGGCCACTAACTTACCTGGGTGATGAATTGAACCCACACTTACCGGTGAAGAGGCCTAAGTCGACTGACGATTAAGACTAACCCCCCTCCCACGCAATACTATCCACATTACCGCCGTCAGCGCCACGGCTATTACTAGTGTTAGCGCCGCCAGTATTATCGTTAGGTCTAGGCCTAGGCGGCTTAGGGAGAAGCCACCAATTAGGTTACCTATTGCTATGCCGGCCGCCGTGGGTATGTTGTATATGCCCATTATCAAGCCCTCAGACCCCTCCTCAGCCCTATGCCCAACGTAGGCGTATATAGATGGTACAAGCGCAGACGTCAGGAACATTGATGGGGCTAGGGGGGCTATGGCGTAGTAGATGCTCAGTAGACCTGAAACCACCAGGTAGGCTACACCTATCACTACGGATAAGCCCACCAGTCCAATCACCATAACCTTGATGGCACCCACCCTATCCACCAGTGAACCGAACATTAGTATGCCTAGGGCTAGCACTAAGGCTGCTGATACGTAAATAAGCGCCACGAAGCCGCCGCCTATGTTTAGGTGTATTGTTAAGCCACTTGGTAGGGTGAAGGCCACGCCCAGCAGTATCATTAGGCCCAGCCAGAGCGGCAGTGGAATTAACTCAACGCTCCTCAGCCCTAGTGACTTAGCCATAATCCCAGGGCCCCTATGTCCCTTAAGGGTGAGGGCCAGTGGTAATGCCGCTAGGAATATTGCGGCCGCTGTTACTATGGATAACCTGGCAGCCTCAAAGCCATGCTCAATAATCCCCTGCATTAGGCCGCCAATACCAATACCTATTATGTATCCAGCGAAGTATGTTGAGAAGAAGCCGCCGTAACCCAAGCCCAGCCTAACCCTCCTACGGGTAACCGCGGTGAGCAGGGGGACTATTATCATTGCGGCTGCTACACCCATTAAGCCGTGGAGCACGGCCAAGATAACCCAGTTGCTGTTAATGGCGAAGAGCAGTGATGAAGTAGCCATAATCAGTAGGCCAATTGAAACTAGGCTACTAACCCTAAACCTATTAACAATAAGCCCCACTGGTATTGATGCAAGGGCCTCGGCTATTGGGTAGGTGGCAAGCACCACGCCCACTAAACCAAGGTTGCTGGTCACGTAGTACGGTATCGCTATGATCATTATCCCATAGCCCACCCTAGACGCCACATTTATGGCGAAAACCTCATTATCCATAGGGTACGTTTAGGGTAAAGTGCAGTAACTTAATAGATTTATACTTACTTTATACTTTAATGCCACTCAACACTTTGCCCATGGGTTAGCCGCCACCATAGGGCTGCTTACCGTTTCGCAGCTAAGGCATTGAGAATTGGGAATGGTGAATCACATAGATAGCTTTAATAATATCCTCATGAGTTATGGATGCATCAAACTAGTATGAGTGGGCGTGGTGAAGGCATTGATGAGCTAGTGGATGCACTCATAGGTAAGATGCATAATGTTAGGGTACCCTTTGGCGGCAGGTACATGATTCAATTTAGGGATAGGGAACATGAGGCTGGGTTATTCCTCAGGGAGGTGTTGAGGTACAGTGGCCTTGGCTTCATATATGGGCCGTATGGTGCAGGGAAGACCACGTTTTTATCAACAATGACTCGGGTGATCAACTCTATTAATCAACCCACAGGTATTTTAATGGTGTACATGAACTTCACCAGGGATGCTATTCAGGCGGAGTTACCAAGGGGCCTCATTAGTAGGAGAGATGAAATAGTGAGCAAGCTGGAAGGTATGGTGAGGGTTAACGTTCCAATAGGCCCTTCACCTGGCTCAATATCCATCGACCTTGGGCAGGTGTTTGATGCGGCTAGATACGTCATAAAAGCTATTTTAGATAAATACAGAAACAGCACTAGTGATGTCGAAAACCTGGTGATAATCTACGATGGCCTTGACGACTTCCTAAAGGAGAGAGTTGGCGTCAACAGCTACATTATACTATCCACGAAGGCAAGCTTCTTCGCCAACTCCCTTGAGAACCCCTCAAGGGATTTGTGGGGTGAATTCACGGGCAAGGCTAAGAAGGTCCTATTCGCCGCAAGTGGCCAAGCGGCGATGAAGGTTGCAGAGACCTTAATATCCAAGGCCAAGGCCCTCACCACACCATACCTCTTCTGGAACCTGCCTAAGGCAGCCTTCGAACGCGTGGTTAAGGATGTTGCCGATTTAACGGGAACCTCCAGTGACATTGATGCTAAGTTGCTCTGGAATTTAATGGGTGGTAATGTTAGGGAACTTGAATACCTGGCGCTTAGGTATAGGTGGGTTGCGGATAAGTGGCTTAGGGCTAGGGTTGTGGATTTCCTAACAGGGTTTATGAGCAATGAAGAATTGAACTGGTTAATTGAGTCAGGGCAGCGGGTAATGAGGACTGAGCTTAAGCGTGATGAACAATTCGTCGGCCAACCCGATGCCGTGGCGCTTAATGACCTTTACGTAGAGCAGAACCCACTACTACGCAGGCTCTTCGAATTAAACATCCTCCTCAGGGTGAACATACCCATGACTGAACCGTTATCTGAATTACCAAGTGAACCATGGATTGGTGAACACTACGCTTACCAGCTTCCAGCTTACTACTGGGCCTTAAGGGCGATGATAGAGGGAAGGAAGGTTAATGTGGAGGCTGGTAGCATCCTTAAGGCTATTGAGGAAAACGTGAAGTAATTCACGCTACGGTACCTCATTTTTTATAAGGATTAGTTCACGCAACTTGCTTAACATTCAGGTTTACCGATGAACCCCTTCTTATGATTAACGGTAACGTAATTAAACCTTCGGTACTGGCGCTTATTAATGAGTAAGAGCGGGTTGATGGTTAGATTAAGGGAGTTGGTGGACTCGTATCTAAGGGATGTTGGGGGTGATGTCCTTGGAATCATAATTACCAATGATGAGGGGTTGCCGATAATGTACAGGACCCTGATTGACCTTGACGTTAACGCCATCTCAGCCCTATACGCATTAGCCGCTAATCAACTAAAGGGCCTGGGCCTTAAAACCAGGCTCGGTGACGTTGAGTACATGCTGGTCAGCTACTCTGGTTATGTGCTTTACGCTGAGCGGCTATACGGTGACCTAACCCTAATAGCAGTGGCTGGTAAGGATGCCAGTATAGGCGTCGTGATGTACGTAACCGGTAAGTACGCTGAGCGGTTTAACGAATCGTTAAGATCAATGAAGACTGGTTGACTATGCTGGAGCCCCGGCCGGGATTCGAACCCGGGACCTCCCGCTATCCTGCATCCGCTACAAGGCGGGCGCTTAAGCCGGGCCCTAGGGTGTTCGTTAACCCAGGGGCCCTCCAACCGGGCTGAGCTACCGGGGCCTCATGGCTCCTTGAACAAGCGATTTTAAGGTTTTCTCCCAAACACACATGGAGACCTAATGGTCTCTCAGCCATGGATGAGGCTGGCGCTCAGCCTTACTGAGGGGTTGAGGGCGCTCGCTTAAACAAAATCTAATGGAGCAATACCTTTTCCTTTCGCCGTGTCAGTAGGCTCATAAGCACTCACTCATCGTTTTAGCTCAGCCTCATCACCAGTTAGGTTAACTGTGTTACCGATGAGGCTTATTAACGTTACCACCCCTGGGTGCTTGTTTGACTTGCTTAGGCAAACTATGAACCTTGATAAGGCTCCATGCACGTGGTCAACGCCCAGGCAGTATGGTGTAAGCCCCAGTGCATATGCCTCATCAATGATGAGGCTGAGCAGATATGAAGGGGTCATCATTACCACAGCCCCCTCGTCGGTTAAGGCGTCAATGATCGATTCAAGGAAGCCTAAGTATAAGCCACTAAGCCTTATCCCAACCCTGAAAACCCTGTTGAAAGGTGGGTCAGTGACCACTGCTTGAATTGAGTGGGACCTTACCGGTGGGTTTGAGGCGTCGCAAATGGCGTCATGCGGGTTCTTGATGTCGCAACCCACAGCCCATATGCCTAGTCTACCCGCAACCCTGGGTATGGTGCCTAACCCCGAGAATGGGTCAAGGAGCGGGCCTTCCCTAACCCCTGATAGGTTTATCATTAACAATGCGTGAAGTGGGTTTAAATGCGGTGAATCAGTCTTAACAACCTGCGGTAGAGCGTTAACTAGGGTTGGCCTATGCCTAACACCGTTAACCCTAACCTCCCTCACCAACGCCGCCCTGTCCATTACTCTCAATAGTGCGTTAACGTCATTACTAAGGGTAAACCCAGCCCAACCATCCCCACACTTAAAGTTACCTACACCTAGGCCGCTAAGCCTAATTAAGGTTCCTAATTCGAGACACGCCAACTCAACCCCCATCAACCTCCTCAATGTGACGTGAACCTTAACTCCTCCCCTCAATCCTCATCCTCCTCTCATGCCTCCTGATTAAGAATATTAACGCTAGTACAAGTATATTGATCAGTATGTATATCGTTAAGAAAAGCATGAGTGACTCTATGTTAAAGCCGGGGGTTATTATTGAGGATAAGCCAGTTAGGGGTGATATCAGTGATATTGAGGCTATGTGGCCGTAGGGTATCCTATGAGTCTTCGTGTACGTCTCCAGGACCAGGACGGCAACCAGGACGCCGTATATTATGCCTAGTAGTTCAGGTAACGTCAATGGTTTACCAATGAGCAGCGGGTATGGGTTACTCCTTAATACGGTTGAGTAGGCGTTTATGTACATCCCCATCACAATGGCTGTGACGAGTATGGTGAAGAAGGTGACCTCGTAACGCCTAATGAAGAGTACTAGAGGCCTATAGGCGTTGAAGGCTATGAAGAGTAGCGCTAAGCCCAGTAGTAGTGATATTGATGACGCTATTATGGGCTTTATTGACTGGGGTATCAGGATCCATAAGCCGTATAGGGCTATTATGAGACCTGGTAGCCCCAGGGTGTAACGCCTCCACTCAGGGTCAAGGAAGGCCTTCCTGATGTAATACCTGCTCAAGACGGCGAAGTCCTCAACGCTCCTAGTCTGCTTAACCACAATCCTCTTAACCGACACAACAGTCTTCCTGGATTGTATTAGGGGAAGCACAACCTCATCGGAAGGCCCGTCTGAGACAAGTATTATGCCGTCGGCGTTAAAGACACTTAAAACCCTATCCAACTCCGCCATAACCTTTAAGTCAGCCTCAACGTCGCCGCCACTACTCCCGGTCACCAATGCAACCTCAATGTTGTCACCGTAAATTGGCCTTAAACCGTCGTAAACCTTAACGGCCCCAAATATGGCATTGGCATCTGAGTCATCAGGGTACCTGACTATGTAGTCCAACCCAACCTTTAAGACATTATCCCTACCGATAACTGGGGTCTTAACGCCCAACCTCTCCCCCACATCATTATCTCTATCTACACAAAGCACCAGTATCCTCTCCTCAACCATTACTTACATCGCTAAGCCCAACACCACCTTAATAAATCTGATGTCAAGGGTCTGGGGCCATGCCAAGCATGATACCCAATAAGGGGGATAGGAATAGAGGAAAGTAGTTAATATTCAACTAATGCAACCACTTAAGTGAGTACTATTTCTGTTTTTCTCGATTATTTGTGATGCTTATTTTCGTTTAATGCAGTGAGCAAAGGGTGAAACATTGTAAGTTTCTGCGTTATTAATCATTGGTTGGGTGAATGCGGTGAGCTTGGTGAAGGGGACCTTGGAGAACTGTCTTCGGTGAGGAGAGTGATGCGAACCGCTGGGTGATCGGTGGGGACTTACTCCCGCAGCTGGGGGTGGTTCACAACAAGGCCGTTGGGAGGTAGATTATGGAGAACCAGTGAACCACCACCCACCGAGAAACGGTAATGCCTTTATACTCCAGGGGTATGTTAGCCAAGTGCAGGTGGCTATAGCTGCCCATAGCGGTGATTACAACGATGAGCATGTTAAGGCTGTTAGGGGTGTTGTGGATGGGTTAATGACGTGTAGGCCAACGGTGCTGCTTGGGGGTTACTGGGGTTTAATGAGGGTGGTTGCTGATGAGGCTATTTCAAGGGGACTTAGGGTCGTGTTAATACTGCCCATTGAGCATGAGGACATTGAAACGCCCAGTGGGGCTATTGTAGTTAGGACTGGTATGGAGTTTAGGGAGAGGTCAGTGGTCCTCGTTAGGAGCAGCGACTCAGTGGTGGCGCTTGGTGGGGCTGCTGGGACAATAATGGAGGTTTTAATGGCGTACGCAATGGGTAAACCAACCATAGTGCTTAAGGGCACGGGGTTCCCCACCGACAGGCTTGAATTGGCCTTCCCGGATTACGTTGACCAAAGGAGGACCTCAAGGATAGTGTACGTGGCTGACCCATATGAGGCAGGTAGGCTAGCCTGCGAATCAAGGCCAAGTGTAGTTAAGGAGCAGGGTTAACGGATACGTTGCTTTATCTAATATGTAAAATACACGTAGCCAAGGCATTAGCCCCATTTTCTCAACCGCTGGGAAAATAATTAAAAACCGGTAGGCGTAACCTATTTATGAAGTTTGCCTTGAAGTGTAGCCCTGGGCAAAAGATTACTAAGAGGCAGGGTAGGGTTGCCATAATTGGGGCGGGTCCCGCTGGCCTTGGTGCGGCTGGTTACCTTATATGTAAGGGTTATGATGTTGATGTTTATGATAGGATGCCTGAACCAGGTGGCATGACGCTTTTTGCGATACCCAACTGGAGGCTGCCATGGAAGAACGTTAGGGCTGGTGTGGAGGAGCTTAGGGAGCTTGGGGTTAACTTCTTCACTAATGTTAAGGTTATTTGTGATGATGAGTACAGGATCGAGGGTGACCAGTTCGTTAAGAGTAAGGTTCACCTTGAGGAGTTGATTGACAGGTACGACGCAGTCATAATAGCGACGGGCACGTGGGAATCCAGGAGACTTAGGATACCTGGCGAGGACCTTAAGGGGTCCTACCTAGCCCTCGACTACCTGTTCAGGATATACGCGAGCCAGCACGGTTACTTACCCAAGTCCGAGGTTTACAGAACAGGTTTAAAGTCAATGGTTGTTGGGGCTGGTTTAACCGCCGTGGATGCAGCTATAGAGTCCCAGCTCGAGGGGGCTAGGGAGGTTTACCTATCCTACAGGAGGACGATTAACGAGGCCCCCGCTGGTAAGGCCGAGATAAATAGGCTCATCCAGAGGGGTGTTAAGCTCATGGAGTTAACCCTACCGGTTGAGGCTAGTGGTAAGGAGACCGTTGAGGCCGTTAAACTAGTTAAGATGAGACTTGGTAAGCCTGATGCCTCAGGTAGACCGGCCCCCGAGCCCATACCTGGCTCTGAGTTCGTGGTTAGCGTGGACACCTTAATATCGGCCATAGGTGAAATACCTACGCCACCCATGAGGAAGGAGTGCTGTGGTGTAACCTTAAGGCAGAACGGTACAATTGACACCGACACCCAGGGCAGGACGAGGAGGCTTGGTGTCTTCGCTGCTGGTGACGTTACCAATGGGCCAACGTTGATAGGTAAGGCCCTGGCCCACGGCATGAGGATTGCGCAATCCGTTGAGGCATTCCTAGAGGCTGGGGGTAAGAGGGGCGGTAGCTGGAGGTCTTAAGCCTCCCCATAGGCCCTATCCCCTGCATCCCCAAGCCCCGGCACTATGAAACCCCTCTCATTGAGCGTTGGGTCAATGGCTACTAGGTAAATGTCCACCTCAGGGTACTTCGCCGTGATCCTATCTATGGCGTACTTAGTCCCTATGACGTGGACGGTTATGGTCCTCCTTGGTTTACCATGCCTATACGCTATGCTTAGGGCTGACAGTATTGTTGAGCCCGTGGCTAGCATTGGGTCCACTATTATTAACGTATCGTCGCCGTGTATCTCGGGGATTCTGTAGTAGCCAACGTCTATCTGAAACTCCATTGAACCGGGCACGTGGGTGTTCTCAACCCTCCTGGCGCTGATTACGCCTATCCTGGCTGCTGGAAAGGCCTTCAACAAACCCTCAACCATGGGCATGGCGGCCCTTAGTATCTGGATTATAATCACCTTATCCATGTCCTTAACCCTAACCCCCCTAGCCTTAACGCCCAGGGGTGTCTCAACCTCAACCTCGTATGTTTCGAAGGACCTTATTATCTCGTAGCCAATCAACCTACCTAACCTAACCAACCCCTTCCTGAACTCAATCTGCTTGGTGTTCCTATCCCTAAGCGTCGTTAATATGTCCTGGGCTAATGGGTGATCCACGACAACAACCCTACCCATCTACCCACCACCTCATTTGCTGGGACTCCCCTTTTTAAGAGTACCAGCCAGCTAACGTGTATTTTATTAATCCAGGGAGTTAATTATTTTTACCGCCATTAATGACCCTAGTTATGGCTAAGGTTGCTGCCTCGACGATAAAACTCCCTGGGGAGGGTAAGGAACTCCTAGCCAAGTACGCCGAGGTTTATGAACTAGCCGATGTGGGTGAGGCGGAGCTGCCTAACATACTGAGCAGGGTTAATGTACTCCTATGCTGGTGCGGAGGCGAGTTCAACCTGACCAAGTGGATTAGGGCCATGCCGAACCTTGAGGTTATTCAAACATTCTCAGCGGGCGTTGACCACCTACCGTACGCTCAAATACCCAGTAACATTAGGATATTTAGTAATGCTGGGGCCTACTCACTGCCCGTAGCTGAACACACCTGGTCCCTAATACTAACCCTTGCTAAGGGAGTTCACTCAAGATTAATGGACAGGGACAGGTACCTAAATGACCCAGCATACTCACCGAGGCAATTAACGGGTAAGAGCCTACTCGTCCTCGGGACTGGGGGTATTGGAACTGAGGTGGCTAGGATCGGTAAGGCAGCCTTCAACATGCGCACCATGGGGGTTAACAGGAGTGGTAGGCCAGCTGCCTACTTTGATGAAACCTACCCGGTAAGTAGGCTAAGGGAGGTTTTACCGAGGGCTAATGTCATGGTTATTGCGCTTCCGTTAACTAAACACACGAGGGGCCTTATCGGTGAAGCTGAGCTTAACCTACTACCTGAGGATGCAATCGTCGTTAACGTGGCTAGGGGGGACATAGTCAAGGAGGATGACCTATACAGGGTCTTAACCGTGAGAAGGGGTTTGAGGTACGGTACGGACGTCTTCTGGGATTATGGCTCAGGGGAGTCGCTTAACCCGAGGACTGGTTTACTTAACCTACCCAACTTCCTGGGCACACCCCACATAGCCGGTGGTGCACAGCCCGAGGTGGCCAGGAGGGCTGTACTGATGGCTGTGGAGAACACCGTTAGGTACCTTAGGGGTGAGAGGCCGTTGAATGAGGTTGATAGAGGTGATTACGTGTAGCCTCAATCAACCTAACCCTCTCCCCCTTAATCCTCACACAGTCCTGAATGCTCAACTGCCCTGGGGCTGTGCCACTGTCAGCGGCGCAGTACATTAAGGCGGTGCCCAGCATTATGGAAACCGCCCTGTGGATCGGTGACATTGGTATTATGGCCACGGGCGTCTCACCCTCATTAACCAGGAGCTCTATTAATGCCGGTAGGTCGCCGTCGTTGATTGTGGCTATCTTGTAAGCAAAGGCGTGTATGGAATTGGCCACGGAGTAGTCACTCATTATAATGCCCCTGATTCCATCAACCCTGTTTAAAATGTGCCTAGACAATATAACCCTATCCCTAAACCCAGCCAAGTCCCGGTGGGCCTTAATGAAATCAACCTCCACGTCTATTAAAGCTCCAGCCTCAGCAGCCATGCTAAGTACCTTAACCTTAAGCCCCGGGTCAACGTTGCTCACCCCACCCTCCCCAGGATCCCTAACCGTCACTATAGCCCTAAACTCACCAAGCAGGTCCTCGATGAAACCCCTTAATCCGGCTAGGTTTGAACCCAATTCACCGCCCATGTAGTCTAACCTCAGTTCAACGGCCTCGCAACCGGCCAATGCGCCCAGGGGCCTCAGCTCTCTAACCGGTACTGCGCAGACTAGTATTGGCCTATTCAACCCTGCATCGGCTTTAAACATTGGAAATGTATTTCAACCTACCCTAATATGCTTAACTGGGCTCCATGCATGGGGCAATAATTGTGGTTAGTGATGAAAGGGTTAAGGAGGCTGCGTTATTCATAAGCGAGGAGTTGGGCCTACCGCTACTGGTTGATGTGGGTAATGGGGTCCTGCCGATACTCAACGTTGATTCAGGTAAGGCTGTGTTGGAATCCTTAATTAAGAGGATTGACGAAGACTTCTTCATAATCATAGTGGTTGGTAAGGAGACTTGGAGGAGACTCGGTGGCTTGATAACACAGGTGGACATGGCCAGGCTCCTAATGAGACTTGAATTAAGGGGTGTTGGGGTTGGTTTAACCTGAGGTGGGCCCCTTCTCGTACTTGGATATTAACTCGTCATACACGCCCTGGTCAATCTCCTTAACCACTGCCTTAGGATCCTTACCGTTAACCGTCAACCCAATGGACCTGCATGTGCTTACAACCTGCTTCAAGGCTGCCTTAAAGGTCCTGCTGCCCAACTCCTCCATCTTAATCAAGGCCACCTCAGCCACCTTTTCCAGGGGTAAGTCGCCGATAATCTCCTTACCGGCCTGGTGACTTGGCGTGTCCTTACCGGCTACCTTAAGCAAGATGTCGGTTATGGGTGGGTACTCCACGTTAACCTTGATAACCCTCCTCGTTGAGTCATCGTACTCAACCTCAATGTTAAGGTTCTGGAAACCTAGTGAGGCAACGGGCTTAACCTTATCATTAATAATGTTGGCCACCTCCTGGGCGTTCAATCCAGCACCCTGCAGCTGCTGCATGGCCTGGGGCGGTACCTTACCACCACTGGTCTGAATCCTAATAACCCTCTTCATCAGGCCCCATCCCCAGCACCTCTTTTAAACTTTAATCACAGGTAAGGTTTAGTTAAGCAAATCTACTGGAGGTCCTCCCCAATCCTCCTCTCCTCGCCATGCCTAACTATCCTCACCCTCGTCTCTATGGGTATGTGCAGTCCCACGTTCTCCAGTATATTGTAAAGTTCACCATCGGTCAACTCCCCCAGTGCACCATCCCTATGAAGCTTAACCAGTTGCCTAAAAACCGCTAAGGCAGCCTCACCATACAGCTTAACCGCCTTATCAATAATCTCCCCAGCCCTCTCACCCTTAGTCATGGCCTTAACCTCGGCCACCACATCCATGGGCTTATCCTTAACCTCCTGCCTAGGTTGTTGGGCCATTAGGCTCATCAACTTCTTGAGCCTAATCAACTCAAGTTCAGGATCCCTATCACTCATACTAATTACCTCTAACCTAATGCGCTAGTTATAAAACATTCCCCTTGTTAAGCATCGGGGAATGTTAGGCAATGCGGCAAAGCCGTATTCATTAATGCCAGGGTGGGGAATTAGGCGCCTCCCTTACGGAAAACCGCCTCATGCCTTAGCCTCAACTCACGCTGCCTCTGCTTCCTCCTCCACTTGTACTTGTGGGTCTCCCTTAAACCAATGCTAAGAAGACCCCTAGCCCTCCTACCAGCCGGTGTAAGCCCCCTGAAGGCCTTACCCCTCTTAGGCTTAATGGCAACCCTCTTAGCCTCAGCCGGCAGTGGCAACTGGGAGACATCCGTGACATTAACGACCTTGCTTAGGTACTCCTGAAGCGCCTTAACGTTCCACTCCCAGGTAGTCTTACGCCTGGCGTCAACAGGTATGCCGAGTAGCCTAGCCTCCTCAACGGTTAAGTTAACTGCCTTAACCTCACCAATAGAGAAACCCCTACCTGGCCTCACCTCACCTCCCCTAGGCGACTTAACCATAGCCACCGGTGGATTAATGGACACAGCGCAGCCTAACAACGTAGCATTAATAAGCTTTACCACGTGCTTAGGCGCATGGCCAGTTTAAGTACGTGAAGGTTCTATGCATGAATGCGCATAACCACCATAATGGTAGGGCAATTCATGAACCTTCACCTGCTGAGGGATGGTTAGGTAAGTACTCTGTTATTTTCCTGGTGGTTAAAACCTTACTTACCCTCCTCTCCGCCATCTTAACGTACTCCTCCTCTACGTCAACACATATGAAGTGCCTCCCTGTCTTAGCTGCTGCAACGCAGGTTGTACCCGACCCGGCGAATGGGTCCAGGACTACGTCTCCCTCAAAGGTGTAAAGCTGGATACACCTGTACGGCAGTTCCTCGGGGAATGGTGCTGGGTGGCCAACCTCCTTAGCTGACTCTGGGGGAAACCTCCACACGCTCCTGGTGAATTCTAGGAACTCCTCCCTGGTTATGGTGTCTTTCTTGCTTCCCTTCTCCCTCCTGAAGCTTCCCTTGGACAGGATTATTATGTACTCGTGCTGGTCCCTCAACGCTGGGTTAACCGCTGATTGCCAGGAGCCCCAGGTCGTGGATGCCCCACTGACGGCGTCCCCCTTATCCCAAATCACCTCACCCCTTAGGAGGAAGCCAATCCCCTCGAACAGTTGTATGAGGTAGGCGTGGAGGGGTATGTAGGGTTTCCTCCCGAGGTTAGCCACATTGAAGCATACACGCCCTCCCCAGACAAGCACCCTGTAGACCTCGCGCATAACCTCCCCGATGAAGTCTAGGTACTCGCCCAACGTCAAGTCCTCATCGTACTCCTTACCCACGTTGTAGGGTGGTGAGGTGACCATCAGGTGCACGCTGTTGTCAGGCAACTTCCTAAGCACGTCACGGGCATCCCCAAGGATAACCTTATCGAGAAGCTCACTAGGCACCTTATTCTCAATTAAGTCCTTAGGCGAGGGCTCGGGGAGTTTAACGTCTTTGTAAAGCTTCCGTGAGTAGAAGGGTGATGAGTCATGGCTCTCCCTCCCAGTTACACCAAAGCTGCTTGTCCGAGTCCTCTTAACCATGGCATCCACCATTATTGGTAATGACGCAGTCCCATTAATGGACTTAAAGGGGTTATAAAAACCCTTAGTTTATACCTCATCTTAGATCAGCTGTAAGTAATGAGGCACAAGATGAGGAACCTTAAACCTACCTCACCTACCCAGTAGCTATTTATAAATTTTTGCCAGTGAAATGCTTAAATTCTGCCTAGGAGGGGTGGTGGTAGCCTCGGGCACGAGGCAACTGTGAGTGCCCGAGCACCCAGCCCCGTGGGAAAACTGACCAATGATGCCCCAAGAATGGGGACAAGCCCCGACAAGGGATGAAGAATGATTAGGGACACAGGCATGCGGGGAACGGGGCATTGTAGGTTACAGCATGCGTATGTGAGTTATGAGGGCTATTATTAGGAAGAGTAGGGCTAATGATAGGCCTATGCCCAGTATTAGTCTCTCGCCGGTTATGAGTGACGCTATGGCTGTTACCGTTGAGGCCGCTACCATGATCCATGAGGCTAGTTCAAGGCCCCTAAACCTAATCACCCTCCTAGCCCTCCTAACCCGCCCGGTGGTTGATGGTGCTTGCTTAACAGCCCTCCCACCACTTCCCTCGCCCAGGAAGAATGGTGGCTTGGTTTCCTGGGTAGCGTTTGGGAATATTACCTTTAAAACCTCAACCACGTCACTCCTCAACCCCTGGAACTCACCCCTCCTAATGGCCAGTGGATCCACGTTAACACCCCTGAGTATCTCCTCAACGGCCTTGATCACGTCCTCCTCGCTGCACCCCTGGTTAAGCAGGTTGTAAACTATCGACGAGACCCTCCTGACTAGGCTTAGGTCACTTATAACATCCCTGAACTTGGTGTACCAGAGTTTAAAGTCCTCGGCCTCAAGCCTAATGCTAACTGGGTCACAGCCCCTCCCACCGCTCGACACGGAGTGCCCATGTTAGTGCACTTTTAAAACGTTTAGGAATCACCACAGGTATTCTCATGCCCAATGCACCGTGCGGCTTATTCAAAGGCCCTTAACTTACTATTGATGCTTCCCTCATTCAACTAAGCCCATCTCAACCACCACTCCACATCTTTGCCCATGGGGTGAGCCACAGTGTTATCCCTCATCATTAAAAAAGACTAATACGCCTCAGGACCTTGGGGTTAATGCAGTGGTGTTGTTAACCACCACACCCCTGTACTTGAAGACGTAGACCTCTGCCATTATGTAGTTCGCCAGGAAGCCGAATATGACCCCTATCACATACGCCACGTAACCATTGACCCCGAGGACGTAGTGGAGTAGGTTAGTTACCGCGTAATTCACGGCGGTACCCACCAGGCTTGCTACGTGGTACTTCCCCAACCCCACCAGGTAGCCCACTGACCTATCCCTAAAGGTCCAAACCTTGTTTAGGGTGAAGTTGTTAACTATGCCGGCCTCTAGGGCCGGTATTAGGGATATGAAGTAGGGTAGGCCCAGGATCCTCCAGAAAGCATGTAGGACCAGTTCAGACACGAAAAGCCCTATTACACCCACGGTGGCGAATTTGAGGGGCCTGTATTTGCTTATGGCCAGCAGGTTCACCGTTATCGAAACCAGCTGTTTAACGTAGTTCACTATTTGCCTAGCCCCCAGCTTGGATGAACCAGCCTCCCTAATCCTGAAGACGTAGGGGACCTCCACCACGCTGCCAACCCTGCAGAGGGCTAGTATGTCGAGCAGTATCTTGTAGTCGCCGTAGGGCCTGTTTAGGCACATGACGCTTTTCTTAAAGGCGAAGAAGCCTGAGACTGGGTCCTTGATACCCCTTGCCGAGGGGATCAGTATGTGGGCTAGTGTAGCTGCCCCCCAGCTTATCACCCTCCTTAAAATTGGCCAATCACCGGCGATACCACCACCCTTAACGTACCTTGAGGCTATGGCCACGTCTGCACCGTTGGACACTGCCTCTATTAGCCTAGGCACAACTGAGGGTGGGTGCTGAAGGTCGGCATCCATGACGACTATCACGTCGCCCCTACTGGCCCTCACCCCATCTATGACAGCGCTGGATAGGCCAAGTCTCCTACCCCTCTCAATAACCTTAAGGTTAACGCCAAGACTCCTAGCAGCCTCCTCAGCCACCTTGGTTGTGCCATCAGTTGAACCATCGTCAACAATGATTATCTCGTAATCGATGCCCTTAAGGTTGGTGGCCAACTCCTCTATGAGCCTTCCCACGTTACCAGCCTCGTTAAGCGTAGGCACCACTATTGACACTGAGTCGCCCATCCCAATTTCATGTATGAATTGGTAAGGGCCCTTTAATAGTTTTTCCCCAAGACAATACCACTAAATAACATAGTTAGTACTATATAGTTAGAACAGGGCTTAAAGGTTAAAAGGGGGCCTCAGCCCATTAACTGGGCCGGGCCTGGAGGGGCGCCACCCCTCCCCCTCCACGCGGGGGCCGTAGGTCTGCGGGGGCCGAAACCCCACACAGCCGTTGGTTGGCCCAGTGTCGGGCCATGGGTACCGCCGTGATGGCCAGCCCCCTGAGACGCCCACCACCCACGCCCACAGCCGTAGGGTTGTGGGTAGTGGGGCTCCGGTGAACCGGGTTAGGCCCGGGAGGGAGCGGCCCTAAGCCGGGGTGGGTGTGTTCAGGGGTCCACTGGCCTGAGCATGGGCCCATGGTTACGGCTGAGGTCAGTCAACGGTTGCGTGGGGGTTGGGCCCATTAGCCTTGTTGGGAAAAGCAAAAAACCAACCACCCCAGCCCCCTTTGTGAGACTACTGTTAATACACGCTGGGGAGTTTTCATACGAGGTTAAGGATAAGGCTGTTGAGAACCCCGAGCCCCTAAGCGACGAGTTGAGGAGGGGTAGTGCCAGTAATACTCTAGTGATCTTCACGACAATTGAGGAGAATGACAATGACTCACCCAGCTTCCTGGAGAGGGTTGTCAATGATGTCCTTGACGTTGCTGGTAAGGTTAAGGCATCCTCAATATTCCTCTACCCATACGCCCACCTAAGCCCAAACCTAGCCCCACCGCCAAGGGCCATGGCCATACTCAACGCCCTCTACGAGGCGCTTAAAGGTAAGGCCAGTGTACCTGTCTACAAGGCCCCCTTCGGCTGGTATAAGGCATTCAACCTAAGCTGCCTAGGGCATCCATTATCCGAGTTAAGCAGGACAATAACACCCCAGGAGCAGGCCCAGCCTAGGAAACCCTACACGAGGGACTACTACATAATAATCTCACCCGACGGCTCAATCCACGACCCAGCCAATTACAACTTCAGTGAGGGGGAGGGTGACTTAAAGGTTCTCGTTGAGAAGGAGGTCTTTAAGAGGGAGCTTGAGGGTAAGGAGCAGCCCAGGTACATTGACTACTGCCTCAAGTTCGGCTTCGAGTGGGAGCCCCTCTCTGACGTTGGGCACATGAGGTATGGGCCATACGCCACGGTCATGATTGAGCTCCTGGACGACTACTCCTACCAGGTGGCCAAGTCACTGGGCATACCGGTCTTCAAAATTAAGGGGACTAACATGTTTAGGCTCAGTGATAAGGCGATCAGTGAGCATGCTGGGTTATTCGGGGAGAGGATGTACGTGACTGAGTCCGATGAGGACCTTGTCATGAGGTACGCCGCCTGCTTCCAACAGTTCGCCATGATTAAGGACTGGGTCTTGAGCTACAGGAACCTACCCCTGGGCATGCTTGAGGTGGCTGATAGCTATAGGTATGAGCAGCCTGGGGAGACTGTACTGTGCTTCAGGTTGAGGAGATTCTACATGCCGGACCTGCACATATTCGTGAAGGACCTTAAGGAGGCCATGGATGTTGGCCTAAGGCTCCATGCGAAGATATTCGAGGAGATTAGGAGGATTGGGAGGGACTACGTAAGCCTATACAACGTCACCAAGGAATTCCTGGACCAAAACAAGGACTACCTAGTTGAATTGGCCAAGAGGGAGGGTAAGTCAATACTGGTCAGGGTCCTTGAGGGGGCTAGGTACTACTGGGTCCTGAACGTGGAGTACCACATAATAGACGAGTTGAGGAGACCGAGGGAGATAGCCACCTTCCAGTTCGACATAGGCAATGCCCAGAGGTTTGGGATTAGGTATAGGGATGTTGATAACAGCGTGAAGTACCCTGTCATAATACACACGGCCATATTGGGGAGCGTGGAGAGGTTCATATTCGCGCTACTGGACACTGCAGCCATAAGTGAAGCCCAGGGTAAGGTACCGAGCCTACCAACCTGGATAACCCCAGTGCAGGTTAGGGTCATACCAGTCTCCAGTGGCTACGTTAAGGATGCAGTGGAGTTGGGTAGGAGGATTGAGGAGGCTGGCTTCAGGGTCGAGGTTGATGATAGGGATGAGACCGTGGGTAGGAAGATTAGGGATGCGGAGACCCTTTGGGTACCGTACATTGTTGTTTACGGTGAGCGTGAGGCTAAGACTGGTAAGCTGAGCGTTAGGGTTAGGGGTGTTGGGCAGGAGGTGATGAGCCTAGAGGACCTCATAGCCAGGTTGAGCAGGGAGACCCAGGGTTACCCAAGGAGACCGTTAACGGCGCCCATGCTGCTTAGCGTTAGGCCACCTTTACCTTAAACTAGTCTAGGTATATCCCGGAAACCTCAATCCTGTGGGTTATCCCACCCCTCTCATCCTCTGGGAAGGATTCAATGTACCTGCGCACCCTACCCTTATCCAACTCAACACCAGTCTTAGGGTCGGCCAGGACTGAGGCTAATTCCTCAAGAAACTCCTCAGCCTCATCAGTGGCCTCCCTAGCCTTCAACACTATGAGCCCCTCAAGCCTAATAGCCCTAACCTCCTCCCCATCAACCCTAACAGTAACCGTGTCGTTAAGCAACTCCTGGGGCATGTATACGTCCAGCAGGTTCTCCATTAAATCAACCCTAACAACCTCACCACCAACCACAACCTCATAATACACACCACCGAAGGCCGTTAAGCCAACATCCCAATCATTCTCCCTAGCAACCTCCTCAAAAAACTCCTCATCAGTCAACGTACTTTTGTTAAGCAGGAAAACATCAACATCATGAACATTCCAGTCAATACCATAAGCCAGGGGAAGTACTAAACTACCCACAAGCACAAAGTCAACACCCCTCCCCCTAAACACCCTGGCAACCATTGATAAGGCCGCCACGTAAGGCTTAACACTAGGCCTACTCACATCAAGCCAACGAGACAAGTGTTTTTCAACTTTTCCAAACATCATAACGGTGATAACTAACCATCCTTAAGATGAGCATTTAAAGATTAGGAGAAAAGGGAAAATTTTAATTTTGAGGGAGTGGAAGTTTAACCTATGTTCACCTTCTTCTTAGTGCTATTATTGCTGCTACTGCTGCTACTACGATGACTATTACTACTATTCCAATCACTAATGCTGTGCTGATTACTGGCTTTGTCACGGTTACTGTGGTTGGTGGTACTGTCACTGTTGCAGTTGCTGTGGTAGTTGCAGTAGTTGTTACTGTGGTAGTTGCGGTGGTTGCTGAAGTTACTGTTGCCGTGGCTGTAGTTGTTGTTACCGCCGTTGTTGTGGCAGTTGCGGTAGTAACTGTTGTTGCTGTTGCCGTTGCAGTTGTTGTAGTTACTGCTGTTGCTGTTACCGTGGATGTTGACGTTGTTGGTGGCGTTAACTCCACGGCCTGGCCCTGCAGTATGAATATGGCCGCCTCACCCCTAGGTAACCAAACCTCCTCACCAGCCTTGAATGGACCATACCACCGCCCATCAATACTGTGGAAGGTTACGTTAACATCCTGCGTGAACTTAACTAAGACATACGTAATAGGTGCTGAGGCTGAGTGAATAGCCACAATAGTTGTGAAGAACTCAGTCCACCAGTCGGGTGGCCAGGATATGAAGTGGTCCGGTGTTGGCCAACCAACCCAGTACTTAGTGCTTACTGATGCATCATATATAGTCTGAACCAGTGGTATTGCTGGGAGATCCTTCCACCACTCAAAGATGGCGTCCTTATACAGCTGTATGGTCTCAGGGCTTGTCGGTGACATATACCTAGTTAGGTTAATGTAGTAGTCAAGTAACGGATCATTTAACCTAACCCACTGACCTGAATACATGTACTTACCCACTGGGTATTCCCTTGAGTAAACACCCCAAAATGAATTATAGAAGTAGTATGGGTCGAAGGTCCATGGAAAGCCTGTGCATAGCCAGTATAATGCATCTGGGACTGTTCCATATGCCATATTCTGCCAAATGTTTGGCGGATTGCTAACATCGTATGCCTTAATACCAAACTTATTCAAGGCTTCAACAATGGCGAGCGCTAGTGGTGTATGGTAACCACCAACATCATATATGGGTAATGTGAATGGAGTGCCATTGGGTAGGTACCACACTCCACCCTTCTTAGTGAAGCCAATTGACTCAAGTAATTCAGCTGCTAACGTCCAGTTGGTGGATAATTCATATATCTTACCACAGACGGTTCCATGAGGCCCCTGTAGGCAGTAGTTGGCGCTGTAGTTACTTATGAGCCAATTAGTCCAGTAACTTAGGCTTGGCCAATCAGCCCACGGCATTTGAGCAGGCTCAGTTAGTGGGAATGATGGGAAGACTGAAGCTTCAACCGTATAGTTAATTATGTGGGCTATGGCCCACCTAACCTGACTGTAGTTCAACGGATACCACTGAGTATTAAGCCAGAGACCCCTTGGGCATGGGTCATAGAATATCAGTAGCTGCGTTCCCGGATACTTTAAGCCATTCTGAATTAAGCTTATTGCAGGGAACACATCCGTAGCGACCATGTAGTCCTGATAGCCGTTAATCCAGTTCTGGAACTGTACATCAGGTGTTGACTGGCCCATGAACACTATGTACTTAGGTTCAGGTAAGACAGCTGGACCCCAAACATCGACACCCCACCAGCTATCATTCCTAACCATTATGTACATGTTATTGTACTGCGGTATAACCTTCCAGAACACGTACGGACCTAGGGTTACTGGTGGGTTATTCGTGTAATTGAGTGGGTTGGTGACATTCTTCCAAATGTGCTCAGGCACAATAGTCCATGAATTAAGGTAAAACCTTGGCATAGGGTGCTTTAAGTAGAATATCACAGTATAATTGTTAGGTGCCGTTATGTTAATGAGGTATTCCTGGCACCATTCAGCCCCAACCTGAGGGTACTTGCATATTATATTATTGAATGTGAATAGTATATCCTGAGCCGTGAATGGATACCCATCACTCCACCTGATCTGCGGCCTAATGTGGTAAATCCAAACTGTGTAATTATCCTCAGGTGTTGGTGGACCAGTGAAGAGTATCCAAATCCTTTGGCCAGTAGCATAATTGTTAATGAACCATGGAGTACTGCCCCACATTGCCTCACTCCAGCATTCGCCACAACTTATACCATTAGGGATAAACGGGTTCCACTTGACAGGGTAACCCTCACTTGGCCTAACGAGGATCAGAGTCTCATTCCTAGGTACAGGTAGTGTGAAGGGTGGGCCAGCAGCCTTAACCCTTAAACCCACGTATAGGAGTGAAACCAGGACCAGTACACTCACCACCGCTATTATGGATATTTTAGCCAGCCCACTATTTAGGCGAATTGCGGGCATCAGTGTTAGTTGCTACAAATCCCTTTTTAAGTTTTATTCCAATAATTCAACATATTTTAATTTAGGTATATAAGAAACATCTAACGTAATGTTTATCATTAACCTGGATTAGTGGAGGTAGGTTTTCCCTACACTTGGGCATTACGAATGGGCAACGGTTTTGATACGGGCAACCCTTACTAGGCCTACCTGCCTCGGCTGCCTTAGCTATCTTATCAAGGGTAGCTAAGTATTCGTTAAGGCTCTTCCTACTGTTGGGATCCGGGTTCGGCATTAGTTTAGTCAATTCCTGCGTGTATGGGTGTAGTGGTTTTTCAACCAGTTCACCCATGGGTGCGCGTTCAACTACATAACCGTAAAATAGCACCATGGCTTCATCAGCTATGTAGTAGGCTGTCGGTATTTCATGCGTAATGTACAATACTGAAGCACCGTACTTATCCTTAAGCTCCCTAAGGTGGTTAAGGATTGTTGCCTTAACTGACACATCAACCATGGACACAGGCTCATCGGCAACCACTAGCTTAGGTTTAATGAGCAGTATCCTAGCTATTAAAAGTCTCTGCCTCTCGCCACCGCTTAACTGATGCGGGTACCTTCCTAATACATCCTCCGGCCTAAGCCCAATTGACCTGAGCACATTATTAATCAACTCCCTAGTCTCCCTCCTATCTTTAGTTATCTTAAACTTCTTAACCGCTAATTCAAGAACCCTATCAACCCTATATGATGGATTATAGACTGCGTATGGGTCTTGGAATATTGGCTGAACCTCCCTCCTGAAGGTAAATGAATCCCTCTTCAACCATTCACGTATGCTAATCCCTTTATACTTCACATCACCAGACGTGGGCTCCGTTAACCCTAGGACTATCCTGGCTAGCGTTGACTTACCGGCACCACTCTCGCCTAGTATTGCTAAAACCATTGGTTCCATGGGTAGTTTAAAGGATACATCGGTTAAGGCATTAATGGACCTACCCCTCTCTGTGAATACTTTACTTAGGTTAGTCACCTCAATGAGTGAATCCGAGTTCATTTACTGATCACCCCAGCCTTCTCGGCATACAGCCAGCATTTAACCCTCCTACCTGGTTTAACTTCAACTTCAGGTGGCTCCTCCCTACGGCAAATATCCATGGCAAACGGACACCTAGGATGGAATCTACAACCAGGCGGCCAATTTAGTGGACTTGGGGCAATACCAGGTATGCCTTTAAGCTCCTTTGCGCCAATGCGTGGGATCGACTGCAGCAGTAGCTTGGTATATGGGTGTAGTGGTTCGCTATATACCTCATATACGTCCCCAGTTTCAACTATTTGACCTGCATAAAGTATAACCATCCTATCCCCTAATTCGGCATGGAAGGCCATATCGTGGCTAACGACCATTAGCGTAACGCCCTTTTCCCTAAGTAGCTTAAATGTTTCAATAACACTCCTAACCATTGCTATATCAAGGGCTGTAACAGGCTCATCGGCTATCATTAGCTCCGGCTTTAAGGCTGAGGCCATGGCTATGATAACCCTTTGTCTCATGCCACCACTCAACTGGTGAGGGTACATTCTGAGGACCTCGGGTGGGAGACCTAGGGCTGTTATGGATTCTAGGGCCAACTTAACAGCTTCCTCTTCGGTCATGGTTGTGTGATCAAGTATGGCATCTATGAATTGTTCACGGATGTTCAGGACTGGGTTAAGTGAATTCATACTACCTTGGGGAACATATGAAATCTTAACCCACCTGATTCTCCTTAAATCATCCTCAGGTAGGGATAGGAGGTCAATATTCCTATAGTAAACCTTACCACCAGCTATATAACCTGGCGGCCTAATTAACCGTAATATACCCTCAACCATGGTTGACTTACCGCTACCTGACTCACCAGCTATTGAAAGGACCTCACCCTTGCGCACGTTAAATGATACTCCATCAACAACTCTATATAGGCCATATATTGACCTATAGTAAACCTTTAAATTCTCAACGTTTAAAATGATTTCACCACTCATGTTACTCACCAGTTACACCCTTAAGCCTTGGATTTGACTCCTCCTCTATACCAATGTTCATGAAGTTCAACCCCATGAATATAAGAATAAAGAATGCGACCTCAACAACTATTACGATAGGTCTCAATGTGAAGAAGCCAGCTCCTATCGTCTGTGCCGCGATTAAGCCCAGTGATGGTACACCTGGTGGGCCTAAGCCGATGAATCTTAAACCAGCCTCGGCAAATATGGCACCCATCATCATGTAATTAAAGTTAATAACTAGGTATGGGGCTAATTGGGGCATTATTTCCATAAATAATATCTCGAAAACGTTTAGATTAGTCGCCTTAGCTAGCTCTATGAATGGCCTATCCCTCATGGATAGGGCAATACTTCTAATCGACCTAGCTGCGGCAGGCCATGTGAATATTGATAGTATTAGGGCTAGGGTTACTAGGTTAACTTTACCTGCAAACACCGCTGACAGAGCGGCTAGGATCGGCCATGATGGTATAACTAGGAAGGTGTCTGTGAAGGCCCTAAGACTAGTATCCAAGTAACCACCTAGGTAACCAGCCGTTAAGCCTAATAATATAGCCAAGAAAATCGACACTGCACCAGCTATAGCCCCAATCTCAAGGCTAATCCCTGTACCTTTAATTATGTCGGCTAGTATATCCCTACCCCAGTTATCAGTCCCAAGGGGATGCTTAGGGCTAGGCGGCAGAAGATATGGAAATGCGCCTATGGCAGTGGGATTAACACCTGGACCGAACATGTAATAATCTATAATGGGGCTTAGGGCACTTAATACAGCTAACCCTATTATTATACCCAACCCTAGGTCAATTTTCCAGTTCCTCCTTAAAACCTTAGCAATGCCCTTTAAGGTCTCGGTCCTCTCACTGATGGCTTTTAGCATGCTACTCATTAGTACCTCACCCTTGGATCTATGAATGGGTATATTAAATCTAGGATCGTGGTGGCTGCCAGGGTGGCTGTGGCAGCAATGTCTATTATCGCCTGAGCCATCTGGAAATCTTGGGCACCTAATGCGCTTGATAATACTGATCCAATACCTGGGTAGCCAAATATCGCCTCAACTATTAATGCACCGCTGAATATGCCAGCAATGGCTATGCCAAGTCCCGTGACCTGGGGAAGCATCACGTTCTTAAGAACATACCTATTAATCATTCTGACGGTGGTTAAGCCCTTAGCCTCAGCAAACAGCATGAAGTCCTCACCTAATATACCCACTGTTAAGAATCTAGTTGACAAAAGCCAACCTAAGGTCGATATTATGGCTAAGGAAGTACCAGGTAATATAGCATGCCTTATTAATGATATTATGTATGGTAGGTTAAAACCAGGCTTAACTGTTGCACCTGCACCACCATATGCCGGTAATACACCCAGCATATATGCGAATACTAAGATACCTATTATAGCTATTATGTAGTATGGGACTTGAGAAAACGCAACAGCTAAGTATGTTAATGCAGCATCAAGCTTAGTTCCCCTTCTCCAACCAACAAACACACCTAGGAATACGCCAACCACCCAAGATATTGCCGTTGCAATTCCAAGCAACCCAATGGTCCAGGGCAACCTCCAAGTTATATAGGCCTGTATTGGGTATGGGTTTGAGATTATTGACGGTCCGAAGTTACCATGTAAGATCTGCCACATGAACTTTAAGTACTGAATCCATATCGGTTGATTTAAGCCATACATGGCTTCAAGTCCCTTGACATACTCCTTCATTTTCATTAACTCAATACCTGTGGCAGTAGCCATACCTGATTGCATGTATTGTTGAATGTATAGGGCTATTGGATTTATTCCGGAAAGCCTAAATAGCCACCATATTATTGATATCACAGCAAAGACTTGAATAACAAATATTACTATTCTCCTTACTGCAAATAGCATGTACCTTTTGGTGCCAGGCGATAGAGTTATCCGAGACATACCAAAGTTTAGCGCATTCATAAGGTTTAAAAGTTTTATTCTAATATAGGAGTGTGATTAAAAATAGGCTATTAATTATGTTCCTTCCTGGAGTCGTCATTTTAATCACCTTGATAATTCCCATTAACATGGATGTTTATTTCCTTAGGGGCTTTACCGTAATAAGCTCCTCTAGCCTCACCTACAAGTTTAATGTTCCTTACTGCACCTACGCTTACCTTATCATCCAGTTAAGGGTATGCCCAATTAACCCCACTATAGGTGGAGCCAAGGCCCTTTTAATCGTTAATGGAAGTGGGATAAGCCATGCATTTAGTTTTAATGAATCCGGTTTAAGCGAATTACTAAGGATTAAGCCTGGTGAATACGACGTTGTTTTGATTGGGCCTGGTTCAGTTAGTGTTGAGGTTAGTGGTTTTATCGAATTGAGACTTGTTTGCCCATTAGCCTGCGTATTTTACCCATTCTGTGAGGCATGGCCCGTATATGCTTGGGCCTATGGTTAGGTTCCTGTAGCCGATATCACTGTATAACTCCCGCCATAGTGAAACCAATTCATCAATAGCCGTGTAGTAGTTACCCCTTGAGTAAGCAAGTTCAATGCCTGGTATTTTTGATTCTAAGTCTGAGTAGTGGGTTATGGTTAACCAGCCCTTCGATGCTGTGTAGTCCACTGCCTGTTTAATTAGGCATACACCGAACGGTATGTTGGTTAGGGATATGAATTCGAAGAAGTTCACGAAGTTGTATGTTGAGTTTCTTGATAGTTCATTAACAATACCCTCGAGGGTGCACATGTCATCGAAGTCCCATGGTTGTGATATGACTAGGACGAAGATTGGTTTACGACCCTTACTAACATAGGTCTGGTAGAGGTTCTCCAGGTTGAATTTAAGCATGTCAGCCGTATCATGGCTGTAGTGGAATGCGCCGAAGATTATGGGTATTGGAACACCCTGAAGGTAGTAGAATGACTGACCGTAATACTCAAACAACCAGGGGTCTTCATTATAATCCCTCTTAATGGCTAGTATGTGGTAGCCAAGGACCTCGGAGTAGTATGGTGCAATGTTGTCACTGTAACCAAGCACCTCAGTGAACCATAGGTTACTCATGTTGAAGTACCTTAAGGTTAAGTTGAGGTATGCGACCAGGTTACTCGTACTATTCATGGATGTTGGGTAGACGTAACCAGCACCAGAGGGCCCGGATATGAAGGTGTTATTGACACTCATGGTCATGTTGTAGTACCAAGCCATGAAGGGGGCTATGTTAACCAAGTATGGGCTTATGGTGAAGGCAACAGGCACATTAGGCCTACAGGGTGAACTCCACAAGGTCAATAAACTGTAGTCCCACTGGAGGTTGTCACCATCAGTGACGTAGAAGGTTACGTAGATGCCGCCATGGGCAAGCCTACTAAGCCTAATGGGTGGTAGGGAGAGTTGAACAAACTTAACAGGTGGGTATAACCCACCCCAGACAGTGGGGTTGGGGAATGTTAAAGGACCGTAGTGGTGTGTTAAAACTGTGACGAACTTACCATACTCGGAGGCAAGGGTCACGTAAGGCTGCTCCTCCTCCTCATACCAGCCAGTCACATCGGTCTCATTAGGCATTGCCTCAAGTATCCTAGTTAGTAGGGCTGATTGCGTTGAATTCTGGGCGTCGAGGTAAACCACCAGCAGTTTTAATGCAGTTGCATAATCCCTAAAGGCAATTTGGGGTGGGTTTGGTGGTGGGTATTGGTAGTCTATCTGTGGGTTCGCTATCACTAGGATTCCGTGGTTCGTCTTGTTCCATAGGTTCTCAAAGGCCCACTCATAGGCCTCCAGGTTACTCTTAAACATGCCCACTAGGCTCATGCACTCCTTAGTTATGCCTAGGCTCTTAACCCAATTAACGTAATTCGGCGCAACAACAACGCAATCATAAATACCAGATAGTGTATTAGCCACGTTAAGCGTCGCCGGCACACTTGGATCGTAAACAATGTAACCCTTAGCGTAACCACTAAACATCCTAATAGCCTCATCCATTGAAACGTACTTAACCTTAACATGGAGGTACTTAACAACCAGGTTAAGCCACTCCTGGTCAATGGGCTCAAAAATTATGTAAAGCCTCGGGACACGCCTATTAACCAAACCCTGAAGCGTAACAAGAGTATAAACGCTGTAATTGGTGTAGTAGTTTGTTCCGGTTAGGTTAACGACGTAAAGCATGCTGGTGGGTGCGAACCTGGGGAAGACAAGGTAATTGGGCCAGTAAATACCTGTGACCGAGGGGGCTGGGTGGTAGAGGGTGAGGAAGCCGGCAACTAAACCAACAGCAGCAACTCCAATAACCAAACCAATCAGGCTTAACCTACCCAAACCCACAGACATAAGGATATGATTTTTATCAGCTTTTAAGCTTTATTCCGATAGATCAACCATGCCTATGTATTATTAAAACCACAACTACCGCAACAACCACCATAACTACAGCCAGCAATATAGGGCTAATTATTTGAGTAATAATGGAGGTTGTGGTTATGCTCAATGTAGATATGCCTAAGGTCCTAGTAACAACAGCCAACCTACCATAAACACCAAGCCCTAAACCACCAAAAATAGAATACCACACAGGGTAATTAAACTCCGAAGCATTATATAAAGCCACTAAGCCTACTTCAGGAAAGTAACCGGGTTCACTATACATGGATCTGACCTGGGTTAGGTTCAGGATGACCCTGTATATTGCTATGTAGGCTATTGAACCATTGAAGAAGAACCAACCTCCATTACCACCTGATGAGGCCCAACTCTCAGCCGTGTAAGCTGTTCCAATGTCGTTATATGGGTATGGTCCATATAAGCCAAATAGGGAAACTAAACCACTTGAGGATGCACTTAAGGCAAGCTTTCCATCAATGTACAATGCCTGGTAGAATGGACCTGAGGTTGAGTTAGCCCATTCCTCAAAGACCAGGAGGTGCCAGCCGGGTGTAATATTGGTGAATACGTGAATACCTGGACCAGGGACACCAGGGATTATTATGTTGGCCTCACCTAACCAGAGGTTACCATCCGTACCAATGTAGAGTAGTGGAGTCCAGGCACCTGATGTTGATGGGTACTGGAAACTTTGAATACCCAGTAAACCACCCCTAGTTCCATTGGTTAGGTAAATCCACATAACCACTGATAATGCTCCATGCTCTATTGCAATACAGTTAAGCAGCCCATAGGTACCATTAGCACTACCATAGGGATTACTGGTCACGTTACACTGAGGCAACACCAAAAATTGTGAACCATTAAATTGAATGGCCGTAAGCGGTTTACCTGATGTCTCACCAGGTATCACAATTAAAACTAATAATGATAATGTTACCAATATCATACTAACTAGTACCACTAACCTCCACATACTTAATAATCCTAAAAACTTGCCTAATAAGCATTTCTCTAAGTCATTTTTTATCTTAATTTATGATTACGGAAGATTTAAAATTTAAATGGAGTGAAAAGGTCATGAGCATCAATAGGGGAAGGAGGGAAGCTTTAACGGCGCTTGGGGTATCATTAGCCAGCCTAGCCTTGGGTGGGTTCAATACTCAACGTGAGCTTCAACTTGGTAGTGAGGTTAGTGAAATGAGGTTAAGGTTGCCGTACAGTGGGGTTGAGGTGCTTAGATATAATGGCAATTACTATGCCTATAATGAACGTGGTGAGGTTATCTGCGTTAATTCCCTAACCTCATGCATACAGGAGGCTGTCGACTATGCCGCAGCTAATTATGGGATCGTTCACATTTGGCATGGTCTATATGAGGTTGCTGAAAGCGTTGTCATTGATAGTGCTAGGAACTTAACCTTGATTGGTGATGGTGCCTCAACGGTAATAATACTTAAGAGTGGCATAACGGCTACCCATGCTTTAATGCTTAAGGGTACTATCAGCAACCTCACCATAGCTAACATGGCTTTTGATGGCAATTACGAGAACGTGACTGATGTAGGTACCAGCTCAAGGGTTGATGAGGAATTGGTTGAGTTAGCCACAGCCCAGAGTGTTGAGAATCTAACGCTTTATGGTGTTGAGGTTAGGCATACTAGGGGTGGTGCCGGCATTAACATTGGAAATGCTAGGAATGTTAAATTAATAAACATTCATGTCCATGATAATGGCTTACCGACCTCTGAGTATGCGTGTGACGCCGTTCACATGGGTTTCGTTAACAATGTTGTAGTGTTAGGCTCAGTGTTTGAGAACGTTACCGACACAGGCGTGGCTGTGGATTCATCAAGTGGCGTAGTTATCACTGGTAATGTTTTCAGGAATTGCCATTCCCAATGCTCAACCTACACACCAGCAGGTGGTGTCCCTAATGAGAGCTATAGGGGTTATGTATTCAGTAGTAATATTATTATCAAGGATGAACCTGAAACACTCATTAACGGTGGGGTTGTTATTGGTGGTTTCTTGACAACATCACCACCACCTCATGTTTACGATATCCTAATAGCCAATAACATTTTCATGGGGCGTAATGGCAATACCTTATCAGCAATCTCCATTCAAGAGACCGCAGATTACATTAATATAATTGGCAATGTTTTCGTTAACTGCACAGGTGGTATCATACCGCAGGTCTATGAATTGAAGAATGGGCTCGTAAGCGGGAATATTTTTAATAATTGCCAGATACCATACATCAAGATACCCGGTTTAGTGATTAAGGATTAAAGCCCCTTAAAGCGCCTAACCTGCTGGCGTGTTAAATACAGGTACGTTGTTCCATAGCAATCACTGGGCTCTATTTGAGTATTCTCATACCACTCGTTCCAGCTAGTAATGAGCACCCAATCAGGGTTAGAGCTTAACGCTATGTCCCATGAATCTAGGTAATACCCACCATCCCGCCTAGGCTCAATTAACCTATTAGTCCCACTAACCAGGTAATTATCATGCCCAGGCACCACTGTGGCAGCCCAAAGTTTACCCTTCTTATGAAGTTCATTACTCACAGTCTCGTATATGCTGGAATATTTAATACCCCTTGTAGTGAAGCCTATGGGATTATACGTATGTAGCCCATCGAATATGTCAGCCAATATGTATGCCGATTGTGGATCAAGGCCGAAATCACCTACTATAAATACTTCATGACTTAGTTTACTTTTAACGGCATTTATGGCCTTAATGGCATCATTTACGTTACCAAACACCTTCCAGAACTCACCAATGGCTCTACTGTAAACAAAAATCACTGGCTTATTATTAACCTTAAGCCACCTATCCCTCTTGCCGTAATTCTCGATGATCCTATTAAAGTCATCAGCAACCTTATTAATGATATCCTCACCCTTAACAGCCTCCTTAACCTCACCTGTGGCGAACCCTACTGTTTCATAGTACAGCGTTATTTCAAAGTCCTCTGGCGCCACCTCAAGGAATTTACTTATAGTTGCATTGGCACCCACGTCGGAGAAACCCCACCATGAAACTATGAAACCATCTATTAAGGCTTGCTTAGCCTCGTAAATCTGTCTTCTAATCGTGTATTCACTTGAAGAATCGTATAAACCATCTAAAGGTTGACATGGTGTTGCAGACTCCCTCCTCCCATTAATAACCTTTTCAGGATTATAACCAGCAGAGCTCCAACCCCTCCACTCATGTATAGGCCCAGTACCCCACGGTGTTCCATACCACGCATAGTGAAAGGCTAAGACCTTTTTAGGAAATGGATTGCCCATGCTCTTTAAATATCTTATCTATTTTTAAATATTGCCTCAACACTTATGATGTTTTCGGATGGCTAAGAGGTGAACATTCTCCTCACTGCTAGATTTATTTTATACATTAATTTTTAAGGTATATTTAGTAGTAAAGAGACTAAAAATAACTGAGACTTAAATTTTATTATCCTTTAACAATCCCCATAGAGGAGATAATAATACAGAACCTTACCTCTAGACTAAGGCTAGGGATGACTAGAAGAAGCTGGCTAAGAAATTAAGGAAACCCTGTATAGGTAATTCTATATCTAAGAATTAACTACATTGTAGAATATACATAAAGAGATAAAGGAGACTTAGAATCCATAGCAATTATAAGGAAGTGCAATGCTTAAATTTGAGTATTCTGTTTGGTTGTCTTATGGGTTTTTTGGATGTTTGGGTTAGGGCTACGAGTTTCGTGTCTAAAAACGGCTTGAGGGGTGCCTTGGTTTACGTTAGGAACAGGTCCCACTACTCAATGCGTTTTGAGGTTAATGGGCAGTCCTTCACCTCCAACCCAGGCTTGTCCTGGTTTCTAGTGCCTGTTAAGCCTGGTGACGAGGTTAGGGTTGTTTTTGAGGATGGCGAGTCCTTTAGCTTTAGGCCCAGTTTCAGTGAGGCTAGGAGGTTTAGGGTTTACATAGCCCCAACGGTTCACATGGACTACGGCTACACTGATCTGCAGCCAAGGGTTGAGGAGGTTCATAGGGGTAACGTGGATGTTGCCATGAGGATTGCCTCAAGGGGCGGTAAGTTCGTGGTTGAGGTTACTGAGCAACCCTTCGGCAGGGTAATGGAGCTCCTTGAGTATAATAAAAAGGGGTTGATTGGGGTTCAGGCATTCCCACTCAACGTGTTGACTGGCCTGTGTAGTCATGAGGAGTTGGTTAGGTTGTTTTACGGTGTTAGGGATTTGAGGATGAGGGGGTTTAGGATTGAGGTTGCTGCACTAAACGACATACCGACCGCTGTCTGGGCCCTACCAAGCGTCCTAGCCCAAATTGGGGTTAGGTAGA
>Ga0080005_139277_pt1 | contig 47352 bp, 50 predicted proteins | sample JossMetagenome_2_FD_69208 | JGI IMG/M metagenome (GOLD analysis project Ga0080005, IMG submission 69208) | Hot spring sediment microbial communities from Joseph's Coat, Yellowstone National Park, USA - JC3_ASED (SPADES assembly) (version 2) | ecosystem: Environmental > Aquatic > Thermal springs >...
AGTATACGTCCACCCACCGTAGGGTATTGTAAACCTCGCACACCAACCGCAACCGGGCCTTTAACACCCTCAACGTTTGTTCATCAGCATAAGCCCTAAAACGAAACCCCACGGTGGGCATCAGAAGAATATTTAATGTTATTGTTAAAAAACCTTTCTATAAGGGGGTGAAACTTTAAGGCGCTGTGTTTTACGTCACCCGTGAAGGTTCTGCTGGGTACGCCACCTAGGGCTGTGCCGAAGCCGTGGATCAGCTTCATTGGTGCAATAAACGTGCCAGCCATGGTGAGCGCCTTTGAGCTACTTAAGGTTAAGGCCCCAGGGGACTCGCCACTGCACACGCTACTGCAGCATAGTGGTGAGGTGTGGGTTGATTCAGGTGGTTACCAATTCCTAAGTAGGGGTGTTGAAATCGGTGTTGATGATGTTGCCGGTGTTTACCTGCGGTTTTGGGACGCGTCAAGGTACCTATCACTAGACTATCCACCACTACCTACCGATGATGATGAGACTGCGTTTAAGAAATTCCTAAAAACCATTGAAGCCTACGCTAGGTTAAGTAGATTGCTTGAGGGTGAGGATATTGAGGTAACCCCCGTCATACACTACTACAGGAATGAAGAACTGGTCTTCAGAGTTATGAGGAAGATCATCGACTTTAACCCCAGGGAATTGGCTATAGGTGGGCTTGTACCGTATATACTGGTGACTAGGAATGTACCTAGGAATAGTAGGTGGAGGGCGCTACTCTTCATAGCTAAGGTTATTAGTGAATTTAACGGGATGGTTCACGTGCTTGGGTTAGGTAGCCCGTCAATAACGCCAACCCTTGAACTACTTGGCGTCCACTCAACAGACTCATCGACGTGGAGGGTGAAGGCGGCTTACGGTAAGGTTATTTTACCTGGTGGTGGAGAAAGGCATGTAACAGGCAGGAGGGTTAACTTTGGTAGGAGGGTTATTAAGCCCAGTGAACTTGAGGAACTCTACAACTTCCTCAGATCCACGGGATTCCCACTGCTCAGTAACTACCCAGACGGCCTTTACTCAAGCTTTGAATACAGGGCGTTGGTTAATGCCTGGGTTACATTAATGAGCAGGGAGAGACCAAGGGGTAGGAGCTTCAGGTTAATGTACGAGAGGATTCAGGCACTCTAAATAATATTCTCTATCTCCATGGATAATTCATTAAACCTTCAATTGAATGCGTAAGCCACCGCCATGGCATAGCTAACCATAACCTTATCCTACGCATTAGTTGAATGTCAACCATGGAATTACGTCTAATGCTTCTCAAGTCGTTAAAGAAGTCTTGTAGTTATGAGGGCCATTAAGGCTGTGAATCAACCAACCTGCCTAACCACCTGGTTACGCCACCGTGGTTTGTTAGCCTACCTTTAACCTTAACTAGAAGTGGTATTGGGGTGGCCATACCGGTGACGTAGGCCTCATCAGGGTTGAGGGATTTCAACGTGGATAATTCATCCCCTGAAATGTTCTCTGCCACTGAGGCTACGTACTTGAGGTCAAGTGGGTTAATCATCCTCTTAAATATTTGAGTCATGCATTGACTGAGGACGTCTGGGTCTATCCTGGATGGTCTTTGGGAGACTATGCATAAACCAAGCCCAAACTTCCTACCCTCCCTGGCTATTCTAAGTATCGGTGACTTGCTTATGGAGGGTGTCTTTGATGGTGAGAAGTTGTGGGCCTCCTCTATTATAATGAACGTCGGCATTATCCGCCTCCTCTTAGCCATGCTGAAAACCATGTCAAGCATTAACGCCACCAATGCCTGCTGATCCATTAGGTCGAGGGTTGATAGGTCGATTACGTTTATCCCCGGCTTATTGAGCATACCCTCAACGTCAAGGAGCCTTATTGGTTCGTCCCCGTAGTGCTCCCCATACATGGTGATGAAGAATGGCCTGTTCTCAAGGAATGCCCTAAGCCTTGAAACCAGGGAGGATATTGATGACTCACCGGCGTAACCCTTAGGCGCCGAGCCACGGCTCCTCTCAACGACCTCGCTGATCAACTCGTCTATTGTTGTCAATGGTGCATCTAAGGATGGGTCATAGGGCCAACCCTCCTCGAGAAGCCTCCTCTGGGTCTCGGTTAAACCATAGTAGTGTTTAAGCAGCTTAACCAGTATGCTAAGTGGCATGTTCCTTGGGTTAACCCCAACCCTAACGTACCTCCTCGGTTTACCGAACCTACTGGCGTAGTACTTATCTATCTCACTTGTATCGACCCTACCAGGCACATAGATGTTAACCATTTCACTCAACTCCTCCGCCGATGGATCATCAACTGCTGGGTACTGCATACTGGAGTACTCCCCATGCGGGTCTATTATTATGATGGGCATCTTAACGGTTAAGGCCAACTCCTCGGCAATAACACCAGCTAGCCACGACTTACCTGAACCCGTTGAGGCGAGTATGGCGCAGTGATGAGTAGTGAGCCTCTCCGCATCCAGCTTGGCTGGTATGCTGCTACCCTTAACCTCACCTATAGTTATCGATACACCGTTTATTGTAGTTAACCCACTTATCAATTCGCTTGAGGCTTCATTAACATAAGTGTATAGGCGTGGTGGGGCCATGGGTTGCCTAATCCCTGCCCCATCAACAACCCCTATCACTAACGCCTCTGCTAGGGTTATTGTTGAGGTTAACTCCAGGCTGAACCCATACTTCTTAAGCCTCTCAACCCTATCGAAACTGTTCATCTCCGCAAGTATCCTGTCATCAGTTAGGTAATTCCTCCTCTCAACCCTGGAGACCCTGCATAGGTAACCTTCACTGGTGACTACGTATTGCCCAATCCAAACCGATGCATCATCAAAAACCCTGAACCTTATCCTCCTAACACCATCAACACCGTGTATTATGCCTATTGGCTTATCCATTAACATTAACGTCTTTTATGTATTAATAGGTTGATTGTTTAAGTTAACTCTCCACATTACTCATTAAACTTGTTAACTTACTCCGTTACCTTGGCTTTGTATTGTAGTACTCTGTCGACCTCCGTGTTGACTCCAATCTCCTTTGTGTATCTTGGGTCTATTGCCTCTATCAGTATCCTCCACTCGTTGGTGAATGGGTCCTTTACCACGTTGCAGTACGTGTGTATTGGGTATTCTGGGTGTTCGTACATTGAGCCGGGCTTCCACTCAGCCATGAAAACCTCCTCAAGGTTAACACCCTTCAAGTCAATCACATAAGCCCCAAAATACTTGGTGATATGGGCATTATGGGCGAAGGTCGTCACGGTGCCTATGAACATTGGCCCATATGCTGATGGTATAATGTCTCCGTTTAGGAGGAATGCATCAGGCATCGGCCTCTGAGGCTTACCGTCGATCGTTGGTAGGCCCAACTTAACCCAATTCACACCATCCTTGCTTGTTAATAGTTCGGTGTATGCGTGTGGTTGGTCACCCTGCCTAACGGCCTTGCATAGTGCAATGTACCTACCGTCAATGACGCTTATCGTGCAGTCCCTAGCCTCAGCACTATCGTAATCACGGTCAGTCCTAATGACGAAGCCCACTGGGCTCCATGGTCCACGTGGGTCATCTGAGGTGACTAGGAAAGTCTCCCACCTACCACCAACGTCAAGTGACATGTATAGGTGGTATTTACCGGTTAATGGGTCTTGGATTAATTGATTATTCTCAATGCTAAGCACGTTAGTACCAGCCATCTTAGCAACCTCCTCCTTAGGCAGGAAACTGACGAGGGTATACTGCTCACCATTACTTGAGTACCAAACCTCAACACCAGTACCCCTAGGCCCAGCAATCCTAGGCCTACTAGTCAACCAATACTCACGGTTAACAGGGTCAATAAGCAAGTCACCGGCACCCCTCCAGGAGCCAGGCTCAAAACTTGGTGGGTCTTGAACAACCCCAACAAACCTCCTCAACCTAAATATGCACTGGGGGCAAACCACCCAAACCACCAAAACCCTGGCCCAATGGTATTATTTAAACATAAAGTTTAACCATGGTAGGTATTGGATGATTAAACTAGGTAATCCCACCTGTTAAGCTCCCTCTCAGCAAGCTTCCTAATAACACTCCTCAACTCCTGCATCAACGTTGTCTTACTAACACCCAGCCTACCTGCAATAAAGTTGACACCATAATCCCTAGGCCAATTAAAGTAGCCTGCATCGTATGCAGCCTTAAGCACATCCAACTCCCTCCTCGTCAAACTCACCCTACCAATACGCCTAGCGGCATCTAGGGCATCAACATGCTCAATAACCTTAACGTCAGCACGCTCCCTCAACTCACTGATAAGGCCACTTGCATCACCAGTCACCACGAACCAGTACTCTAAACCACCTTGAATAAACTCCCTATAGTAGTATGAACCATGATTAAGGACAGCACTAAGAACACCACCTCTAAACAACCTAACCGTGCTTAAAACGGCAACCACATTATTCCTAGCAGCATACCTACTAACCAACCCAACGGACTTAACACCCCTAAACCCCCTAACCAAACCCATTAAACGCTTAACCTCAACAAGCTTAGGCGATGAAACAACAAGGATAGACCTCTTAACACCAGTACCAGCAATGGGTATTGAGGAAGCTACATCAACAAAGGCGTCAATACTCTCCGTGAACCTAGACCAATCATCATGAACCACGGCCAAACGCAGAAACTCAAGAACCATAACACGGGCAAAGAACATAAACTTAAAAACATTACTAAGGAAAAACAATAAAAATCTACTTCAATTTCGTAAAGTCGAACCTACTAACACTACCATTTTATTTTAGCCACCTGCCGTGTCTCCTACTGGATTGCTAGGTAGATGTACCATTACGTAAACCCGGTTACGCTTAAGAAAATCAATGTCATAAACACTATGTATAGATTAGTGGGCCCGGTGGGATTTGAACCCACGTTCTCCCGGTTATCAGCCGGGCGCTTTTACCAGGCTAAGCTACGGGCCCTCATTAACAATGGTGGCTACATTATTTTTTAAGTTTTTCTCCCTCTACTGATGGATCCTTAACCTTATGGATGGGGAGTTAAGGTGTAACTGGGTTTACTCCTGTTCCTCAATATCCTTCACGGGATCCACATGATTATTTAGCTCGCTGTCAGCCGTCTCTCTGGAGGCGGTGGTTTATGAAATCCCCGCCGTCTCCTTCTTGGTGGTCTCCCTGGGTCTCCTCGCTGCGGTGGTTCTCCAACGGTCGCTGGGGGTTTCTTGCCTCTGTGGGTCTTCTAAGTGAGAGGTATGCTGATGGTGCAGTAACCCTCGTAATGAGCATTTACGAGTCTTGTAGGGAATTAGGCGTTGACTTTAGGAGTGTTGAGTTATCTGACTGGTTGATGTTTCAGCAAAGCTCATTGGAGTATCCAAGTAGGAATATTACCCTAAAGCCCAATTATGAGTTCCACATTACGACAATTAGGTTTGATGGGGCGGTTGATAGGGTTGTGGTTAAACCAACAATACCGAGGAGTTATGGTGAGTTGCTTGATGCAGTCCTCACTGGGCGAGTTAAATACATGGGTAGGGTTGTGGTTAAGGACTACGGTGTCAGAGGCAACCAACTGTGGGTTCGTGGTGAAGTACACGTAGCAATACCGTTGGATGTTTACTACGAGTACATGGCTAGGCATAAGAAAAACAGTGGCAAGCTCATTGGTGGTGTTGACGTTAATGCAGATAGGGTTAATTTGGCAATTGTTGATGAGGGGGGTGACTTGAGGGATTATAAGACGTTTTGGTTCAGTGAGGCTTCGAGGAAGGGCATCAGTAGGCACAGTGCATGGAGCATAATCGGCATGAGGATTCATGAGATGCTTAACTACGCCTACCACCACGGTGTTAGGATTTTGTTCCTAGAGAACCCAGATATTCTCGGCAGGCTGAAGCTAATGTGGGTTAGGAGTGGCGATAGGAAACATGAAAACTACGATTACAAAGTCTCGGTATTCAGGAGCTCAATCATCGAGAGAATAGCCCTAAAAGCACCACTATACAGCATAGAAACCAAATACGTAAACCCAAGAGGAACAACAAACTCCAAGGAACATGATGAGTTAATGAGGAAACACGGACTAGACAGGCATACCACATCAGCCTACTTAACAGCCCTAAAAGGCTCACCCACCAACAAAAATGAGTGCTACAAACAACCAAGGAAACCGAAACAGCTCCAGGGAAGTTGATGTAAAATAGGCTATGAGCCTCAACCTAGCAACGAAGAATTAAAGCTCTCCTTCAATTAGCTGCATTTGCGGTGTGGTTGCGCTAATGGTTTCTGCGCATGGAAGGATTTATAAGGGGTTTGAATAGGCTTGTTAAACTAATGGGCAGTAAACCTGATGTTCATGTTAATGTTCAGCAGGCCCAGAGACAGCAGATAAGGCTTAGCTCTAGCCTTAGTAATGTTAAGGTTAAGTTAGCGGTCATGAGTGGTAAGGGTGGTGTTGGTAAAAGCCTAGTAACGGCATCATTAGCAACAGGCTTCGCATTAAGGGGCTTGAAGGTTGGGATCCTTGACGCCGACATATATGGCCCCACTATACCTAAGCTGTTTGGCCTAGTGGGTAGCCCACTTTACTATGATGATAAGAGGGATTTGATAATACCTGCTAATGGGCCATTAAACATTAAAATCGTTTCAATAGACTTCCTACTCCCAAGCGAGGACACGGCCGTGATCTGGAGGGGAGTATTAGTCGGTAAAGCCATTGAGGACTTTCTATCCAAGGTTGATTGGGGTAACCTTGATGTAATGCTCATTGACCTACCACCCGGCACAGGCGATGCACCATTAACCGTAGCCCAAGCCTTGAGTGGTCAATTAACAGGTAGCATAGTTGTATCTGCGCCGGGTGATGTTTCAGGTAGGATTGTTAAAAGAGCCATTGACTTCTCTAGGAAGGTTAAGGTGCCTGTTATTGGTGTAATTGAGAACATGTGCTGCTTTACATGCCCAGACACGGGTAAGACTTACTACATATTCGGTGAACCTGAGGGAAAACGCATAGCTGAGGCGGCTAATGTACCATTCCTAGGCGAGATACCACTGGATCCACGTATAAGCGAGGCTAATAACCAAGGTATTCCATTCCTACTTAAATACCCTGACATTGAGGCGTCGAAAAGGGTATTAGCGGTAGTTGATGAACTTATAGACAGGCTCAAGGATAAGCTAACTGAACAAGTGGCTAAGAGAGAAATCAGGTTGATGAAACTGCCTGGGGAGGAGGAAGAGGAGAGTGACGAGGAAGACAGAACCAGTTCCAGTTAAAAATACGACTCAAATCTAAGCGAAAATACAGCAAACTCATAAACCTGCTAATGAGAACTATTGTTTAGCCTAGCATTTAAGTAATTTTTAACTATGTAATATGCCTCATCACTAATGTCGACGTATACTGAATTTGACATACCTGATAATGTACTCATTAAACTTGTAAGATCAATATTCGAATACTCACCGACCTCCGTCTCGGCTTTTCTTTCAATTGTAGTTGCGTTGAGCTTACTTAGTATATCAACCACATTACTTAGTGACCCAGTATCCGTTAATGAGGATTTAAGGTTAATGTTCATTAATATGGTTGCTAAGCCGTTGAATGGGTCTATGTATGCTAATGCATCACCACCAATTAAACTCTCAATCACTCTACTTATTCTCATCACATTCTCTGCATACACCCTGTACATTTTCATATAATTGTTCATTATACTTGCCGTATCTGCAATCACAACATCCACGTCACCAACCCTGAGAACCCTGCCACTGCCCTTAATCAGCATTTTTTCACCATGCTTAATCTTCGTAATTAACTTGGTTACTGTATCAACCACCCCCTGGTCAATGCCAAGTGGTTCAACACTGATTGCTGTGTATAGCTTCTCAATCTCCAATCTATAGTCGTGCAACTGATTAACCTTACTTATTATTGGTAACATTGCTGGGCACCAGAAGTATTCTTGTAGGTAAGCCTAGTGGTTCAACTACAGCTACCTTAACGTTTTCATCAATAACCTTATTTAAGTCGTTACCAACTAGTGAATACACCTTCTCTTGAAGATCAGCAAGTTCAAGTACGAGCCTTAATGCGCCTGCCAACTGCTCTTCGTCACTACCATTAACTATGTAGATTTCATTACCCTCGAACCTAAGTACACTTGGCGAACTAGGATTAGTATTAACCTTCGTTAACCCTGAACTTACCTTGGTTGTCAATTCCCTTAACCTCATCACCCTATCGTTAAGTACCTTAACGTAGTCCTTAATTTCAGCCTCCGTAAAAGCTACCACACTTGTATTACTGAGTTTGATTTTTAAACATTAACCCAACTCCAGTTTAATGATAAATGAATTCAGCAGGATGATTGCAGATTCAAAGAGCATAACACTAGTAACCCACAGAAGCCCTGACTTGGATTCATTCGCATCTGCACTTCTGTTTAGGGATTACTTAAATGGCTTGGGTAAACCAAACTGCCTAACCTACCACGGTAAGGTGGATAGGGAAACTAGGCAGGTACTTGAGAGACTGGGCATTGAGCTGCCTAGTAGCCAGGAGTGCGGCTGCGGGGACTTAACGATAATGTTTGATGTAGCGAATAGGAGCCAGTTAGGTATTGAAGTGTGTAGTGGAGGTAGGTTAGTTGTGTTTGATCATCATGAGGTTAGGGGATTTAGGGGTGACCTAGAGTTCATAGACCCTACATCACCATCAACAGTTGAGCTCGTCGTCAACGTTTTGAGGGAGCTTGGCTATAGGCCAAGTGACCTAATGGCTAAATTAGCGTTGATAGCTATAGTGAACGAGACCAATAGGTTCAGTAGAGCTACCCAGAGAACCTTCGAAACCGTTGCCTGGCTCCTAGGTATAAGCCCAATTAACTATAGCGATGCCTTGGCCATACTGACCAGGGAGCTTGATGAATCAGCTAAGATAGCGTTAATCAAGGGTTCTATGAGGGTGGTGCCGTATAGGGTTAGGTCAATGGTAATGTGCGTGACTAACGTGAATGCGTATGAAGGTTTAGTGGCCAGTAGGTTACTTGAACTGGGGTGTGATGCAGCATTCGTAGTCTCTGACCATGGCGACGAACTCAGGGTGGTGGCACGCTCAAGGAACTTCGACGTAGCGGCAGTGTTGGGTGAACTGGCCAGTCAGCTAAGCGGCGAAGGCGGTGGCCATTCAGGGGCTGGCATGCTTGTAACTAGGGTTAAGCAGCCTTACATTAAGATTCTTAACCTACTGATTAAGGTTATTGAAGATAAGCTTGGTGAAAGGCCCAGGGAGATTAAGTGAACATGGCCTAGTGCGTTTAATTAATGCACCTTCACTGACCCCACCTTATCTTAACCTTTATTTCACCCTTCTCCTTATGGTTAAGCACCTGAATGACCTCCTTTTCATCATTAACATTAACGACCCTGGTTATCAACCTACTAACCACCCCAGGCCAGGTTGCCTTCCACTGTGCTAGGTGTGCTAGGGCCTGTTGGAAGTGGGGCTTCTGGCCATTTATCAACCCAACTATTACATTTGATTTATATATGAACCTCTGTATGACTTCATGGCTCAACGTTAACGCCCCCTCTGATGGGAAGCCAAATAGGCCGAGAACCCCATTAGGCTTAAGCATCTCAACCTCATGCCCTATTAACGATGCCGATGCCCCGGTGGTATCCACCACTAGGTCGAAGCCCATTTGCTTAAGCTTATCTAAACCCTCAACAGAGTAATTAATGTACGTTATACCAGCCTCCTCGGTTATCTTAGCCTCATTCTCAAGGGGATCCCTCCTATTAGCCACGTAGACCTCAAAGCCCACTGTCCTTAACAGGAGTGATATGAGTATCCCTGTTGAACCTGACCCGAAAACTATGGCCCTCCTGCAGTTGTACGTCCCATCGTCGCATGTCCAAATGAGCCTCCTTTGAATGTTAAGTATCTCCTCAACGGACTTCTCCAAGTCTGAGAGGGGTTGGGCTAGAATGGCTATGTCAGCTATACTGGGGGGTACCTTAACCAGGTACTTTGGGTCGTCGTAGAAGTACTCAACCATGAAGCCATCCATACCCACCATACCGGCCTCGACGAATTCATTAGCTTCACAGAAGTCTGGCCTACCAACCAGGCAATTAAGGCACTTGCCATGGTAACTCCTCCTATTAATAGGCATGACTAAGTCACCTTGCCTAAACCTTGGGTCCTTAGACTCCTCAACAACACCCAGCGCCTCATGGCCCAGCACTAGCCAATCCTTACCCTCAGGGGACCTTGCAGTGGCCAATTCACCTCTCACAATCTCCCTATCCGAGCCACATATGCCGTTCTCAATTATCCTTACTTTAACGGTACCTGAACCATGCCTAATGACTTGGCTTAGATCCCTAAACTCAACCCCAGGTTTAGGAGGCTTAACAACAATAGCCCTCATTATCCACACTTAGGTTTTACCTGTTTAAAAGCTTAATGTACATGCTGCAATGATTAAGTACCAAGCTTAAGGAGTTGTGAGTTAATTAATCCAACGATTATTAAAGGTCAGTACCTTAGAAAATGGGTCATGATCACTTACCTGTAAATTTCCGTAAGCCTGAGAATCAGGTCCCATTGCTTGTCGACGTTAGCCTTAATCACCTCAACATCCTCCTTTGTTAGATGACTGAACCTACCTTGAAGCTTAAGGTATTCTTCAATGGGTTTACGCCTACCCTTATCCTTATAGGGTACACTTGGTGAACTAATGGTTAACTTACCTTGGTTATACTCCCAAAGTATCCACATGCCGGTCTCCACAGCTAGCCTAGCCACCCTCACCGTGTAGTTGTCTGGGAATTTCCAGCCAGGTGGGCATGGTGCATGTAGATGTATGAACCTGAAGCCCCTAATTGAAGCCGCCCTCTGGACCTTATCTATGAAGTCCATTGGGTAGGCTATGCTGGCCGTGGCCACATAAGGCACGTTATGCATAATCATTATTAAAGACATGTCCTTCCTACCCTCAGTCTTCCCCCTGGGTGATGTCGTGGTCCAGGCCTTTGGGGGAGTTGTCCCACTGGCTTGGATGCCCGTATTCATGTAGGCTTCATTATCGGCTAAAATGTATATTATGTCCTCATTTCTATACGCCGACCCACTCAGGGATGCAAAGCCTATATCGGCTGATGCACCATCACCAGCCCACACAACAACAGGCCCATCAACACCCCTAATCCTAAGAGCCCTCCTTAACCCACTGGCCACGGCTGGGCTTGAGGCAAATGGTACATGCATAACTGGTACCGTGAACGCTGTGTATGGTGCTGCACCAGGTATTACGCTTGAGCAGCCTGCCGGTATGACCATTGCGAACTTGACGTCAAGCGCCATGGCCAGGTATCTCATGCCTAGTTGAAGTGGACAACCGGGGCAGGCTGATGTACCTGGCATTATTAGCTTGGTTCTGCCGTACCTGTGCAGTTCATTTATCGTGACCATTGTTAATCACCCCCATTAACACTAGGTATGTACCACCACTTCCTAACCCTGAGGTAACCATCACGCTCAACGTCGTTTACGAAGCTCATCATTACGTTGCGGAAGTCGCTGGGTGATACGTCAACGCCACCTAACCCAGCTATAACACCCTTAAACGACACATTACTCGGCACTAGGCCCATTAATTCACCGGCCAACACGCCTCCAAAGCCTACTGAGTAGTCCCTATCAAAGACTATGACCCCCCTAACCCCGTTAATGTAAGTTTCCAGCTCCTCCTCTGGGAATGGCCTAATGTACCTGATTCTAATTAACCCAATGGGATACCCACTATTCCTCAGTTCATCCACGGCAACCTTTGCATCCCCACTCCACGCACCCATGGTGACTGCCACGTACTTTGCATCACTGCACCTGTAGCATTCAACTAGTGGCTCATAGTATTTCCCGGTTAGTTTGCCGTATTCACTGTAGACCTCGTGAATTACGTTCTTAGCCTCATTCATTGCCTCATCCATGTATGCCCTATGCAATTCATGGTACACGTCCATCTTGGGCAGGTTACCTAATGTTATTGGTTCACCACCAGGTTCAATGACATAGGGTACCTTGGGGTTTCTTGGTGGGAGCCAGGAGTCAACATCCTCCTGGCTTGGTATGTAAAGCGGCTCGGTTGTGTGGCTAAGTACGAAGCCATCTAGTCCAATCGCCACGGGCAATAGCACCCTCTCGTCCTCACTTAGTTTAAATGCAGTTAAGGTCATGTCGAAGACCTCCTGCACATCCGACGCCATGCCTATTATCCACCCGCTATCTCTAATCGCCAATATGTCAGTGTGCTCATCGTGGATGTTCCAGGGTGGCCCAAGTGCCCTAGTCACAACAGCCATAACTAGGGGTAGTCTTGATGCTGCTGCCCACCACAGCATTTCATACATGTAGAATAGGCCGTGGCTTGAGGTTGCGGTGAATGCCCTAGCCCCCGCTGCCGCTGCCCCGTAAACTGAGGCTAGGGCCGAGAATTCGCTCTCAACTCTAATGAAGTCGGCCTTTAATTCACCTCTATCGACCATTTCACTAAGCCTCTCAACTATGAGGGTTTGGGGTGTTATTGGGTATGCAGATATGACGTTAACCCTAGCCAGCTTGACAGCCTCAGCCACGGCATGGTCACCAACCATGATTCTCCTAATCCCCCTGCCCGATACTTGGCTCTGGTTAATCACCTAAATCACCCCCTCCTTAACCATGGTTACTGCCCCAACTGGACACACATCTGAGCATATTCCACAACCCTTACAGTAGTCGTAATCCACGGTAACCGTCTTATTCTCAAGCCAATCTATGGCATTTTCAGGGCAGTAGAGCCAGCATAAACCACACTTAATGCATCTTTCAGCATCAATGGCAGGCCTATGAACCCTCCATGTACCTGTCTTACCACCAGCACCAGCCATTGGCCTTGACAATATGTACTTAACGTACTTACTACTTACACTACTCATGACTATTCACCCTTAACCATACTGTACCCCATCTTAACAGCCTCAATATTCAACTTAACGTAGTCACCCCTACCTATTAATTCACCCAGCGAGGAAATAAGTGAATTAAGCGTAACTATACCCGTGACCTTAACTAAGGCACCCAGCATAGGGGTGCTGACTATGTGCCAACCGGCCATGACTAAGCCCAACTTCTCACTTATCTCAGTTGCATCAACCCAGTACGCCCTGTAACCCAGTTTGACTGGGGTGGGTGAATTGATAATCAGCACTGAGTCGGAGCCCTTCAATAGGCTGCTTAGATTAATTAGGTTTATCAGGTCAGGTGAGAGTACTAGGAGTATATCGGCCCTCTTAACCCCACTATGCATCATAATGGGTGTGCTCGATATCCTGGCGTAGGACTTCACAACAGCCCCTCTCCTCTCAGCGCCGAATTCAGGTATTGCCTGCCCCCACTTACCATCCTTAACCGCCGCTGATACTATTATCCTAGCTGCAGTTACCCCACCCTGCCCACCCCTACCTAATATTATCAAGTCCTTCGTATCACTAATTACCGTACGCATACCTACCGTGAGGCTTGTTAGCTAAGTTTTATAAATCTTTCTCTTAAGTTAATATAATCAAATATATAATATATAGTAATAAATAGTACCCGAGGCCATTGAGGTTAGCTTTAAAAAGGCTAATCAGTGAAGGTGATTATGGAGTACGTATACGCGGCATTACTACTGCACTACGCCAAGCAACCAATAACGGAGGATAACGTAACGAAGGTTCTTCAGTCAGTTGGGATACAGGTTGATGAGGTTAAGGTTAAGGCCCTTGTATCAGCGGTTAAGGAGGTTAACATTGATGAGGCTATAAAGTCCGCGGTGGCTTTACCGGCAGCTACACCAGCCGCCCCACAGCAGGCGGCACCACAGGCAGCTGAGGCTAAGCCAGCTGAGGCTAAGGCGGAGGAGAAGAAGGCTGAGGAGAAGAAGGAGGAGGAAACCCTCGAAAGTCTTGCATCACTATTCGGCTAAGGCTGATATTCAAAAGCGGGTTATCTTCAAACTCAGTTACCATTAACCTGTTTTTAACCATTACCGCCCAACCTGCATTATTAATGGGAAAAACTTAAAAAATGAGCATTGATAATGCAAGGGCATAGCCCCGGTAGCTCAGCCTGGCGGAGCGCCTCACTGGTAATGAGGAGGTCCCGGGTTCGAATCCCGGCCGGGGCTCCAACCTCATTTCCTAGGTTATGATTAGTGCTCAATACTGAAAACCAATGGCAATGCATCAATTTAAGCGATTAAGCTATTTAAACCAGCACCATACGCGTAATTTGACCTCATTTGAACTGTGTCGTGGTTGTGGATTCCAGGGAGTATGTGACGGGGCAGGTGGTTGTTAAGGCTGTTAAGGGGCTTGGATGCGAGGTTGTGGTCTCCACCTTAGCCGTAGGTGACTACGTGATCTCAAGTGATGTGGCAGTTGAACGGAAGAGGGCCATGGATTTCATAAACTCAATAATTGATGGGAGGCTCTTCCAGCAGGCAAGTGAACTGGTTGAGGCTTACCAGGAGCCGTACGTGGTAATCGAGGGTGACCTATGGGGGGCCATTAAGGTTAGGGGTATTAGTGAGAATTCCGTTATGGGTGCCTTGGTTAGGTTGGCTAGGGGTGGGGTTAGGCTACTGTGGAGTAGGGATGAGGAGGACACCGCTTACCTACTCTACTCGCTATCAACATCATCACGCGGCTTAGTTAAAGTTATGGGCAACAGGAGGAAGGCAGGTTCGATAAGGGATGCGCAGGTCTCACTCTTATCATCACTACCTGGAATAGGGGTTAAGAGGGCGATTAAACTACTTAAGATATATGGCACACCGCTTAATGCACTGGTTAACTTCAGGCAGTGGCGCTTTAAGGTAAGTGGGCTTACGCTATCAAACGCGGTGTTGATTAGGAGGATCCTTGAAACTAAGTTTAACGATGAAGGCCAGGATCAGCAGGGAGACTCCGCACTGGGTTAATGAAGGAGGTAGGTTTTAAGGATTAGACCACGGTACTGCCATGCCTCAATAGGGCACATTCATTTAACGTAAACATAGTACCTATGCTCCCTTAGGGGACCCTTAACCACCCCGGACTCAATGGGTTTGTACCCAGGTATCTCGAAGTCATGTGAAACAACCCTTGACCCCTTCCTCAATGTGCTGAACAGCATTGGCGCAAGTTCCCTATTCACGTCAGTGCCAAGGTATAGGTAGACTATGTCGGCTATGGAGTAGTTGAACTTAAATATGTCACCCCAGACAACATAAACCTTACCGTAAAGCCTCTCCTCACTAATCCTCTCTAGGCATCTCTTAACCAGCAGTGGGTCCTTTTCTATGCCTAAACCCACCAGGTTGAATTGTTTCGCAGCTGCAATAACCACGTTACACTCGCCTGCGCCTGCATCAACAATAACCTCACCTGGCCGTGGGTTAACCCTCCTAATTATATCAATGGCTACACTAGTCGGTGTTGGTACGTACGGTACCCTAATGGACATGCTCATGATAGGTTAATGCACTTGAATATCCTCACAACAGCCTTAACATCATCAGCGCTTACCGTTTTTCTACCGGCATGTTTAGCCAGCTCAATGCTCTTAACCGACACCTCATAGGCAACGTTCTCGAGGACATCCCTCAAGGCTATGATTGCGTCCTCACCAACCCTCTCCGCCCCTGCCTTCTTAAATATCCTCTCTATGGGGGCTAGTGGTATTTCTGGCATTAGAGTCTCTGCGCAGCCACCAATATAAACTTTACTCTTAGATTTTGGGATTTTTCTCTTTTTAACCATGTTTTATAATTGCTTGTTAACGTGAATTATCGTAAACATTAATGTTAATTATTAGGCAACTAGGTCCTCAAGTTTGTACGTTATAGTCCTGAACCTATATTTAAACACGTAGAAAACCCTACCGCAGTTATTGCACCTGCAAAGCATGACACTGATCAAGGATCCTCTGCTATCTCTCCTATTAACTGGTTGAACAAGGACCCAGTCCGTTAAACCGCAGTATGGGCAAACTATCCTCTGCTCAGTCTCGCCAGGAATACCCATTAATCACCTAGGCCTAATTCACGTTAAAAACCTTTCCATGCGGATATGCCTCTCGAAGCGATTACATGGTGGTTATCCTGCTGATGGCTTCCAGCCCTAGAATGGTAAGGCCGTGGATGTTACTTGACCTAAGGTTAAAATTAGCCCTTCATCTCCTGTTCCTCGCTCTTAACCTTTTCCTTAACTATGAGTGATAATAGGCCGCTCGATATTATGTTCGTAAATATTATAACCATAAAGGTGACCAGAAACACATAGGTTGAATATGGGTTATAGCCCATGTTTAGGAAAATGCTGGCCAATACAGCCGCTGTTAAGCCCCTTGGGGCTAGGGCAAAGAGCAATGTTGAGAATCTACTATCCCTCACAATGGAGTAAACCTCAATGTACCTAATTGCCAGGAGGACACCAGTAATAGCCATGGCTAGTATGGCGTAGTATAGTGAGATTATTGATATCATGCCTATTAAGACGTAGAAGAACGTCCTGACCAGGAATTCAAGCTCACCCTCAACAATATTAAGTCTCTCCTCATCGATATTTAACCTTAAACCGAAGTAATCACTTATCACATCATGGTTCCCTATGATCACTGCAAATATTAAGACGGCAACCACGGCCGCGCCGCCGAGTAGGTCAACCACGCCATATAGTAGGAAGGCAATGCCTATCGTAACCACGTAGGCCTTTGCGCTTCTAATCCAGCTCAAGGCCAGTAACCATAGTATGCCCATGATTAGGCCTAGGAACACGGCTATGCTGAAGTACGATATGACATACCTGGTGTAGGATAGGGCCGAGAACTGGCCTGTTAGTAGTATTGTGAGGAGGTAGAAGAGCAGTATGGATACCACTGAGTTGAACGTCGCCTCAACCACAATGGTGTTGTACATTGAGTCACTTATGGATAACCTGGTGGCTACTGGTATTATCACCGTTGTGGTTGTTTCACCGAGTATAGCACCGAGTATTGCACCGTAGACCAGTGGCCAACCCAAGAATGAATTCATCACCACTGCCAATAACGCCGAGGGCATTACAACGTCAAGCATCGCAAGCGCCAGGCCAAGGCCACTGGACGAGATGGGTGTCCTGAAGCTTATCCTACGGCCACCATCAAACATAATCATCACTAGGGCTATATCGCCGAATAATGGGGCTAAGTTCCTAAGTAATGCAACGTACTTCGTAGGCACAACATGACTCACAGGCACGAGTAGTAGCCCAATTAACATCAGTATTACAGCCTCAGGTATTCTGGTTAACCTGAATAGGTAATCACCAACATAACCTATTAATATGATTAAAGCTAGCGTTATTAAGATACCATCAGTACTTATCATAGTTCACTTTTAACAGCGGAGAGTCTAATAAGCCTAATCTCCATAATTGGGCATGTTAATGATTACAGAACCTAATTTAGCCCATTGATACGTCAAATTACCCCTGTCTTACCGACTTAATTGAGGAAGTGCATGATTTTTTAAATACTGTATCTACTGATTACTTAGGTGCGTTATGGGTGAGGATGCTGAGGCCATAAGGGGTAGTTTAAGCAGGCTACTGATGGGTAAAAGGGTTATGCTTGTGATGACCGGCAGCATTTCTATATATAAGGTTCCTGATGTTGCCAGGGGGCTGATTAGGCATGGAGCTTACGTATCCGTTCTCATGAGTAGGACAGCGGCTAAACTACTAAGCCCAATGGTCATGCAGTGGGCCACTGGGCATAGGCCATTGGTCAGGTTAAGTGGCTATGCTGAGCACGTGAGAGAGTGCGCAAGCGCCGATGCGTTAGTGGCCGTTCCGGCTACGGCGAATCTAATAGGTACGTTAGCCAATGGCATCACCGATAATGCACCATTACTGTGCCTAGCAGTTGCACTGGGGGTGGGTAAACCAATAATGGTTGTCCCAGCGATGAACATCGGCATGTGGAGTAACCCAATTGTTCAGGGTAATGTTGGTAGGCTTAGGGCCCTTGGGGTCAAGGTGCTTGACCCTGTTGTGGAGGAGGGTAAGGCTAAGTTACCGCCCGTTGAGGAGATCGTTGAATCAACCATAGATCTACTGGCGCCTAGGGATATGAGCGGGTTAAGCGTGTTGGTTACCTCAGGGCCGACCAGGGAGCACATCGATGACGTCAAGTACATTACCACGCCCAGTAGTGGATTAACAGGTTACTTCATAGCCAGAGAAGCCGCAGCCAGGGGAGCCAATGTCTTCGTGGTCTCTGGACCGGTCGACGTGAAGTACCCCAGTAATGTTAATGTAGTTAAGGTGATGAGTGTCGTCGAAATGCATGAGGCTGTTCTGAGGATACTTAGGATCAGTCACATTGATATAGCTGTATTCGCAGCGGCGCCACTGGACTTCTACGTTAAGGAGAGGGCTGTAGGGAAGTTAAACAGCGACCTGGATACGGTAAATATAACCCTAGTGAGGGCTCCTAAGATAGTTAATGATGCTAAGAGGGAGTCAAGGGACACCATTGTAGTTGGTTATAAGGCAGAGGTTAACGTTGATGAAGGGGGTCTCATCGAGAGGGCGCTGAGTAGGATGAGGAACGGGGCCTGGGACCTAGCCATAGCCCATAGGGTGGGGCCTGGGACTGGCTTTGGTACATTAACTGATTCATACATAATAATCGAACCGGATGGAACCTTCACCAAGGTTGGACCACTTCATAAGAGAGAATTAGCCAGGATAATCCTAGATAAGTCAATACAATTACTACGAAGACGTACGAGGACATAAAAGGCATGACATAGGTTAAGTGAATAAAGAAAAATAGTTTTGACCCTTATTAAACCCTCAGTTTTTAGCTACTTAGCCCCAAACTGGGGGAGCCGAAGTGGTAGTAGTTGTGGTTGTTGAGGTGGTGGTAGACGTTATAGTGGTAGTCGAAGGTTGCATCATGCTATTGGTCATGTTCACGTAACCGTGCTCCACGGCCAAGAACACCCATGGTACTGGTTTAATGAACACCACATTGACTATGTAATCATCCCCGGGTATCCATGGGTTCGGGAACACATACTTACCACCCAGCAATGTACCATCGGGTAGTTGGCTATAGCCTAACCAAGTCCATGAGGTAAACCAGGACGGTAGGAAGGCCACTGTAAGCACTGGTACTGGGGATCCGCTTGCATTAACGAAGGTATACCCCACGCTAATCTGGTTGTTAACTGCGAAGGCGTAGGAGAACACTGGCCAATAATATACCCCACTCTCATTTAGAGGCGGTATGTTCATCACGGCTTGGTAAACTAGGCTAAAGTTATAGGTGCTCAGTATTTGGCCACTGGGAGTCTTAACGTAGGTGCCAGGTAGTATTATGGCTAGCAGGTTACCGACAGCAACAGCGCCTCCCTTGGTTGCGTTAACGGTTATTGTCCCGATGCCCACTGGTATCAGCTCAGGCTCCATGGTGGTTACTTCACTTGAACTAGGCGTAGTTGGCTCAGTGTAAGTAACTGGTGACATTGCTGGCATACCGGTGTTGACAAATATCCAGGGAACTGGCTTAACGAACTGGTAATTGACGAATAACCCAGAGCCTGCGTAATCCCATGAATCAATGAAGGCGTATTTACCACCCACCAATGTGCCATTTGGCTCCTGCATAAAGCCAAGCCAAGTCCAAGTTGTCCACGTGCCTGGAACTCTAACAACGGTGACCACTGCATATGGTTTACCCTCCTGGTTAACGAAGGTGTAACCTGGTGACACATGACCATTAACGGCATACGCGAAGGCGAATACAGGCTCCTCATTAGTCATTGGTGGACTGCCTACCCAAACAGGCTCATAATCTATTATCGAGAAGTTGTAGGTGCTTAGCATCTGCCCACTTGGAGCCATTACGTATGTCCCAGGCCTAATTATAACTATAATGTTACCTAACCTTAATGTGGCTCCCTTAGCAGCGTCCACTATTACTGAACTGGAGGCCACCGGGATAAGCTCAGGTGTCATAGTTGCTGGTTGATAAGCTGTTGTTGTAGAGACCATTGTCGTAGTGGTGGTTACCGCAGCGGTAACAGTTGCCGTGGTTGTTGCTGTGCTTGTTGCCGTGGTGGTTGTTGTTACTGTTGTTGGTATTGTTGTTGTGGTTGTTACGGTGGTTGGCATGGTTGTCGTCACCGTAACCCTCATAGGTGGCTTAACCGCAAAGTAACCAGCCAACCCAAACCCCACCACAGCCAACACCACAGCCACAACCAAACCCACACTCCTAACATCCATATTGATCAAGGCGCCGTGTTACGTGGCTAAATATATCCTTTATTCAGTTTTTATTATAAATCTAACAGGGTTCATAATGTTCATGGGAATTCAAGAACCATATAGGCTGACTGCGGATTCGCAATAGATTTTTAAAAAGGTTTATTAGGATTCACCTATTGAAGGACTTCGAATGAAGAGGATAAATGCTTATAAACTATTGGCTAGTAGCAGAATGGTAATGGTTAGTTATGATAAGGATTTGAAAAGATTGTTGATATGGCTAATAGGTGGGTCTAGGGGTGGGTTAATGAGATACAGAATACTCTCAACCCTTAGGGAGAGGCCAATGAACCCTAATCAATTGGCTAAGATCCTTAATGTTAATTATAGGACGGTAATTTACCACCTTGAGATATTGGAGAGGAATGGGCTAGTTACTAAGGCTGGTGAGGGTTATGGCGCACCCTACCTAATCAGCGATTACCTTAATGATAGATGGGGCGTGCTTGAGGATGTTGTTAGGTTAATAATGCCTAGGGCTAATAAGGGTGAGAGGTGACTTAGTATGGGTTACCTTTGGTTTATCAACATAACTATTTCACTGGTTCAAGCTGTGTTACTCGGCCTTATGGTTAGGAACTACATGGGCATAGGGTTTACAAGAACTGGTAAGATATTAATAGGTGCATCATCAGTATTCCTAGTGGAGAGCATACTCATGACCATAACATACTATGGTTGGATGATGATGGGCATGGGGCCTTCTGTGGCATTACCTATACTGGCGATAATGATTATGAATCTGATTGGGATAACTATGCTGTATTTAATCTCTAGGCTTTAAACATCGTACGCTTAAAAGTATCCTCGCAGTATCCTCAGCAACCTCAACCTTATTTAAAGCCTCAGGTAGGGAGTAACCCACAGCCACAACCCCATGGTTCCTAAGCACCACCAAGTCTGCGCCATCCTTAATTCTAGCTGAGACTTCATCGGCTAATTCCTGGGTGCCCGGTTCAATGAAGTCTACTTCATCAACCCTGCGTATGTATGACCTAGCCTCACTAACGCTGTTAAGATCAAGTCTCAGCCCTGCTAGGTAAAGTGCTATTACCGATGGCGCATGAGCATGGAACACTGCCAGGTAATTACTAACCCTGTATACGGCTAGGTGCATCCTCCACTCTGTTGATGGCTTCCTGGAGCCTTCAAGAACGTTACCATTTAATGAAAGCTTAACTAAATCCCCCTCACTTAACTCAGTCTTAGGGACTCCACTTGGGGTTATTAGCACGTAGTCCCCAACTTTAATGCTAGCGTTTCCTCCCATTAAAGTGTTCAAACCCCTAATATAAGACTCCATGAAGTACCTTACCAACTCACCCCTATGATCCATGTTAAAGCCTATGTTCAGTACCATTAATTAACTTTTCCAGCCAGTCAACCTAGATTGACTGGGGTGGTAGCTTTAACTTAAGCCTGTACTCATTGTACTTCGCCACCAGTGACACAAGCCAGTTATCCAAGTTGCCTGGGTCCTGTGGGTAATTTAGGTAAATGCCCTTAACCTCATTCATATACCTCAACGCCAGTGATAACTTCCTAGCCACGTCAGGTACCTTAAGTAGCCTTAGGGCTATGGTCAGCTTCCTGAGGCCGCTTAGGTTTAAGTCACCCTTCTCGGAGATCTCCAGCACCTCCTCCTCGGTTAGTATCCTAGCCCTCAATCCCCTGTTCAACTGGTCATCACTTAAGGTTTGGAGCATTAGCCTAAACACGTCCAACTGGGCTTGCTTAATGCCATATGCCCTTAAGTAATCCGTGTTGTACCTCCACAGCCCCCTCTCGGATACGTCACCCCTCTCCAGCGCCTCGATAATGGCCTTTGAGGCCAATTCCGAGGATAACAACGCCGGACCTATACCACCCCCGTGAACTGGGTTAACGGTCACTGCAGCATCACCTACTGCGACTATCCCAGGGCCAACTAGACTTGGGAGGGGTCTCCTCGTGGGTACTATACCACCGCCTGCATGAAGAACCCTCCTACCCCTAGCATGCTCTGACTTAGCAAGGTACTTATCATAGTTGGACCTTGGGTTAAGGCCAGTCTCCTTAACTAACTTACCCCATATGCCTAGGCCGATGTTAACCGTCTTATCCGACTTCGGGAAGAACCACCAGTAGCCTCCTGGCGATATTACATTGCTTAGATATATCCTTATGTTCTGCGGGTTTGCAATTGCATAATCCACCTCAATAACTTCCCTATACGCATATGATGCATCCTCGGGCAGTAATGGTTCACTTATCCTGTATTGTGGGGGTAGTTTAGTCCTCACCACGCCTGTGGCACCTGAGGCATCGACAGTAACCTTGGCCCTTAACTCAACCTGCGTACCATCGCCCCTATTAGCCTTAACGCCCTTAACGAAGCCACCCTCAAGTATCGGCACTGTCACGGTATGCCTATCTAAAACGTCAACGCCGCTGTTGTTGGCCTCGCTGATTAGCCACTGGGCCCACTCACCAATGTCGAGACCATAGCCCCTACCTGCGACGAAGTACCTAACGCTTAGGTCTGGGCTATACAGCTCGGCTCCGCTGTACCTAATCATGAAAACCTTATTGTTTATGCTTAACCCTGATGCCTCAAGTCTCTTAATGTGGTGCTCGCCAATTGCATCCCCGGTTACCTTAAAAACCTCCTCAGCCCTCTTACGTTCAACCAGGGCAACTTTTAAACCCTGTCTAGCCATTAGGTAGGCGGCATATGAACCTGCTGTACCTGCGCCAACAACTACCACATCGTATGTTTCATTCATTGACTGGTTTGCATGCAAGCATTTTTAAACATTAATCCGTTACATTAATTCTTTGAAGCAGTATCAGTAACCTTAAATCAGCGTTTATCTATAGTTGATGAGTCTTAACAATGCATATATTTAGGTTATTTATTAACCAAATATTACAATGTACATCGCTTATCTCAGGCCCGGGTTCTCATCATACGTCTCAGTTCATCCCGTCCTCTTCACTGTATATGGCGCTCACAGGGTGCTTTAAAAACGATGCATCACCACAATTATTTTTATAATGCATTGGTTTTATGATTATTCCTCTATGTTAACTAGGCTGACAATATCCTCTGGGCTATGGGTCATGAGGAGCCTCCAGAATTCTCCACCCTTCCTTATTCCGTACACCTTGCCCCTGGCACTCCTCTTAATAACCTCCATGTAACCCCTCTCCACGAGCTGCTCAAGGAAGTTCCTTATCACAACCCCATCAGCCCTCGTAACCCTACCTACGGTGTTTATTTCCTGGGCTATCTTACTTGGTCTGACTGTTATCAGGTTTCCCTTGGAGGAGGATGCGTACTCCTTAAGCTTAGCCACCACGTTCACCTTCATGTGCACCGCCTTATTGTGAACCGTGACCTTCATCCTGGCCTCTCGTACCAATTTAACACTGGCCATAGGGTGACCCATGCCTTTAAGCCCTTATAGCGGTTGAGTAACAGTACTCTGATGAGAACCTAAACATCAGTGTCACGTTACGTGTACTTGACTGTTCAGGTTAAAAAGGTACCCTAACGGTAACTGAGTGAATGCGTGCATACAGTAGGCTGCTTGAATCACTGGTAAGGCTTGGCTCAATAGGCACGCACGACGTGTTAAATTCCGTTAACCTAGTGATTAATGAATTCAGGAGGGAATTCCTATACGCCATATACACGTGGAACACTGACGCTAATATCGAGGTCTACTTCAGGAGGTTTAATATACAGGTATTTGATGGTTCACTTAAGATTCAGGGTGATGGAAAGGGGGTTGAGGAGGCGAGTAGACTCATACTGAGGAATACCTTGATTGGCAGTGGGAAGAAGGTTGTCATGTTGTTTAAGGATGAGGGGGATGAATACGTTAAAGTGCCAACCAAGCCTGAATTCGCAATAACCGTTAACCCAGCTGTTTCCTTCATAGCATCGTCAATACTAACACTAGTCATATTCTTAATGCTGACTAGATACGGCATAGCCTTAACCATAATATCCGTAATAGCCCAGGTGGTGGCAGTTAACATGCTTTACACCTACTTATCATTCACACGCATGGTTAAGGTTAGGGTTGATGGCTCAAGGATTATTAAAGTAACCGTAACCCTACCCATCAACACCCCTGAGGATACGTTATTCAGGCTCATATCCTACGCATCATCATTGAGAAGGGTTAAGAGGGAGGAATTAATCCAAGTTATAACCATCCTAAGGGCTATAGGTGGCTCAACGCAGGTAAGCATTGGGGTTGATTACCTAACAATACCATCAATAAATGGCGTCAAGATATACCTGGTTCCATCACCGGACTGTAACGCCGTTTCAATGAACCTACTAGGCAAGTTCATAGTAATCGGCACTAAGCTGGTGGCGTGCCTTAACCAAGGTGAACTTGAGGCCGTCATTAACCATGAACTTGGGCATATAGTACACTTGGACACTTACAAGTCGTTAATAGCATCAATAATCTACTCACTAGCATCGGCCATAATGCTATTCTATGTAATACCGGTAATTGGGTTAACCCCACTCTCAGTGGTCATATACGTATCAATAATACTAGCGGCTATCGTGATCTCGTTGGCACTAAGCAGGCTTAACGAGGTTAAGGCAGACCTATACGCACTAAGCAGGGGGTACAGGGTGCCGTTGGCCACGGCCCTTGTTAAGGTAACCTACCCATCAATCTACTCAACACCCATAAAGGCAGTGTTCCTCAGTCATCCAAGCACATTAAGTAGGGTTAATAAACTCCTAAGGGCAACTGGAAAAACACACAGTAAATAGTTATAGTTAACACCATAGGCCAAGGACATAGGGTAAGTTTAAAAGTGAGTAGGTAAACAACCCAAGTGGTCTTAGGGCCAATAGTTAGCATCGTTATATCAACTATGGAGAACATGGGTTACTTAGGGTTATTGATACTGATGATCCTTGAGTCACTGGCCCTACCTATACCAAGCGAAGCCATATTACCATTCAGCGGCTATTTAATTTACCTGGGTAAGTTAAACTTAGTGTTAACAATAATTGACGCTACGGTTGCAAGTATTATTGGTTCACTAATTGAGTACGCTTTAAGCTACTATATAGGTTATAGCGTGGTGTTAAAGGTAGGTAAATTCATGGGGTTAACTGAAAGTCACTTAAAACTGGCTGAATCATGGTTCAACAAGTATGGCTGGTTATCGATAATTGCTGCTAAGTTTGTTCCAGGGGTCAGGGCTTTAATATCAATACCAGCTGGTATCGCCAGGATGAACATATGGCTATTTATATTATGCACCACGGTGGGCTCCGTAATTTGGAACACAGCCTTAATATACATTGGGCTAATGTTTGGCACTTCCTGGGAAGCTGGATTAGCGACCATAACCAGGTATGCGGATTACCTAGCCTTAGCATTCGTATTCATAATCATACTCCTAGTATTAGTATTTAAACGGCGTAGCGCCAACACATAGTTACGTTGTAAAACCTTGCCCAGGGATTAACCCATGGTTAATAATTTATTTAAGGCTTAGATTATCATTGTTTCGCTGCCTACCTTAACTCTGATGTTGATTAACCTACCCTCGAAGTACCATGATGGCTGGCCGGGTTCGGCGCTGAACCTAGCCTTGGGTACCTCAACGCCGTTAACCATAACTTTGCTGGGTTCCTTACCTAGGTAAACCTTGAGTATTACTGTTGTTGGTAACTGAGGCATCGGATTTGCCCAATCACCCACGGTTACCCTATCGCCACTTATCCCTAGGCTCAGGGTTGATGGCGTTGGCGATTGAGATTCCCCATCGTCATCGTAAACCGTGAATTCGCCATCACCAGGCACGGCCAGTATGCCTAGTACGCCCTCTGACTCCTGCGTGGGTACCAGTGACCCACTCTTAAGGAATACTGGGGGTTTGCCGAGTGGAGCATCAACCATATGGTACCCACCCTTAAGTACCTCGCCATTCCATAAATTAACCCACTCACCACCTGGTAAGTAAACCTCCCTTGAGGTACCACTATTGAGTATCGGCGCCACGAGCATGAATGGGCCTAGCATGAACTCGTCGTCAATATTCATGACCTCATCATCGTTGGGGAATTCATACACAAGCGGCCTAACAATGGGTTCACCGTTGATGTGACTGATCCACATTAGGGAGTATAGGTATGGCGTTAACCTAGCCCTAAGTCTCAGTAAGTCCCTAATCAACTCAAGGGCCCTTGGGCCAAAGGCCCATGGCTCCTGGTCAGGGGATCCCATTGCAGCGTGGTTCCTTAGAAGTGGGAAGAATATTGCCCACTCATACCACCTAACAAGTAGCTCAGGCGTTAGCGTAAACAGCCTGCTACCCCCATCGCCCGGGACGTACTTGGCGAATCCACCAACATCAGCCCCTATGAATGTTACCCCCGATATACTTAAACCAAGCAGCACCTGCAACTGCAGTTTAAGGTGTTCCCAGTTGCTGGTGTTGTCACCAGTCCAAACGGCGGCATACCTCTGGATACCCGCGTAGCCAGCCCTGGACAGTACGAACGGCCTCCTACCAGTCCTCCTTAAGCCCTCGTAGGTTGCCATAGCCTCATAGAGGGCATAGGCATTGTGCAGGTAGTCGTGGGGAACCCTTGACCCATCATCGAGCCTATGCGTAATCACCTTACTGGTCACCGTATGGTTAGGGTAGTCAAAGGCAGCCGGCTCATTCATGTCCAGCCAGATACCATCAACCCCGTAATCCCTAACCCACCTCTCAATTAGGCTACTCCACCAATCCCTAGCCTCCCTATTGAAGAAGTCTGGTAATGCTGATTTCCCAGGCCAGCCCTGCACTATGGTTAAGCCGCCGTCTGAGTCGAAGGTTAGGTAGTTACCGTTAATACCCTCCTTAAACACCTGGTAGTTTGGATCAACCTTAATGTACGGGTCCACTATGGTTACGACCTTAATACCCGATTCATGAAGCTTCTTAACCATATCCCTGGGGTTGGGGAACCTCTCACTATTCCAGGTGAATATCCTGTAGCCATCCATGTAATGTATATCTAGGTAAATCACGGTGTTGCCTAGGTCCATGTCCTTAAGTGCCTTGGCAACCTCAAGAACCCTACCCTGGGGGTAGTAGCTGTACCTACTTTGTTGATGACCGAGGGCCCACTTTGGCATTAGGGCTGGTTTACCAGTAATGCCTATGAACCTGGTTACAACATCCCTCAGCCTAGGCCCCCTTATCACGTAATAGTCAACCTGGTCATCGTTAACCGTAACTGTGAATTCATCCTCCCTGTCAACCCCAAGGTCAATCACCATCCTAGCTGTGGAATCTGCGAAATGGCCCACGGATACGTGGTTCCTGGTTACTATGAAGAATGGTATTGAGACGTAGAGTGGGTCTGACCCATACCTATACCCATATGCATCAGTGTTCCACATAGTCACTCTGAATCTCTTCCTATTAAGAGGTAGGGCCTTTTCCCCAAGTCCATAGACGATGTCGGCGAGTCCTAGATTCCCCCTTATAGTAAATTGGCCATTACTGTAACTGAACCTTAAGTTAACCTCCACTCCATCAACATTGACGTGGACTGAGTCTTCATTAACCTTAACCAGCCATGGCCCAATCTTATTCTCGCCAGAGGCTAAATCCACCGTTGGCTTAACCACAACAGCCGGTGATTCCCTATACTTATGGCCATTCTTCACTACGCTTATCCTTAACACGTCATCATTAACCATGCTTACCCTCATTGAGAACTCCATCGACGCGTGAACATATTTCTGTATTTTAAGTATTATCGATATGCCGTGTCATGGTGTCAAATCCTGGTTCATCGCGGTGGACGCGGATAGGTAAAATTTATTTAGAAGTATGAGGTGGACCCACTTAGGATGATTGAGAATCGCAAGGATGAGCATATTAAGATTGCGGCTTCGAATGACGTGGAGGAGGGTAACTCGCTCTTTGATGAGGTTCAGTTAGTCCACAATGCGCTACCTGAAATTGACTTTGATGATGTTAACCCTAGTGTTAGTATATTTGGCAAGAGGCTAAGCTTCCCGTTCATAATAGGTGCATTAACTGGCGGTACTGAGACAGCGGAGAGGATTAATGAGACCTTGGCTAGGGCGGCTGAGGAGTTTGGCATAGGCATGTACGTCGGCTCCCAGAGGGTTGCCATAGTTAGGCCTGAGACTGCGAGGAGCTTCAGGGTTGTTAAGGATAATGCACCAAGTGCCTTGAAGATAGCTAACCTAGGTGCACCGCAGGTTTCTAGGCTTAGCGAGAGGGAGTTGATTGACTGGGTTAATGAGGCCGTGGACATGATTAACGCTGATGCCTTGGCAATACACCTAAACCCAGCCCAGGAGGTTTTTCAACCTGAGGGTGAACCCTGGTTTAGGGGTGTGTTAAGTAAGTTGAGACTAATTAGGAGGATTACCAACAGGCCCCTGATAGTTAAGGAGGTTGGTAACGGGATCTCAATGGAGGTTGCCAAAATGCTTGCTGAAGTACCGGTTGACGCCATTGATGTGGCTGGTTCAGGCGGCACATCCTTCATAGTTATTGAATCCATTAGGAGGCGGGACACCGGTGAGTCTGGGGTCTTTAGGAATTGGGGGATACCGACGCTCTTATCCATATGCGAGACGAGCAGCGTTTACGATGGGTTAGTGTTTGCCTCAGGTGGGGTTAGGAATGGGCTTGATGGGGCTAAGGCAATAGCAGTAGGTGCGGATGCGTTCTCAATGTCTAGGCCGATGCTTCTTTCTGCGCTTAAGGGTTACGACACCGTTAAGGACACTATCAGTAGGATTATGTGGGAATTTAAGGTGGCAATGTTCCTAACTGGTTCAAGAACAATCAACGACCTCAAGAAGGCCCCCATAGTTGCCAGCTTACCTGTGTTGCTATGGTTAATACAAAGGGGTGTTAAATGCAAACTCACCATGACAATGTACGATACGTGGAGGCCTATAGCATCCATCTTGCTAAGTAAGTTAATGAGCAATGATTAGGGTACCACCCATGTACTAAATGGAAGACCCCAATGACCCCCTCCCCGCTCTGTGAGAATGGGGTTTCACTTTAGGAGTCTCGATTATTACCCTGTCTACTACGGGGTTATTGAATACCCTAGCAAGGCTGGCGCTATGGAACCCCATGTCACAGCCTCACTGACTCTCGCAAACCACTAATAGCCCTCTCAAGCAGTTCACTTGTGTTGCATGAGTAAAGTTCAATCATGTCGAGGCCTATTTCAAGTTTCCTTAAGGCATCCACCCTCAGGTCCGTTATCTCGTACAGGTCCCCATTACCCAGTTGATTACCCATAAGCACAGTCTCACCGTCAACGTTAACCCTCACGACCTGACCCTCATTCTCAACCTCAACTAGGTAACCCGCCGTGGTTAATTCAAAGACGTAGTAGTCAGTCGTATAGAGCTTAATGAAGCCTCCATACTTCTGCATATTATTAACTATGAAGTTAACTATGTCCTTGGGCTCAGGAAGTCTATACTTGTACTCCCTGAAGTAATTGACGTAGATACTGGAGTACACACTCACCATGAAGTCCACAGGTGTGTTGCAACTGAGTATGTAGGCCACCTTTAACTTAGCCTTATGCTCATGGTTCTGGATGCTGGCCGCCGCCTCAACTGGTTGACTCATGTTTAAGCTAGAATTCTCCAGGATTACGTTAAGGACGAAGTACCTCATCAAAGCTCTCTTATTCATGTGGTACACAACCCAGTCATTATTCCTCCTGCACATGGTCATGAGCTCATACTCCCCACTGGTTAATTGAATACACTCACCGAATTGGTCAACCATGACCTTGTTAATACTAACCCCAGGCCTTTGGCTGGATGCCACCTCCTCGGCATTATCAACAATGTACTCTATGTACGTTGAGTCAAGCCTATAATCATACTCACTCAATGGGTAATACTTAAACACCTCATCAGGGAGCAGGGGCTCCACATACCCCAGTGTAACCACTTTACTTATGAAAGCCTCCTTAACCACGTCATCATTCACCATCTTAACAATAGCCCTCAACCTAACTACACTCATAGCTACATCACCCCTCAATGAGGAACCTTATTTATAAATATTTTTAATAATTAATATAACTGTGTCATTGGTTAATTCGCATTCCTTTAAGTACGAAAAGGTGATGCGTTGCAAGCTTTTCTAGGTCTTTAAGTAGCTGTAGTACCCTATAATGGACTAGGAATATTTGGAGCGCCACCTGGTTGGTGAATATTAGTTGGGTTGGGGATTTCTTGTTAGCGCATTTACATCACCAGTAATTCGCGAGCCTCAGTTGAAGGGTGTAATGTAAAGCACTAAATTAACGGCTCATAACCATGGCTTTACTCGCCTCAGTACATGCCGTAACTAGATGTGAACGCCTTCATTAACTAAAGCTAAATGAGGATGAGCAGATACCTAGCCGTAATTAATTCACATGCGGAGCATCCTTAGGGAAATAACCCAAAGGGCAATGGCTATATGACCCCCTCCCCGTCTCAGAGGGGCGGGGTTTTCACTGTGGGGGTCTTGGTTGTTTCCCCCTCTTTGGGGGTTAATGGTTTCACTCCGTTGGTGGTGACTATGTAGCTCAGTATTTTCTTTGGTGTTGGTGTTTTGTAGCCTGCTCTTTTTGCAATATTCCTCGCTGCGTTTAGGTCGGCGTTGATTCCTATGCCAGTTGTTTCGCATACGTATAACCCACGCTTAACTCTCCCATTCTCATGCTTCATGCTGCATATTGAGCATTGCCTACTTGTCCCATACTCATTCACAACATGTAATTTAATTCCATACTCCTGCAATACCTCACCCAACCACCTAGTGATTCTATTGAACCACCAAACATTGGTGTTGTACTCATTACCATTGTCTTGGCTAACCATGTATGGATAACCGATGAATACCTCATCAACACCCATTTCATGCATTGCCCTCGCAAGGAATCTGATTGCAGTGCGGTAGTAGTGCCTAAACCTCTCCCTTCTCTTAAAAACCGCATGTAAGTAGAATGCATGGTACCTCCTCCATGCATTGAAGCCACGATTCCTCAGCCAATCCCTAATCGATTGGTAGGTTTTGGTTTCACGCTTCCAGTAGTAGTACTCGGCTTTAATTGTTGAGCCTTTTATGAGTATTGCCGTATCGGTATGATTAAACACCACGGCAAATAAGTTATTCAAGCCAATGTCTATGAAAGCCTTGTTATTGCCCCTAGGCTTCTCAATCCGTATTCTCTCATAAACACCCCTCACGTAACCCTTTGGGTTGCTCTTCGCTGGCTTCTCGCCGACAGTGATCGGCACGTATGCGAACCACCTATTGCCCTCAAGCTTAATTGTGAGCATACCTTGCTTGCCAGCCCACTTGATTCTACCAGCATACTTGATCCTTAAATTCCAATCCTTAAGCACCAAGTAGCCCTCTCCACCGTTGATTGGCTCAATGTAGTACCTATCATTCCTAACGAGGATTATTAACTCCCTCTTCCCAAGCACCTTATCCCTCCAGAAGCCTGGTGGTGAAGGCTTACCGTTAAACCTCGGTAGCTTACCTTGCCTATGCAGCTTAAGCGTTTCGAAGAATGATTTCCAGGCACTGTTATTCAACCTTACGACCTGACCAGCATTAACACCCAACACACTGTTATATTTGTAGTAGTACTCGTGCTCTGTTCCTTTGAAGTCTATTTTGCCCATCATCCTAAACTGCATAAGCCTAGTGTAATTCAACTCATTCCAAAGCTTAGCAGTGACATCACCAAGTTTCCACAGTTTCCTCTCCTGGGCACCACTAGGCAGTAGCCTAAGCCTAACAGTGCGCATTTCCTCACTCCCATTCCTTGATTTCCTACCCTTCGATTTAGGAGTGGAGGAGGAAGGCGTGCCTGGGTTGGTGGAAACAGTGGGTGATCGACCCACTGGCTCATCCAAAAAGCCCAAACCCCCTTTTCGGAGGCACCAACCCAGACACCGAGAAAACACAAGGCAAAGGAGGAATTAAAAGGTAACCAGAAGCAAACATACTGACCAATAGACCAAAACTTTAAACAAACAAAGAAACAACAACCCACTAGAAGGGGCGAGGCTTGTCGCTCGTTCGGCCACATGAATCTTGAATTTACGCTAAGTACACCACTCCTTTAAATACACCTCACAGCGTAATGTTTTAAAGGGGTTAGGTAAAGCCATGCCTTATGCCAATCAGTGACCCTGAGAAGCTTAGGATAGCTATTGAGCATAGGTTTGGCTACTGGATATGCAGGAGGTGTGGTGCACGTAACCCAATTGGCGCTGAGAAGTGTAGGAGGTGTGGAAGTAAGGATTTAAGGCCCAAGAGGTTTAAGCACTAACCCTACTTCGCTCCTTACCATATGATGCCTCCATGAGTTTACTCAGACCTTGCGGTACCTCCATACCCCACTTAGTGAACACATCCTTAATGCTTATCAACCTACAATCCTCCGTATTATACGCATCCCTCAACTTATCGAGACCTCTACAGTAGTCTGGGTGCAGCTTAGGTAGATTTTCCCAAACCCACCTGGCTGTTATTGGGAATTTGTCCACCAGCGTGTTGAACATCAGCCAGGCTACTAGCCTAATCTCGTGGAATGCCCCAAGCCCAGTCCTGAGGGGTATGAAGTTTAGGAAGAATTCCCTGGCGTTCATTTGAACCCAAATCCTACTAGCCATTGCGTTAGGTAAAATGTACCTAGCATCCTCGGGGACCATGGATCCTCTAGCCTTCACGTAAACTTGACTAGCTGACTCTAAGAATGGGGCAAGCTCATTAATCATGCTGGGTGGTAACACGTAGCGTAATTGACCCTTTGCATAGTCCACGTACCTCTGGCTCTCCTGCCAGTAACTGGCCAACCTATGCCTAATCAACTCATGCGTTAAGGCCCTACTACCCTCAATAAGCCAACTAGCCCCAGCAAATTCAAAGACACTGTGGTGCCCATCCCTAAGGAAGCTCGTTATCCTACGCCTAACTATACCTGGGTCGTTCTTCACCCTATCAAGGGCCTTCTCAACTGTATACGCCCTATAAATCACGTCACTCATGGCCGCTGTAAACTCCTCACTACCCCACGTCATTAATAATGTGACTGAGGGTTTAATCACCGGGTAACTCATGTTAACCTGATCTCTAGGCCTAAATAACGCTTATAAGCGCTACTCTAGGTATCTCGCTTATGATACTTTTTGGAGTTTAACCTTGAGATTACGCCGCTGCTACATGTACATTTAATAATGCCTAAAACCCATCCCTCATGGTGGGGTCAATTTGTTGACACGCCATGGACTCTTTACTTTCCCTTTTTAACCAAGCGTCCTAAGCACCTTAACCATCTCGTCAACGTCCATGTTAGTCATGGCCAGCGGTATCTTCTCCCTCCTAGCCACCTCAATACCCAGGTAATCTGGTTTATCTAACCCATGTAGAACCACTATGGATGGTTTAAAGTCAACGAACGCCATCATAGCCTTTATAGCCACTAATGGTGACCTACCGTACCTGGTGTTGACGAATATGGCAGCCCTCTGGGTTGTTGAACCATACAGCTTGAGGTATTCGTAGGATGGGACATCGAGGAGTAGTTTAATGCTATCCACTATGGTGTAGCCGTGTATATCCATCCTGGTGGCTGGAGGAACCACCAGCGATGCGTTAATAGCCCTCAAAAAGGATTCAAGGCTAATGGGGTTTACGTAATCCCTCATATCAATCACAGCCGTCATGTACCTATCACCAGCCGACATCTGCTTAATAAGCAGTTGGAGCCTGGAACCACCCCTCTCAAGTTCAATATCTATTAGGGCCCTAACAAACCTCTTAACGAAGTATGAGCCGGGGGACTTCCTCCTACCCGACTCATAGTCACTTATCACGCTTGGGGTTGTGGACAACTTGATGGCCAACTCCGTCTGAGGTATGTTGAAGTACTCCCTCCAACGCTTAAGCTCCCTACCCGGGGACTCCGACATCACTATTGAACCCGCTATAAACGTAGCCACCTTATCAACCACCGCACTCTCAATAACCTCCTCCACAGCACAGAAATCAGTGAGTTATTTAATATTTTTCGTCCACATGGCCGCTGAGGTTACTTAAATAAACCTCTCATGCGCACCACCCAACATGCTACTAATTAGGGAGCGTGAGGTGGCCAGGTTGTTAACGTATGATGAGGCGATAAGGGCCGTCGAGAATGGGTTCAGGATGCTTGGGACTGGTAAGGCTGTTAACCTACCCAGGCGTAGAGTGGTATTGCCCGGAGCAGTGCTCCACGTCCTTCAAAGTGGCGCCCTAGGCGATTACAACGTGGCTGGCCTGAAGGCATACCTAAGTACCAAATACGGCACGAGGTTTGTCGTCCTGCTCTTCAGTATTGAATCAGGTGAGCTGCTCGCCATCATCGAGGCTGATAGACTTGGGCAAATTAGGACAGGGGCAGCCTCAGTGGTGGCCAGCAGGTACATGGCTAATTCAATTAGGGAGATTGGAATAGTTGGGTCAGGTAGGCAGGCTAGGGCTCAATTTGAGGCCTTTAACTCACTGGGCGTGTTAAGTAGGGTTAAGGTTATCAGCAGGAGTAGGGCTCACGCCGAAGCCTTCGCATCATACATAAGGGCCAGCGGCGTGGATGCCGTGGTTGTTGATGATTATAGGGAGGTGTGTAAGGTTGACGTCCTCATCACCGCTACGAACTCCAAGGAGCCATTCATAAGGGGTGACTACCTGCCTGAGGGTATACACATAAATACTATTGGGAGTAACTGGAGGGATAGGGCTGAGTTAACTCAGGATACCGTGAATAGGGCTGATGTAATAGCGGTTGACGATGTTGAGCAGGCAAGGGAGGAGGCAGGCGACTTAATAATGGCCGGGGGTGATGTGTGGAGTAAGGTTGTTCCCTTATCAGACATAGTCACGGGTAGGGTTAAGGGTAGGTTAAATGCAAGTTCTATAACAATATTCAAGTCCCTCGGCATATCCATAGAGGACGTGGTTACTGCTAAGGTCGTTTACGACAAGGCCCTTAAGGAGGGGCTGGGGTTAAGGCTTGAGTTTAGGGGAATGTTCGACTATAGCCAGTAGTCTAAACTCATAACCGTAGGTACAACCACCCCTCCGCCATTTTCCTAACTATCTCTCCAACCCCAGTGTTAACTGCCGTAATACCATCGATTAAATCATCATAATCAATGTTGTTAAGCCTCATGGCGTACCTACATGCTACAACTTTAACCCCGTTATCCATGAGCCCCTTAATATCACTCTCAAATTCACTACCCTTGATGAGCGCCTTTACCGCTGTTTGGTGAAACACCACCTCAACCTCAACACTGCCTAGGTCACTTAACAGGTTTCTGCATGATATTAATGCTGCCTTAACTTTATCTAGATCTGATAAAATGAGGGGCAAGCTTCGCCATTTATGGTGGGGTTACTCCACTGCGTAGGGTCATATGCGTCAGGTTTATTAACTTTGGCTTTATGCTTAATTTGGTGCCTTGTGGGTGCCCTCCTCTGGTGAACTTAATAAACGTGGGGAGCGGGGGCTGACTTCCCCCGCAATACCAGGGGAGGGTGTCTACGAGGTTAAGTACACTAACGTGAGGACTAACGTTGTTAGGCTCCTGCCGAATGGCTACCAGGAGAGGAGGCTTAGGAGGCTGGCCGATGCTTGCGCTAGGCTTTGGAATGAGGTTAACTATGAGAGGAGACAACAATTCTTCAATCACCAGCATGTGGACTTCAAGGGCACGTGGAACAAGTACTACGAGAAATATAAGAAGATACTTAGTGTTAATGCCCAAGCCGTAATGCAGAAGAGTAATGAGGCTTGGAACTCATTCTTCTCACTCCTCAAGCTGAAGAAGGAGGGAAAGCTTCCGCCTTACATGAATCACATAAGCCCACCAGGTTATTGGAAGGATGGAAGAACCGGCAGAAGGAGGTTAATACTCGTTGTTAGGCAAGACAGATATGTTGTTGATGAGGAGAGGCATGTCCTCATCCTAAAGGATTTTAACATGGCTATTAGGTTCGCTGGGAGGTTGAGATGGTACGGGAAACAAGGTAGGCTCGAAATACATTACGACGATACTAAGAATGCTTGGTATGCATACATACCAGTCGAAGTAGGTGTTGAGGAGGCTAAAACGGGTAGGAGGAGTAGGCACATTGTGAAAGGAGAGAGAAAGTCCATTCAAGTTGAATCGCCTAAAGGGAGTAAGGTTGCATCAATTGACTTGGGCATTAACAACCTGGCTAGTGTTGTTGTGAGTGATGGGACGTGGATTCTGTACAAGGGCATAAGAACAAAGGAGGACTATTTCTATTTCCAAAGGAAGATTGCCGAGATCCAATCCCTTAGGGACACACTCAAGGACAAGCTACTGAGTGACGCTATTGATGAGCTGAACCACGAGATGAGAAGACTGTACGGGAGGTTGAGGAGGAGGTTGCTTCACCTATACAGGAACCTCGCAAGCCACCTAGTCAAGACGCTTCATGAACTAGGTGTATCAACCATCTACCTTGGTTACCCATTCAACATTGCCCAGGAAAGGGGCAACAAGTTCACCGTGAACATGTGGAGTTACAGCAAGTTAATGGAAGCCATTGAGCTAAAGGCTCAGGAATATGGTATCAAGGTGTTTATAGTCATTGAGTACAACACTTCAAAATACTGTGCATTCCACAATGTGGAAGTGGAGAGAAAACCAAGAGGAGTAGTCCACTGCCCAAGGGGGCATAAACTGCATAGTGACCTAAACGGAGCATTAAACATAATGAAGAAGGCAACAGGCAAAATACCATTGGTTATCAAAAAGCCCCAATCATTCATTGTAGGGCACAACCGAGTAGCACCCGCAAAAAGGGGTGTAACACCCAAGACCCCAACAAAACCCCGCCCCTAAAAGGCGAGGAAGGGGTCATACCTGAACGATTACTCTGTACGTCACATCAAACCCCCATACATGGTTAATGTATACCCTAGATAAGCATTATTTCACATACATCTAACTCAACTGCATGCTCAGGGGTCTAATGGCTACCCTTAATGCCGGTAAGCGGTATAATTGTGGTGGTGGATATCCTGTAGCCGTTTATGTCACCCTTAATAACGTATTCAACCTCAAGGGGGGCTATTAGTGGTTTACCGACCCTATCTAAGTCATCTAGAGCTATCCTTGGGCAAGCCTCAACGACTATTGCATCTGCATTAATACTATTCAACGTATCTGGAGCTGCATCATCAACGTAAACTATGAACGCCTCCCTACCGCTCTCCATTAGCCTGCGCTTAACATCCAACGCATGCCTGATGTTACCTTGACCAGGCTTGCTGGTTAACACAATAGCCACTCTTCTAGCCTCAATGGCCTTCATCAATGCGTTAACCTTTAAGCCAAGGTACCTCCTGTAAACTGGCTCAACATCCTCAACAACTAGCCTATGCGGATCAGCCACAAGGACCCTTGAACCTGGGTTGATTAGCTTAGCCGTTAGGGCATAGAAGTACCCCCCAGAGACGACAATCATCCTATCAGCCTTAACCGGCATGAAGCACCCGGTGAATGGTCCAATGGCTGTGCCATGTATTTTCCTGGCTAATGATTCGGCGTACAATTTATATAATAGCGGGTAGAGCAGCATTGAGCCCTCGTAGCCACTTAACCTAAGTGATAGTGAGTTTACAACGTCCTCGTTGGGTATGTAGTAGGCTGGTAGTACGTACGTCTTAAACCCCTTACCATTGATAACCGTTATCTTACCCTTCTCAGCGGTGAAGCCGTTAATCCTCATGAGCAATTCCACGTTGCGTGGTAGGGCATGCCCAATGTGAACTAGGTCAAAGCCGGGGGGCGGTGTGGCTAGGTCGCATACACCCCAGGCATTCCTACCACTAACTATGACCTCCCCCACGCTGTGTCTCTCACTCAATAGCCTAGATAACTCAATTGCGGCGTTAATTAGGCCTATTGGCGCCTCAATCATTATGTTCCTACCTTTAACCAGTCCTGTTAATTCCTCAATGCCGTCTATCACCAAGTCCCCAATCCTCATCATTGGCGATGCAGCTCTAGGTTAATAAACCCTACATAGGCTGCTTAATTAGGATGCGCAGTGAAGTGAAGTATGGATACTACGATGTAGCAGAGAGGATAACCGTAATGTCGGCATTAGCCGTATTATCAACGGCAGTCGGAATGGCCTTTGGGGAACCCACCGAATCCATAATACTAGTCATAATAACCACGTTACCTATGTTACTATTCCCTCCAGCTAAGAGCCATGCAACGGTTATCATACTTTACCTAGCCCTAGCCTTAATCACCTACAGTAATGTTAACTCACTAGGACTCCTAAATGAGCTAGTGGTGATGGTGGGTATTCTGGTGGCGGTTTCGCTAACCATTTTTCAACTGCCCACCTGGGCTCGCTACTTGACATTAGGCATCTACTACGTGCTCGTGGTTATGTCATCTGCTAACGAATACTCGCTAATGTACATAATATTCAGCTTCCTACTGCTTACCTACATCTCAGCGAGGGCGTATAGTGGGCCGCTTGAATTACCGTACAGGTACCCTACGTGGGTAATGTACACCCTTGCGTCGGCGCCTATCTTAGTCGCAATATTGAGCTATAGGCTAGGTGGAGTTACCCAAGCATTACCAAGCCTACTTGCAAGCTTCACGTTAATCACACCTCTAGTTAAGGCGAGTAGACCCAGGCGTGCACTAGCCATAGCGTTATCACTACCGTCAACGTTACTAATGCCCACTGCGTCGATGCTCATAATCCCAGCGTTGGCATCCTTTAGGAGACTGAGGTTTCATAGGGGTGTACCGCCCCCCGAGACCTGGGTTGACGCTTGGATCAGTGGCAGGTACTATGTTGAGAGGGTAATTGACACAGGGGGCTTCAGTTATGTTCTACTTGGCCGCTATGGCAATGAAAGGTATGCTATAAAGGTCCTTAGGTACACAAGCCCAGGCAACACACCCCTGGCCAGCGACCTGAAGGTTGTTCAATCGTTTAAGAGGGAGATGACGAGTTACCTATTAGTTAACAGTGATAGGGTTGTTAAGGTTTATGAGATTCACATAAATGAGGATAAGTTGCCCTACAGGAACCTTGAATCTTATCTGGAGGACCCACCTTACATTGTCATGGATTACATGGAGTACAACTCCCTGAGGCATTACCTAAGGCAAGTGGGTAGGTTAAGTCTAAGTGAAGCCATTAGGATAGCCCATGAGGTAGCCTTAGCCCTAAAGGAACTTCATGAAATGGGAATGCTTCACCTTGACCTTAAGCCCGAGAACATACTATTCAAGGATAAGGACAGAAAGATAATTAAACTTGGGGACCTGGGTGCGTCAAAGGTTTATGCAGGACGCAGCGTCGAGATATCTCAGTTCTCGTTAGCCTACTCAGCTCCAGAGGTCCTTATGAATAAGGCCGCCACTGATAAGGCTGACGTCTACTCGCTGGGTTTAATAATCTATGAAATGTTAATGGGCTTTAACCCACAGCAGTATGTGTTGAGGGGGCTTCTACCGCCCATGGACCCAAGCATACCTCCACCTATAGCTAACCTGATTTTAAGAAGCATAAGCCTAGATCCTCAAGTGAGGCCTAGCATAGGTGAAGTATTGGCTACACTGGAGATGTACGTGACTCAGGTTAATGAAACTCAACACACAGGGCATTACATGGGTGGTTAGGCGCACCTTAACAATCTTAACCCTAATCCTGAAGCAGGTTAACCCTTATTATCGTGTACATGCCTAACCTAACCACCAAGCCATCCCTCAACTCAACCTTGTTAACACGCTCAAACATGCCGTTATTATACACGTAGGTGCCATTCTTACTGTTCAAATCAGTTAACACCAGCGAACCGTTAACATCCCTACTTATCACGGCATGCCTCCTCGACACTGTTATATCCGGTATAACTATTATGTTCTCCGGCGCACGTCCTATGGTTACCGAGTTGAAGTAAACCATATCTACATCTATTGATGTGTTTTTAAGTGAATCAACCGTCGACTCTATGAAGGTTATCCTTATCTTGTTAGCCGGCTTCTGCTCAACATGCCTAGTGGTCTCTGAACCAAGATCCTTCACGCTAACGGTAGTATCGCCCTTTCCACTATTCTGCATTATGCCCACCTCAAGTCACAGCTTAAATATTTTACTAGCGTAATACAATTAATCATTTCCCTCCCTAATCAATGCACCAACACCCCCCTCCATTAATATATTATGAGAGTCACATTAGACTAAGGCTAGTATAATGCTTACCACGGAGTAAGTCTTATTATGATATTGTTTTTTGTTCGTAGATGTTGAGGTTTTTAAGAGGGTTTTGAGGGAGGTTGCTAGTAGTGATCCAGCTTTCATTAGGGATGTTTTTATCGATGCGTTGAGGGGTGATGGTAAGGCTGTTGAGGCTATTGTCGACTTGATTGCAAGAAACCCTGAGGCCAGGTTAAGACTATGGTTAAATGTAACTAAGATTGTCTTTAACTTAACCTGGTTATCCTTATCCTAACGTTATTGATCCATATTACGTGTGTTTCACCAATGCTTAAAGCCACTGAATCAACCCCCTTCAACATCCCCTTATCCTCAATCATCAATCCCTTGCCTGTTACGACTAGGTTACCCTCATTGTTAATGAACGTAATGGAGACATTACCCACCTTGGCTGGAAGCGTTACATCATTACCTTTGCCACTACCCACCGTGACCTTATCCCTCACAAGCAAGCTCCTGCTGAACTCCACCTGAGGCTCTATTATGCTTACTACGACACTTGGTATCCTTTGGCATGTTGCTACATCAACAAGTACAGTCATGTATAGCCCAAACCCTAAGGCTGCCCCCATCAATACAGCGGCCATTATGGCATATAATGATTGAAACGATATTGCTGAGAACGTTGCAATGTACAGCAGTGCAGCTACCCCACCAACAAGTTCATTAGCCCTCCTGCAGGTTATGATCCTCTCCCTAACGTAGACTCTCATTAAAAGTGCCATTGCCGTGGAGACCAGTATGAGGAACAACATGACCGATAATGATGTCCCTATGCCTATGGGTATCTTAAACATGAACCTGTCTAGTATATCGTAAAGCATGACCATTAGTACCAGTAGCACTAGGGCCGGTATGTTGCGTATTACTAACGACTCAACTTCTGATGTTAACCTAAGCCTAACCATGCTCAACACCCAGGTAATCTGTTATTCGACTGATCCTACTTGGCATGAACCTTAAAGCCCCCTTGTAGGTGAGTAGCCTATTCAAGAGCTCATGAACCTCAGTACCCTTTCCAATCGGCCCATTTTCAAGCGCTCTTCTAACGGTCTCCCTTATATGCCAATTACCGACGGTTACGAAGTAGCTTGGCAGAACCTCTCTAAATATGACCACTTCCGCTGTCCTACCAGTCTTATTAAGGTATTCAAGTATGGGTAACCTTGCAGCGTAGAATCCACCATCCATTTCACTAAACCTTCCTCCATAATCCTCATCAACCACGTGGATCACGGCGTCTTTACCGGTAACTAGGGCTGAGGATGGGTACCAGACCTCAATCCACCTAGCCCTATAGGCACCCGGCCTAAGCATTATTACGAACCTGTTACCTAAGTATTCCCCATAGAAGAGGAGCTCCTCGCTAAGCTCAGGGAGACTAAGTACCCTGCCCCTTAGCCTACCGCCTATTATTGAATCCACGGCCGTTATTGACCACCTAGTTGGTACAAGCCTCCTTCTCCTCCTCCCACCCAGCATACCCATTGATAATGCCCTTATTAGCGTGTAGACGCTTAAACCACCCTTGTAGGCCTCCCATACGGCATCAGAGGCCTTAGCATCATCATTAATCAGCCTATCGATAACCCTAGGGACCTTGGGGTTGCTGGATACGTTAATCCTAAGCGCCGTCGCCGCAGGTGGGGTAGGCGTCAATAGCTCATTGATACTGAGCCCTGTTAACTTACCCTTAAGCCTAGCCTCCATGTCAACCGGCTTCTCCGAGACCGAGGCTGGGGCCAGTTCATTGTCGTATAGGGCTTGGGTTTCATTAACCTTAATCCTCATTGAGGCTGCAACCATTGAGGATCTGAGTTTAATTATGTCATAGAGACTCAACCTACCCCACCACCCGCTGGGGTCATCGTAGTACGCGGCATTGATGCCATGTATATTAGGTGGTATGTTAAACATGACCTTAACCACGGGATAGCCCACCTCCCCAACAACCACGGATGGGGGTGATGAACCATCTACATGCCCATTAATGTACCTACCCACTCTGCTTAACGCCAGCCTCCTCTCAAGTATCGGACACCTTGGCAATCCACATAGGTTCCTGTACCCCTTGCATACTAGGCACAGTTCAGGCTTAATCCTAATACCAGTCACGGCTACCTGAATTACCGAAGGGGGCGTTTAAAATTGTTTCATCGAATTAAGCCGGTGCCTTAGTCACGTTGACCGTGAATGAGAATTCCTTAACCTCACCAGGCCTTATGACCACCAGTCCCATTCCATTATGGTATGCATCAGGGGCACCACTCATCGGTTCAACAGCCACTGCACCTGGAACCCCCGTGTAGACCTGAAGATACCTCATGTTAACCCTGGTAATGGTTATGCTTGAGTATGATGATTTAAGCTGTATTGGATCATCAACGATGAAGCAATCATCCCAATCACCCCTAGTTAACTCACGCCTTATGAGCCTACCTGTGGGTATCTTATCCACTGCCTCGCATTGATAGGACTCACCACCAGCCTTAATATCCCAATCACCAGAGACTAGGAAGTATGGGTGGGCACCAACGGTTAGTGGCGCATCTGATGAACCAATGTTTTGAATCATGAACCTGGTTGTTAAGCTGTTACCGCTTAACTCATACTTAACAGAAATGTCCAGCACCGTTGGGTAGCCGCTATGCCTAAGCACGTAATTAAGCAGAACCGAGCTTATTGTCGATTCCTTAACCACGAAGTCCCTATCGAGCACAAGACCGTGAATAGCATTATCCTCCCTAGGGGGCCACCATTTAACCGGTAAAGTATACTTAACACCGTTGAACACATACTCAGCCCCACGCACCCTGTTGGCATACGGTATAAGAATCGCCATACCACCCCTTGTAGGCATGTCAATGTTACCCCTCAGCACCACATCCCTACCCCTAATGCTCCATGAATACAGGTACGCACCCCTCTCATAGATCACAACCTCGGATTCACCATCCCTAAGCCTAATCATGTCCATACACTCAGTTAACCGAATTAAAAATATTATTACTATGCAGGAACCAGTCCCTACTTATTAATCAATACCGTTAAAAAGGCATTTAACTAAGCAAGTTTAACGCCACTGACTCCCTCCTTGTCTTTTGGTTTTTCGCTTTGGGGGGTTTGGTTGTTGCCCCGTCTGCTACAGGGTTGGTGGCTTGCCTGGGATGGTGGGGATAGTGGGTATCGCTTCACCGACTCATCTAATGCAAGGAAAACCCCTCCCAGAGGCGCCACTCCAGCTACTAAACATCTCAGCACTGCTAGAATTTAAAACATCATCATGGGACTCACAAAGTGGAGCAACCCCGTCCAATAAGGGCAGGGAGGGGGTCATTGCCGAGGATCTATGAGTAATGAAGCCAACACACCTATTTGATGATCCTCTTTATTCAACATTCTAGTGAATCCACTGTGTAGGGTAGGTTTTTATACTTCCGTATAATGCGTTGTGTTATGCATGAGCTGCTTTACTACGTACTACTTGCCTTTGCGGTTAGCTTCATTAGTAATGCAACTCCATTCTTTAGGGCTGCCTACACGGTCTACGCTTCGCTCGTACTTCTTGACCTTAGGCCCACTATACCCCTGGTGGCCCTTTTCATAGTTGTCACGGCCCTGGGGGCTGCCGTATCCAAGAACATAATGTACCTCATTGGTGTTGCCCTCAGGAGGCCCATGTCTAGGGGTAGGAATATGGCGTTGTTGAGGGGTTTACTTAAACTGGGTTACATGTGGCTTATAGTGGTTATCCTAGCCATAATACCCGGGCTACCACTCGACGACTACGTCTACGTGGGTACTGGGGCGGCTGGGGCTAGTTTAACGAGATTAAACGCGTACGTGCTGTTGGGTAAGTTAATTAAGAGCGCTGTTGAGATTCCCATAGAGTTAACCATGCTTAGGGCCGCGTATGAGGCAACGTCAATGCTTGGCCTAACTAGACTGGACTTCCAGGTTGCCTTCGCAGTAGCCTTCACGGTGGCTGGTATCATGCTTTATAGGCTGGATTGGCTTAGTATATATAATTGGCTTAGAGGGAGGATTAGCCTACTCCCGGAGGTACCAGAGGTGGAGAATTAACGCACCCTGAGCCTAAATCCACCGTCAACGGGGATGATGGCTCCATTAACCCACTCGGATTGATCCGATAAGAGCCAAATTATGACACCGGCAATGTCCTCAGGGGGCGCTGAGGGATCACCAAGCTTCCTCGTACTCCTCCAATCCCTCCCAGGCTTAAAATCATGCCTAATACCCCCTGGCGCAACAACATTAACCCTAATACCCCTATCCAGCAACTCTGAGGCAAGGGTCTCGGCAACCCTAGATAACGCTGCCTTGGAGGCTACGTAGGCCACGTGGTTGGGCCAATTGGCGTATGGACCCCAGATTGCCGTTACCATCACTATTGAGCCACGTTTCATTAATGGTACAGCCGCCTTCACCGTGAGTAGGTGGGCTGCAAGATTAACCCTAACCATGTTGAATATATCATCCTCACTAACCTCACTAATCCCACCCTCAACATACCCACCAAGCACAGTCACCAAACCATCTAAGCCGCCCAATGCTTCATAAGCCTTATGCACCGTTTCCTTAGCCCCCTTAGCCGTGCTTAGGTCACCCCTAATCGCCTCTATCCTACCATATCTGGATAACTCTGCCTTAAGCGCATTAAGCCTAGCCTCATTCCTAGCTATGACAGCCACCGATGCGCCATTCACCAAGGCCAAGTAAGCCGTGGCAGAGCCTGTACCCGGCCCAGCACCGGCTATGAGAATCCGCTTACCACTAAGCATAGCACCCCTAACTTAACCTGACTTTAAAGAGTAACCCCCGTGATTCTATAGATGAATAGATGAAATTAATAAGTTATACTTTTAAAACTAAGGGACATTAGGTTTAATGTGGTTGAGTTTAAGATAATGGGCAGTGACATACAGCACCTACTCATAAACATGGGCCCTGGAGAGAGGGTTTACGTTGAAGGCGGGCACCTAATATGGAAGTCAAGCACAGTTAACCTAAAGGCCACCACGGGTGGTGGCTTACTTTCAGGTCTTAAGAGGGCCTTAACAGGGGCCAGCTTCTTCGTGCTTGAGGTTGAGGGACCTGGTGAGGCTAACGTGGCTGGCTTCGCCCCAGGTAAGGTGGTTGAGATTGACCTGGATGGTTCAAGGGGTGTTATGGTTGAGCACAGGAGTTTCCTGGCCATGGAGACCACCGTTAATTACGACGTTAAGTTAATGGGGTTGGGCTTTGGTTGGCTTGGTGGGGAGGGGTTACTCATGGCGCACCTTAAGGGCTTAGGTAGGGTGTTTATACATGCCATCGGTGATGCATTAACCATAGACCTGGGTCCAGGGGAGGCTATTGACGCTGAAGCTGGTCATGTATTAGCCTTTGAGGATGGTATGAGGGTGGGTGGTTTAAGGACAATGCTCTTCGGGGAGGAGGGCATATGGCTAGCCCACATTGAGGGGCCTGGTAGGGTTTGGCTTAGGACACTAAGCCGCCAACAGGTTATAATGGGCCTAATGCCGGAACTAGCTCAAGTGGCACGGTCAACCTAAGTCTAGACCCTAAGGATGATGCAGTTACCCGGCTTTAATGCACTTCCTGTTAATGTCAACCATATAATGATCTTCGCTTAGCCTAATTTAAGCTTGAGGAACCTAAAGTAACTAGAGTGCTCAACCCTGTAGGAACCGATTCATGGTGTTCTGATGTTGGAAGGTTTACTCCAGCAGTGCGGGATGTTGGTGAAAAGGGGATTCCTGTAGTTAAAAGTAGAAACTAGGTTTTATGTTGTTGAAGAACGTGAAAGTGTATGAGGGCATTGAATCGAATAGATGAAATAAATGTTATGCAGGTTAAGGGGATTGATTTTAAGGTTGGGGATGGAGGATTAAACCTGGGTGCATTAATGTGACCACCGGGTGTAATGGGTCGTAGCAACCAGAATCCCATTGCGCACAACGCTCATGTACACATATGCGATACTTACTGACGAAGACCATACATTCCAATGAATAGCTTCAAGCCGACTTCTTGGCACTATCTACACCTAGCCTTAAGATTATTTTACCGAGATATTGGTGTCTCTCATGTTATCTTAGAGTTTTCATTATTCAGTACCTCCGTATTCTAGTAATAATCTGTATCCCTTTTATCTTATCCTTATGGGATTTTTGGTGATTGCAGTTATATTTGTTGCTACATACTTAACCTTGCACCATGGATTGCTTAATGTAGTTAAGGGTGGGTTTAACTCCACTACCGTTGGTTCAACTGGCCTTTGGGTTTCAAAACTAAATTAGGAGGGTTCAGGGGCTTTCAATGACCCCCTTCCCGCCTTTTGGGCGGGATTTCGCCGTGGGGGTCTCGTCCGTTGCCCCGTCTGTTGTGGGGTTAATGGTTTTGTTCTTGGGGTGGTGAAAACAGTGGGGTATCGCCCCACCGGCTCATCCAAGGCGAGGGAAACCCCCTCTTGGGGGCACCACCCCGAGCACTAGGATAAGCTAGGCAAAGGGGGAATTAAAACATAACCAGAAG
>Ga0080005_162621_pt1 | contig 47203 bp, 52 predicted proteins | sample JossMetagenome_2_FD_69208 | JGI IMG/M metagenome (GOLD analysis project Ga0080005, IMG submission 69208) | Hot spring sediment microbial communities from Joseph's Coat, Yellowstone National Park, USA - JC3_ASED (SPADES assembly) (version 2) | ecosystem: Environmental > Aquatic > Thermal springs >...
GGTTAGGCAGAGGATGGGCATATACACAACCCCAGACTGGCTGGCTGAGCTAATCCTAGACAACCTAGGCTTAACGGTGGACAACATGGTTAAGATGAGGGGTGAGGGTAAGGATCCACTCGATATCAGAGTCCTAGACCCAGGTGTTGGCACTGGCACATTCCTAACACTCTACATTCAACGCATCGGTGAGTACCTGAGGAGGGTTTACAATGGTAATACACCCCCAGATGCTGCAAGAGAGGCGCTACGCAAGGTTGTGCGTAATGTCGTTGGCTTCGACATAGAGGTCCTAGCCCTAATGACGGCCAGAACCAATTACCTAATAGCACTCGCAAGCGCTGGCTTACTACAGTACAAGAGTGGCACTATTGAGATTCCGGTATACATGGCTAACTCCGTTGTCCCAGCCGAGTTAATGAGGGATAAGGCCCTGACTAAGGGTGGTGAGGTTATTGAGGTTGTTAAGATACCGACAAGCATATGCGACTGTGGTGAGAAAGCAAAGTGCTGCTTCATGCTACCAGCCAGGCTAGTGCTAAGCGGGGTTGCTAATGAGATACTTAGTGAGATGCATGATGAGTTGAGGAAGGGTACTGACTACGTTAGCCTTAGGCAAGCCTTGAGGGGTAGGTATAAGTTAACTGATGCGGAGGATGAGGTGCTTAGGGAGTTTTACGAGAAACTGCTTGAGTTGAAGAAACGTGGGGTTGATGATGTCTGGATACCCGTTATAAAGAGCTACGTACTGCCGATACTCTACAGGAAATCCTTCGACTACGTTGTCGGTAACCCACCGTGGCTATCCTTCAGATACATAGCCGACCCAAGTTACCAGGACGTTGTTAAGAGGATTATTAGGGATGTCTATGGCTTAACAGGGGAGGAGCACTTGGTAACCCAGATGGAGATGGCTGCATTATTCCTAGCGAGGGCTGTTGACTACTATGCTAAGGATGGTGGTTTGGTTGGTTTCGTAATGCCCAAGTCAATATACAGTGCAGACCAGCACCACAACCTCAGGGTGGGCGCCACTAAGGTAAACATAGCCCTTAGGAGGGTTATTGACTGTGAGGATGTGCAGCCACTATTCTACGTACCATCAATAGCGGTAATCGCCGAGAAGGGTTCAGCAAACTGGCCCATTGAGGCTGAGGTCATTAGCGGTAGGCTACCTGAGGATAGGCACAAGGTAATGCCACTGGGCGAAGCAGCAAGGCATTTGAAGACTGAGGAGAGGAGGTTGTTCCTCAATAATGTTGGCAATAGGTCGTTCCTAGATTACAGGGAGTTCAGAATAGTGGCGAGGAGGAGTGATTACTACGATGACTTCTTCAATGGCGCAACCGTATACCCGTATGGTTTATGGTTTGTTAGGATTATTGATGCTTCAAGCCCTGACTTCGTGGTTGTTGAGACTAATAGGGCTAGGGTTGAGGAGAGGGGGCACGTTAGCGTGAACATTGGCCCACTGCCCGTTGAGAGGGAGTTCATCTACGGCTTATTAACAAGCGCAGAGGTTGTGCCATTCTGCCACCTACAGCCAAACCCAGCAGTACTATCAATAACACCCAGCAACAGTGGCTATAGGATAATCCAGAGGCTTGAAGCCCAGGCAAGGGGTAAAGCCCACCTAGCCAGGTACCTGGAGGAGGTTGAGGGAGCGTGGGCTAGGGTGAGGACTGAGCGTCAAAAGGACACTAGTGTGTATGAGTGGTTGAATTATCAAAACAAATTAACTAAACAAAATCCCAATCTTAAGTATAAGGTTGTTTACTTAACATCCGGCACTAACCTAGCGGCAACGGTGGTGGTTAATGAGCCTTACCCAGTTAAGGTAGGGAGTAGTGAGGTGAAGATTAATGGTGTGATTATTGGACATACGTTATACATATTCCAAACTAATAATGAGGATGAGGCACATTACCTAACAGCCATACTTAACTCAAACATACTCAACGATTTGATCACGCCTATGCAGGCTAGGGGTGGTTTTGGTGAAAGACATATAGTTAAGAAGCCCCTCGAGTTCCCAATACCTAAATACGACCCTAATAATCCAATACATAGGAGACTTAGTGAGTTGGGTAGGGAGGCGAAGGAGGTTGTTTGCAGGGAGCTTAATAGTGTGCTTCAGGAACTTGGTTATTCGAGTGTTGTTGATGGTTACTACAACTACATGTATGGTTACAGTAGCAGTGGTGAGCAGGCTAGGCCATTAACGCCGAACCAAGTCGGTAGGCTGAGGGACCACATTAGGGAGAATGTAATTAGGGATATTCTCGCCGAGATTGACCAATTAGTTACTCAGTTACTTTCAGCATCAAACCGTGGAGGCTCAATACTCGACTTCCTAACTTGAAGGCCTTAAATAGCTGCCTATGCTTTTTTGTTACCGCTTGAATACGCCCATCGCAACTACGATGCCGAGGGGTAGGGGGAAGAGGTTGGGTTACCACCTACAAGCTATTTCCATGAGTGATTCACTAGAGTGTTGAAGCTAACCGAGGTGGAGACAATGGGAGAAGTCTCAAGTACAGCATATTCGTGGTGTGTGTTCTAAGATGAGCTTCTTGACGTCGTCTGGCTTCAGGATAACGTAATGCTGTGCGAGTACCCTGTGGCTTATGGGTAACCTGCCTTGGATTAGGTCAATGATATCGCCTGGGATGCCCTCCTTCACCATGTGGGTTGCCCAGAACTTTCTGAGAATCTTAGGCACTATTACTCTTCCAATGACCCTCTTAGCGGTTTCCTCAACCTCCCTCCTAAGCCTGTCCTGGTCAAAGGGTAGGAGTCTCTGTCTCCAATCCTCAAGGTCTGCCTTAACGCCAAGGTTCTCTGGCCTAACCTTACCCTCCTCGAACCTTAGCACCCACTCACGCCTTGGTAGGTACACTGCCTTAACCCAATCAACAACCTCAGGCCTCAGGAACGTGAAGTAGGCCCGCTTAGTCCTAGTGACATTCATTATCCATATCAACCCATCATCAAGGCTCACATTCTCCATCCTAATCATGAAGGGCTCCCCAGGCCTAAGCCCACACTCAGCCAAAAGCGTCAGGTATAGTTGCGACTCAGGTGTGGGCAAGGCACGCCACAGTGCCCTTAGCTCATCAATGGTGGGTAGCTGTGGTGGTGGGCTGGGCTTACTGTAGAGTGGCTTGACATTGCCCAGAACCTCACTTGCCACTGCCTTATCCCTCCTAGCAATGACTAGCTTGGTGAACATTCTAATGGCCTTAACAGTGTGCCTAGCTGCAGCCTGCTTGCCCTCACTGAGTAGTCTTGAGACAAGCCTATTCACACCATCAACATCGATAACATACTTCAACTCTGCCAAGGCACGGCGGAGGTAGAGCATGTGGCGGTTAATGGTGTCACGCTCAAGGTTACGTGCCATTAAGGCATCCCTGAAGGCCTCAATGTCAGGCTCCCTAACAACGTAACGCCTCACTGGGCTTGTAATGAACTCAGGGAAGGACTGGGCAATCATGTTGAAGAGTAACTCCCTATACCTCTCATCAACCCTAGCCGTTGCTATAACCCTGAGTAAGTCATCATACGTTGCCTTCACTGGCTCAGGCTGGTTACCCAACACCCTAGCCAACTCCTCAGGCGCCAGGTAGGCCAGTGCACGGCATAGTAGGGCATCAGACACCCTACGCTTACCACTCCTAATCATGCTTATGAGGTTGATTGTAACACCCAAGTCCCTAGCCCTGAGGCCCTTCTCATCAATCAGGTAGGTTACGACCCTAACCCTCTCCTCATCCTTGAGGCCCCTAATCAACTCTGGGGTACACTCCACATTGTAGTAGGCACTTCAAAGGGTTATTAAGGCTTCCGTAACAGGAGCTTCAACGAACCGTAACCTGAATAGGGGTTGAATGATTGGGGTAAGGAATTGAATGAACAAGAATGTGGGGTGTGATGGCAGTGGCGCCGGGGCCGGGATTTGAACCCGGGCCCCCTTACGGGGACGGGCTCTCAAGGCCCGCGCCTTGGACCAGGCTCGGCCACCCCGGCTTAACCGGCTTGTGTGAGTGGGTGCTGTGATTTTAAAAATTTACCTTGCATAATGGCTGCCGGTGGTTTCGGGGTTCTGGATGATAATGTTTTTAAACCGGCATATCCACGGATCCTGTGTCCCGGGGGTCGGAGCTTAATGTTATTAAGGAGGGGTTAGCGTTGGCAATAGTCCTCACGGCAATTGCTGTCATATTTATATATGGGCTTTGGAATCTCATTGCACCAACTGGTGTAAGCGCATCTATAGTCAGATCCGAGTGCGGCCCAACTTACGGTTACTCGGTTACGATATCAGCCATAGCCTCAGGTATGTTAGTGTACTCGGCATATAGGGTTATTAAGTTGAATAGGGTTGACTCAGTGTCGTTACTGCTTATGCTTGTAGCCATGATAATGATGACTATCACCGCCTATTCCATATACTCATTTACATCAGGCTTATGCTGAGCCAGCTCCTCTACATTGGGCTCCTGCTGATCCTGCTTCACGTCACTACACCAGTGTTGTACTACGTTATCATTCTTAGTAAGGCTAAGGGTCAGTGGCCCATAAGCCCTGTTGATGCTGGGGGGTTACCCTCCGTGTCCGTGATAATACCGACGTATAATGAGGGGGGTATTATAGTGGACAAGCTTAACAACGTTATTGATCAAGACTACCCAATCAGCAAGATTCAGATAGTGATCTCTGACTCAAGCACCGACGACACACCGGTTAAGGTTAAGGAGTGGTTGAGGAGCCATAGTAGCGTTAACCTGGTTTACCTAAGTAGCCCAAGGAGTGGCAAGGGGCGTGCGTTAAATGAGGCGCTTAAGGTGGCTAACGGTGACGTGATAGTGACCACTGATGCAGATTCAATGTGGCTTAGGGATTCACTGCCTAACGCAGTCAGGTGGCTAAGCAGTGGCGAGGTTGGGTTGGTTTCATGCATTAAGGTACCTAAGGGTGGTGGTTCAGTTGAGGACGCCTATAGGAGCCTCTACAACGTGCTTAGGATTGGGGAGAGCAAGGTGTACTCCACGGTGGTCTTCCACGGGGAGCTACTGGCTATTAAGGGTAGCCTGCTGAGGAGTATGGGTGGCTTCCCTGTAGACATAGGTGCAGATGATTCCTACACAGGTGTTAGGGTGGCTTCAATGGGCTACAGGGCCATAGTACCCGACGACGTCGTATGCGTGGAGTACATTCCCAGCGCCGGTTATGGTAAATGGAGGGTTAGGAGGGCCCAACACCTGGTGCAGAGCTTCCTGAAGTCGGTCAGGTTACCGAAGCCAAGGAGGTACAGGCCAATATACTACACGGAGGCTTACATACACCTGGTGAACCCATGGCTATTGCCAATTGGTACACTTCTCCTGGCTGCGTCAGGTAGCCTATTGGCATACGCCCTAATAGCCCTCGGTGTGGTGCTGCTGGTGTGGGTACCCTTTAGGGCATGGGTGATTCAGCAATTCCTGCTGATGTACGCCATGGTGAGGAACCTGTGGAACAAGGAGTTGATTTGGGAAAAGGTTAACAAGGGTATGTGATTGGTTTAGCCAATATTAAGGGGTGGCTAAATTGCCGTAATTGAGGGTAGGTAGGTTTACTTTAAATAGGTGCATGCCGCATCCCCATCATGGAGATTAGGGAGGCTCAGGAGTTGATTAGGAGGGCCTACTTCGAGAGGGATAGTAGGAGGGGGCTTTACCCAACCTTCACCTGGCTTGTTGAGGAGGTTGGGGAATTGGCGGACTCGATACTTAAGGGTGATGAAAAGTCAAGGATGGAGGAGCTTGCCGACGTATTCGCGTGGCTCCTATCAGTGGCTAACCTACTTAACATTGATGTTGAGGAGGCCTTCAAACGCAAATACGTTGTGAATGGGCCACCACCCTAGGCTTGCTTAAACCCATTGAGTATGTGTGGTATTGGGCATAATGGGTCATCACCGTATAGATCACCACCCAGGTAGTATGCCCTAGCCCTATCACCACCCTTACAGTACCTCTTGAATTGGCAGTTCGAGCACTGGGGTCCTCTTAGGTACTTCTCAGTGTTTATGAATAAGTCTAGGTTTGATTCACTAAGTATTTCGATTAGGCTCTTCTCCCTTACGTTACCCAGCTTCACGAAGTCTATGAATTGGCATGGATAGACATCACCATTGGGGTATATTGAAATTATCCTCCTACCGCAGCCGCCCGTGGATTCAACGAACTTGAGGTAATTCTCCAATTCACTGCTACCCTTAGCTAGGCTTAGGGCGATGTAAATGCCGTCGAATGGGCCTAGGGTAGTCTCGATTTCAAGCTTACCGGCATACTCCCTGGCATACTTGATTAGGTTGTCCATGAACCTGGTGTATTGGCCTGGGCTGTACCACCAATCCCTGTTAAGGTTCCTAGCCCTCCCTGAGGCTGATAGGTGGTAGAACGTTATCCTCCTAACCCCCAATGACAGAGCAAATTCTATGTAGGATGGCACCTCATCAATGTTCCTGGAGGTTAAGGTGAACCTCAACCCCACGTCCAACCCAGCATCAAGTGCGTTCCTAATGCCGGCAATAGCCATGGCGAAGGCGCCCTTAACACCCCTAAACTCATCGTGAAACTCACTGTTTATTGAATCCAACGAGACCCCGATGTATGAGAAACCTGAATCGGCAAGCTTAGATGCCGCTTCCCTAGTTATCAGTGTGCCGTTGGTGGATAGTGCAATCTTAATACCCCTCCCCCTGGCGTAACTGGCTAATTCAAACAAGTCACCCCTCATTAGGGGTTCGCCACCTGTGAACAGTATAAGTGGTACACCAATCTGGCTGAACTGGTCAATCAGGTTAAGGGCCTCTCCCGTGGTTAACTCACCCTTATCAGGGCTACCGGCGTCTATGTAGCAGTGGAGGCACCTTAAATTGCACCTCCTTGTTATGTTCCAGGAAATCACCGGCCTAATTGGGCTTGAGAAGTCGCTAGGCCTATCCACGCTGAACCTGCCCTTAATCTTAATCGACACGGTACCAGCCCCAGTAACCATGACACTGACAGGTATCATGCATGGCCGCCGTAACTCAGACGCCTTAAGTATTTAAAACTAACTCAACACCCATATTCCCCAGCCATGAGGGTTATAATTAAAGATATAGGTGAATAATGGTGTCTATCCTTAGGGGATCATTGAATTTTGGAGTGGTAGGGTGGTGATAATATTAATACTACTGAAGTTGTTAGGTATTATTTAAGCTACCCATGGTAGTTACTTGTAATTACCATGGCCTATGGACTTGCGTATCTGCCTTAAGTTTTGGGCTAGTAGAGTAGCGATAATATTAATATTATCGTGACTCTGTCAGTCCAAAAAATCTAACTCAACACCCAGTCCCACAAGCCACAAAGCCGGTTAATTACATGCCACATGCAGCACATGTACTACCAGTATTAATATTACTACGACTCTACCAACCCAATTTTTAATGGACACGTACTCTAAGCCGCTAATAAAAGGAGATGCCATTAATATCGGTTTCAATAGTGTTAACCTTAAAGATTATTACTACTCCATTGCTCCGGAATTCAATGGGCACAGTTATCTGGTGCCGTGGGTGCTATCAATGATGCATTGGTAGTTATTAAGGCGTGTAACTGTTAATTATTGTTGTTTAGTGAGTTGGTGTTTGTACTTTAGCTTGTTGCATGACCCTGTTAAGGCTCCCTTCACCTTAACGTACCTGTAGAGTAGTTTTACATGGGTTTCAGCTAGCGCTACCTTTAACCCCTTCACTGGGCCTAGTTTCCTAGTCCTCCTGTAGGTTAGGATTGGTAGTGCGGCTAGGGTTGCGGGTAACTTAAGAATGTCATCGAGCAAATCCACTGACCTTATTATACCGTATTTTGACGCCACCCTGGTGTAGTGTAGGTCAATATCCGCGTTAACTACACCGGCTTCAGCTTGGCTTAGCTTAACTGGGTCGTGCTGTATGGCCCCCGTAAAGCCTATGATTATCCCCCAACCTAGGCACATCATGGCCCTCATTAGCCATGCGTCCTCGTATAGGTGCAGCTCAGGTGGTATTATACCGAAACTACCCCTAATGCCAGCTAGGGCGCTCCTCCTGAGGGCTATGTCATTAGTCCTACCCCTCTCCAGGAATGACATTAAAAGGGCCTTAAGCCTAGCCCCATCCATCTGCACGTTACCTGCTTCATTCAGGTCGTTAACGTCGTATGTTGCGCCGTAGAACATACCAATCGAAGGGTCATTGAGGGCGCTGTTGGCTTCGTTCCACCACCCATCCCTAAGTATAACATCGTCGTCCAGTTGAATAAGGACGTTGTCACTGAAGTTCTCCAGGAAGATGTCAATCGCCGTTTGCCTACCCGTGGCCCTAGTTGCCTTAACGTAACCGTAGAGCCTAGACCTAGTGGCCAGTAGCTCCTTACCATGCGCATCGGCGAACTCCTTAACAGCTCTACTTGTTGAATCGTCATCACTGTCATCAACCAGTACCATGGAGCTGTACGGCACTTGAAGTGTTGCCTCAAGCATCCTCCTAAACACCAGCCCCTTACGGGCACCGTTCCTGGTTATAATGGACAGCACAACCACGGTTACCTGTGTATCAAGAATTGCGGTAAATCTTAAAGCTTAACTCAAATGCAGGAAACGAGACAACAAAATAATATAGAGGGGTGCGCTGGGTGCTTAACCGTGGTTAAGGGTCTTGAGCTTTTTGAGGTGCCTAGGCAGGTCGTGTTTGGACCGGGGGCCATCGGTAGAGTTGGTGATGTGCTAACCGCGCTTGGGTTAAGGAGGGGGCTCATCATAACCGGGCACATCCACAGTAGGCACATTGCCACTAAGGTTAGTGAGCAGTGCATAGACTGCCAGATAATGAGCGATGATGAGCTTGACCTGGTGGATGTAGTTAAGGGTATGGCGGCCTTCACGGACGTGGACTTCATAGCAGGTGTCGGAGGTGGTAGGGTTATTGACCTGAGTAAGGTGATTGCCCATAGGCTTAACAAGCACCTAATATCAATACCCACCGTGGCCAGCCATGATGGTATAGCGTCACCCTACGTATCATTCCTCATGCAGGATGACTTGAATAAGATGGGCCTCGGGAAGGTTAAGAAAACCCCCCTAGCCATAATAGTGGACACCAGTGTAGTGGCCGAGGCGCCTAGGGTCTTCCTGATGTCGGGTATTGGTGAACTGCTGGGTAAGAGGGTTGCTCTCATGGATTGGAAGCTTGCCCATAGGATTAGGGGGGAGGATTATAGCGAGTCAGCTGCCATGCTGGCGCTCTCAAGCCACATGATAATAATGAACAATATTAATAAGCTCAATAGGCACGGTGAGGAGGGGGCTAGGGTAGTGGTTAAGGCCCTGCTAGGCTGCGGTGTGGCCATGGCCATAGCCGGGAGCACCAGGCCATGCAGTGGGTCGGAGCACCTCTTCAGCCACTCCCTCGACCTAATAGCCAGGAGGCATGGCATTAAGCAGGCTATGCACGGCATGCAGGTTGCCTTAAGCTCAGTGGTCATGCTCTACCTGTATGGGGCTAATTGGAGGAGGGTTATTAAGATAATGAGGAAGCTGGGCCTCCCCACAAGCTTCAGGGAACTTGGTTACGACAGGGAGTTGGTAATCGAGGCCCTGATGAATGCGCATAAGATTAGGCCTGACAGGTACACGATACTGGGCTCAGATGGGTTAACAAGGGAGGCCGCTGAAACGGCTTTGGAGCAAACTGGCGTCATAGAGTAACCCAGCTTAATGAAAGAGGCTCACCTTTTAGGGCAGGTTACCCCACTATGTAGGGTTGGTACACTGATGTTAATGCTCTCCTTGCTTTTGCAAGGGATTTGTAAACAAGGCCTAGTAGTATGACCCCTTGACAAAAATGCCGAGAATGGGATACTTATAAAGGGTGTGGCTGGTTTAGTGTTATGGAGGATGAGTTGAGGAGGCTCGTTGACAGGGCCCTAAGCCTAGGCGCCTCATATGCAGAGGCTAGGTATCAGGTTGATTCCGAGAGGGTTATCAGGGTTAGGAATGGTTCACTGGAGAGGGTTTCAACAGACTCCACGGAGGGGTTCTCCGTAAGGGTCCTTTACAATGGTGCATGGGGCTTCGCCTCAGGGCCTACGCCAAGCGTGGAGTTAGCTGAAACGGCGTTTAAGGCTGCCAGGGCGGCTTCGGCGTTGGTTGGGAGGAGAGTTTCACTAGCACCCAGTGAATTAACCTCACTTAGGTATGAGGTTGTTGAGGGGGTTAGGCTCAGTGATGTGCAGGCTGAGGAGGCTGTTAAGTACCTAATGGACCTTGACAAGGACATTAACATTGATAAGAGGATAGGCGTTAGAATGCTAAGCATGGACATGATGGAGACTAGGAAGACCATTGTGAACAGTGAGGGTGCGCTGGTGGAGAGCAGGGTGCCTAGGCTTGAATTATTCTCAGTAATGATGGCCCACGACCCAAGTAGGGGCCTCAGTCAACAGAGGAGTGAGCAATACGGCGGCAGTGGTGGGTGGGAGTTGACTAAGAACCTGCGTATTGATGAAGACTTGAAGAGGAATGCCGAAACCCTGGTTAAGATACTTGACACAGCCAGGCCCATTAAGAGTGAGGAGAGGCTTGACATAGTGTTCTCACCGGAGTTGGCAGGCATATTCGTCCACGAGTCCGTTGGACACCCAAGCGAGTTGGATAGGATAATGGGTAGGGAGGGGGCTGAGGCTGGGGAATCCTACATGAAGGTTAATGACCTGGGTAACCTGAGGATTGGGAGCGAACACGTAACGATAATAGATGACCCAACGATACCGCACAGCTACGGCTACTACCTGGTTGATGAAGAGGGGGTTAGGGCTAGGCCGAGGGTGCTTGTGAACAGGGGTGTGGTTAACGAGTTTCTAATGAATAGGGAGTATGCCTCCTACATTGGTAGGAGCAGTAATGCGGCTGCCAGGGCAAGTGAGTTCAATAGGGAGCCCATACCGAGGATGGCTAACACGTACCTAGCCCCAGGTGACTGGAGGCCCGATGAGTTGATTAGGGAGACTAGGAACGGCCTCTACTTCGTCTCATACCAGGAGTGGAACATTGACGACAGGAGGTGGTTTGGGAGGTACGGTGGCCTGGAGGCCTATAGGATAGTTAACGGTGAGTTGGGTGAAATGGTCCTAATGCCCTACGTCGAATTAACCACAAGGACCCTTTGGAGTAGCGTGGATGCGGTTGCAAATGACCTAAGCTTCAACGCTGGGACCTGCGGTAAGGGTAATCCAATGCAGGGTGTGCCTGTCTGGTTTGGTGGAGTGACCTTTAGGGCTAAGAACCTCCTGGTTAAGCCCCCTGTCCTGGGCCAGTGAGACTGGTAACGTAGGATGCAAGCCTTTTAAAGGCCATGGACCTGTGGGATAGCTTAGCCTTAAGTTCAACACCCATCTCCGCGAAGGTCTCCTCATAACCCTCGGGTATGAATATTGGGTCGTAGCCGAAACCCCCACTCCCCCTAGGCTCCTCACTCAACACACCCCTAACAACACCTGTAAATAACTTAACCCCACCCCCTAGGCACAGCCCCACCACAGACTTGAAGTAAGCCCCCCTGTTAACCACACCCTGCATCAGCTTAAGCACACCCCTCAACCCAATTGTCCTGTAGACGTACTCGGAGTATGGGCCTGGGAAGCCGTTTAGGGAATCTATGAACAAGCCATCATCCTCCACCACAAGCCAGTCCACGCAGTTTAACCTAAGGGCGTAGGTGACTATCTCCTCAAGGCTATCACTCTGAATCTCAACCTTCCTTAGGCCAGTCTCCATCACAATGCCTATGCCGTATTGGGATAGGGCTAGTTCAGCCTCTCTAACCTTATTCCTATTCCCGGTCATGAACCTCAACGTGACCATGCCTACCAGCAGTGGCTGGGCGGCATGGTTTAATTAACGTTAAGGGTACAGTAATACTTAATAAGCACTGCTGCATAGTTAGCTAATGCGTAGGGATACTGCAGTGGGCGTTGCTCTAATGGTGGTTGGGGTGGTGGTTATAGTGGCGTATGGTTGGCTGGTCTTCGCAACCCCATGGTGGCGCATAGTCCTCCAGTTAACCGGCTTTGTTGCCGTGGCCGCAGTGTTCGGCATACTGGCCTGGGTTGGGTATGCACTGGCAACCACACCACCACCGAAGCCCATTGAGGAGATTGAGAAGGAGATACAGCAGGAGTTGCAGAAGCTTGAGGAGGAGTCCAAGAGTCAGGGGAGCGGTAAGGAGGGGCAGCAGTAGTGGCTCATTCAATACCTACATCACTTAAAAGCTTCTCAAGGTCAATAATCCCAATAACTACTTTATCCACGTCGTCGGTTATTAGGACCCTGGTGTGTATTAACCTACCGTTAACGGCTAGGGATGCGTAACCGTAATTTACCTTAGCAATGGAGCAGCAGGTACCCACATCGGCAACGCCGACGGTGCCTAACCCAAGCTCAACAGCGATACCCCTGGGTAGGACCGTGTGCATTGAACCATTAACCACAGCGTTAACCCTAACCCTCCTCCCATTAACCTCATTAACAACCTCAACAATCACAGGTTATAGATCGTCGGCAGCCTTTTAACACCTTCGCGCACTACTTAAAAGGGGTATGTGCAACTTGGTTAATTAATGCACGGCACCTCCGACGCAGTGAGGCTGAGGATTCTAGTGAGGGGTGTTGTGCAGGGGGTTGGGTTCAGATTCTTCATTAGGCGGCATGCCTCCAGGCTTGGCCTAAGGGGCTACGTGAGGAATCTACCCGACGGTGAGAGCGTTGAGATAGTAGTGGAGGGGCCTAAGGATAGGGTTAATGAACTCATTGAACTGGCCAGGAGGGGGCCGCCTGCGGCTGTTGTTGAGGATGTTGAGGTGAGCGAGTACAGTGGTGAATTGGACACCGTGGGCTTCACTATTAAGTATGACTAAGCACAACCAGAAGCACATAAGCCAAATAGCCAGCTAACCCAAGGATAGCTACATCAGGGGTTAGTCTCCTCTTGACTATGTGGTAGATTATGATTACTGAAATAGCCTCAACAATGGCTACGCTGGCTAAGGCGCCTACGGTTAGTCTCCAGTGGGTTAGCAGTAGGCCCATGGCTGGGTACAACGTTGAGTACAGTACCTTCTCCCCAACCAGCGCCGCCACGGCCATGGTATCCCTGTTCTTAAGCACCCATATTATTGCCGTTATTGATTCAGGCAGGACTGTGGCAATGGGTATGATTAGTATTGATAACACTATGGCGTCAATTGAGAACGCCCTTGATGCCTCACCTATGCCGTGAACCATGAGTCTTGAGCCATAGATTAATATTACTATGCCTAGGATGAGTTGAACCACCGATAATTCAATACCCCTATTAAGCCAACCAGTGGCGACACCTAGGTACGGCTCCTCGTAGGCTTCAATTACTAATCCCTGTGAAGAGTGCATCAACTTAACGTAGACTAGGTAGGTTGATATGAGGAGTAGTGCCACAACCCACCTAACCATTACGTTACCTATTAAGGCAGGTAGCAGTATCGTTGGGAATAGCGCCGTGAAGATTAGGTACGGTATGATCAACTCCCTGTTAACCTCAAGCACAAGGTCATCCCTAGTCCCGGTTAACCTACCTATAACGGCGAAGAGGAATATCACCGGAAACACTATTGTCGATATCATGAACGGTTCACCCATAACAGTGCCAATGCCTATGTCCTGCCCAGTCTCACCACCATAGAGGTAGAGGGCTATGATGAATATTATCAACTCGGGCATTGAGGTGAATATGGGTGACACCACGGCACCCACGAAGGACTCACCTAACCTTAACCTCCCCCCAAGGTACTCAAGCGCATTGGTGAAGAACAAGCCACCGGCGAAGGTTAAGGCAACTCCAGTGGCTATGTACATGACCAAGTTAGCTACGCTCATTGTCGACTATGCTAGGCTTAAGGCAAATTTAAACATATCCCTAGATACTTGGTAGTTGAATTACTAGATGCGTAACGCATCCACCTATTGTTGCAGAGATAAATAGAGGGAGGTATGTTTAATAACCACTAAGTAGATTAAGTTAAGCATGGCTATCAGCGTTGAGGAAGAGCTCGAGGGTTTGAGCTTCCCTGAGGCCCCCAGGATCATTGTTAAACCCCCTGGCCCTAAATCCCTGGAATTGTTAGATGCCCAGAGGGAATTTGAGACCAGTAGTGTTGTTTACCCTAAAGCCTTTAGGTTCGCAATCGATTCTGCCCGTGGTGCAACTATCAGGGACGTTGATGGCAACTACTACATTGATTGGGTTGCTGGTATAGCGGTTTTAAACGTAGGCCACAATAACCCGTATGTGGTGCAATCAGTCTTGGAGCAGCTGGGCCGGTATTGGCATTGGATGAGTGAGGTACCCAGTGAGGTTAGGGTTAGGTTCCTAAGGAACCTCCACTCAATACTGCCTGAGGGGCTTAAGGGTAGGGCTAAGGTCATCTTTGGGGTTACTGGGGCTGATGCCTGCGAGACCGCCGTGGCCCTAGCCAGGTGGGTTAGTGGAAAGCCGGTGATCATGGCCTTTGAGGGGGCGTATCATGGAATCCACCAGGGTATTGTTACGGCTACGGCTAAGACTGAGTTGCAGGTCTACGCCGGTGTGCCTATGGTTAATATTGCCAGGGTCCCATACCCATACCCGTACAGGTGTCCATTACCAGCTAAGGATGCCGAGGACTGTGGTAATGTCATCCTTAATTACATTGAGCACCTGCTCAGTGACCCATACTCAGGCATTGGCCAGGTGGGTGCTATAATCGTTGAGCCTGTGCAGGGTGAGGGTGGTTACATAGTTCCACCAAGGGGCTTCCTCAAGGGCCTTAGGGATATCGCCGATAGACATGGCGTACTGTTAATTGTGGATGAGGTTCAGACCGGCGTTGGTAGAACCGGTAAGTGGTGGGCAGTGGAGCACTTTGGGATTACACCAGACATCATGTGCATGTCAAAGGCAATCGGTGGCGGAATACCCATGTCAGTGGTGGCCTATAGGGCTGACTACGACGAGAAACTGCCGGAGATGTTTCACCTAGGCACCTATAGGGCTAATCCACTTGCCCTCGCCGCTGGAGCAGCAACCATCGAGTACATACAGTCGAGGAACCTACTGGATAGGACACTTCAGTTGGGTGAATACGCGAGGAGGACCTTCGAGGACATGGCAGACAGGTACCCGGTGATTGGTAACGTCAGGGGCCTAGGCTTCATGATAGGTGTTGAGCTTGTCAGGGATAAGTCAACCAAGGACCCTGGTGCAAAGCTTGCTGGTTATGTTAGGAGGATGCTATTTGAGAACGGCGTATTAATGCATACGTGCGGGCACTTCGGTAATGTGCTTAGGTTTATGGCACCACTCGTTTTAACGAGGAGGCACTTGGATGATGGTTTAAGGATATTTGAGGAGGTTATTAAGGGGTCTATGGGCTATTTCGGTCTTCTTAATCACTTGTAATACTTATTTTCATTTAATGCCTAAATCCTCTGTTAAATTCAAAAACTTAACCTCAACGCTCTTATCAGTGACCCTGGGTTTCCGATCCGCAGAGGCTGGGAACCCTAGGCAACTAGTGGGGAGCCACTGCGGTGAGCGAACCCAGGGAGACCGCCGAGAAGCAGCCAGTGGAGACAACAAACCTCTGCCACCTCCAGAGAGACGGTAAGATAGGTGTACATCCCTGGGTTGTTTCTTGAATCATGGTCACCGTTGACCTAAGCCCTCATTCACCAACTGCTTGGCCTTCACAGACATCGCCTGGTATATTATATTAGCCGCTAGTAGGCTGGTAACCCCTGTTGGGTCAAGTGGTGGTGAGACCTCAACTAGGTCAAAGCCGATTAACCTAAAGTTCATTGATGCTAGTGATCTAATCACAGTCAAAGCTTCCCTACTCGTGAATCCACCAGCCTCCCTGGTTCCGGTTCCAGGCGTATGCTGGGTCAACGGAGTCTATATCAAAGGTTACGTAGACTTCGCCACTTAATAACCCCCTCAACTCATTAATCAACCAGCTAATACCCCTCTCGCTAATCTCGCTCATGGTTATGACCTTAATTGGCACTGGGGATTCCTTTGCGTAGTCAAGGTCAGACTTATCGTATTGAGGGCCCCTAATGCCAACCTGCACAATACCGCTGATCAAACCTTCCTCAATGGACCTCCTAACCCAGGTACCGTGGGTATACTTCTCCCCCCAGTACTCATCCCAATAGTCAAAGTGGCTGTCGAAGTGAAGCACAAGTGGCTTAATTCTCTTTCCAATAGCCCTCAAGATGCCAAGGGTTATACTATGGTCCCCACCAGCTATGAATGGGGTTGCACCCTGCTCAACAACATCTCTAACCACTTCCTCAATCCTGTCGAGGGTTTTAATGATGCTGGTTGGCACAACATCAACATCCCCGTAATCCACAGCCCTAAGTACCTTGAATGGATAAACATCCAGGTCCATGTTATAAGGCCTCAGCAACCTAGACTCAGCCCTAATGAATTGTGGGCCAAGCCTGGCACCGGTGTAGAATGTTGCACCCCCATCAAATGGTACACCAATGAAGGCGTCTAATACATTACCGCTCCTTAAATCCCTGATAAACGGTAACCTCGCAAACGTGATCAGCTGCGAGAACCTGGGGGACTTAAGCGCATCCACAGGGGTACCAGGGCCACTACTGAGAGTCCAACTCATGGACCTTACTTAGGTTTCGTTAAATTAAGTTTTACCACCCAGTTCACGGGGGTGTTTAAGTGCTGAGAAATGTCCGTTTTATTTCCTCCCATTAGTATCCTAGTTAATGATGAAATTCTCATTTTCCTAGTGGTGCCAGGGAATAGGGCTGCTTCCCCATACTTGAAAAACTATCGATGTTTTTGAAATTTAATGTGACCTTGAAAAATGTGCCGTTATTGGTCCTTGGATTGCTTAGCGGCTATTGTAGATAATGCAAAGCTTATAATCATCAGTACCGCTCCTATCGCCGTATTTATAGTTATTGACGGTAACCATGGTTGAGGCTTTGTAGCCGCCCCAGCCATTAAGGTGGCTATTATGGCGGCCCAGGCTGCTAACCAAGTTCCACCGTTATAACCTAACCCAGCCCCCGTGGACCTAACACTCGCAGGTAGTAGGTCCCTTATGTAGACCTGCATGACTCCAACTGGTAGTACGGCTAGGAAGTCCCATAGCAGGACTGCCCAACCGTTGCCACCGATTAGGATCCAGTACATGGTTGGGTATATTAAGGCCAGTAGTATTATTGAAACCGTGAGTAGTGCATTCCTGGAGCTCCTCAACCAATCCACCAGAACGCCACCAAACACACTACCAATCGCGTCACTGGCTGATAGGACTGTTAATATTAGGCCTGCTAGGGCTGCTGAGTAGCCTAGAATATTCTGCAGCACGAATGGGGATAGTTCAAGCATTACGTAGTACTCGTACAGGAATCCCATTGTGGCCAACAGTATAGTTAACATCGGTAGCCAATACCTTGCAAACAAGACCCTATATGGGCTCTTAACCTTCTCTGAAGCCTCCCACTCAGGGGATTCCGTGAGGAATCTCCTCCTGAACACGAAGGCAAGTATTGTGGTCACTATGCCACTCCAGAAGACGATCCTCCAGCCAATTGTGTACATGGCATTAGGTAGGTAAGTGGCAACCACCGTGTACGTGAAGGTGACGCCGAATATCCCTATGTCGAACCCAGCCTGCATAATGCCACTGGCTAACCCTCTCCACTTTGTCACGCTCTCCACGCTCATGACACCGCTCGACGAGTACTCACCACCCAGGAAGAAGCCCACTGCAAACCTCAGCAGGAGTAGTAGTACTATAGCCGCTAACCCGGCCTGTGCATAGGTTGGTAGGAAACCCATTAGGAAGCTTGATATGCCAGCCCCAAGCATTGTTATGTAAAGTACATAACGCCTACCTATTTTATCAGATAAATTACCGAAGTATATGCCGCCAATTGGCCTAACCACCAGTGATAAGCTGAAGGCCGCTAACGTAGCCAGCATAGACCCCAATGAACCAAGTTGAGCGAAGAATATGTCCTTAATTATGGGGGCCGTGAAGTCGTAGGCTACAAAGTCATATGCATCCATACCCCAGCCGAGCATTGAACCTATCACATTGCGCCAGTTGAACACGCCCACAACCTCAGTTTCATTACCCACTATATAGTTTCACATGAATTATTTATAAGTTTTACCGTTTTATAAATATGCACCGTTAAGCATCTGCTTAATTTATTAAATGTGATATATGGTAATGCTTTTTAAACCAAGTGCTGGCTAGTGCCGCATGTCTGTTCCACAGAGATATAGGGGTAGGCCCATTGAGGAGTTAATATCGGCGGGCTACTATGACCCTGAGACGAGGACTGTTAGGGCCATTAAGGGCCTTGAGCTCCATGTCCATAGTAGGGATTGGCAGTTGGAGGGGCCCCTTAGGATGCTTTTCCATGTCCTGGACCCCATGGTAGCTAAGGACCCGAAGAACCTGATAGTGTATGGTGGTACAGGTAAGGCCGCCCGCAACTGGGATGACTTCGAGGCTATTGTCGATGCCTTATTAACAATGGATAGTGAGGATACATTAATTATACAGAGCGGCGAGCCTGTGGCCATTTGGAGACTTAGTAAACATACGCCAAGGGTATTAATGAGTAATGCTATGCTTGTGCCCAAGTGGGCTGACTGGAGGGTTTTCTGGGAGCTTGAGGCCAAGGGCCTAATAAGCTTCCACCAAATGACTGCTGGCTGCTGGGCCTATATTGGGACCCAGGGCATTCTCCAAGGCACCTACGAGACCATTGGGGCGGCTGCTGATAGACACTTCAATGGTTCCCTGGAGGGTAGGTTAGTCGTCAGCGCTGGGCTCGGTAACATGGGTGGTGCCCAGCCCCTGGCCATTAAGATGCTTGGTGGGGTTGCCCTGATTGCGGATGTTGATAGGAGGATGATACAGAGGATGATTGACACCGGTTACCTGGACACTTGGACTGACAGCATTGATAAGGCCATTGACATGGCCCTCGACGCCAAGGAGAGGAGGCAAGCCACAAGCATTGGCGTGCTGGCTAATGCTGTGGATTTGCTGGAGAGGCTGGTTAGGGATAACATAGTGCCGGATGTTCTCACTGACCAAACCCCAGCCCACGATCCATTATCCTACGTGCCCCAGGGGTTAACGGTGGAGCAGGCTGAGCAGTTGAGGAGGAGTGACCCGAATAAGTACATTGCCATGGCTAGGGAGAGTATGAAGAAGCACGTCCAGTTAATGCTTGAGCTACAGAGGCGTGGTGCAGTGACCTTCGAGTACGGGAATAACCTAAGGAAGCAGGCCTACGATGCCGGCGTGGAGGATGCCTTCAAGATACCTGGGCAGATGGAGTACATGAGGCCGCTGTTCGAGGAGGGGCGTGGGCCCTTCAGGTGGACCAGCCTAGTTGGGGATCCCAACGACATATATAAGCTTGACGAAGTCCTGCTGACGCTGTTCGAGAGGAACGCCAGGTTGGTTAGGTGGATTAAGAATGCCCACCAGTACGTCAAATTCCAGGGGTTGCCAGCTAGGGTTGTCTACCTGGGTTATGGTGAGAGGGCCTTGTTCGGCAAGGTGGTTAGTGAAATGGTTAGGAGGGGTGACTTAAGTGGGCCAATATGGTTTGGCAGGGATCACCTGGACAGCGGCTCAGTGGCCTCACCATTCAGGGAGACTGAGGGCATGCTGGACGGCTCAGATGCAGTGGGCGACTGGCCAATACTCAACTACGCACTGAACACGGCGGCTGGGGCAACCTGGACCTGCTTCCACCACGGTGGTGGCGTGGGCATTGGGTATGCAATACACGCCGGCTTCGGCATGGTTGTCGATGGCACGGAGTTGGCTGAGGAGAAGGCGCTTAGGGTGTTTACGGTGGATCCAGGTAGTGGTGTTGTTAGGCACGCCCACGCCGGTTACCCCAAGTCCCTAATGGTGGCTAGGGAGAAGGGCATTAGGATACCGATAATTGATAGGCTTGAGGAGAAGAGTGCGAGGGTTATTGAGGAAGCGTATAAGGAGGGTAGGATTAGCAGGTTCACGTACGACAGGGTTAAGAGGGATCTGCAGGAGTATGTGGAGAGAAAGAGGAACTACAGAACCCCCTTCAATACGTAGTGGGGTGAAGGTAGAGGGCAACAGGTTTATAAGTTAAGTAACAGTACATATTTTTGAACCGGCAAATGAGTGGGGAAAGGGAGTTACCGAAACTGGAGGTTAAGGGCTTCGTGGGGTACATAAAATACATAGCATACCTAGGAACTTATGAGGAGTACATGAGGCAAATAACTAGGGGTTTGCAAAATGACGGTTTGGTTAAAAATAAGGATAAGGAGTGGAAGCAATGAAGCAGTTACCTGCGCCATGGCGAACACAGGCTTTGAGGGACTTGGTGCAGATATAATGCTACCCATGGATCTGGCTAAACGCCTTGAATTATGGCCACCTAAAAATGCCGACATATACGCTGTGAGGACAGCATCTGGCGTGGCACCAATATATAGGTTAAGGGATTATGTTGAAGTTAAGGTCATGGTTAATGATAGAAGTGTAATGCCCGTGAAGTTAACACCCATAGTATCTGATGCAGTGGAGTACGTATTACTTAGCGATAAAGCCTTAACTGCATTGGGTATTGTAATAATAAGTGCTGGTGAGGGTCTTTGGTGTCTGAGGGATGAGTTGGGTAGGTTAGTTAGGGATTCCTGTAATCCACCTTAAGTATAGTTAGCGGGTCTCTAGTTAATGGACTTAATATGTTTAGTCTTCATAATCCTAAAAATACCTAATGACATTACCTTATTGTACCAATGCTAATTACCTGAGTATTTCTATGACTACTTGTTTAAAATTTAAAAGGAAGTTCATTGCATGTACAATGGGGTTATGCATGGTGTTCCCGTTGAATAGCCTGCAGGATTACCAATTAATATTCAAGCCTGAGCATGAAATACTTAGGAGGGTGATTAGGGAGTTCCTTGAGAGGGAGGTTGCACCACACGCTCTTGAGATTGACGATAGGGATGAGGTGCCCATGGACCTACTGAGGAGGATTGGTGAGCAGGGGCTTTGGGGGATTGGGATCCCGGAGGCTTATGGTGGGCAGGGTGGTGATGTGGTTTCAACGGTGATACTCATGGAGGAGCTCGGCAAAGTGGCACCATCCATAGCCGTCATTAGGACTACCAACGACGCCTTCTCAATACCGGTAATGCTCTACGGCACGGATGAGCAGAGGAGGAGGTACCTACCACCCATAGCTAAGGGTGAGGCCTTTGGGGCGCATGCCATGACTGAGCCATGCTGCGGCTCTGATGTGGCCGGTATACAGACTAGGGCCGTTAAGAGGGGTGATAGGTGGATCATCAGTGGTAGGAAGATACTCATAAGCAATGCCGACATCGCCAAATACATGATCGTCTTCGCCAGGACAGCTGAGCCACCTACGGGTAGGCGATGGTATGGGTTAACAGCCTTCATAGTTGAGAGGGATACACCCGGGTTAAAGATTGGGGCAAGATTCGAGAAGAGGGGGCTTAGGGGCAGCCACGCAATGGAGGTTATTCTGGACAACGTTGAGGTCCCTGATGAGAATAGGGTGGGTGAATTGAACATGGGCTTCGTGGTGGCCATGGAGACCTACGACAGGACTAGGGTTGGCATAGCAGCCCAGGCCCTCGGCATGGCCCAGGCGGCCTTTGAAATGGCCTTCCAGTACTCACTCCAAAGGACCGCCTTCGGGCAGTACATAGCCAACTTCGAGGCAATTCAATTCACCCTGGTTGAAATGATGGCTGACTTAATCACAGCCAGGTATTTGACGTACCTAGCTGCTTACCTGGCTGATCAGGGTAGGGAAGAGTTTAAGTACGTGGCCAGCCTGGCTAAGTTCTACTCAACCGAGGTTGCGGAGAGGGTGGTATCAAAGGCCATAGATGTACACGGGGGAATTGGCGTAATCCATGAAACAGGGATAGAGAGGTTCCTTAGGGATGTTAAGATAACGGAGATCTACGAAGGTGCAAACAACATCCAGAGACTAACGGCTTTTAGGCAATTGTTAAGGGTCCTATCTAAGAAGGGCTTAGTCAACCCTGAAGTGGCTAAGGCAATTACTTAACCCCAACCATCGCAAATCCACCATAACCATCTAAGAAAAATCTTAAATGCCTCGTCACAGCTTATTACATCATAATGTATAATATTAATAAACTCATTGAGAGCATTCACAAGGTCAAGGTGCCGCTGGAGGCCATAGGGCTCATGATTCACTTCAGGGATAGAAATCGCGAAATTGAGGGGTTTTTCACCAATGTGATAAAGTATCGCGGAGTCTCGCTTATTTACGGGCCACGTGGTGCAGGTAAGTCAACACTTGCAAAGGTTCTCGAGGAAGAGGTGAAGGAGGTTGAGGGCTTTAATGACCTCGTGTTTGTGCGTTACACCTTTGAGGAGGAGACCATAGGGGAGACCCAGGTAAGGGTACCAGGTTTAGGTATTGATGTGATACGTGAACTGGAGGATGCAGCCAACGTTAATGTTAGTATGGACTCCATCACCCTAGGTATCAAATTAATAAAGCCAGTCACAGTACTTGCTGGGGCGTTAAGGAACCATAGCCTTAGGGATAAGAGGGTTATCGTTATTTATGACTATATAGACAGTTTTTGAGGAAGTACGGAGGATACGAAATGCTTGAGGCAGTGGCAAACAAGATTCCAGACATAATAAGGGAGCACGACGTTTGGGTGAAGGCCTTATTCACAGTCAGTGATCAGGCGGCTGTGAACGTGGTAAGGAGGTTAGGTGGTAAGGGTGGAATGAGGGTTTACCTCCTCTGGAACCTGCCTAGGCAGGCATTCGTGGAGGTTATTAACGAGGTCGCCGAATTGACAGGGGCCAAGGACGTGAATTCTGAGTTATTATGGAACCTGTTTGGCGGTAATATGAGGGAGTTCGAAACCCTGGTAGGGTATGGTTGGGACTATAGGCGATGGATTGAGAGACAGGCTATAATGAGGGTCATAGACACGTTTAGGACATACCAGGAGGAACAGGGGCTTAGCGGTATCAATGATGTGCTAGCAAGATTGATCGAGAAGGGAAAAGCCGCGGCCAGTAGTTACGGTCTCGGCGAATTCACCGGTCAACCCGACGCAGTGGAGGGGTTCTTCAACCTCCTTAGGGAGAACACCATGATCTACCTAGGGCTACCTGGACTTGAGGCCTTGTCCGAGATACCCAGTGAGCCCTGGATCGGCAAGTACTTCGCCTACCAAATCCCGGCATATTACTGGTGATAAAGGCCATGGTTAAATCAGGCAAGATTAATGTGACGCCTGAGGAGGTTCTCGATACAATCAACTACGTTAAGGAGTGAATAATAACATTGTTATTATTCATATTTAGTCACTATGACCCTAACATTCCTGAAGTAATTACTCGCTAAATCATCCAGGTAACCCCTCCTGGCCCTTGCATAGTCAATATCCTGGCGATTCAAGGCCGCGTTGAATAACCCCTCAACACCCAGGTCTACGGTGAGTATGTATTCACCATTAGGTGACGCAATAAAGCTGCCGCCGAGGACATCGCGACCGTCTGGGTACTTATACCCAGTCCCTAGGGACGCTATGAAATAGGCTGAGTTCTCAAACGCCCTAACCAGGCCGAGGCTCCTCCACAGCTGTACCCTATCAACACTTATACTGCCTGGGTTCGCTATGATGTCTACGTAATTTAACGCAAGAGCCCTAGTAATCTCTGGGTACATAGCGTCAACGCATATCACGCACCCAACCCTCCAACCACCAAGTTCGACAACCCCAAGTCTTTTACCATTACCTACTCGCCCCCTTTCGTGAGTGGCCTTAGATGGCATTATCTTCTCCGAGTAATTAACCAAACCATCACCACCAACAATCGGGCACGCACTGACTACCCTATTGCCAAAATCAACATACACACTACCACCAATAATTAGGGCACTAACCTCACTAGATACCTCCCTAAGTAAGCCGATATACTCGTCAAACTCCACACGACTCAAAACCCTAGTACCCACCCAATTCTCAGGGAGAACAACCAAGTCAACAGACAAACCCCTAACCAAACCCCTCAACCAATCAATGCCCTCAACATAGCCACTAAACCTCCTGACCTGGGCAACACCAACCTTAAACACCTCACCCACACCAAGCATGCCAACCCCGCCCTAAAGAACTTCCTGCCAAATACTGTAATTAAAATTCAGCGTGATCAATGCGGATGAATGAAGTATCAATGCTTTATTCGGGGTTGATCAGGGCAAAATTTTGCCATGGGTTGATCAGTAAAACAATGGTTAAGAAGTACACAAAACACCTAGATTAATGTATGCCGTATTCAGTAAGTAGGTCGTCTAGCCTCCTCGCCTCTTTCTTTAGCTGTTTGATCCAGGTTGTTGGTGCTTCGTTCCACTCCCTCTCTGTGTATATGAAGAACTCGATGCCTGGTTCGAGGAGGTCTGTCAGTAGCTCCCTCCTCCTTAGGTGGTTTAGCCCCTCTACGTCATTGCTTATGATTACGATGTCTATATCGCTATCGTCCCTGTAATCACCCCTAGCCCTTGAACCAACCACGTACACATCAATTAAGTTAATCCTGCTCTTAACCTTACCTACGAATTCTAAAGCCCTCCTCAGCATCCTCACCTGGCTCTCTAACGCAGATTTCGCCTTACCCATTCAATCACCCTACTAGCCCTCTCAAGGGCCTCCTCGGCATCAGCCCTAGTGTAGATTTCGTACGGTACTGCATTGGCTGCATCAGGATACCTACTTGTAGTGTAATGCGCTGTTAATGCCCTTAAATCATCAATTATTGGCGATACATCAAGGCCAAGTTCATCCCTAACCAGGTAACCCATCTCCACCAGATCATGCCCCCTGTACGACCTACCCCAGGATAATAGTAATGCTTTTAATGCCTTCTCGACGGCCTGCTGAGCCCAAAATGCACTGGCGTAGTAATCACCTGAGTTCAGGGAATTCCTAGCCGTCTCCAGGTCCCTAACCGCTTGCATGAGCCACTTATCGCGCTCAGTCATCTTCTCTAAATCCTAACTACCCAGCTTAAATACCCACCCACAGCCAACCAGTGTTTATATCCACTTTAACACCTAGTTGAGTTAATGAAGTTTTAATGATCATTTACAGGGTAAGGGAATTAATTAACTGTGGCAATATTGTTTATTGTTTACTAGTCATGTTGATTTTCCTAGTAAGGTTAATCACTATGCATCTTGGCCATTGCCTAGTATGACTCCTGGTCTTTTGGTTAAGGTTTACTTAGTCAACAGCACTAGCATAAAACCATGGGTACTTTCATTGATGTTTACACTAACGCCAAATGACATTTTGCCTATGTTGCCATGAGCCGCTCAGCAACCTTAACCATACCATTCAACAACGTTAATTGGCTGTACGCGCTTAAGAGTGGATATCCTTGAACATATCCTTCAATGAGTATAGCGCATCAATGCTAATACCGTAACCTACATTAAAGGTATGTGAGGTCTTTAAGAGTCTTAGAGAAGGTCGGTATGAGGATGCTGGTGAGAGAGGGCATTCACGTACATGATGTTTTAAGTTGAGATGTGGAGAAGGTGAGGGACAAGATTAAGGATGAGATTGTAGGTTATTTAACCATGCCACATTGCGCTTAGCAGTAGTGCTGACGCCAGCATGCTTGTCATGTCGTTGATGTCGAAGGGTGGCGTTACCTCAACCACATCGAAGACCCTTGGCCTAAGCCTCTTAGTCATTTCACGGACTAGCCTAATCACCTCCCTGGACGTGAATCCACCTGGGGATGGGCTGTTGACGCCTGGGGCGAAGGCTGGGTCAACTACATCCAGGTTAACGCTAACGTGAGTGACCCTATCCCTGGCACCCTCCACCAACTCATTGATCACGTTCTCCACTCCATGCAAATCAATGTAGTCCATTGTGTATACTTGAATACCCAGCTTCTTAGCTTCATCAAGTAGGTATGGTGCATTTGAATGCGGCCTAACACCCACGATGGCTATGAACACCTCTGGGTCAACCTCCCTAATCCACCTAACCACCTGCCCACTCGTCAAGCCCTCGCTAACCACCCTAACGTCTGGGTGCGCGTCAAGTAGTATGTAGGCTAACCCACCGTTAACAGTCCTCCTCAAGCCCCTAAAGGCAGCGTATGAGGTGGTACTGTCACCACCAATAACAAGAAGCTCCCTAACCAGGCCCAGGGCCTCGGCCACAGTCTCCTCAACCCTACGCCAAGTCTCCCTATGATCACCGACAACCACATCAACATCACTAAGGTCAACAATACTCAACCCATCATGTATCATGGGTGAGGTGTACAGCCATGACCTAACCCTGGTTGGAGCCAACCTGGAACCCGGCCTAGTGCCCACTGCCCCATCCCAGGGGACACCGAGGATACCCACATCACCTCTAACCCAGCCCCTCCTAATCACCTCACCAACCCTAACATCCCCAGGATCCTTAATGAACTTATACATGGACTCCCTCACGAAGGGCATGACTAGGCATTACCACTGTGTTATTAAAAAGTTATTAATTTACTTAACAACTAAACATCAAGCACCTTAATGCCAAGTCTCCCTGCCCTCCTCCTTAGTCTCTCATCGAAAGTGAGCAGAGGTTTACCTAACCTATGGGCGATACCCAGGATAACCATATCATTAAAGCTCCCAAGCCCTAAATTCATCCTTAACATAGTATGTAGCGCCCATTCAATGGCATCACCTTCGCAAACAATTGTGGTCTTCCCATATTTAACAATGCTAGTAATTATTTCTGCAACCTTCTCAGCTGGTATGTTAATTGATCTAAAGAACCACGCTAACTCATAAATAACAATGGTGGGAACGTACTATTTACTGAGGCTATTCAACGCCTTATCGGCCTTAGCATGCTCCTTTGAGTTCTCAATCACGTAAAATATCAATACATTTGTGTCAATTACCAACTCTTGCATTGTTCATTAGCCGTCTCTCCGGAGGCGGTGGTTTAGCCACCGTCTCCTTCTCGACGGTCTCCCTGGGGCTGCTCACCGCAGTGGTTCCCTCCCAGTCGCTGGGGGTTCCTTGCCTCTGCGGGTCTTGGGTTCCTTTGTGGATTACTTAACCGTTAGGTTGCCGTTTAATGTTGATGGGGATGTGGCCAAGGGGTTGTTGTCAACGGCTTGGTTGTTTAGGGTGGCTGCTCATAGGGTGTTGGCTGTGGCGAAGCAGATGCAATTCCTTCCTAGTACTAACCCTGCCAAAAGCATCACCTTGAAGCAAAACCATGAGTTCCACGTGACGACGATTAAATATAATGGATCAACTGGTAGGGTTGTTGTTAAGCCCACTGTGTCGAGGAGTTACAGGGAATTGCTTAATGCTGTTCTTTTTGAACGTGTCAAGTACATGGGTAGGGTTGTGGTTAGGGATTACGGTGTTAGGGGCAATCAACTGTGGGTTCACGGTGAGATTCAAGTGACAATACCATTAGATGTCTACTTCGAACACATGTCTAAGCATAAGCGTAATGCTGGTAGGCTATTTGGTGGTGTTGATGTTAACACCGATAGAATCAATTTGGCGATTATCGATAGTGTTGGTGGGCTAATAGACCACAAAACATTCTGGTTTAGTGAGGCTTCAAGGAAAGGCTTTCCTAAGCACAAGGCGTGGGGCATCATAGGAATGAGGATTCATGAACTGTTAGATTACGCTTACAACCATGGTGTTAAGACCTTGTTCCTAGAGAACCCAGAAATTCTCGGTAGGCTGAGGCTGATGTGGATTAAGAATGGTGATAGAGGACGCGAGAATTACAACCACAAGGTTGCAACCTTCAGAAGCACAATCATCGAGAAAATAGCATTGAAGACACCACTGTACTCAATTAGGCTCGGTTACGTGAATCCAAAAGGTACAACAAACTCCAAAAAACACGACGAAACAATGAGAAAGTACAGGCTAGACAAACACACAGCATCAGCACACCCAACAGCCCTAAAAGGACTCACCCACCAACAAAAATAAACACCACAAACAACCACGAAAACCAAAAACAGCTCTCTTCAATCAGTTTATTAATATCATCAATGTTTAATTCCCTGTCTAACTTAATCTTTGGTATCTCCTGAACGACCTTCCTGATAACGATCTCGTCGCCCCTAACTTCAATACTAACTAAATCGCCAATCTTAATCCCTAGCTTCTCCCTAACATAGGCAGGTATCGTAATTCGGTAATTTCTGGTAACCTTAATTAAATTCTTCATAAACTGTGGTATGCTTGGTTCCTTAATAAGTCTTCACTCGTAATCTATAGTTTCCTAGTCATTACCACTGCGAATTATGTTCACCAATACTGTGGCATATAACTCCTCTCTTAATCTTACTGTTCCTATCTGAACGTAGCAGCTATAATCCTTCCCTGAAATCCTCTTAACGGCTATTCCCAGTAGGCCAGCCAGGTAATCGTTGGTTAAAGTCTCCCTTTCGGCCCAGAGATTATTGTGTTTGAGGACAAGGGCTCCGCTTCAGCATCATCCTCGGTCGCTGAGACCTAGAGTGTGTTAGGGAGTACTGGAGTACTAAAAATAAGAACTATCCCAATGAGTGCTTCCCCAGAGACCAAGCCTCCATTGCAGTTGAAAAACCATATAATTAACAAATAACGAGAAGTAATCAAAACTACCGAAAAGTAACGACAAACTCAAGAAAAACTCAAGAAGCCTATCGCTCTCGAAGACGCTATTTACTAACGCCACCGTTAGCTCTTCCTTCCCCTTCCTCGTCTTTAGCCTTAACCTTACCCTCACCGCCAAGGTTAACCACCCAGGGGTAATAGCCTACTAATCCTCCCGTTTACTTTAACAGGCTCCTTAAGTACGTATAGTCTACACAATCCTACTTATGCATGTTCTCTCACCATATGGTATAAAAACCTTCTGTAATTAGCAGGATTGGCTCTTATTCTCTAGCTAGTTCATTTAATTTGTAATCATCCTAAACTCTGCCCATTACGTACATCTCCGTTAGCTTATTGGACGGTGTTGAGAACACGATCTTAGTAGGCCCCCACTCAATTAACCTGCCGTCGTAGAGGAAAGCCACGTAGTCTGAGATCCTCATGGCCTGCTGTGGGTTATGAGTGACCAGTACTATTGTTATGCTTCTACGTAGCTCAGTAATTAACTGCTCTATCTTTCTCGCATTAACGACGTCCACCATTGATGTTGGTTCATCCATTAGGAGGACCTCTGGTTTTAACGCCAATGCCCTGGCTATGACTAACCTCTGCTGTTGACCACCAGATAGTTTACCGGCTGGTGAATTTAGCCTATTTTCCACCTCATCCCATAGGTGCACCTGCTCAAGCACAGACCTAACAATCTCCCTTAGCCTTGCCTTATCCTTAACGATGCCGTTTGCCCTCAATGCGTAGGCTATGTTATCGTAAATGCTCATGTGTGGGAATGGGTTAGGCTGCTGAAAAACCATACCAACCCTCCTCCTAAGCACCACAGGGTCCATTGAGAATATGTCTTCACCATCAAGTGTCACCTTACCCTCAACCCTGGCATCCCTGTTCAGCTCTATTATCCTATTAAACGTCTTAAGTAGTGTGGTCTTCCCAGAGCCGGAGGGGCCCATTATAGCGAAGACACTGTTCCTAGGTATGGCTAATCCACTAACATCCTTAAGCACATGCACCCTCCCAAGCCATACATTAAGTCTCTCCACCCTGATTACGATGGGATTGGAGTCACTCACGTAACCCACCCTTGCTTAACGATAACCTAACGGCAATGTAAATGCCGAGTACGATTAAGGAGAGAACTAGCGATGCCCCCCATGCAACCTCCTGCCAATTGGTATAGGGGCTGAAGGCGTAGACAAATATGAGCACCGGCACGGCGGAGACTGGGGATAGTGGGCTGTTGGCGAGTATGTCGAAGGATGTGGCGGTGGTGAAGAGAAGTGGGGCGGTCTCCCCAAAGATCTTAGCCATTCCAATTAAGACACCTGTAATTACCCCACCCTTACCTTCCGTAAGTATGATCTTAGCCACATGGCCCTCCCTTAAGCCAAGGGCCACTGCAGCCTCATAGACCACCTCCTTGGGTATTTTCATAGCCTCCACAGCCTGTATCGTGGTGTACGGTATCATTATTACGGCTAAGGCTATTGAGGCCGTGAGGGCGCTTAATCCAAGGCCCAGTGCCAGCCCAAAGATTAGGAATACGGATATTCCAATCACTATCGTCGGGAACTCAACCATAATATCCATCAGCGCCCTACCCAACTTAGCGATAGGTGAATCCTCATGCAGAGTTATGTGGAGGGCTGTCAGTAGGGAGAGGGGTGTGGCGATGACCATTGCCATACCAACTATTAGTAGGCTACCCTCTATGACTGTGCCTATGCCACCTAGGCTATTAGTGCCCGGTAGTGGCGGCCTCTTGAGAAGGAAACCTAACCCAGCCTTAGCTAGCACTAATGCGCCATTATAGGCTACGGCCCCTAGTATCCAGAAGAATGGTGCAAAAACCAGCGCGGTTGCTGCTAGTGTCAAGGATAAGATTAATGCTTCTTGGCCCTTCACCTGGCACCACCCCTCAGCAAGACTAACTTAGACGCAATGATGAAGGTAAGCCCTATTGCGAAGAGCAGCAGCGCCAGGGATAGCATGGCGGATTGCTCAATCTGGGTATAGGCGCTTCCAAACTGGTTAGCTATCAGGGATGGTATTGTTATGCCGGGTGACAGTAGGCTTGGGGACACTTTAAGAACTCCACCCACGGTTAATGCCACAGCCACGGTTTCACCAATCCCCCTACCAAGGGCTAGGCTTAATGCGCCAAGTAGGGACTTAGCTATGTAGGACAGCTTTATCTTGACAGCATCCAGCTTCGTAAGCCCCAGGGCATAAATACCCTCAACCATGACGCTGGGCACTTGGGCATAAACCTCCCTAACCAGTGATGAGGCGAAGGGGGTTATCATCACGGCTAGGACTGTGGCTGCGAGCAGATAAGAGCCGCCAATGGGTCTTGTGGAGAAGAGTGGTATGAAGTCCAGGTTACTGTGAAGCCATGTGAACAACGTTGGGTTAAGCGTAGGTCCAAGCACATAAAGCCCCCAGAAGCCGTAGATTACTGTTGGGAAGCCAGCCATCATATCGTTAATGGCTATTAAAAGCCCCCTTAACCTACCTGGAGTAAATTCATTTATGAATATTGCTGAGCCCACTGCAAGCGGCATGGACATGGTCACGGCAACTAGGGAAACCACGAATGTCCCATAGATGGCCGCTAGGCCGCCGAAGGAGCCTGCATTTGGATCCCACCTATTCGTAATATATATTGATAAACCCTCCTTGGTGAGTGCAGGTAGTGAATAGTACACTAGGGCCCCTAGCATGGCACCTACCAATGCAACCACAATAATGACACCTAGTGATGAAAAAGGCCAGTCCCTGATTTTAACCACAACCTCCACTTTCATACCCTCACCCAACTAAGTTAGCCACCGGCTTACCGTTACACGTCATGTCATTGCCAAGTTCATCAACTAACTTCTGCGCCACTGCGCTAGGTAATGGTACGTAACCCGTAAGCAGCTCATGCTGCCCTTGGGTTAGTATATACTTAAGGAATAGATATACGGCAATAGCCTTATTGCAGTCAGTGTAATTAGCTGGCGCATGCAGGTAGGAACCGCCGACTATCGGGTATGCGCCTTGTGCCTTTATATTCATGAATATGCCGGCATACGGGTACCAATTATCGAGCACACTGGGTAACTGAGTTAAGTTCACTGCGTTAAGCGCGTTGAGCGTACTGCTGAGACTTGGTATCACGAACTCCCCCGTGGCTGGGTTCCGAACGGCAGCAACACTTAGGTTATTAACTATGGCGTAGTTAAGCTCCACGTAACCTATAGACCACGGGTTCTGCTTGACATAGGCGGTAACACCGGCGTTACCCTTACCACCAAGCCCGGTACCTAACTGGTCCACTGGCCAGTTAACCACGTAACCGTAACCTACACTACTACTCCTCCAAACCTCTGAGGATTTCTGGATCCATAAGGTTAACGTGAAGGTGGTTCCACTCCCATCACTCCTGTGGACAGCTATTATCCTCTCGTGCGGGAAATGGAAGCCAGGGTTTATCGCCGTTATGTTTGGGTCATCCCAATACTGTATCTTCCCCGTATAAATACCGGCTATTATATCCGCTGTGAGGTTTAAAGTGCCCTTAAAGCCGGGTATATTGTATATGAATGCCTCGGCACCTATAGAGTCAGGTATAGTAACCACCTTACCGTAAATCTTCGTGGCATTTTCATAAAGCTGCGTTGGCATAGGTACATCAGAGGCCCCTATATCGTAAACACCCTGCAGCAGCCTAGTTACACCTGTCCCACTACCAACACTATCATAGGTAATTGAAATGCTGGGGTAAATTGACGTGAAGTTACGTATCCATACCTCCATCTGAGGCTGTATCCATGTAGAGCCACCAGCCCTAATGGTAGCACTCACCATAAGACTAGTAGTGGTGACGACTTTACTAGTGGTAGTGGTGGCTTTACTTTGGCCAGAGTTCTTAAACATCAATAGGTATGATGCTACTACTGCTACTGCAATCACTATTACTATCACTACCCCTAGTATTACCGGTTTACTGGTTAGGCTACCCATCGCTTAGGCATTCAACCTTACCCTATAAGTGCATTATGTTAGTAAAATAGGAACACTATATATTGATATATAGAGAAAGTATACTCAATTGCATATAATACATCATTCTACTTCATCTTAACCCTTAACCTTGAATATGTAGACTGGGTAAGCTACACCCCTATTGTAGGGTAGTATGACTACGCCCTCACCGAACCTGGCCACCATGGTGTAGTTGCTTAGGTACTGGGTGGTGACTAGGTAGACTGTGCCGTTTAGGCTTAGAGCCATGTCCAATGGGTTATCGCTAACCACCACGCCTCTACCGAACCTATCGGCTAGGTGTATGAATGTGTATAGGCAGTAATCGGTTACATACGTACCATTTAAGTGATGCACAACGTAAACCCCAGCCTCATAGGCGAACCCCTCCTCGGGTGGTGTTACGCAAGCCCTTGAGAATGGGCCCTGGACCGTAATGACCTCGGGCCCCATTGAGGGTATTACGTAATTCATTATTGATGACCATGACCAGGCTATGTCAAGGAGAACCAACACAGCTAACAAAGCCGCTGAAAGCGCCCTAGGCCTAGTTGCCAATGGGGCTAGGGCTATTGGTAGGGTTAAGGCCCAGATCCACCAGGAGATAAAGCTGCTTGATGGCATTAGGCCTGAGGGGAGTAGTATTACTAGGAGCCAGAGGAGTAGGGTATACAGTATGAAGTTACCCCTCCTCCAATTGTGGCTGACCAGTATTAGGAGTGGCCAGTAGGCGACCACAAGTTGAATCAGATAACCCTCAATGGCCTGGTATGGTGGGATACCACTTGAGTAGACTAGGCTACTGGATACCGATAAGCCAACTTGGGTGTGGGTTACCGTGAGCATGGTGAAGTTTGTGTAGAAGGCGTCCGCAGCAACCCCTATTAGTGCTAATCCAAGCCACCTGGGGTCCCTATCCTTAACTGCGAAGTAGGATATGAAAATTAATGCCGTTAAGGTTGCAGAGACCTGGTGGGCTAATGCCGATAGGACTGTTAAGGCTAGTAAGGGTAGCCAATACCTCCTGTGGGATTCAATGTGCAGGTGCATGATGGCCATGGTTAAGAGCAGCATCACGAGGCCAAGCATCAGCATTGCGAACTCCCAGGATAGGGTGAACATTGTTGGGTATAGGGTGGAGATTAAGGAGGCGATTAAGGCATCACCCTGGTTAAATCTCATCCTCCTAAGCATGAAGTTCATGGAAACCCCCAGTAAGCCCAAGAGGACTGCATCATTAAACTTGAATATCAGCCAGGGGCTAACCAGGTGGGCTACTGGGTAAAGCAGGAGGAAGAGGAGCGGCGGAAGCACCGTGGGTCCCCCGTACCATCTAGTGTAGGTGAAGAAGGTTGGCTTAACTAAGTAGTCCATTAGGGTTGCAGCGTATTCAGGTGTATCGTAGCCAACGAACCATGGCCACGAAACCAGCTCTGGAATCATGCGGATTATGAATGGTATTAGGAAGGCGAACAGGTAACTGTACTTAACCATGAAGGCCCCTGCAGTGTCAATAAAGCCCTTCAAGGCGTCCCCTATGGTTGCGCCACCATGCTCAGCGTAAGTCATGGCCACGAGACCCACCCCATAGAGTTCAAAACCGGCGGTCATAATGGAGGCGAGGATCAGTGAACCTGGAGCCGGACCCCAGCTCCCGGCGCCTATTAGCTGATATAGGCCGTTAGTTACTATAAAGTAGTTGAACACTAAGCCAACCCTACCCAGCCACGTTAAGGCTAACCCGATGGTTGCCATTAATGCCCCAATGCCCCACCTGCCACCCAGCATCCTTAGGAATTGAACTGTTATCCCAATTATCATTAACCAGAGGGTTAAGTCAACCAACCAATACCCCCTACTTAACTGAATTGAGGTTAGGATAGGTGATGCAACTATGATTAGCCAGGGTGACGCTGAGTTAATCACATCCTCAAGCTTACCCATAAACATCCTCCGTTGATACGTCATCTTTATTTTTAAAGTCTTAACGTTCACTTAACCTTAAACTACCAATATTATTAAGTTAAGTTATTTAAGCCTGTTAATCTGGGGATTATTAATGGGCGTGGATATTGATGAAGGCTTTAGGAGGAGGGTTCAGCAGCTCCACGGTAAGGTAATGGAGACATTCATGAGTGGGTCCTGTGAGGGATTAACCTTCGAGGCTATAGGTGACTGTGTTAGGGGTCAGTTAAGTGGGCTTGGCCTAAACGTGGTTGAGGTTAGGCTCCTAAACCTTGATGGTGTTGAAACCAGTAACCCAGATGATGTAAAGTACGTCAGGGCTGTGACCAATGATGGCCAGGTGGACCACATATTCACATTTGCCGTGGTTAGGCGGAAGAACCTCTACAACGTCCTATACCTTCAGTCAGCGGTAAGCATAAAATGACCCCCGCCTTTAAGGGCGAGACTTTAGGTACGTTGTAATGGATCAATTGCCTTAACTCAATTGGTGTATCGTGGGGCTGAAAAATATTTAAAACGGAACTTAGGTAAGTATCCATGGCTCAAATTAAAACACCCAGGGCGGCTTACGTGTTTTCGCTAATAGGTAGTATAATTATTCTAATTAGCGCCATAGTCGAGTTCATATTCACATCAGTCTTCAGCCTAATACCGTTCATCGGCCTATTGGGCATACCCTTCGTTGTGTTATCCATAATTGGCCTCATAGTGGGCGTCTTATCAGTGGCATTATCAATAAGGCTGGGTTCAACGGTAAGCGAGGGTGAGGCCCACGTAATAGGGGCGTTGTTGCTAATTCTGGCGATAGTCAGCTTCTTCACAGCCATCCTAGGAGGTTTCATCGTGGGTTTCCTACTGCTCCTGGTCGGCTCCATACTATCGTTAACCTGGAGACCCTAATCAAAATCCACCCCTCAGCTGAATGATGCGGAGGCACGGCTAACGTCTACCTAGTCACCATACTGTACAACGACCTCACCTCTTTTAATAACGGCCTTAGCCTTATTCATACCCAACTCGTAGGTTAACCACCTGTAATTGGGTACATTCCAAATAACCACGTCAGCTAGGTAACCCGGCATTAACAAGCCCCTATCCCTTAGGCCTAGGCTATAGGCTGCATTAACGGTCGCCGCCATTAAGGCCTCCATGGGTGTTAGGCCAAGCATATGCGTTGACAGTTCCATGGCTAATTGCAGGCTTAACGACCAGGTGTTGGGGCTGAAGTCAGTGCCTATGGCGATTGGCACCCGGTTACCCCTGAGCGCATTGATGGGTGGCCTTTTACTGGTCCTATTGGTTAGTATGGTTATGGGTAATAGGGTTGCCGTAACACCCTTATTAGCCATAGCCTTAATGTTGCTCTCAGGGGTGTTTAGCAGGTGGTCCATTGATGAGAAGTTGAAGTCCCTGACTAAGTCACTGCACCCTATGTAGGCTAACTCATCTGCGTGGATCCTAACCCCAAATCCAGTCTCAACGGCTGATTTCAGCACTACCCTGGTTTCATCCACGGTGAACGCCCCCTCATCACAGAACACGTCCACGAACTTGGCCAAGCCCCTAAGGCCGTTGATTGAGTTGGCCACACCTCTAACGTATTCATCCCTCCGCCCACTTCTCGGTGGTACGTGGGCTAGGAACGTGGGTATGACGTCGACTTTGCTTAGCCTCCCTAATTCATTAATCAACCTAAGTAGCCTAACCTCCTGCTCCATGGTTAAACCATAACCACTCTTAACCTCAATGGTAGTGGTCCCGTGGCTCAACGCCCTGTTAAGCCTACCTAGGCCAATGTTGATTAATTCGCTGTCACCGGCCCTAATCGTGTCGTTAATGGTCCTGTATATGCCGCCACCACCCTTAAGTATATCCTCATAGGTTGCGCCCATAACCTTCAACTCAAATTCATCCTCACGGGAGCCGGCGAATAGGAGGTGGGTGTGCGGGTCTATTAACCCGGCCGTGACTAGTAGGCCATCCGCATTCATCACCTGGCTGGCATTGTACCTACTCCTCACCACTTCCCAGGGCCCAAGGTCAGTAATTACGCCATTGTTGATCACTAGCCCGGCGTCCTCAAGAACCAGGGCCTCATCACCTGGCCTCCAGGGCATTGACCTCGCGGTAACCAATTGGCCAATCGGCCCTATTATCAACTGCGCCTTCACGTCATGTTAATGCGTGTGTGTTTAAAGGTGTTGTGGCAATGCATTAATAACCCAAGGGTACCTAGGCGTATGGTTGTTAGGCTGGGTGGGGAGGTGAAGCTGAGCATTAGCGACGTTGTGAGGGTGGCTAGGCTTAACGAGGAGGTTGCCCTAAGCGAGGAGGCCCTCGGATTAATGATGGATTCCAGGGCAGTGTTGGAGGGGCTTGTTGCCAAGGGTGTCAGCATATATGGCGTTAACACTGGGCTTGGGGAGCTTTACAACGTGACCGTGGGGGCTGATGAAGTTGCCGGTAAATCAATGGAGCTCCTCATGGACCACGCCGCCGGTGTTGGGGACTATGCTCCCGATGACTGGGTTAGGGGCACCATGGTGGTTAGGGTTCACCAACTATCAAGGGGGTTCAGTGGTGTTAGGGAAGTGGTGGTGGATACGCTCATCCAGCTGTTGAACAGGGGGGTGGTGCCCATTGTGCCTAGGTTTGGTTCAGTGGGGGCTAGTGGTGACCTTGCGCCGCTGGCCCACATAGCGCTGGCAATGCTTGGTAGGGGGATGGTTAGGTTTAGGGGTGTGGTGGTTGGGGCACATGAGGCTTTGAGGGAGGCTGGGATACCTGAATTAAGGTTAAGTTACAAGGAGGCTCTGGCGCTGATAAACGGTAACAGCTACAGTACGGCGGTGGCCCTACTTGGGCTGTGGGATTCCCTAACCCTGGTTAAGGCGGCAATAGCCTCAATGGCACTGGCCCTTGAGGCATCTGGGGCATCCACGGCACCCTTCAACGCCGTTACTGACAGGACTAGGCTACACCCAGGTGAACGATGGGTTGCTGGTGCTGTGGTTAACATGGTTAAGGGTAGTTCCCTGGTTAACCTATCTGGTAGGCTACAGGACCCATACTCCATTAGGTGCATACCCCAGGTGGTTGGTTCAGTACTTGACTCAGTTAACTGGGCTGTTGAGACTGTTACCGATGAGGCTAACTCCGTGAGTGATAACCCAATTATCCTAGGGGGTGGTGCATCATCAACCTGCTTCTTCCACGGGCAGTACATAGCCCTACCAGTGGACCTAGCCAGGGTGGCCCTATCGGTGTTGGGTAACCTAATTGAGAGGTTAATCATGCAGTTAATGAGGAGGGAGATAAACAATGTAGGCAACTACCTGGCTGATGGGCCGTGGAGGGTTGGGTTAATGCTCACGCAGTACACCGCCGCATCACTTGCGGGTAGGTTGAGGGAACTGGCCTCACCATCAACGGTACACAACATACCCACGAGCGGGCTGCAGGAGGACGTGAACTCAATGAGCGCCAACTCAGCCATCAAGCTTCATGAGGCTAACCAAGCCCTATCAATGCTGGTGGCGCTACTGGCCTATGTATCGCACGCTGTACTTAAGGTTAAGGGTGAGTGCGGAGGATGCGGCGGGTTAACCAAGGTAGTGTATAAGTTAATTGATGAGGCAATTGTCGGTAAGCCTACCATCAACGATGCCGTAGGCTCCATCATGGGTAGGTTAAGTGAACTCGCATCACTGGTTCAATGACAAAATTAATCACTGTTTAATGATTATCTCCCTTTGCCTCATTAATCATCGTTTCCACTTTCCTAACACCCACCTTAACGTAATCCACGGTTAACTTACCCTCATGAAGGCCCAAACGTGAAGGCCGTATGCGGAATTCCACCCATCCAATACCCAATCACCTAATTGAGAGGCCAAGGTTTTGCTGACCCTGCTCAGCAAGTAAGTATACCACCTACTACCCTCCCTTAATGCCTCCTGGTACTCAACTGTCTTGAATTTCTCCGCCAGCACCTTAATAACCTCCTCAGTGGCCTTGTATGCCCTTTCCGATGCATGAACTGGGTCACCCCTATCCAGGTATTCACGGCACTCCGCCATGTAAGTTTCAGCAAATATTAATCCTCTCCCTAATCACCGTCTCTCTGGAGGCGGCGGGTTGTATTCGTTTACCCGCCGTCTCCTTCTTGACGGTCTCCCTGGACCCCCTCACCGCAGCGGCTCCCCAACGGTCGCCGGGGGTTCCTCGCCCTACGGATCTCGGAAACCCAGGGGCACAATTAAGAGTGTTAAGGTTAAGTTTTATAAACTTATCTGAGGATTAACCATTAACAGAAATAAACACTACAAATGATTATGAAAACCTCTGGGTCTTCTCTGCTTAAGGCGGTGAACAGCACATCCACTACGTCAATGCCCTTTTCATCAACCTCCTGGCCAATTCCACAACATTCTTCATATCGCTTGGCACATTTCACTTAGGTTGGCCTAGAATTTAAGCGCCTGGGTGAGTATTGATGTTGGGTAAAGGTTAAATAGGGCTTTGCCACGTGGCTATTATGGCTAAGAGGGGTGGACCACGTACAGTGGGTGTTCCGTGGAGGTTTCACTTAACGCCTGGCATATTCATGAATAGCCTGGTTCCTGTTGCAGATAACAGTGGGGCTAAGTTGGTTAGGGTCATTGGTATAGTTGGGCACTACTCCAAGAGTGTGCATAGGAGGATACCGGGGGCCAGCGTGGGTGATATGGTCGTTGTCAGTGTTCAGGAGGGTAAGCCTGAGATGAGGAAGCAGATACTTAGGGCAATTGTGGTTAGGCAGAGGAGGCCATTCAGGAGGCCGGATGGTACATGGGTTGCCTTTGAGGATAACGCAGTGGTCATAGTTACTGAGGAGGGGCAGGTTAAGGGCACTGAGATACACGGCCCAGTGGCCATGGAGGCTGCCCAGAGGTGGCCCCAGGTGGCCTCAATAGCAACCATGATCATTTAAATTCATGAACCGTGATGAGTGCCAGAGACCTGACTCGGTGAGTGAAGGATTTGAACGCTGACCCCCTTGGCTTGTCAAGTCTCGTCCTTTAGGGCTGGGTTAGGTTTTTTAAATGGGTGTTTTTCCTGCTTTTGTTGTTGTGTAGGGTTGTTGCTGTTGAGCTTGAGGTTGCTAGGGGGCTTAATAGGTTGCTTTATTCAGTTGAAGCCATGTATCTCAGCATTGTTCGTGAGGTTGTTGCTTATGCCGTTGAGCACAATATTACGAGCGCAACACAACTCCAAAGGCTTTTTTACCGTAAGTATAGGTGGGAGTACCAGGGCTTGCATGCTCACTTAGTAATCCAGGCGATTAGGCAAGCCGCAGAGATCGCCAAGTCATTCATTGAAAAGAGGAGGAGGGGTTTGGTGGGCAAATCCTACCCTGAGGTTAAGGCTGTGTCCATTAGGTTCACCGAAATGGCCTGGGGTTATGGGAAGTTCATCGGCTCAACAGCACCGATTAGGGTTGAGCTATCCTTACCCGGTGGTCGAACTGAGGTCTGGCTAAGACCACACAAGCGTTTTTGGCTGTTTTGGTGGAGGGTATTAAGCGGTGAAGCCGAGCTTGCGTCTACGCTGATTGTTAAGCGTAGGTTAAATAGGTGGTATGCAGTATTCATCTTCGATATCAAGCCAAAGAAAGAGTTGCCACAAAGCGTAGTGGCATTCGATATTAACGAGAACACTGTGGCTGTGGGTAAGATCGACATTAAAACCACCGTGAGCAAGGTGGTTGATTGAAATAGGCAGTATCTAATGCCACAGCTCTACACGATTAAGACTGACTTCGGTAGACTAGCCAGGAGGTATGAAAGGATTAGGAACACAATCATTGAGAGGCTAAAACCACACTTCACATTACCAAACGGCAAATTCGTGAACATAACGAACACCAGGGAATATAGGAAGGTTGTAAAAAGGCTACGTGAGAAGAATAAGAAGGTTGGTCGTGTTAGGCATGTGGCTAGTGAATTAACAAAAACACCAGGAATCATCGTAACCGAAGAGTTAGGCGATACTCCTCAAGAGGAGATGATAGCCGACATTGAGAAGAGTGAGTTGAGGCATAGAATAAAGCAGACGCCGTTCAAGGCTGTGGAGGAAGCCGTTGAGGATAAGGCCTTGGAGCGTGGATCCAAAATATTTCGTGTCTCCTCATACCGCAATAGTAGGGTATGCCCAATACACTTCACAAGGCTTGAGAAAACAGATGAATGGCATGCTCTTTACTGCACAAGGGGCCACTACGTGCATAGGGACTATGCCTCTGTGTTGAATATGGCTTGGAAGCTAACGCCAGAAGCATGGACAAAAGGCGTGTGGTGGGACTTGAGGAAAAAGATGGACTGGGAAGAGCGTGAAGGCAATTCAAACCCATTTGTCCCGAACGAAATCGTGAAGCATATACACGCCACACTCAAGGAATTCAAGGCCAGCGAACAAAGCCCCGCAATGCTGGCCCGGGGCAGCCCCATGAACCCAGCCAGAGGAGCCAATGAAGGCTGGGCAAGGACACCACCCCGCCCTAAGGCAACACCCACCCCTTAGGACGGGGTGGAGGTCAGATGGGTAACAGGCAACACGTACATTACCGACAACTTCGTACAAAAACCAGATAGAATTGTGGATAACCTATTCGAATTAACAAAGGCAATCAAAGACGCCTACAACATACTTGACCACCGCAGGGACTGCCCCGAAATCAAGGCCGCACTGGAGAAACTAGCAGGCTGGAGTGGAGTTCAGGTTGAATTATACAAGCTCCTCAAGGGGCTTAGGGGAGAGGATTTGAGGAAGGCGGTTAACCAATTCGCTGCACTCGCATTAGCCACCGATGACTTAACTGTCAGAGTCCTCGGTTGCCTCAGGCATTAACTGTCCACCACCCTCCCTCCTCAACCTCCCAATCCTCCAGTACACTGGGCAATCCCACGGTGCATTGTTACAGTAATCACGGTACTCGGCGCCATTGGCACGCCATTGTTCAGGTGGTATTAGCACGCACCTCTTCCCATCCCAGGTGTCAGCGTAGAATGGGCACTGGAAGTATGACTCAACCTCATCAAGCCTAGCCCCAAGCTCCCTAGCCATTGCCTTAACAATACTACCCCTATACATACTAAGCGGGAAGTCAACTGAAACATCCCCACTGAAGCACCTGTATGCACCCACCCCACCCTTATCAACCACAATACACCTCACCCTAACCTTATGCACCCTGGGCATGAGTGGTAGTGTAGTATATTACTAATTAGTATTACAGGGGGAGCCTGGTCGTGGATCCGAGGCTTAGGAGGCTTGTAATCCCACTAATCATAGGCTTCGCAGTACTCGGCATACTGCTGCTCGCATCCTACCTGTCCACAGTGTACTACCTGTCAACGTTGCCGAAGCCAACGGTAACCCCAATCGACAATGCTGCAGTGGTGGTCGTGTATAATGGTACTACGACTACTGCCACAATCCAGCCTCTTAATATTACGGGTTAGCTAACTTATTAGCCGCCCACTGGAGTGGATTACCCATGACCCAGGTTCAACCCCAAGCCCAACTCAAGGCAATTGACTTCCTGGATGAGTTACCAAGAAGGGTACTCACTGATGTAGGTATTGATGAGAACTTATACAGGGAGCTTGTTAAGGGTAAGTCCTGGGACAAGGCACTCTCAATACTGTGCGATGTTGAGGCCTGCGGTATCTACCCAGTTAACTCTCAGCCCTGTCAACGCTGGTTGAGGACGCTGGCGACTGCGGTGGCCGCATTAGCAAGGATTGACCCTGAGGATGTTGATGAGGGGCTTAAGAAGAACCTAGGTGACTTCGCTGGTGTACTAGGTATCTTCCTACTCACTGGGAACCCGATGGCATTCACTGACCTGTGTTCTAACCTTAGTAACTTGAGGGTTGTGGCTTAGCAGCTAAGTACCCCCCACTCCAGTGAGTGTAGGCATGACCCAAGCCTCAAACCTAATCCTAAACCCAAGCCTGGTGGATGAAGTACGTAGTAGCATGCTGAACTTCATCCAAGCTACATTAAGGAGGCCTGATGTTTGGGTTCTCAAGCGTATTAACGAGGACTTAAGGGTTCTTGAGGGTGCAAGTGAGGTTTGGGTTGCGGACAACCAGCTGGTTATACCAAAAGTGTCAATGCGTGGTATTAGGCTCCCCCTCTGGAGGCTATCTGGGTACGTTGACAGGTGGCTTACGCTACTTATACCAGATGCACCATGTGTGACCTGGCTCCTGTGGGAGAGGTCGTTCAAGTATGATAGGTGCTGTACATACAATGTGTACGCATTCGACACCACGGACAGGGGGAATAGGGTACTCCTAATGCGCCTCGCAATCCTCGGGCACCTTGTACGGGTGCTACAGGAGGCATACAGGGAGGCGTTTGACAATGAGACAGCCTCAAGTGCGAGGGCGAGGGTTGTGAAGCAATTGTGCAGTGGGTGCGAGGGGCTTGATACGGATGGTATGCTCAACTGCATGGCTAGGAATATTATCAACGCCCTCAGGGACTTCCGTGGGCAACTTGTTAATATGGTTGATAGGAGGGTTAAGTGGCTGAGGAGGAGGATAATACTCCACAACTTCCTTGCAGGCACAGTTGGCAGGTACGTGAAGGGTATTCAAATGGTTGCCAAGAACTTCAGGGATAGGGAGCGTGCTTCAAGGTACCTGGGCAGGTACATGAGCTACGTTGAGTACGATGGGGAGGTTGTTAGGTACACCCCATCGTGGGACTTAGCCGCCCTCATAATCCCACTCCTAGGTGGTATTGAGGAGAGTGAGAAGTTCGTGAGGATTAAGCTTGACCTAATCAAGCCAGTCGACCTCACGCTCAAGTCAATCGGCTCCTGGCTAATCGGCTTCGATAAGACTACACGCCAACCATTCAGCATCTCCCTACCCTACCAGTGCACTGTAATGCCAATCAACGTATGCGTTGAATACGCCCTTGGCATTGGGATCAGTGGCTTAGGAAGGTTACAAGCGAGCCCGTGGAGGTCACAGAGGCTTAATGAGCGCAAGCTTATTAGGGCGCTCTGTGAATCCCAAACCCGACCCCCATGAGGATTATCAGGCAGGGGGATGTATTACTAATCTCAACCGAACTCCTAGAGGATGCCAAACCAGTGGATGCTGAGGTAAGCATTGGTAATATCACAGTGGCACCAGGCAGTGTTATTGTCCGCGGTGAAACAGAGCACAGGCATGTACTACAGGATGTTGGTGCCTACGTTGGTTCAGGTAGGGTGTAGGTAGGGTGTATGTTGTGGTTAGGGAGCCTGTTGTACTGAGGCATGAGGAGCATCCGAGCGTTGAGGTACCGTCAGGCATTTACATTGTATCGCAAGCCACGTTCTGGGGCGGGCTCAGGGATAAGGTGGCAAAAGCGAGTGAGAGGGTTATTACTGCCTCGCCAATCCTCGACCCCAAGTTCGTTATTGAAGTTGCGAGGGCTAGGGACAGGGGCGTGAGTACTATTATCATAACAACACAGGGCAACCCAATACTGAGGTGGATGAAGGGTGCCCTCATCCTCTTCACTGGGGTGGCCCTATTCGGTGTACTAGTTATTTCAATAATACTTCTCGTGAAGGGGACTTGGTACGTTCCAGAATGGGTTGGTTGGCTAATAGGGCTTGTGCCTCTCGTGATAGGCATTGGCCTCTTAACCTACCACGTTAGGAACATTACACTGGCTAGCGAGGCACTTGACAGCCTAAACCCGATACGTGTTGATAAGGACTTGCTCTATGACGAGAATGGCGAGAGGGGGGTCTTCATTATTGACAATGAGGCGTACATGCTCAATAGGGTTTGGCTCTCTAGCACATTGTATGGTAATGCCCTCCTGTACAACCTCACGCCAATAGGCATCCAGAACGCCATTGACATGTTGAGGAACATGGGTATTGAGGTGAGCACATGAGCATGATAATCTGGAGACTTAAGATGAGGAGGGCAATCTCCTATACGGCAATCACCATAGGCTTTATCGCATTCCTCACACTCATCCTCCTACTCACCGCCCTCACAAGCCCGCCCCAGTATAGGCTCAAAAATACACTGGGCTTGGCAGTATTCATCATACCAATCATGGTGGCGTCCCTCGCCTTAGAGCGCTTGGCCCCAAGGCCGCCCGAGGTCGTGTTCACGGAGGATGGGTTAATTGTCAAGGGTAGAAAAAGCTTCACCGTGCCAAAGGATGAGGTTGTTAGTAATAATGTAGTCTGTATTAGAAAGTCACCAACGGGATTGATGCTGCACGTGGCTCACGGGCTGGTTGAGTACTCACTCCCACTGAGCCAGAGGCAGTATGACGAGTTAGCCAATGCCTTAGGTACTTACTGGGGTTGGGAACCGCCCGAGTGCCCGAGGGTCAGGATTGAGGTTGGGCCCGTGCCCGAGGCTCCCGGGGTTAGTGCCCCATTAACCATGCCTGGGGGTGTACTTTGGAGATTGGGTTCGAGGAGGTATTATATTACAAAAGCCCTGTACTACATTGGGTTGGGTGCTACCGTGTATAGGCCACTCCTTATTATAGGCGTTATAATCTTGTTATTGGGCTGGAGTGGGCTCTTGGATAATTTAGTTGTTATCATTATCGCCATTATAATAGTGATTGTTGCTGTTGTTCGCTTGCTCCGTACGGTTAAGTGGACAATGTATAGTAATGTGAGGGAGATTGTCCTGACAAGTGATGGGTTCACTATCACGGATAGGAACGGGAACACGCTCTTCATACCCAGGGACGAGGCTCTAGATAGTATTTGTGTTGGTGGTACCAACCCGTACCCCTCTGCCTCGTATATTGAGTATATCCTATTCATTAATTATAATGGGGTGTCGTATAGGGTAATTGTACCCAAGGGCAGTTTCGACAGGCTTCAGAAAGCGTTATCAAGGGCTTGGGGTAGGAGTATTAGGGGTTGTTAGGATTGCACTAACCCTACTACAATATGGGCCAATCAATCCCTCGGAGGATACTTCAAGGCGCCTGCGGCTGGCACATACGTGCTATGCTGACTGTGGTGTTGTGTTCATTAACACCTAATTAACCATCATTCAACTACCCTTACCGTGAACACCACAGCCCTAGCCGCCATCATACTAACCCTCGCTGTGATTGTGATTGCACTAACACCAATAGCGCCAATGCTTACACCAACCCACGCTAGGGTGCTTCCAACCCTTAACACAAGCCTTATTGAGGGTAAGCCAGTTGGGTTAATGGCTCGCACTGGCCCAACGAGCGCAGTGGCGGGTTACTACTGCCTCCACGGGGTGCCAGGCTCGGGGTGGAGTATAATGCTGAACGTCTACCTCAACAACTCCTACATTATACAGGATATTACCGCCTCAGAATTCCCAATCCCAATAATCACAAGTTACGTTACCAATATTTGGCTCACCAACAGTACTGGAGCACACTTAATTCACGTGAGGCAGTTGCCAGTTGCCTTCGCCTGTGGTTGGCTAGTCATAAGGCTAGTGAATGGTACGGCTTACATTGGCTTCAGCCCAGATGGCATGCATGCAATATGGTTCGATGCCTACCACGTTGGAAACGGCTCAATAATAATGGCATCAATAGTTATGGGTGGTGATGGCGATGGAAGCCAGACTGTCATCAGGAGTGGGGTTACAGTACCCTTGGCATTGTACTACTGGAACGGCACGGCATGGCGCCCTGTTACCACACCCACGCCTGTTGATGCTAATGTCCTTGAGGCTGTGAATCATGCTTGGGCTTCAGTGTCAGCCAGGTGTAGTGGTGTTGCCTCCTGGCCAACCTCAGTGGACTACACACTGTGCCCAAGCCCACCTGGCTTTGGGGGCTAGGCTAATCAGTGGGCCTGCTGTAGCTAACCCATGCCCAGGCTTGAGGTGGAGGCCCTTGCAATTGGGGCTTTGGGTATTGTTGGGGTTAGCCTGGTGGTTAGTGGGGTTGTTAAGTGGCCTGCGTCAATGGTACTGCTTATTATACTATATATTATAATAGTGGTTCATGGGTTTGTTAGGAGTAGGTAGTAGCACCGAATCAACCCCCACTGGAGTGGGGGATTTGGAACTATTACCCAAGCCTAAACAGGCTTGATAAGACGGCTAACACATCAGGCGCCTTAACCTCAAGGAGCCTTGAACCACTCCTAAACCTCAGGAACTTAACAATGGGTGATAAGCCTCGTCCCTTCTAGGGGTGGGGTTGGTTTTTAAGTTTGGGTGTTGGTTTTCCTGCTTTTGTTGTTGCGTAGGGCTGTTGCTGTTGAGCTTGAGGCTGCTAAGGAGCTTAATAGGTT
>Ga0080005_163001_pt1 | contig 47161 bp, 51 predicted proteins | sample JossMetagenome_2_FD_69208 | JGI IMG/M metagenome (GOLD analysis project Ga0080005, IMG submission 69208) | Hot spring sediment microbial communities from Joseph's Coat, Yellowstone National Park, USA - JC3_ASED (SPADES assembly) (version 2) | ecosystem: Environmental > Aquatic > Thermal springs >...
GGGTTGGTTTGGGCGACCGCTTGTACCATAGGCCGACCGAGTTGAGCGGTGGGCAGCAGCAGAGGGTTGCGATCGCGCGAGCCCTCGCCAACGACCCCGCCATCATACTGGCGGACGAGCCCACCGGGAACCTCGACCTGCAGACGGGCCTCGAGATCATCAACCTCCTAAGGCAGCTTAACAAGGAGAGGGGGGTAACGATCGTGACGGCGACGCACGACCTGAAGATGATCGACGTGAGCGACAGGATCGTGTACTTAAGGGACGGTAGGGTCGAGCGCATCGAGACGAGGGCCGAGATCGCTGTAGAAGCGGAGGAGTACTGATCAGGTTAAAAAGCCTTTGAAAATTAATGGAAATATTCTGTTTTTGAATTCCTCCCAATCAACTTTGATTTGAGGAAGCTCGCCTTTGGAAAGTTCGAGGGCCTCTAGGTGCGCGCATTTTTCCTTCGCTCGCTTACTGAATACTTCGAAGTAAAAGCTGGCGCAGCTGCAGAACCTCCCGGGCAGGAGGAGGTACGCCCTTTCGTACTTCCCCCCGTAAGAAACCGTCAACTCTACGCCGACGTCCTCCACGTTAACTTTCAGCAGGCGCCTCTCGCTCAGCAGTTTTCGCGCTCGAGAGCCCACAGGCTTCGGCTGCTAGCTCTCGCCTTTATACGCTCCGGCGTAGCCCGGACCGGCGCCGGCAACCTTGAAGAAGACCAGTTGGACGACCCTCGCGTTCCTCTCGAGGACGATGCCGTGCTCGTTGTAAACTATGAGCAAAGCCCTGCCGCGCCCCTCGTAGCCCGGGTCCCAGACCGCGGTCTCCACGGTGGCTCCGCTCCGGAGCAGGCTAGATCGAGGCTTAGCCAAGGCCGCGACGTCGAGGGGCAGCCTCACGTACTCGTTGAATACGAGGAGGTAGGCCCCCTTCCCCAACCGCGCGCGGCCGCTTTCGTCAAAGGGTATCGGTATCGTCTCAGCCACGCGCCGCTTGCTGTTATCGAAATCTAGGTAGCCGTCGCTCGCGAAGGCCCTAACCTCCCTGACAGTGAGGTCGAAGCCAGCTGGCTGGAGCTGAACGTCTAAGTCCACCCAGTCGGAGATCAGGGGCGGTTTTCTTTCGGTTATCAGCTTGCGCAGCTCGGACCCGCCGATTATCACGAAGCGACGTATTCTAACGTATCGTAAGTATGTTGCGCTTAAGCCGAAGCGCGCACGCTAGGGTACAAGCCGCTGCCTGTCGCGCGGGAAGAGCACGACCTCCCTGATGTTCTGAGCACCGGTAATCACCATTATGAGCCGGTCGAGGCCGAGGCCGAAACCTCCGTGCGGGGGCATACCGTACTTGAACGCTTCTAGATAGAACGAGAAGCTGTCGACGTTTAGCCCCTTCAGCCTGATGTTTTCGACGAGTTTGTCGTACCTGTGCTCTCTCTGCCCCCCTGACGCGAGCTCCAACCCCCTGTAGTCGAGGTCGAACGCTTCGCTGAGGTCTCCGCGCCTCATTATGTAGAACGGTTTGGCCTCCCACGGGTACTCGACGATGAAGTAGGCGTCGTAACCCTCCTCCCTCATCGCCTCGCCCAGAACCCTTTCCTCGTCGCTGCCGAGGTCTTGGCCCCACTTTACGTCGAAGCCCCGGCTCTTCAGGATCTCGAGCGCCTCGCTGTAGCTGAGCCTCTTAAAGGGGGCGCGCGGCATTTTCAGCTCCACGCCAAGCTCGTTTAGCTCGGCGCGGGCGGAGCTCCTAATCTTCTCGAAAACGTGGAGCACGAGCCCCTCTAAGGTGCGCATTACGTCCTCCGGGCCGCTTATGAAAGCCATCTCGGCGTCGACCCCCCAGCTCTCGTTAAGGTGCCTGCTCGTGCTGAAGGGCTCGGCTCTGAAGTACGGCGTGATCTCGTACACCTTTGATACGCCGCACATGAGCATTTGCTTGTAGAGCTGCGGGCTCTGGGCTAGGTAGGCTTCCCTGCCGAAGTAGTCGATTCGGAACAAGGTGGCGCCCCCCTCAGCTCCAGCTCCGCAGATCTTGGGGGTGTGGACTTCGAGGAAGCCCCGCTCCTCGAAGAACTCGCGGATAGCTTTGACCGCTAAAGCCCTGATCCTGAAGAGCGCGCGTTGTCGTGGCATCCGCAGCGCAACGTACCTATGCTCCATCACGGTCTCCAAGAGAGCGGGGGTCCTCCCCGAGGGGTCGAGGGGCAGGTAATCGACAGGCTCGGCTACTAGCGTAATCTCCCGAGCCCTCACCTCAATCCCCCTCTTACTGATCTGCTTGTCCGGCACGAAGCCCTTAACCGAAACTGCAGACCCCACCTTCGCGCGCGCGGCCAGCTCCCACGCTTGCGGGTTCTCGTCGCGTTTCACGACAACTGTGTACACAGTTAACTCGCTCCCATCGATCACCTCTAGAAACGCAATCCTGCCCACCACCCTCGTGGCGTTCACCCAGCCGCTGACCTCGATCCACTTTTCAGCCATCGATCCCCCCTCGCGCCCCGCTCAAGCGGGGCTTCGTGTAAAACCTTTTCGCGAGTTTCCAGCGGTCGCTCGTAGATGGACGGCGAGCGCGAGTTGCTAAGGCAAGCTTTTATCCCGGCCGGACAAGGCGGGAGGCGTGAGCGAGCGGTACGACGTTGTCGTCGTAGGGGGCGGCGTCGCCGGTCTCTTCGCTGCACACTTGTTATCCAAAGCCGGCTTCTCGGTGGCGCTGCTCGAGTCGAAGCCCGAGGAGCAGGTGGGCGAGAAGGTCTGCGGGGATGCGATCGGCGAGCACCACTTCAAGGAGGTGGGTCTCGACCCACCCCGCGTTGGCGTTGACGCCGTGAGCGTGATCGAGGGGGTGCGCGTCTTCTCCCCTAGCGGCAAGCACTACATCACAGCGTGGGGTAAGGGCTACGCGCTGGACAGGAAGGCCTTCGGCAGGCGGTTGCTGAGGATGGCGCTGGATTCGGGCGCCGCGCTTTACGCGAAGCATTCTGTCGCGAAACCCCTGGTCGAGGGCGGGTGGGTCAGAGGCGTCGAGGCGTCGACACCCGACGGCTCGAAGGAGTTCAAGGCGAGGGTCGTAGTCGACGCCACAGGCGCTGCGGCGGCGGTGAGGACGAAGCTCCCAGCCGAGTGGTGGGTTTCCTACAAAGCTCCTCCTGAGGACTTCAACGCGGCGTACAGGGTTATAGCGGTGACGGGGGAGGAGCAGGATCCGCGCTTCGCCGACATCTACCTGGACGTTAACGTGGCGCCGGGCGGCTACTGGTGGTGGTTCCCGAAGGGGAGGAACTCGGTCAACGTCGGCCTGGGCGTTAAGGTTGGTCCAGGTGCGCCTAACCCGAAGGCGATGTTCGAGAAGTTCATCGCGCCGAGGCTCGAGAGAGTGGGGGCGAAGATCGTGCATGCGGGGGGAGGCCTCGTCCCGACGCGCCGTCCCACCCCCTGCGCTGTGTGGAACGGCTTCGTGGCGGTGGGGGACGCCGCGTACACCGCGAACCCGCTCCACGGCGGCGGCATAGGGCCGGCGCTCGTCAGCAGCTACCACGCGTCCCGCCAGATAGTGGCGGCGCTTGAGGAAGGGGAACCGGAGCTCGAGAGGCTGTGGCCCTACCATAAAGCGTACATAAACGCGTACGGCGCCAAGCAAGCAGCGCTCGACGTCGCTAGGATATACCTTCAGGGGCTCACCAACGACGATTTGGAGCTCATAATCGGGAGCCGCATCGTATCGGACGAAGAGCTCTCGGAGATCGGCTACAGGGGGGTTCTGCTCGCTAGCATACTGACAAAAGCTGCAGCCGTGCTAAAGATGCTGAAGAGGCCGAGCTTGCTGGCGGAGCTAGCCCGCGTCAAAAGCTACATGGACGCCGCCACTAGCTACTACTTAGCGTTCCCGGAAAACCCGCAAGGCTTCGAGCGGTGGGTGAGCGAGGTCGAAGCGTTCTACTCCAAAGTCAAGAGCGAGTTCTGGAGGCGGTAGCGGGCGCCGATGCAGCGTGGCGCTGACAGCGAACGCTTGGGGAACGTCGCTAGGGTTTTGCGTAGCGTAGGCCAGGTGCATAGGATAAAAATACTTTCTTTCCTTTTCTATAAAGGGCCATCAACGTTTTCAGAAATAATGAAAGAACTGAATTTGAGCAGCGGGAAACTGAATTTTCACCTTAGGAAGCTGAGAGACGCTGGGCTGGTGAAAGCAAGCGAAGGGGGTACGTATGAGCTGACGGAGCTGGGCAAGTGGGTTCTGGCTACCTTGCGCGATCTAGAGAGGGTGGGGGAGCGGCGCGCGCTGATCGACTACAGGGGTTTGCCCCAGACTTCGAGCTTGAGCGAGCTCGCGAAAGAGCTCGCCTGCGCGTCGAGTAGGAGGTTAGAGGTTGAGGCTGCGATCGGCGAAGCGTATCGGAAGCTGTCGTCGCTCGCGCGCGCTGTGAGTAAAGAGTGGTTGCTGATGCTAGCCGAAATCGAGGCGTGCGGCAGAGAACCCAGCTTCATCTGCATACCCCTCGAGAAAGCGCGCGCGGTCTACAAGGCTCTCCTCAGCGAGCGCTACGCGGTCGTGCGCGATACGCTCTGCCGGGATCTCGCTAGCCTCCACGCGGTCGAGAAGCTATCGCCGCTCCTACGCGACTACCAGACGAGCGGCCTCGTCTACGTCAGGGATCCCGCGTACTCCATAGCTAAGGCTCAGCTGGTCGCGCTAGGTTTGCCGAAGGGAGAGGATCTCGCGAAAGTTGTCGCCAAACTGGCACCCTCGGCACTGGAGCTTCTAATCGCCGTGGACGACGGCAGCCAGCTGAAAGGTCTCGAGATCATCGACAGGCTGGTGGAGCCCGGCAGGGTTGCAGTTGTAATCAGGGGTGAGCTCGAAGAGCCCCTTCGCCTCGATAAAATCAACGTGGTGGTTCACGGGGAGGAGGCGTGGCGCTCGAGTGCTGCAACCCTGCTGGAGACGGTTAACGCGCCGACCGCAGTCACGCTCAGCCGGGGCCCGAAGGTGCCCAGCCCCTCGCTCGCTGACGCTCCTCTGCCCGAGCCCGGCGAAGCCTACATCCTAACCTTGCGCTTAGCCGTCCCATTAACAGAGCTGTACTCTGAGATGAGAAGGAGCGGCGCCGACGCTTACAGCCTACTGGACCAGATAGCCGGCGAGGCGGAGAGGGTAGGAGGGGGGCTGGCGGCTCCACAGGCGCGGAGGGCTTTAAGGGAATACGCCAGCTCGGTTGAGACGCTCAAACCCCAGCTAGCCCTCGTGGGCTTCGAAGCCGCGTTGAGGCTCCACCACTCGTCGCTAGAACCCCCTCGCGCGGTTGAGCTAGCCAAAAGGTTTTGGAGCACGCTGGCCAGCGAGTTCGCCGGCGTGGAGCTCGCGGCGGCGATGGCCGATGAGCGTCTTTACGCCTTCGCAAGGTCTACGCTGTTCAACCCGCTGGGCGCCTTCTCCCTCTCCGTCGCGAGACCGCTCGAGGAGCTAGCCGCGCTGGAGGGGGTTGTTCAGGGCTTGCTGGGCGGAGGATCCAGCCTAGCCCTCAGGGTCAAAGGGCTCCTCTCCTCGGAGAAGCTGAGCGAGATCCTCAGTGTGGCCGAGCTAAGCGGGGTGCTGCGCGTCAGCTTCCACTTAGAGTTCACCAGCTGCGTATCGTGCGGTTCAACGAGCGCGGGCTGGAAGGGGCTCTGCGACCTGTGCCTCTCCGACAACGTAGTGCAGCTGGCTAGGCCGCTCGACGTGTACGTGCCGATAGACGCGGTGCCCCCAGAAGTCTTCGACGAGTACAGCAGGCGGGTGCCAATTACGTTTTAGTTTCAGCCGAGAACGGCTTGGATGCGCATGAGCTCCACGCCTGTAGTCTCGAAACCGACCAGCGCCCCTTTGCTGTTCGCCACGATCCCGCTCCGCACGAAGATGCTGCCCCTGTTGACCGTCCCGAACCCCCCCTTCGCTGTTTTGAGCACGCTGACGGCTAGGTTCACCTCTTCCTCGCTGGCTATAGGGCTGAGGAGCACGCCTTTGTTCGTTGCGACCCCGAGGGCTCCCACGAGGGTTGAGCCGCCCAGCGTCGTCTGCACGACCTCGACGTCGAGCGCGTCGGCGATCACTCGCAGCGCCTCCTTCGGCAGCAGGGGGCTGACGAGGGCTCCCTTGTCGTTGGCCAGTACCATGTTGCCGATCGCGTTCTCCTTGACCCCCTCCAGGACTTCCACAACCACCCTGTCCCCCAAGCCCCTTTTGATGCGCTCGACCTCCTCCTCTCTGGCGATGTTGCCCAAGAGCACCCCCTTGCTGTTCATTACGCAGAAAACCCCAAGCAGGGGGCTCGATCCGATGGATGCTCGCAGGACCTCTACGCTCAGATTGCGCTTTATCGCCTGCTCGAGCTTATCGGGCGCTTCGGGAGGGACGAGCGCGAAGTCCTCGCTAGCGGCCACGTAAACTCCGACGTTTGGGTTACCGAAAGCGTACACTATCTCTACGCTCAACCCCCTCCCTCGGTCCCGCCCCCCTCAGCGGCCGGCTCGACCACCGCCACTTTAACTCCGTCCTCCTCGGTTAGGCTGACCTTCACCTTAACTCTGCGCGGCGGCTTGCGGATACCCCTCGTCCATATCACCTCGTTTAGGGCGGGCGAAACCTTAACGATCTGGGCCTTCACGTGCCTAGCGACAAACTCTCTGACGAGTCTCACAGCCACTTTTGCGCGCTTAGTCCACGGAGCCCTGTACGCGTCCCTCAAAGGTATCGTGTAGACCCGCGCGCCCTCCCCCATAACGGCCACCTACAGCTGCATCCTGCTCCTACGCCAATTCCTCCTAACTTTCCTCGCGACTCTCCCCCGGGTCTTCACGATAACCCATGCCGGCACTTGGAAGTTCGACTTGTAGGCGCTGGCAAGCCTGAGCTTCTTCGCCAAAGGCTTGTAGTGGGCCATGAGCGATCGCCGCAAGCTCGGCCCCTGCAAGCGGTTATAAAACTTCTGTGCGCAGCGCCCTACGCGCGGCCTTTAGTGAAGCGGATCTTCACTTCGGTCTCTCTCTGGCGCTCCATCAACCGCAGCAGGATCTCCTTGAGTTCGTCGTCGGTTATCGGGGGTCGAAGCCTGCCGGCGTACACGAGTTGGATCAGTTGAGCCTCCAGAGCTTCTACGAGCTCGGGCCTTACCATCCTCAGGTTCGCGAGGCGCGCTCTCGCCTCCGGAGTCAGAATCCTTCTGAGCAACTCCTCCCTCTGCCTCCTCGCTTCCTCCGCCTCCCTTTCCGCTTGAGCAGCCTCCGCCAGCTGGCGCTGGTACTCGAGCAGCTTCCTCCTCTTAATCTCCTCTAGCTCCCGGTCTTCCTCGTAAAACTCGGCCATTTTAAGCACCCCGCCGCTCTGACCGTAAGGCGCAGGTAATAAGTGCTTCGCCCCTGATGTCCGCTTGCACGCTATCAGAGGTACTTTGCCAGCTCAGGGCGCTCAGCGGCCATTCGCTTGAATATCGTTGCGGCGAGCTTGTCCAGCAGCGACCGACCCTTAGGGGTCAGTGCCCTACCCCTCCTCTCGACCTTCGCCACAAGGCCGGCCGCCTCCAGCTGCTGCAGAGCCTTCCTGATGGCCGAGCCCCCAGCCTTTCGGAAATGCTCCCTGCGGTGCCCCAGGTCCTTGCGCCCCCCGTACGCTGTCCTCAAGCGCTCCACGCCTACAGGACCGTGGATATACAGCTTCCTGAGTAGCGAGGCGCAGCGCTTATACCACCAGTCCGGGTCGTCGGGGACGCGCTCTTTGTGGCTCCCCGTTTTAGCGTAGAGGGCCCACTCCGGCGGCTTGATCACGTCGCCGAAGTTTTCCTTCAAGTACCGCGCCAGCTCCTCTACGAAGATGCGCGGAGGCACGTACCTCGCGTCGACCATACGGCGCGGTCGGCCGCGCACCGCTTAAAAACTTTAGTTTTGCAGCGGGTAAGGGGGACCCCTAGTGGACCAAGCGTACGAGGCGTTTGTGAACCAGCTGCGCGCCGCGCTCGGCGCGTTCCTGCAGGGTAGGTTCTCGGCGATTGGAGCCACGCTGATCGCGTACGGCGTTTTCGCCGCGCTGAGAGCGGTGAGCTTCCTGGTCACGGACAGGGAGAAAGTTCGCAGAGTGGAGGCCGAGATCAGGAGCTGGGAAGAGAGGAGGCGGAAGGCCGTAGAGGCTCGCGACACGAGGCTGTACGAGAGGGTTCTCAGGGAGAAGAGCAGGGTAGACAGACTCAAAAGGGAGCTCGAGGCGGAGCGCCTGAAAGCTTCGGTCGCAGCACTCGTGGCGTGGGTAGCCTTCTTCAAGGTATTGTGGGACGCGGTCGGCAGCTTGCCGGTAGTGGACGTCCCCCTACCGTGGGGCTACGCGAGGGCGACCTTCGCGGCCTGGTTCGTGGCGAACAGCTTCTGGGCGGGTGCCATCTTAGACAGGGCAGCGCGCGGGCTCACTGCGCTCAGCGAGCGCCGAGCCCGCTGAGAGCTTTGGGCCGTGTCGCTGATCTATAGAGGAGTGCACCTCGGTTGCGGCGCGTTACGCAAGCTTTATAAATGCTGGAAGAGGGCTCTCCCTGCGCAGGTGGGAGTATGAGCTCTGCTAGCGCTGCAAGGAAACCGCACTTAAACCTAGTGGTGATAGGGCACATCGACCACGGCAAGTCGACCCTGATGGGCCGCTTCCTCTACGAGATAGGGGCTGTAGACGAGCGCGTAATAAAGGAGTACGAGGAGGAGGCCAAGAAGATAGGTAAGGAGAGCTTCAAGTACGCGTGGGTGCTCGACCGCTTGAAGGAGGAGCGCGAGAGAGGTATTACGATCGACCTCGGCTTCTACAAGTTCGAGACGCAGAAGTACTTCTTCACGCTGATCGACGCGCCCGGCCACAGGGACTTCGTTAAGAACATGGTTACCGGCGCCAGCCAGGCCGACTGCGCCCTCCTGGTCGTCAGCGCGAAGGAGGGCGAGTACGAGGCTGGCATGAGCCCCGGCGGCCAAACGAGGGAGCACGCCTTCCTCGCGAAGACGATGGGTGTGGACCAGATAATGGTCGCGATCAACAAGATGGACACCGTGAACTACAGCCAGCAGAGGTACGAGGAGGTCAAGAACGGCGTCGCTAGGCTGCTCAGGATGGTCGGCTACAACGTCAACAAGGTCCAGTTCATCCCGACCTCTGCGTGGGAGGGCGTGAACATCACTAAGGTGAACAAGGACAAGACGCCCTGGTACAACGGGCCGAGCCTCCTAGAAGCGTTCGATATGTTCGAGGAGCCGCCGAGGCCGATCGACAAGCCGCTCAGGATACCGATACAGGACGTCTACTCGATCAAGGGCGTGGGCACGGTCCCCGTAGGCAGGGTGGAGACGGGCGTCCTGAAGGTTAACGACGTAGTCGTGTTTATGCCGCCCAACGTGAAGGGCGAGGTCAAGTCCATCGAAACCCACCACACCAGGATCGAGCAAGCGATACCCGGCGACAACATCGGCTTCAACGTCAAGGGTGTCGAGAAGTCGCAGCTCCGGCGCGGCGACGTGGCCGGTCACCCCACGAACCCGCCCACCGTGGCTGAAGAGTTCGTTGGCAGGATCTTCGTCCTCTACCACCCGACCGCCATCGCGGCCGGCTACACGCCGGTCCTCCACGTGCACACCGCCACTGTGCCGGTGAAGTTCGTGGCGATCGAGAAGAAGATCGACCCGAGGACGGGCGCCGCGGTGGAGGAGAACCCGCCGTTCATAAAGCAGGGCGACGCGGCCATAGTGAGGTTCAAGCCGCTGAAGCCCGTGGTCATCGAGAAGTACTCAGAACTACCGCAGCTGGGAAGGTTCGCCATCAGGGACTCCGGTAGGACGATCGCTGCCGGCGTCGTAATCGACGTAGTCCCAGCTAAGGTGCAAGGTTAGGGGAAATGCCGCGCATAGTGCGCATAAAGCTCTCAGGGACATCCGTCGAGGATCTGAACGCGGTGTGCGAGGAGATCAGAACGATAGCGCAGCGCACGGGGGTGAGGATCCGGGGGCCGATACCTCTGCCCACGCAGAGGCTGATGGTAACCGTGCGTAGAGCACCCAGCGGGCAGGGCTACCACACGTTCGACCACTGGGAGATGCGCGTCCACAAGCGCATCGTGGACATGGAAGCTGACGAGCGCGCGATGCGCCAGTTGATGCGGATCAGAGTACCGAAAACGGTAAGAGTAGAAATAGAAATTAAATAATTTTTGATAAATAAGGATCTATTTTGTTTTAGCGAAGCGAAAAATCGTTCTATAGTGCGCTTTGCTGGTTAGAGCGAAAACGATTTAGCGCCAAAGCTCTGAGAGACCCTAAGCTGCGCGCCCGCGCGCGAAAACGCACCGCTTAGCGGAAACGTAGAGCGCGATCGCGGCCGCTTCGCCCACCTTAAACTGCGCGCTTCGATACGCTTAAAAATCAAGTAGTGCGCGCTAACCCTAAGCCGGGGTGGCCGAGCGGACTAAGGCGGCGGACGCCCGCGAGGGCCGCACTTGAGATCCGCTGCCCCTCTCGGGGCGCCCGGGTTCGAATCCCGGCCCCGGCGCCACGGTCGATACGTCCGATTAAAGGTTCAGGCACCGATCCCAGGGGTTATCCCCAGGCTCTTCATCACTAGGTTGAGACCCTCCCTCGTCACCTTACCGTTAGGGCCGACAACCATCTCGTAAGGTGGGTAGAGCAGGTAGCCCTTGTAGTAGCCGCTTGGGTTCGCGTAGTAGAACACGTGGAGCACTAGTATGAGGAGGTTCAGCTGGTCGGGGGTGAGGAGCCTTTCCAGCCTGGCTGCCTCCTCCTCGCTGATGTCGACCCTCATCAGCAGCGAATCGATTATCCCCTTAGGGTCGTCGTCCATCGCGGAGAGCAGGTCCGAGAGGCTCAAGCCGGCGTCTTTGAGGAAATCCCTAAGGGCCTCCTTCAGCGTTATGACCCTCCTCACGAGCTTAGCGCGCTGCAGGCGGGAAATAAGTTTTTGCCGCAGTACCCGCTTGAGAGATTCCCAGAGTGTACGCGTTAAAGCTTTATAAATGAAGTGGCTATAGCTAGCTGGGAGGAGGGCCTTTGAGTAGCATCTGTCCCTACCTGTACAGGGATAGGGAGGGGAGGTTCAGGTGCGAAGTAACGGGCAACGCTGTAGATCCGGGGCTTATGCCCTGCTTGTTCAACTTCAAGGAATGCCCCTTCTACGTGTCAGCCGCGAAAGCGCAGGCTAAGCCGGCGGTCGAGGCGCCGCCAGAAAGCGCACCAACAGCCACGGTGACCGTCGAGGGAGTAGTCGAGAGGGTGCTTGAGGAGGGGGTTAAGGCGGCGGAGGAGAGGGGGATAGAGGAGGAGGTCGTGGAAGAAGTGTCCAGGATGATCAAAGCGGCCGAGGAGCTAGCGGTCAACCTGAATGAAAAGTGGAAAGAGTACGAGGATAACGCGCGGAGGCTGGTGAAGATGTGGGAGGAAACCTCGATGAGTGCACGACACGCGCTCGAGGCGATCAGCAGCGCGATAGAGCTTTACGAGAAAATTATAGAGAACCTTGAGACGCTACTGAAAAGCGGGCGCATATCGGAGAAGGCTTACGAGGAGCTCAAGAGCGAAGCGCAGAGCAATTTAGAAAAATATAAATCTTTGAAAAACGATCTAGAAAGCTCGTTCAAAAACGCAGAAAGGCTGGTCATTCCGCACATCCAGCGCGTGAAGGTCGCGGAAGCGCGGCCGGAGCTTGGCAAGCTCCGGTTGAGTCTGATGAAGCTCGAGCAGATGTACAAGGAAGGGAAGGTGAGCCGGGAAACGTACGAGCGCTTGAAGAAGGAGCTGGGGTCGAGGATACGGTGGCTGGAGCAGCTGGTGGGTGAGACAGCGTGAGCGAGGAACCGCTCCTCCCCTCGGAGGCGGCGACGCGCGATAGCTTGCTGAGCGAGCTGGACGGGCTCGACAGCGCGTGGAAGGAGTACGTGGAGCGCGTGCGCTCGCTCGCCGACAGATGGGAGAAGGTGAAGATCAAGCTCCTCGAGAAGATCTCTAGGACGGAGAGCTTGCTCAAAGCTACGGAAGCCGACTTGGAGAGGATCAGTGTAGAGTTGGAGCTCGGTTTAGCGGGAGAGGAAGAGATACGGGGGGAGAAGAGCAAGCTCGAGGAGAGGAAGATGAAGCTCGAAGCCCGCCTCAAAGCGCTCCAGGAGATCGTCGAAACCGTTGAAAGCCGCTTGCTGGAGCACCTGTCGAGGGTGCGAGGCGCTTAGGGGCGCGCCCCCGCCAGGCGCGCGCGCTCTAGGATCTCCCTAGCGGCTGCGCCTGGATCGGGAGCTGCGTAAACGGCTCTGCCAACTACTAGGATGTCGGCTCCGGCTCCCGCTAGGACGCCAGCTACCGCGGCGCTTATGCCTCCGGCGACTGCGACTTCGATGTTGACAGCGCTCTTGAGGGATTTCACGGCGGTCGCCACCGCGCTGAGATCCGGCCCGCCGCCCCGTTGCACGTCGATTGGAACGTGGTAGCACACGGCGTCGACGCCCAGCGCCGCCAGCTCCCTAGCCCGCTTGACGGGGTCCGCTACGAGCATCAAGTCGGCCATCACCTTCCCGCCCAGCCTGTGCGCAGCCTCAACCGACGCTCTTACCGTTTCGTCGCTGGCTAGGGCCAGGACGGTTGTGTAAGCGGCGCCGCTCGATATCGCGAGCTCGGCCTCCAGCCCCCCGACGTCGGCGGTCTTCATGTCCGCGACTACGGGGATGTCGCTGAAGAGACTTGAAAGCTTCCTGACAGCTTCCATACCGTGAGCCTTTATCAGCGGAGTTCCCGCCTCCAGCAGAAGGAAAGCGTGCTCGCAGGCTTCGGCTACCCTAGACGCTACGCGCAGCGCCCTCTCGAGGTCTATCAGGTCAAGCGCTACCTGAAGCCGCGCCATGCTCGATCAGGTTGAACTCCATCAGCAGCTTGAACTCGTCCAGCGAGAGCTTCTCGCCCTGCTTGTACTTCTCCAAGGCTTTGAGAGCGACCTCGTACAGTTCGGCGCGCCGCCTGCTCAGCACCCTCGACAGCTCTGCCGCCTTAAGCATGAGCGCCGTCCGCTCGATCTCCTCTCTCAGCTGCTTAATCTCGTTCACCTTAGCTACGTACTTGCTGTGGTACTCGTCCGCTTTCCTCCGCAAAGCCTCCTTCTTCTCTATCAGCTCGCTGAGCTTGGCCCTCATCTCGTTTACCTTATCCCTCAAGCTCTTCAACTGAGCTTTAACTTCCAAGTACTGATTGGATATTTTCTTGATAGAATCCGTTAAATCCTTATGAATCTTCCTTTTCTCACTAATCAACTGCCTCAACATTTTAATCTGACTCAAGCACTCGTTGTACCTTTCTGCCATCCTCAAAAGCGATTCTGTATCGCGTATCCGTTCTACGAAGTTCTTTTCCTCTTCCGGATCCATCGTTCTAGTTTGGTACTCCCATTCGAGCTGCTCCAACCTCTCCTTCAATTCGAACACGTTGATTTTCCTCTTGCCGATCGCGGCTTGGAGATTCTTCAGCTCGTTTAACAGTGTGTTCACCTCCTCGCGCAGGGCCTTCAGATCCTCCCTCACCCGATCCCTCTCGCTTTTCAGTTTCTGGACTTCGTTGTACAATTCTTCTTTTTGCTTCTTTAAATTAAGGTATTCGCTCTTGATGGCATTATATTCGGATAAGATTTGCCGTATTTGGCTCGAAATCTCTTTCACTTCCGCGTTGAGAGCGTCTCTTCCGTTCTTCAGTTCTACCGCTTCGCTTTCCGAGGCTTTCAGGCGTGCTCTCAGCTCCTCGAGCTTAGCCCTTAAAAGCTCAGGGTCCTCACCCAGCATCCCAACACCGCATTGCCCAGCTTTCGCAGCCGCCTGCACTGGGGTTTTTCGGGGGCGTTATAAACGTTGTGCGGATACATCTCTAGAGTTTTACGCGGTTCTCGCTCCGCAAAACCTTTAAGTCCCCTACGCACTAGCCGCGCGGGGCTCCTGCTCAGCAAAACCTTAATAATCCTTTGTTCTCCCCATCGCCGGGCCCGTGGCCTAGCTGGTGAGGAGCGCGCGAGGAGCGCGCTCGCAGGCGCCCGGCTGATAACCGGGCACAGAAGGGTCAGGGACCGGGAGGTCCCGGGTTCGAATCCCGGCGGGCCCACCACGCCGCGCTCCTTCACTTGCGGTGCGCTAGTAGCTCTCCGAGCTTTTTGAGTAGCTCGTCCCCAGCGCTTGAGGGTACGCGGATCGCGGCTGCCCTGGCTAACCCCCCTCCGCCCCCTCCGAGCTTTAGCGCTAGCGAACTCAACTCGCTTGCGGCGTCGAAGTCGATGTGGGGCGGAACCCTGCACGTGACGACGACTTCCCGCTCGTTCGGCGAAAACGCTATTGCGACCACCTTGCCCTTCTCCCTAGCTAAGCGCGAAGCGAGGTGCCCCGCGAGCCCCTCCAGCCTCATTCCGCGCGCATCGATGACTACGCCGGCCTCCCCCTCGAAGACCACCCTCTGCTCGATCTCGGCGAGCTTCCGCGCGAGCGCCTTCTCGAACTCCTCGGCCTTTACCGCCACCTCGTCGTCGACCAGCTTCTTTTCTTCGACCCACATCTTAACCAGGCGGACCTTGAACTCGTCCTTCGACGAAGGTGCGCTGAGCGCTGCCGCGAGCCGATCGGCCAATAGGGTCAACTCTCTGTCGCCTCCGGCCACGTTGTCGGCGATCTCCCCCAGCCTAGCCAGCTTGGCGAAGAAGCTCGGATCATCGGTTAAGGGCGCGAAGACCTCTCGGGCTATCGTGGAGGCGCACCCGCTGCCCGTGTAGAGGAGGGAGACGCCCAGCTCCGCGAGCTCGAGCGAAACCCTAGCGGTCTGGACGTGATGGTCCACCCACAGGATCCGGGCGCCCTTTGCGGTCAGCTCCTCGATGCTCTTTCGGACAGAGGGCCAAACGGCCTCGTCGACACCCACGTCGGTGAGCACCACCAGCTCCGGCGGCTCGCTCGCCAGCTTGAGCAGGGTCCTGTGGAGGGCGTAGGGTTGGGCGATGAGCAACCTGGGGTGCGCCCCCCTCTTTTTGCGCAGAACCGCGGAGACGACCGCCGCTGACGCTAGCCCGTCCAAATCGCCGTGAGCCACTACGGCAGCCACGCTCTGGTGGCGCGGGTGCGCTATTTAAGCGCCCTCCACCCCGAGCCCGGCACGTGGAGGAGAGGGTGCGCATCGCCCTAGCGCGCTTGCTGAGGGACGGCAGCGCGAGCTTGGAGGAGCTGGCGTCGGAAGCCAGGACGACGCCGGAGCACGTGGTGCGGCTTCTCGAAGGCTTTCCAGTCAAGGTGGAGGGCGGGAGAGTGCTGGTTGAAAGCAAGGCGGACCTACTCCTCGAAGCTTGGAGGAGGGGCGTGGATCCAGTCGAAATGGCTCTCAAATCCGGTTGGAGGGACTTCGAGCGCGTTTGCGGCGGGGTGTTCGAGAGGTGCGGGTACAGGGTCCTGTTGAACGTGCGCGTGAGGTCCCAGGGCAGGCTCTTCGAGCTGGATGTAGTTGCGGTGCGGAAACCCTGGGTTCTCGCGGTCGACTGCAAGCGGTGGAGCCGCTTGAGGAGCAGCAGCTTGAAGAGCGCGGCCGTGATGCAGAAGGAGAGGGGCCGCGCGCTGGCCAGCGCGCTCAGCCAGAGCTTACGCGCCGAAGTCAGGGGCTGGACGGAGGCTAAGGTTGTCCCGCTCGTGGTGAACCTGCACGAAGGGCAGCTCAAAATCTACGAGGGCGTGCCGGTGGTGCCGCTAAGCAAACTAGTATCTTTCCTCAACGAGTTCGAACTTTACGAGGACGAGCTGTTCGTGATCCCGGTGAAGCTGGTCGGAATGGAGCTACACGATTATAGTGGCTAGCGTGGCCAGCTTGGGCCAGCGCTCGACGGCCTCCTTAGCGACGGGACCGTGGATCTCCGTCCCCTTGGGGTCGCCCTCCGGCGTTATGAGGACGATCGCGTTGTCCTCGAAGGCTATCCACGTGCCATCGGGTCGCCTGTACGGCCGGCGCTGCCTGATCACAATCCCGTGCATGATCTGCTTCCGCAGCTCCGGTTTGCCCTCGCGTATCGAGACAATAACTATATCGCCCACCGCCGCCCCCGGGATCCTCCTCCACACGGTCTTCGTGTTCAGAACCCCGATGACCCTCGCGAGCCTAGCGCCGGAGTTATCGGACACCTTAACTAGGCTCTCCACGAATACGCCCGGCGTCTTATGGAAGCGGTACGATACGCCCGATACCTTCGCCCCTCGCTTAGCCACAAGCGCTCACCCCCGCACCCCCCTTTTAGCGCTTTCGCTGCGCCGTGCCTTGCCCTCGGTGAAGCGCTACTCGGCCTTCCCCAGAACGACGAAGGACACCGATTTGGCTAGGGGTCTCGTCTCGCCTACTATCACCATGTCGCCGGGGCGCACCTCGATGCACGGCGGAACCCTCACGTGCTTCTTCTTCCTGCGCCTCTCGTACTTCATGTACTTCGGGACGTAGTGCAGGTACTCGTGCACGACGACCGCCGTCCTATTCATCTTCACCTTCTCGACTCTGACTCGCATTATCGTCCCTCGTACCGGAAGCTTGCCGTGCCATGGGCACAGGGGGTCGTCGCACGTCTTCTCCGGGGGCTTGATGCCGGGTATCCCGATGTTCCTATGCCTCTTCTCGGCCCCCTCGCTCATAGGTTTCAGGAGGCGGCTCGGGTGCGGTTTTTATGCTTAGCGCGACGCTCGCGTCACCACGTGCGCACTCTCTTCTTCAAGCGGTCCTCGGGCCTCCCTACCAGCTCTTTCCCGTCGACGAGAACCAGCGTGCGATCCGGAAGCTGCAGCAGAAGCTTAACGTCGTTTTTCAAAACCCTTTTCCGCTCCCCGCTGCTTGTGAGCAGAACCACGGTCTTCATGGTTTCGTCTATGATCTTCCCCTCTAGGCCCACCTGGTAGGGGTTGCGGCTTTCCGCGACGCGGGCTTGGAGCCCGATGATCTCGTGCTGCAGTATGTTCCTCGGTGTGCGCTTCACCGCCCGCTCCCGCGCAGCTCCTCCTCTCTCTCAACGGTCAGTATGCGCGCGATCGCCTTCCGGATCTCCCTTATCCTGGCGGGATTCTCCAGCGTGCCTCGGGCCGCCTGCGCCCTCAACCTAACCAGCTCAGCTCTCAGCTCTTCGAGCCTTCGCCTCCGCTCATCCCTGCTCATCTTCCTCACTTCGTCCGGCTTGAGGATGGCCATGGCGAGCACCCGCCAGGTTGGCTGCGTAATATTTCTTGCCCCGCGCGTCTCGCAAAGGTTGGTCGTCAGCCGGCTCTGACAACCGCTCGCGCAGCGGCCTCGGCCTCGCCCGCTAGGACCTTTACCTTGATCCCGTATATGCCGGGCTTGAGCAGCGCGTGGACCACCGCTTCGTCAACGAGTTCGCTCGGCTTCCCTGACTTGTATATGACCCCGGCCGTGAACTTCTCGAACCTAGCTCTCTCCGAGGAGAGCTTCCCGCTGATCACTATCTCAACCCCCTTAGCGCCCGCCTCCATAGCCCTCCTCAACGCGACGAACGCCGCCCTCCTGAACTTCACGCCCCGGGCCATCGCCCTCGCTATGCCGTACGCGAGGACCTTAGCGTTGAGGTCCGGGTTCGGGACCTCGACGACGTCGATCTGCGGGCGCTCCACGCCGAACTTCTTTTCCAGAACTTCTTGAAGCTCCTTCACGTTGGCCCCCCGCCTCCCTATAACCATCGCCGGCCTCTCCGCCAGTATGACCACGCGCGTCCCGATCGGTGTGCGAAACAGCTGGACATCGATGTAGCCGGCGTGCACCAGCCTCCGCGCTAGGAACGCGTTGAGCTCCATGTACTGCATGCCCCTCTGGAGGAAGGATTTGGCTACGGTTACCATAGCACCACCACGCACCAGCGTGCACCCTTAGCGAGCACGCGCCCTCCCCCCTCCAACATTATTTAAGGCTTCACGCGCGCTCCTCTAGCCCGATCTCCACGTGAACGAGCTGCTCAAACCAAGGGGTAGCCCTGCCGAACGCTCTGGGCATGTACGACCTAATCTTCGGTCCTTTATGGGCAGCCGCGTGCACCACCCAGAGCCTGGTAACGTCCAAGCCCTTGTACTCCGCGTTCGCCTCCGCGTTCTGCAGGACCTTCAAAACGGCTTTCGCGGCTTTCACCGGGTACCTGCCCGGTCCTGTGCCGCGCTTATGCCCCACCTTCCCGTTGTGCACTCTGTAGGGGATTGGCCTGCGCATTGCGATGACGTCCTCCAAGAGCCTTTTCGCCTCCTCGAGCTTTAGCCCCCTGATCGCGTTGAGCAGCTCCACCGTGTCCTTGTACGACACTCTGAGGTCCCGCCCCGCGGCTATCGCCGTCCTCGCCGGGTCAAGTTGCACGGAGAATTTCCAGCGCACTGCGCTACGCCACAGCTAGCGTTTTAAACCTTGCGCGCTGGGCGCGCCGCCGCTGAGCGGCGCGCGAGTTTTTTATAGCCCCCTCACTCCTCAGCCGGTAGCCCCGGTAGCTCAGCCGGGTAGAGCGCCGGCCACGCGCGGACGCGCCGGAATTGTAAGTTAAACCCGACCAGGGCAGCCGGAGAGGGGGCTCCCCCCACGGAGGACCCGGGTTCGAAGCCCGGCCGGGGCTCCACCTTCCGGACAAGCGCGCGAGAAAGGCTTTATTTGCTGCGTTCGCTAGAGTGCTCGCGGTGATGATTGACCTGCCGCCCAACCGGTGACGACACTCACGCAAATCTGAGCAGCGCGCATCCCCGAGAAGCGACGTTTCCCTTACATAAAAGTTATTGCCTTATAAATGCTCAACAAAGCACTATATATTTGCTAGAAAAAGTCTCATATTGCTTAGGGGGTAGCGGGCGGCGGGGATGCGCGGGGCGAAGGTCAGCGTGAGGGATCTGAGGAAACGCTACGGCGCAGTGAAGGCGCTAGACGGTGTTACGTTCGATGTTGAGAGCGGCGAGTACTTCGTGATTTTAGGGCCTGTGGGCTCGGGTCGGAGCACACTGCTCAAGTGCATCGCCGGCTTGGAGCGCCCCGACAGCGGCGACATACTGTTCGATGGAGAGAGCGTCTTAGGCTTGCCCCCGGAAAAGAGGCTTGTCGGCTACATGCCCCCCGGCTACGCGCTTTTCCCCCACATGACTGTCTGGGAGAACGTGGCTTACGGGCTGTGGATACGCGGGTACCCGCGCAGGGAGGTGGAGGAGCGCGTGGAGGAAGCGCTGAAGCTCGTCGGGCTCCTCCACAGGGCCGACAGCTACCCCCACCAGCTCTCGGGCGGCCAGCGGCAGCGGATCGCCCTAGCTAGAGCGCTAGCCTCTGGCGCCCGCGTGCTCCTCCTCGACGAGCCGCTCACCGCGCTGGACGCGGTCCTGACGCTGGAGGTCCGGAGGGAGGTTAGGCGGTTGGCTAAGAGCTTGGGTTTGACGGTGATCCACGTTACGCACAACCAGGAGGAGGCGATGGCGGTTGCGGATCGTGTCGCGGTGATGAGGAGGGGTAAAGTCGAGCAGGTGGGCTCGCCGCTCGAGCTGTACCTGCGGCCCAAGAGCTTGTTCGTGGCGCGCTTTGTTGGAGGGGAAAACAACTTCCTCGAGGGTGAGGTCGTGGGGCGCGACAGCCCCTACGTAGAAGTGGATCTTGGCGTGGGCGCCGTGAAGGCCTTCGGGGACGTCGAGCTCGGACGGGCTGTTGTCGCTGTAAGGCCCGAGAAGCTGAAGTTCGCTGAAAGCGGAGCTCTCGAAGGTCGAGTTGAAGCTAGGGAGTTCTTGGGGAAGGTTTACAAGTACGTGGTGAGGCTGAGGGATGGGAGGAGCGTGCTGGTCAAATCGCGGGAGAGGGTAGCGCAGGGCGCGCCCGTCAAGCTCAGCTTCGACCCGCTTGACGCGGTCGTGTTCCCCTACCCGCCGGAGGGGCTCGCAGAGGCGTTGCGCTATGAGTGAGGGTTTTCTCGATTGGTTCGCGGGGCAGAGGAGGGAAAAGGGTCTGAGGCTGATTGAGCGGCACATGCTCGAGGTTTTACGCTGCGTGAGCTCACTCCACGAGCTGCTGCGGGAGTGGGCGGGGGGAAGGGCGGACCTGCTGCCGGCTTACAACGCCGTCAAAGTCCACGAGAGGGCGGCGGACGAGGTGAGGAGGGAGACGGCTAGGCTCCTCGCCGGCGGCAGCGAGATAGACGCTGTGGAGAGGACCTTCCTGCTCCGCCTGATGGGAAGGGTGGACAGGATAGCCGATTGGGCCCACGAAGCGGCTCGGATCCTGGCAGTGTTGAACGGGCGCGATATCCCTCACGGCGTGAAGGGGGAGTTCCTGAAGTTCGGGCCGAAGCTGGAAGCCGTGGCGGAGGCGACGAGCAAAGCGGTCAAGCTGCTCCGCCAAAGCCCGCTCGAGGCGCTGGAGGCGGCCGACGAGGTGGAGAGGCTTGAGGAGGAGGTCGACAACCTCTACGCGGAGAGCCGGGGGCGCCTGCTCGAGCTCGCATCCGGCCTCCCAGCTCCCGTCGTCGTCCTGCTGTTCGAGGCGCTGAACGCCCTCGAGAACGCGGCCGACGCGTGCGAAGACTCGTGCGACATCGTCAGGGAGCTCGCGGTGAGGCTCTCATGATTAGGCGCGGCTACCTGATGCTGCTAACCGGCCTGATGGCAGGGCTCCTGCTGGCCGGGGTCCTATCGAGAGCCTACGGCTCGATGGGGGGCGCTAGCTCGATAGGCCGGCCCGAGCGCATAGACCTCGTGTTCCTGCTCACGAGCGAAAAAGAGGGGTGGATCAACGCGGTCAAGCCGCTCTTCGAGCAGTACTTCTACCGCAAGTACGGCGTGCGGCTCAACCTGGTCCTCCACGTGACCGGCTCGCACGAAACTGTGAACCTGATGCTCAGCGGGAGCGTGAAACCGGACGTTTGGAGCCCCGCTTCCAGCATCTGGATACCGTACTTCGACAAGAAGTGGAGGGAGTTGCATGGCAACGTTTCGATAGTTGGCGACTGGTACCCCGTTGCCCTGAGCCCGCTTGTCTTGGTCGGCTGGAGCGACATAATCGAGAAGTACAACGTTAGGGGTTTCAGCGACCTCTACAGGCTCGCGCGCTCCGGCGTGGATTTCAAGTACGGGCACCCCGATCCCTTGCTATCCAACGGCGGGGTGATGGCGCTCATAATGGAGTTCTGCGAAGCTGCGAACAAGACGCCGGACCAGCTGACGATCGACGACGTGAGGGACCCGCGCGTTCTGGAGATCGTTAAAACTATCGAGTCCAAAGCCGTGTACTACGGGAAATCAACCGGCTTCTTCGGCGCCTGGGCGGTCGACGCCGGTCCTCAGGCGATCACCTTTTTCGCGGTCTACGAGAACGTTGCGCTGAGTTACGCGGCCAAGGCGAGGGCCAAGTGGGGAGTCGGTTTAAAGGCTGTTTACCCGCAGCTGGGCGTACTGTACAGCGACCACCCTGTCGTGATGATAGAAGCCGACTGGGTGGACGACTGGAAGAGGTTGGCGGCGCGCGAGCTGCTGCTCTTCCTCCTCAGGCCGGATATCCAGCAGCTTGCCCAGCAGTACGGTTTCCGGCCGGTCAACCCCCTCGTGCCGTTGGACGAAAGCGTGTTCAACGAAAACAATGGGGTCTTGCGCGAGATAAAGTCGAGAGCCCTCAAGCCCCCGAGCGGCGAAGTACTAGAAGCCCTCTTCGAGATATGGATGGAAGTGAAAAACCCGGGTGTGTAGGTGAGCGGAGCGTGTGCCCCCTCTTCGCGCGATACCGCGGGCGGAGCCCGCTGAGCGTCGCTTACGCGGCAGTCGTGCTTGCAGCGATCGCGCTACTGGTGCTGGCCCCCCCACTCTACGTGGTGGTGTACGTGTTGACTCACGCGGAAGCGGTGGTGAGGGAGGCGTTCCAACACTACCTCATCGGCTCCGCTTACTGGCAGATGATAACCAGGGCTCTCCTGCTCTCGCTGAGGCTAGCGCTCGCAACGCTGGCCGTAGACCTGGCTCTGGGCCTACCGCTCAGCTACCTGATAGCGAGGCGGAGGCTAAAGGCTAGCGCGCTCGTTGAAAACCTGGCTATCCTGCCGCTCGTCCTGCCGACTTCGGCCTTCGGCTTCGCTGCACTGATGGCGTGGAGCAGCCCAGTCGGCATCTCCTCGCTCTTCGGGCAGCGAGCGGCGCTGATACCGCAGGACGCGGTGCTGCCAGTGGTCGAAGTCCCGGTGCTGCTGTTGATTGTGCACGTGGCTTTGACGCTCCCCTACCTCGTGAGACCCCTTGTCGCGACTCTCGAGACGCTGGGGGAAGCGTACGAGCTTGTTTCGAGGTCGCTAGGAGCTCCCATCCTAACCACGTTCAGGAGGGTCGTACTCCCGCTGATCGCGCCCAGCCTCGTGACGGGTTCCGCGCTAGCTCTCACGCGGTCGCTGGGCGAGACGGGCGCCACCCTGATAGTGGCCGGTGTCAACTTCCCCGCGAGCGTGGCGATCGTCAGGCTGGTCGGCGCGCTCAAGATGGGCCTCGCCAGCCTGCTGGCTAGCCTGCTCGTGGCTTCGGCTCTCTCCCTCGTGCTACCGGCGGAGCTTCTCTCGAAGAGGGCTGCGCTCAGGGCCGAAGTGAGGGGCACGCGCTTGGAGAGAGCCCTCGTGCGCGTCGAGCGCAAGCTATCTTCGAGCGCGCTGCTCTCTAGGCTCGCCAAGGCAACCCTCGCATCCGTTCTCGCGATCCTGTTGCTGGCCCCAATAGCGGTTATAGTCAAGATGCTGGTGGAGTACTGGTCGTGCGACCCCTACACCGGCAGGGTGGAGGGCGGGGTTCTCTACCAGGTTTTCGGGCCGGCCGGTTATTGGCCGCGCATCGTTAGGGCGGCTGCCAACTCGTTCCTCGTGGCGTCTCTAGCCACGCTCACGGCCGTCTACCTCTCGATCCTCCTTTTCGCAGCGGTCCGGCGCACGAAGCTCCTACCGCTGGTGCGGGCCTTGATCAAAATCCCGCTTATCGTGCCAACGAGCGCCACAGGCCTCTCGGCGCTGCTGCTTTACGGCGAAAGCGGGCTGAACCTCGTCCAGCCCGGCATATGGCTCACGTTGCTCGTGCACGTGTCCTTCACAACGCCCGTAGTCTTCGAAACCCTGATCTCGACGTACGAGAGCCTCGAGGTGGACCCGCTCGAGGAGGTGGCGAGAACGCTGGGCGCAACCCCGTACGGCGCGCTCGAAACCGTGACCCTCCCCGTCCTGAGGCGCGGCATCGTCGCGGGCGCCGTGCTCGCGTTCCTAGGCTCCCTGGGCGAGACGGGCGCCACGATGATGGTAATGGGCAGGGACGAGATGCTCACCGTGCTCATCGTGAACATGGCTGAAGCGATGGCGGTTCCAGCCGCCCTCTTCACGTCAGCGCTCCTCCTGCTCTACGCGCTAGCGGCGCTCCTCCTGCTCCGCACGTTCGTACACTAGCGCGCACAACCTCTTTGTAAATAAACCTGAGGGAGTCTCGGTCCGCGCGCCCGCGCGATTTCCACAAAATCTTTAAGCCCCTAGCCTCCGCTCCTTCCCGGGCCGGTAGCTCAGCCTGGAAGAGCGACGGGCGCGGCTCAGCCGCGGTCGAAGCTTTTAACCCGGAGGACCCGGGTTCAAATCCCGGCCGGCCCGCCACCCTTCTTCGTCCACGCGAAAGGATCTTAGCGTGGCTCCCGCGGGGGGCGCGGTGGGATCGTGAGGATCTGGCCCCAGTGCGTGCCGTGCATCTACAGCGCGCGCGCTAGGGAGCTGCTGGACGCGGGGAACTTGTCCGGCGAGGAGAAGGTTTACGCTCTCGCGGCTCTAGCGGCTGAGTTGTCGCGCGCCAACCCCCACTCCTCGACAATCAGGCTGGCTAGCGACACTTACAGGTTCGTCAAGCGGAAAGCGCGGGACCCTGACCCGTACCGGGACTACAAGCGGGAGAGCAACAGGCTCGTGAAGGAGAGGCTGCTGCCGCTCCTCGAAGAGAGGGTTGGCCGCTTGGCCGGCTACGAGCGTCTCCGCTCTCTCCTGCTGGCCTCGATCGCCGCGAACTCCCTCGACCCCGGCGTGCCGGGCTACGAGAAGCTCGATGTGAGTTTAAACGTCGAGCTGGGCAGGGATGACAGCAGAGAGGCCTACGAGCTCCTGCGCGGAGCGCGCAGGGTCACGTACGTACTGGACAACGCGGGGGAAGCGCTCGTGGACCTAGAGGTCGTGAAGCTCCTCCGGAGCATGGGCCTCGAAGTGTGGGTTTTGGCGAAAAGCCGCCCGTACCAGAACGATGTGACGGTCGACGAGGCTGCGGAGCTGGGCTTCTCCGAGTACGCCAGGGTGGTGGGAACCGGTAGCGACGCCGCGGGGCCTCTGCCGGGCGAGCTCTCGGAAGAAGCCGTGGCGGCTCTTACGGAAACCGACGTCATCCTGGCGAAGGGCATGGCCGTGTTCGAAGCGTTCGAAGAGTGGGCGCCGCCCAAGCCCGTCGTGCACGTGCTGCGCGCCAAGTGCGCTCCCGTGGCAGCGGCCGTTGGGGTCGGCGTCGGCGAGGGCGCTATCGCTCTCCGCAAGCCCGCGCGGCGCTGAGCTTTTTCTTGAACGAGTGGTGCATAAGCCCCCTGCTACCACCTTCAACCGTGCTCTCCGGCAGCGAGATCAGGAGGCTGATCGCCGCAGGGAGGCTGGTGATCGAGCCCTTTGACCCGGAGCTCGTTAGGGAGAACGGGATCGACCTGAGGATAGGGGACGAGGTCGCGGTGCTCCTAAACAATCCAGCGCCGCTGGATCCGGACAGGCTGCGGGAGACCGACCTGAGGGAATACTACAAGGTGACGAAGCTGGACTCGAGCTTCGTCCTCCAACCTTACATGAAGGTGCTGGTCTCGACCTTGGAGTACGTGAAGATGCCGGACGACGTCGCCGGCCTCATCGAGCTGAGGAGCACCTTCGCCCGCCTCGGGCTCTCGATACCGCCCACCGTCATCGACGCGGGGTTCGAGGGGCAGATCACGCTGGAGGTGCACGGCGGCGCGTTCCCCGTCGTCCTCAAGAGGGGCGCCAGGTTCGCGCACGTCGTCTTCTTCCGCGTGGAGGGGGAGCCCGTCCCCTACAGGGGCAGGTACCAGGGCCAGCGCGGGGTTACGCTCCCTCGCTAGCGCGCTCTACTGCAGGAGAAAGCCTAGGGCTTCGTCGACGACCCTAGGATCGAGCTTCTCGTACCGCTCGGTGGAGCCTACATCGTACCAGAAAGCGTCGGTTAGGTATCCTTCAACCCTGAGGCCGCTACGGATCAGCTCGGGGACGAAATCCCTCATCAAGTCGATCTCGCTCTGCGCTTTCGCCAGCCGCTCGAGGTGTTTGAGCGCGTCAACCTTGACGGCGAAGACCCCGATGACGACGGGCTTCCCGAGGGGGGGCTTCTCCTCCAGCTCCACGATCCTGGTCCCCTCGAGCTTTGCAACGCCGACGCTTACCGAGTAGTTCGTCGAGAGCGCGATCGTCGCTGCAGCGTCGGTGTCCCAGTGCCGCTCGAGCATGTCGGTCAGGTCGAGGTTCGTGAGGATGTCGCCGTAGTACACTAGCACGTCGTCGTAGCCGTCGAAGACCCCGTTGCGCAGGGCGTTGTAGAGTGCGCCACCATTACCGCGGTAGCTGGGGTCGTCCCTCACGTACTCGAGTCTCACGCCGAAGCGCCCTCCGTCGTCGAAGTAGTTCATAATCTGCTCGGCCTTGTAGTTCACTAGCAGCGCGATGTCTGTTACATGGTAGTAGCGCAGCAGGCGTATGACGTACTCGAGCAGCGGTTTCTGGCGCGAGCCGACAGGGATCATCGCCTTCTGGAAGTAGTACGTCAGGGGCCTGAGCCTAGAACCCGTACCGCCGCAGAGGACCGCGCCCTTAACCTTCCTTTGCATCGCTATGGTCGGCGCCGGGCACGCCAATAACTTTTACGCAGTTGGCGCGCGGCGAGCCGAACCAGCGCGAACCGCTAATATAGGGACTCGGGCTCGGGAGCCAGTGCGCGTGCTCGTGACCGGCGGCGCCGGCTTCATCGGGAGCCGCCTCGTGGCCCGCCTAGCTCGGGAGGGGGAGGAGGTGGTGGTGCTGGACGACTTCTCGAGGGGGAGCGAGGCGAACCTGAAGGAGCTGGAGGGCACGGTCCGAGTGGTTCGGGGCGACGTGCGCGACCCCCGCTCAGTCGGGGAGGCTGCGCGGGGCGCGGAAGGGGTGGTGCACCTGGCTGCGCTCATCGACGTGGCCGAGTCGGTGGAGAAGCCCGACCTTTACTTCGACGTCAACGTGCGCGGAACGCTGAACGTCCTCGAGAGCGCCCGCAGCGCGGAGGTGTTCGTTTTCGCCTCGAGCGCGGCCGTGTACGGCAACCCAGTGAGGCTGCCTATCGCTGAGGACCACCCGCTCCGCCCGCTCTCACCCTACGGCGCGACGAAAGTGACGGGGGAGGCGCTCGTCCACGCGTACGCGGCCGCTCGCGGCTTCCGGCCGGTCATCCTCAGGCTCTTCAACGTCTACGGCCCTAAGCAGAGCAGAGCGTACGCCGGCGTCGTGGCGGAGTTCGTGAAAAAGGTGCTGAGGGGCGAACCCCCGCTGATCTACGGTGACGGCACGCAGAGCAGGGACTTCGTGTTCGTCGACGACGTCGTGGAGTACTTCGTTAGAGCCCTGCGCATGGAGGAGGTACGCGGTATCTACAACGTGGGTAGCGGGAAGGCCGTGAGCGTGCTGGAGCTCGCCGAGCTGGTGGCGAAGGTCCTAGGGAGGCCGGAGCTGAAGCCGGTCCACGCGCCGCCGCGCCCGGGCGACATCAAGCACTCGGTCGCCGACATCTCCAGGGCGGTGAGGGACTTCGGCTACAGGCCGAGGGTCGCGCTGGAGGAGGGGTTGAGGGTAACGGCTGAAGCTCTCGCGGCTGAGCTCCGGGCGCGCTAGCTTCTGCAGCATTCGGGCGAAAAGGTTTTCGAGGGGGTGTTTGCGCTGAGCTTTCAGGTGCGAGACTTGAAAGCTGTGATACTCGCCGCTGGGCTGGGCACGCGCTTGCTCCCCTACAGCAAGGAGATGCCGAAGGAGATGCTTCCGGTATTCTCCGCCGAGGGCGGTAAGGTGGTGCTGAAGCCGATACTCCAGGCGGTGTTCGAGCAGCTCTACGAAGCCGGCGTGCGCGACTTCTGCTTCGTCGTCGGCAGGGGCAAGAGGGCTGTCGAGGACCACTTCACGCCCGATTGGGACTACGTGGAGTTCCTCGAGAGCAAGGGCAAGCGCGAGGAGGCGAGGATGCTGAGGCGCTTCTACGAGATGGTCCAAAGCTCGAACATTGTCTGGGTCAACCAGCCGATCCCGCGGGGGACGGGGGACGCCTTAGCGCAGGCGAGGCGCTTCGCCGGCGACGGCTACTTCTTCGTGGCGGCTGGCGACAACATCTTCGTCGGAGAGAACGTCGCGCTGAAGCTGCTGGAGCTCCACAAGGAGCTGGGGGGCGCGGCGATAGCTGGGAAGAGGGTCGAGGATCCGAGAAAGTACGGTGTCTTGATCGGGCGCCCGGTGGCCGACCGCGTCGTTAAGCTCGAGAGGATCGTGGAGAAGCCCAGCGAGCCGTTGAGCAACCTGGTGAACACCTCGCTCTACCTGCTGCCGCCCAGGATCTTCGAAGCGCTCGAGGAGTGCGGGCCGAGCCCCCGGGGCGAGATCGAGCTCACGGACGCGGTCCAGAAAATCATCGAGTGGGGCGAAGAGGTGTACGCCTACGACGTCGGCGACACATTCTGGGTGGACGTGGGGACTCCCGAAACGTACCTGAACGCGCTGCTGCTCTCCTTGAGCGCCTGCAACGATGCCTCGCTGATGCAAAAAGCGTACAAAGCATTGAGCCTGAAAAGATAGAGGTGGGAACGCGGAAGAGCTCAGTAGTCGAAGAGGGGGGCTAGCTCGAGAGCTCTGCGCTGAGCCGTCTCTACCTCCTCCCTGCTCGGCGGGGTAACGCGCAACCTTGCCGCCGTCTCTACCACTACCCGGTAAACGACCTCGAGCGGCCTCAAGGGTAGCTCGAGGGGCGTGTGAACGCCGGCTTCAACGAGCAGCTCCGCCAGCTCCGGCTCCGCGACGCGGCACATATCCGCTATCCTGACCAGCTTCAAGACGTCGCCCTCGCTCACGCCAGCCGCCCGAGCCAGCCTCCTGCGCTCGCGGGCGGTTAGCGCAAGCTCGACCAGCTCCCACAGGCTGCTTACGCCCAGCTTCCTGAGAGCGAGCACCACGCGCCGGTCGACGAAGCGGAGGCGCTCGATGCTCAGCCCGGCGCTCACAGCTTGGCTCAGAGCGCGCGATTTTAAGGCTGTTTGCAGCGGGCAGCCCGCTACTTGCATGCGATGCGCTTCCACGCTTTCCCATCGCGAGCGAAAAGCTTATCCGGGGGCGGGTCCGCGCGCCCCGACAGGCGGATGAGGAGGGGGGTCCTCGCAGCGGTTATCGCGGCCGTCATCGTAGCGGGGGCTCTATCTACTTACTTCCTGCTCTATCTGCCGAGCCAGCGCCGCGGGAAAGTGAAGACTGTGGTTTACGCGTACCCAGATAAGATCACGGGGATCGACCCCTCGATCGAGGACGACACGGGCATCGTTGTCATAGGCTCGGTGTACGAGACGCTGCTCAGGTACGACCCGATCAGGAACGTGACGGTCCCCGTGCTCGCGGAGAGCTGGGAGAGCAGCGAGAACGGGACCGTCTGGGTCTTCAGGCTGCGCAGGGGGGTCGTGTTCCACGACGGAACCCCATTAAACGCGACCGCCGTGAAGCTCTCGATCGAGCGGGCCCGGGACGTCTACCGCGAAACCGGTAGGGGTTGCGGCTACATCTGGGACGCGGTTGAGGAAGTGGAGGTGGTCGACGATTACACGGTGCGGGTCAAGCTCTCTTACCCGCAGAGGCTCGACCTCATGGCGGCAGCCAGCTACGCTGCCTACGTGTTCAGCCCCTCGGCGCTAGCGAGGGCCGGAGCGAAAGGCCCCCTCGACCCCAAGCTGGAGGAGTGGTTCAACAGCGGCAACGACGCTGGAAGCGGCCCCTACTACGTGGAGTACTACAGCCCGGAGAGCGAGGTGAGGTTGAGGAAGTTCGAGAAGTGGTGGGGCTGGAGCCTCGTGAACAACCCGGACGCCCCGGACGTGGTCGTGATAAAGATCCGGCCGGACCCCCTCGACCAGTACAACGGGCTCCTCGCCGGCGAGATCGACATCGCCTCAAGCGTCCCGCGCGCTAACGTCCGCGACCTCGCGGCTAGAGGCTTCAAGGTGATCAACCTGACGACGTTCCACAACTACATCTTGCTGCTGAACGTGAGGCGCTACCCCACGAGCGTGAGGGAGTTCAGGCTAGCGCTGCTCCACGCGATACCGTGGGACGAGATCGTCAACGTGGCGCTGAAGGGCTTCGGCAAGCGCGGCAGCGGGATCCTGCCCCACGGCTTCCCGGGCCACGTCGAGGGTCTCAGGTACTCGTACAACCTGACCCTCGCCAGGGAGTACCTGAAGAGGTCGGGAGTCGGGCCCGGCGCTACGGTGGAGTTCGTCTACCAGTCCGACTACGAGGAGAACGAGGCGTTCGCGCAGCTGCTCAAGTCGCGGCTCGCCGAGCTGAACATCACGGTGGTGCTGAAGCCGATGCCGTGGACGGCCGTGAAGGACGCCGGGAAGGAGGTGTGGACGAACCCGGACGCGGCGCCGCACCTCATCATCAGCGACTGGTGGCCCACGATGCCCTCGCCCTACGACTACCTGTACAGCCTGCTCCACAGCGAATCCACGGAGTGGAACTGGGCCGGCTACAACAACACCGAATTCGACGAGCTGGTGGATAAAGCGTACAAGCTGGAGGGGGCCGATTACGCCGAAGCGTTGCGGCTATACGCCGAGGCCCAGAGGATCGTGCACGAGGAGGGGGTCGCCGTGAACCTGTGGGACGAGGTGCGCCCCTTCGTCGTCGGCGGTAGGGTGGAGGTGCCGGAAAACGCGCTGAACCCGCTGTACATGTTCGTCATCCGCTTCGAGTACGTCAGGGTGAAGGAGTAGGCGCGATGCCGCTGAGCCTCAACTACCTGGTTAAGCGGCTTCTCTGGAGCGTCGCGGTTCTCGTCGGGGTGGTAGTGTTCTCCTACGTCGTGATAATCCTCTCGCCCGGCGACCCCGCGGTCAAGTGGGCTGGCAACCCCCGAGGCCCCGGGGCGGCTAAGGCGGTCGAGGAAGCGAGGAGGGAGCTCGGCCTCGACCTGCCGCTGCACCTTCAGGTGCTCAACTTCCTCAAGATGGTGCTCACCGGGGACCTAGGTTACTCCATCGCGTACCGGCAACCCGTCTTCGCGGTGCTCACCCGAAACCTCGCCGCGACGCTCGAGCTGCTCTTCGCGGCGTACCTCATCGGCGTGCCCCTAGGCTCGCTGCTGGGGGTCGCCGCAGCGATGCGGCGGGGCGGGAGCGTCGACGGCCTCCTCCAAACCCTCGGTTTAGCGCTCGCGAGCACGCCGACCTTCTGGCTGGGGATGGCGGTATTCGCCGTCCTGTTCTCCGCGGGCTTCCCCGCCTACGGGCGCGTCAGCACGGGGCTCGCGCTCGCGACGGGCTTCCAGGCGATCACCGGCTTCTACCTGCTCGACGCCCTCCTCCAGCTAAACGCCCCCGTCTTCTTCGACGCCCTCGCGCGCCTGCTACCGCCCGCGCTAGCGGTGGCGGCGTATCCCACCGGCTTGTGCTTGAGGCTCTCGAGAGCGCTCGTCGCGGACGCGCTGCTCGAGGAGTACGTGCGGGCGGCGGTCGCGTGGGGGGTTAAGCGGCGGGTGGTGGTGTGGAAGTACGCGTTTAGGGCCGCTCTACCGGGCCTCGTCCAGGTCGCCGGCACAGCCTTCGCCTACAGCCTCATCGACGCGATGGTCGTCGAGTACGTGTTCGGCCGCGAGGGGCTCGGCCGCCTGCTCTTCGACGCCATCGCCTTCAGCGACTTCAAGCTGGCCGTCGGCTTGCTCGTGCTCGTCGCCGCCTTCTACCTGGCGGTCAACACGCTGGCCGACGTCGCGCAAGCTCTCATCGACCCTAGGGTGAGGCTATGAGCGCGCTGAGGGGGCGCTTCAACAGCGCGGCTGGCTTCCTGGACCTGGCTAGGAGAGCGTGGAGGAGGAGCACCCGCTTCAGGGTGGGCTCGCTGCTGGTGGCGGCGATGGTCGCCATGGCGGTGCTGGGCCCCTACGTAGCCCCCTACCCCTCGGACGGGTGGGGGCTCGTGCCGCGCAACGCCGCAGAGAGGGCGGGTAAGCCGCCGTGCCTCGAGTTCCCCTTCGGCACCGACAACCTGGGGAGGGACGTCCTATCGAGGGTGCTCGTGGGGGCTAGGCTGGCGCTCCTGCAGATCGCGCTCGTAGTTTCGGTCAGCTTGGCGCTGGGCCTCTTCGTGGGGGTTTGCGCGGCGTACTACAGAGGTCCTGTGGAGGCGCTGCTGAACTACGCTGCCGAAGTCTTCCTGGCGCTCCCGGCGATGGTCATCGCCCTAGCGCTCCGCCTGGCGCTGGGGCAGGGCTTTCACGTGGTCGTAACCAGCTTGATCCTCTCCTGGTGGCCGTGGTACGCTAGGAGCTCGTACGTTTACGCCCGAGCCGTGGTCGAGATGGAGTACGTGCTGCTGGCCCGCCTAGCGGGGGTACCCGATAGGACGGTGCTGCTCAGGCACGTGGTCGTGAACGTCCTGCCGCCGGTCCTCGTCCAAGCGATCACGGACCTCGGGAGCGTGCTCCTAGAAGCTTCAGCCATAAACTTCCTCGGGCTGGGCCTACCCCCGGACGCGCCGGATTGGGGGATAGTGGTCCAGAACGGCTTCAAGTACATCGTCTCGATGCCGTGGGTCAGCATGTTCCCCGGCGCCTTCATACTGGCGACAGCGCTGGGCTTCAGCTTAGTCGGCGACAGCTTGAGGGAGGAGATGGACCCGAAGATGCGTAGGAGGTGGAAGCTGTGGTTCTAGCAGTTGAAGCGAAAGAGTTGAGCGTGGGCTACGAGGAGTCGGACGAGCTCCTCTGGGCGGTGAGAGAGGTGAGCTTCGAAGTTCGCGAAGGTGAGGCGTTCTGCATCGTCGGCGAAAGCGGCTCGGGCAAGTCCACGGTCGCTAGCGCGATCGCGGGGATCCTGCCGCCGCACGGGGTGACGGACGGCGAGCTCCGCGTTGGGGGGCGGGTCGTCGTGAGGGGGAACGAGCGGGACTACGAAGGGGTTAGGGGGCGCCTTGTCACGTACGTGCCTCAGAGCCCGGGCGCGAGCCTGAACCCGTACCTGGAGATCGGCGACCAGTTCTACTACGTGCTGAGCAGCCTCTACGGTCTCAGCCGCAGGGAGGCGGTGGAGAAGGCGCGCGCGTACCTCAGGATGGCCGGACTCGAGCCCGATGCGGTGCTGGACCGCTACCCGCACGAGCTGAGCGGCGGGATGCAGCAGAGGGCCGCGATCGCCCTGGCCCTTTCCACGGGGGCTCGGATCCTGGTGGCGGACGAGCCCACCTCTTCGCTGGACGCTCACTTGAGGCTGCAGATCGTGGAGCTGCTCAAGAGGCTGCGCGCCGAGGCGGGGTTGACCCTCATCTTCATCACCCACGACATGCTGCTCGCCGGAGCCCTGAGCGAGAGGGTGGCCGTGATGTACGCAGGCCGCCTCGTGGAGCTCGGTCCCACGCGGGAGGTCTTGAGGAAGCCCCTCCACCCGTACACCTCGATGCTCATCGAAAGCGTCCCGGTGCTGGGGGTCAAGCGCCCCCTGAAGGCGTACACGGGGGAGCCGCCAAGCCCCGGCGAGCCCAGCGGGGGGTGCCCCTTCTACGAGCGGTGCCCCTTCAGGCTCGAGGTGTGCGCCTCGGAGAACCCGCCCGCTAAGGAGGTGGGTGAGTCGCGCCGTGTCGCGTGCTGGCTCTTCTAGCCCGGCGATCGAGCTGAAGGGGGTCAGCGCGGGCTACCTCGTAGCTGAGGGGCTGAAGTCGCTGAGGAGGAAGTACGTTGAAGTCCTGCGCGGCGTTAGCCTCAGGGTGGGCAGGGGCGAGCGCTTGGCGGTGATCGGCGAAAGCGGCTCGGGCAAGACGACGCTGCTGAAGGTTGTGCTGGGCCTCCTGAGGCCGGTAAAGGGCGATGTGGTGGTGCTTGGCCACCGCATCTACGACATCCCAGAGAGGGAGCGGTGGAAGGTGACCAGTAGGATGGGTTACGTGCCCCAAGACCCCTTCAGAGCCCTCAACCCGAGGCTCAGGGTGGCGGACATCGTAGCGGAGCCCCTGACAAGGCTGCGCCTTCCGGAGAGCGAGAAGCGGGAGCGCGTGCGCGCAGCGATCAAGATGGTCCAGCTCCACGAGAGCGTGCTCGAGTACTACCCGTCGAGGCTCAGCGGGGGGATGATGCAGCGAGTCCTCATAGCGAGAGCCGTGGTTCACGAGCCGGAGCTCCTGCTGCTCGATGAGCCGACCTCGGCGCTCGACGTGTCCACTCAAGCTCAAGTGATCAACTTGCTGAACAGCATCCAGGAAAGGCTCGGGTGCGCGATGGTCGCTGTCACGCACGACCTGGCGGTAGCCCAGTACCTAGCCGACAGAGCGGTGGTGCTCTACAGGGGCGTTGTCGTTGAAGAGGGGCCGCTCGACGAGATCGTGCGAAGCCCGAAGAGCGAGCACGCGCGAGCACTGGTGGCCAGCTACTCTCTCGGCTCCCCCGCCCTGCTAGGGAACGTATAGTGCGAGCTCGTACTACTGCGGCATGACGCCGGTGGGTTCTCCAGCGATAAGTCATTGGGGAGGTGGTAAAGCGAAAGTCTCCAGAAAAGAGCTCATCATCCCGTTATCATGGTGCGCAAGGACGTAGTCTTCGTCAACGAGCGATCGAACGTGGCTATCTGCACGCTGTGGACTAGGAAGGAGGTCGTGGCGAGGAAGCTGGAGGAGCTGGGGGTGCTGGACAAGGTGCATGCTGTGGGCACGCTGTACACGGTTTACGGGATCAACTACCTCCTCCACACGCTGGCGGAGAAGCCTCAGATCGATACGATTGTGGTCTTTGGGGCCGACTTATCGGGGAGCGGCGAGGCGCTGGTGCAGCTGTTCTCCCGGGCGCAAGCGCCCCCCGAGCTGATGTGGCCCCTGAGCGAGCTGAAGCCGCTGCTGGGGGGAGTGAAAGTGGTGGACCTGCGCGACCGCTTCGCGCTCGGCGATTGGCGCGCGCTCGCCGACGCGGTTGCGGCGCTCTACGACCCCTCCCCTCCCAAGAGGGGGGTTCTGCGCCTGGAGCTGCGGGAGGCGGCCGCTGAGAGCTGGCCTGTGCCGGTGAGCGGGCAGGTGATCCAGGAGACCTCCCTCTTTAGGGCGTGGGTCAAGGCCGTCTACTCCGTCATGATGTTCGGCGCCGTGAAGGGGAGCGAGTACGGGGAGCGGCAGAAGCAGCTCCTGAACCTGGTTGTGGTCTTGAACGTGCGCGGAAGCGGGTACGACTTGGAGCGCGAGTTCTCGAGCTACTTCAGGGCAGAGGACTTCGAGGCGCACTTCCGCTCGCTCCTCACCCCTGAGAAGCCCGTTGGGGTTTCCTACACGTACGGGGAGCGGCTGCGAAGCCACCCGCGCGCTGGAGACCAGCTCGCTCGCCTCGTGGAGCGCTTGAGGAGGGCGCCAGAGTCCAGGAGGGCGCTCGCCGTGCTCTGGGACCACGAGAGGGACCCTTCGAGCAGCGAGCCCCCATGCATCTTCGCCATCCAGGGCGACGTGACGGGGGGCTTCTACAACCACACGGCCTTCGTGAGGAGCAACGACGTTTACGCGGCGTGGCCCCTCAACGCCTACGGCCAAGTGAAGTTGGCCGAGCTCGTTGCGCGGGAGCTGGGGTTGAAGGTCGGCGTCGTCACGCTGATCAGCAGCTCGGCGCACGTGTACGAGCACGACTGGGAGCGAGCGTGGAAACTCGTGCATGATCACTACGAGGCGCTGAGGGCTTTCGTGGCCGACAGCCGGGGGAACCTGCTGGTGGAGGCGGGGGAGGGCGGGTTGCGCGTAGAGCTGAGGGCCCCGGACGGCAAGCTCGCGGCGAAGCTCGCGGTATCGTCGTACGAGGATCTAAAGCCCCTTGCGTCCTTCCTAGCGCCCGATCACGCGTTTTACGCCGGCTGGGAGGCGAGGAGAGCGCTCGAGCGCGTGAGACGCGGGGAACCCTACGTTCAGGACGCAGAGTAGCCCTCCTCGCTCCGCGCGCGGAGCGGGTAGCCGCAGTAGGGGCAGTACGCGGCGCCGCGCGGGACTTCGCCGTAACAGTAGGGGCACCGCTCCCCCCTCCTCCTCCAGAGGAGTATGACGAGGAGCGAGAACGCGACGGCCGCCGCGAGAGCGGCGGCTGCCAGCGCTGCTGCGAGCCGGGGCACCGCTGCTACCCGGGTCTCGCTGACCTCGAACCCCCAGTCGCGGAAGCGAGGTGCCAGATCCTCCCCGGCAGCGGCGCTCAAGGCTTCGACCAGATCCTGGTTGCTGCTAACACCGCCCCTCCTCCTTATCTCGCTAGCCACCCTCTTAATGTAGCTGAGACCCCCCCGCTCCTCCGCTAGCGTTGCCACTACGTAGTAGGAGGCGGCGTAGTAGGAGCCCTCGTCGCCAGAGGGGGTCCACCTCTGCACGAAGCCCGGCTTCGCTAAGCCGCTCCCGAAGACTCTGGCAGCGCTCTCGAGCGAAGCTTCGGCGTCGCTCACGTCGATACCTATCTTTTCGCAGATTTTCACCGAAACGTACTGCGCCACACCCTCGTGGAACCACCTCAGCTCTCTGTTTGCGGGCACGCCCAAAGCCCCTAAGGCCTTGTGCACGAGCTCGTGGACAACGGTCGTTTCGAGGTAGCCCTCCTTGAACCGGAGGAGCGCTAAGTTGAGGTGGATGGGGCCCTCTCCGCCGGCGTTTATGTCCTCGCCCATAACGTAGCCGAGAGCGCTCAGGTCCATGCGCGTCGGAAGGAACACCTTGAAATCCACGCTCGAGGGCGAGTAGCCGAAGATGTCCCGCAGGTAGGGTACCGCTTTCCCCACCACGCCCGCTACCGCGCGCGCTAATCCCTTGTAGTAGGGTACCGCCCTGACTCTAACGAGCGTCCCGTTCGCGTCGAGCTCCATGGTGGTCTCCTCAACCGGTCTCGCGAGCCTGTAATCCACGGTCACGCGCGAGCCCCCCGGTCTCAGCGAGATTCGCTGGACCTTCAGGGTGTTCCCGTCGAGGCTGTAGCGCACTATCGCGTTGTCGAGCGACACGTCGAGCACGCTCCCCAACCCCTCTATCGTCACCACCACCGTGACGGTCGTCCCCGGCGGCGCGCCCAAGAGAGGCGTCATGAACCAGCCCCGCTCGCCGGCATAAAGCGAAGCGAAGGGGAAGCGGAAGGAGATGTTCATGCCGAAAGCCCCGGTTTCGTCGACCAAATACTCAAACGTCGCATTATGGTAGAAGTACGCGCTCGAGTTTTCGATTCTCTTCCCCACAATTGCCCCCCTCCACACGGTTACGCTCCACGGCTCGAAGCGGGGCACGTACGTGTAAAACGCCCCGCTACCGTTCGATGCGAAAACCATCACGACGGTGGCGTTGCCGCTAGCGGCCACGTTGATGTAGTAGGTTAGCGAGGAGGGAGCCGCACCCGCCGCGTAGCTAACCAGCGCTAAAATCAAAACGGCACCCATCGCTGCTGCTATACGGTGATCCACACATTCTGAGTGCGCGACGGGCTTTTAATGTTTCTGATGACGCATCTGCCAAAGCTGCAGCGATAGCGCGCTGTGGAGAGGAGGAGGGAGAGGATAAATTGACATCGTGATTTGGGCCGCTTGATGCGCTACAGCGTGATCGAATTAGAACGGGCCGTGATGGTCTCTGACCTGCACTGCAAACCTGGAAGTTGCAAGGTCGGGGAAATAGCAGGGTTGGCTGCGAGGGAAGGGGCTTCGCTGGTCATTTTGGGGGACCTCTTCGACGACCTCCACAGGGAGATCGGCGACGACGAGCTGGAGCGCGCGCTCCGAGCCGTCTTCCGGGGTGTTGCAGGGCTCGAGATCTACTACGTGACGAGCGGCTCCAGCCACGACCCGATACTGAAGCGGGAAACACACTTGAGACTGGAAAGTTTGAGCATTCACGTGTACCCGCGGGCCCTGATAGCGCGCGTGGGGCGGCTGCGGATGTTCCTGACGCACGGCGATCTGGCGCTCCGAAACGGGGCTCACGCGTTCCTGGTGAACGTTGCGGCGATGATGCTCGGCAAGAGGCTGTATTTGGAGAAGGCTCTGAAGAAGAAGCTGCGCTTGCCGAGCGATTGGTGGCTCGTCATGGGGCACACTCACATACCGGGGATCGACCGCGAAACCCGCGTCGCGAACACGGGGAGCTGGAAGGCCAGCTGGAGCTTCAACCTCCCCTACTGGAGACCCCCTTCCAACACGTACATAATCGTCGAGAACGGGACCATCGAGCTGCGCGCTCGGGGTTTCAGCTCGCCGCGCGCGCTAGAGCGCGCAAGCTTTAAAGAGCGAGCGTTCGAACGCGCTACGCGTGGCTGAGGAAGAGAGAGCTAGGGACGTTGCGCGGATACGCGAGGAGTTAAAGGAGGTGGAACTGCTAGTTCCCTTGGAGATGTACCTGGCGGCCGGCGTTAGGATAGGGACGCGGATGAAGAGCGCATTCATGAAGCGCTTCATATACGGGGTGCGCCCCGACGGGTTGCACCTCCTCGACGTGCAGGAGACGGACCGCAGGCTGAGGATAGCTGCCCGGTTCATCGCTCGCTACGAACCCTCTCGGGTGGTCGTCGTGTCCGCCAGGCAGTACGGCTACAGGCCGGTTCAGAGGTTCTGCGCTTTCACCGGCTGCGTCCCGATAGTCGGCCGCTTCCCGCCCGGCGCGCTGACGAACCCCAAGCTCCCCAACTACGTGGAGGCGGACCTCCTCATCGCCACGGATCCGAGGGTCGACACGCAAGCTATCAGCGAGGCTGCGAGGATAGGCATCCCGGTCGTGGCCTTCTGCGACACCGACAGCCCGATAGAGTACGTCGACCTAATAATACCGGCGAACAACCGCGGCAGGAAGGCGCTCGCGCTGCTCTACTGGCTGCTAGCCCGGCAGGTTCTCAGGGAGCGCGGCGAGCTGCCGCCCACTGGCGAGCTGCCGGTCCCGCCGGAGGACTTCGAGGCGAAGGTGCTGGTGACCGGCGAGATAGTCTAGCGCGCCCACGCGCGCGGTGGGTTGGGTGAGGGTTCGGCGCCCCGCGGTCGCCGGGCTTTTCTACGAAGCCTCGAGGGACCGGTTGCTGAGGCAGCTAGAGGAAGCCTTTGCGAAGGGGCCCGGCGAGAAGCTGCCTGTTGCCAGCTACACGGGGAGGGCGCTCGGCATCGTAGCCCCCCACGCCGGCTACGTGTACTCCGGCTACGTGGCGGCGTACGGTTACGCCGAGCTGGCGCGCAGCGGAGCGCCGGAGGTTGTCGTGCTCCTAGGCCCCAACCACCACGGCGTCGGGGTGCCGGTTGCCGTGTCGGAGGCTGACGCGTGGGAAACCCCCTTGGGGGCTGTGGAGGTCGATAAGGACCTGGCGCGGAGGCTCGTTGAATGGAGCGAGGTCACCGCGTTCGACGAAACCGCTCACAAGTACGAGCACTCGCTGGAGGTCCAGATCCCCTTCCTCCAGTACGTCTTCGGCCAGGGCTTCAAGATCGTCCCGATCTCCATGTACCTTCAGAACCTTGAGGTCTCGCGGAAGATCGGCAAGGCCATCGCGCGCGCCATCGCGGAGCTGGGCGTGAAAGCCTACATCGTGGCGAGCAGCGACTTCACGCACTACGAGGAAGCGAGGGTTGCGGCGGAGAAGGACCGAGCGGCGATCGACGCGATACTGAAGCTCGACGATAGGGGCTTCTACGACGTGGTGATCGAGAAGGACGTCACCGCATGCGGCATAGGAGCCATCATGGCGCTGATCGCTGCGGCGAGGCAGCTGGCCCCGTGCACCGCAAAGCTCCTTAAGTACGCCAACTCCGGCGACGTAACCGGAGATTACTCATCCGTAGTCGGTTACGCGAGCATCCTGTTCGAACGAGCTGGCGCTTAGCGCGCTGGGATGCTGGGTTCTCGGAAGGGAAGTCGAGGTTTGCGCGCTCAGCCCGCTCGCGCGCGAGCTAGGCTGGCGGAAGAGCAGGGGGCGCTGGCAGCGCGCGGACAAAACCGTTTTGCCCCGAGCACACGTGCATAACCCTTAAACGCGGTTGGTGCGCAGCCTCTCCCACAATGGCCGAGCCCATAACTCGGAAGCAGCGTCTGCTGCAAGGGATCGCCTATTCGTGCACGGGCAGCGGCGCTGCGAGCTGCCAGCTCAAGCGGGGTGCCAAGCGGGGGGTTAACGGGTGCACCGCTCGCGTAAGCACGCTTCAAGGAAGGACGACCACATACTTTACTCGCTGCTTTCCGCCTCGCAGTACTCCAGAAAGACTGCCTGGTTCGAGTACGTGGATCTGGTGCACGTTGCGGCTCCCGAGATCGATTTCTCCGACGTGTCCCTCTCGACGGAGTTTCTGGGCTTCAAGCTGACCGCTCCGCTTCTGATAGCCGGCATGACGGGCGGCACGCCCCTGGCTAAGAAGCTCAACGAGATTTTCGCGAGGGCGGCCGAGGAGCTTGGCGTGGCTCTGGGCGTTGGGAGCCAGAGGGTGGCGCTCGAGTCGCCGGAGACCAGGGAGACGTTTAGCGTCGTCAGGGAGGTGGCCGTGAGCGTGCCGGTGATAGCCAACATCGGCGCGAGCCAGCTGGTCGAAGGTATCGGCTTCGACGCTGTGGAGAGCCTGGTGGAGATGGTGGACGCCGACGCCTTGGCCGTGCACTTGAACCCTCTACAAGAGGTCCTTCAGCCCGAGGGCGAGGCGCGGTACGCGGGCCTCCTCAAGCGGCTTAAGGAGCTGTCGGAGCGCTGCTCCGTCCCCGTGCTTGTCAAGGAGACAGGCGCCGGCGTGAGCCGGGAAGCGGCCGCCAAGCTCGCCTCCGCCGGCGTGCGCGGCATCGACGTTGGAGGGGCCGGCGGGACATCGTTCGCCAAAGTGGAGGGGTTCAGGTCGCTAGCGCTGGGGGATGAGCTGCTGTACCAGCTCGCGCTAGACTTCTCCGAGTGGGGCGTACCCACCGCGGCGAGCATACTGGAGGTGAGGAGCGTGTCGCCCGATCTCATCGTGATCGCCACGGGCGGCTTGAGGAGCGGCGTCGACGCCGCTAAAGCTTTGAGGCTCGGCGCCGACCTCTGCGGGTTCGCGCAACCCGTGCTTCGCGCCGCCTTCGAAGGGGGTTACGAGGGCGTGGTCCGCTACCTCAGGAGGGTCGTCGAGGGGTTAAGGAGGGCGCTCTTCCTCACAGGCTCTCGGAACCTCGCCGAGTTCAAGCGCGCGCCAGCGGTCGTGAAAGGTGAGCTCCGCGAGTGGATTGAGCTCCGAGGACTTCGCGTGCCGGGTTTGTAGCGCGCGCTCAACCAGAGATGGGTGCCGCTCCTCCTATGCCGCTTTTGTCTCGCGCCGCTTCGGCTCGATGAACTCCTTGGGTGCCGCCTCGAATGGCTCTAAGTACTTCCTCAAAGCTATCGGTATTTCAACGCTGCCGTCGGGTCTCTGGAAGTTCTCCAGGATCGCCGTTATCGTTCTCGAAACCGCGATCGCCGTGGAGTTCAGCGTGTGCACGTAGCCCTCCGCGGGCGCCCCTCGAGCGCGCGCGTACCTTACGTTGAGCCGGTAGGACTGGTAGTCGGTGGTGTTGCTGCAGGAGACCATTTCCCTGAACTTGCCCTGAGCCGGCATCCAAGCCTCCAAATCGTACTTCTTAGCCGCCACGACGCCGAGATCCCCGGAGCAGACGTTTACGACCCTGTATGGGATGCCGAGACCCTGAAACAGCTCCTCGGCGTTCTGGATCAGCTTTTCGTGCCACTCCCAAGACTCCTCGGGGAGGCAGTACACGAACTGCTCGACCTTCTCGAACTGGTGCACCCTGAAGATGCCCTTCGTGTCCTTGCCGTGAGCTCCCGCCTCCTTCCTGAAGCAGGGGCTCAAGCCGGCGTACAGCAGGGGGAGCTCGTCCTTCGGGATCGTCTCGTCCATGTGGAGGGCCGCGAGAGGGTGCTCAGCGGTAGCGATCAGGTAGAGGTCCTCACCCTCGATCTTGTACACCATGTCCTCGAAGTCGGCGAAGCTGATGACCCCCTCTAGGGGCTTCCTCCGCAGCATGTACGGCGGGATGACGAGCCTGAAGCCCTTTCGCGCTAAGTGGTCGAGCGCGTACATGATCAGCGCGAGCTCCAACCACACGAGGTCGTCGAACAGGTAGTAGAAGCGCGAGCCGGCGACCTTCCCAGCTCTAAGCGTGTCCACCCACCCGGCGCTCTCGCTCAAATCGGCGTGCCCGAGGGGCCTCCAGTCGATGACCTCATACTCCACGCTGAAACCTTTCGTTTGCTGGAGGAATTGCTCCAGGAACCCTCTCCAGACCTTCGGCCTCCCCCAGAACCTTACGGGAACGTTGTCCTCCTCGCTGCTTCCGACGGGCACGCTCTCGTGGACGACGTTCGGGATCGAGAGCAGAACCCTCTCCCTCTCGGCCTCCACCTCGCTTAAGCGCTTCTCAGCTTCGGCGAGCGCCCGCTCCAGGCGGCGCGCCTCCTCCACGAGCGCGCCCCTCTCCTCCGGCTTAGCCCTAGCGATCTTCGACGCGAGGGCGTTCCTCTCGTGCCTCAGCTTGTCGATCTCCGCCTTTAGGCGCCTCCACTCCGCGTCGAGGGCTAAAGCTCTGTCGACCACGGAGACATCGGCCCCCCTAACCCTCTGCGACCACCTCAGCTTATCCGGGTCGTTCCTCAGGTAGTAGAGGATGCTCCACATCCGTTGCCCCTCTCGGGCATCCCTATTTTAGCGTCTCGCGCTGCACGCTGGGCAGTGCGCCTCCCGCCTAACGCCGCTATCCCAGCCAGACGCGCCCCCCGCGCGTCACAGGGGCGGTGGGGTTTTCGCTCTGCTTCGCAGCCACTCTTCGAAAGCGGGCGGCGGAGGGGTTTCCCTGTAGAGCTCGCGGCGCTTAGCTTCCAGCAGCCTCTCCTCGACCCCCGCGATCTCGGAGTACGTGAGCACCCCCTCGACACCCCTCTCGGATAAGCGAACGCGCCACGCGGCGTCCCGTAGTGTGTGGTGGCTCACCACGACCTTAATGAGCTTCGACAGCAGGGCTAGGTTCGTCAGGCCTCTCTCGACGCTCTCCGAGTCCACCTTCAAGCCCTCAAGGTAGAGGGGCGGGCCCCCCACGACCAGGAGCTCGGGTTCGCGGGAAGCTATCTCCTCCGCCGCGCGCTCGTCCATGGGCCCCTGCACGTCCGGCGCGTAGACCACCTTCACGCCCCCGTGCGCCACCGCGAAGACCACCACGTGGCCCATCGGGCTGGAGGAGCCGTGGGGGTAAGGGCCCCACGCCTCGATAAGCGTTCTGCCGAGCACGAGCCGGTTACCGTCCGCCTCGATTACGCGGCATCCGATCTCCTCGAGCTCCCTTAGGAAGGCCGCCGCCCTCCTGCGCTGGTTAAAGCTGACGGTCGAGTCCGGCTTTTTGGCGAAAACCGTCCTCCCGGCGTACGTCCTCTCGAAAGCCTCCGGCGAGCTCCACTCGTAGAAGCTCGTGAAGCTGGGCGTGTAGTGGTCGAGGTGGTAGTGGCTCACCGTCACGACGTCGCTGCGCTCGGCGAACCTCGTGATCCTCTCCCGAGCCTCCTTCGCCGCTCGGAACTCCCGCGGGTGGGGAGGGAGGCCGAAGCGGCGGGGCGCCAGCGAGACGCCCGCGTCGAAGAGTATTGTCGCGTCCGGCGTGACGACTCCCAGCGCCATGGACCTGACCCCCATGCTTTCGTCGGCTAGCGGGTACACCTCGACCTTGCCCACTACGAGCGCGCGCACCGAGCGCTGCGGGCACCGGCAGCTTAAAAACCGCGCGGGGAACCGGCGCTGCCCAGTGAAGCCGAAGAGAGAGATCAACGCGATCGTCAAGCCTTTTGCGCGCGGCGACCTGGGGGTCGCCGTCGCCTACCCCTCGGTTTACGAGGCTGCCGTCAAGAGCCTCTCCGTCCAGATGCTGTACTTCTACCTGAACTCGCTCGAAGGCGTATACGCCGAGCGGTTCGTAGTTCAAAACCTGAGGGGGAGCGAGCCCCCGGCTCGAAGCCTGGAGAGCGGGAGGCCGCTCAGGGACTTCTGGCTCATCCTCTTCTCCGTCCACTACGAGCCCGACTACGTCAACATCGTCAGGCTGCTCGCAGCCGGCGGCGTAAGCCCGCTCGCCAGGGAGCGCGAGCAGGTGGTGGTAGTCGGCGGCCCGCCGGTGATCGCGAACCCCGAGCCGCTAAGCGAGATAGCGGACGTCCTGGTCGTGGGCGAGATCGAAAGCACGGTGCCGAAGCTCGTGGAGGGGGCCTTCGAGCACGCGGGCGACAAGCGGGCGCTCCTCGACGAGCTGAGGGCTGAGGAGGGCTTCTACGTGCCCTCCAGAGGTGACGAGAGGGTGCGCTTCAGCCACCCCCCGACCCTGCCGCTCGAGTTCCACCCCGCCGCTCAGGTGCAGCCCGAGGACGGCGAGTGGAGGAGGACGACCATGATCGAGGTCTCCCGCGGCTGCTGGCGCGGGTGCCGGTTCTGCATGGAGGGCCACATCTTCCTTCCGAAGAGGGACAGGCCGCTGGAGGACGTGCTGACGCTCGCCGAGCGGGGGTCCCGGGCGAACCTCAGCAGGCACCTGACGCTGATCTCGCTCTCGCTCCTCGACCACCCGCGCATCGACGAGCTGCTAGGGAGGCTTGTGGAGTCGGGGTACGAGTTCTCGGCTCCCTCGCTCCGCCTGGAGGCGCTCACGGACGAGCGGCTCGAGCTGCTCGGGAGGAGCGGGCAGCGCACGCTTGTGCTCGCCCCCGAGACCGCGAGCTTGAGGCTGGCGAAGGCGATAGGCAAGCCGCTGCTCAAGGACCGGCTACTCGAGGTCGCGGCGAAAGCCCGCAAGGTCGGCTTCAAAGCTCTCAAGCTTTACTTCATGGTGGGTCTCCCAGGCGAGAGCGAAGAGGACGTCAGGGGAATCGCCCAGCTGGTCAAGGAGGTCGCCGAGTTTTCCGGCTTCAAAGGCGGCAGGGAGCTCAAGCTGAGCGTGAGCGTTTTCGTGCCGAAACCCCAAACGCCGATGCAGTGGTTCGGCATGGAGGAGCCCGAGAGGGTTGCCAGGAAGCTCCGGCTTCTCGAGCGGGAGCTGGGAGGGTTGGCCGAGGTGAGGCCCTACAAGCCGGCGTGGGCGCGCGTTCAGTGTGCTCTGTCGAGAGGGGGGAAGGAGATGACGAGGGTCCTCCTCGAGTGGGCGGCTGCGGGCGGCGGGCTCGGCGGGTGGCGCCGCGCCGTTAGAGCGGTGAATCTCGACGTCGAGAAGTACGTCGCTCCCCTTGACCCGGAGAGCGAGCACCCGTGGAGCAAGGTTGAGCTACCCGCGTCGAGAGGGCTGAGACCCGGCTACGTAGCGTGCTTGGAGCACCTAGCAGGGGGGGCTGGCGAGCGCCACGCTTAAAACGAGCGCTGACCGCCGCTCTTGTGCGTGGTAGTGTCAATGGAAGACGGTACCCGCTTGCGGCGTCTCTCGCGTTGGCCCTTGTGGTGGTTGCATCCAGTGTCGCTCACGCTCAAGCGGTCAACGTGATCGGCGTCGTAGTGGACCCTGAGGGTGCGCCGGTCAGCGGAGCTACGGTGGAGGTGTACAGGGCCGGCTCGTTCATCGGCTCCGCGCTCACGCTGGCGAACGGGTACTTCTCGATCCCGCTACCGGGCACAGGGACTTACGACATCGTAGTTTACAAGCGAGGTTACGAAAAAAAGTACCAGCGGTTAGATATACTATCTACTGGGACAGTGAACTTGGGCCGGCTCAGCTTGGGGTACGCTTTGAGCGTGGTGGCTGAAGCCACCTCCGTCGCAGCTGGTCAGGGCGAGGTCGTCCGGCTACCTCTCACCGTGACGAACGTCGGGGCTTACCTCGAGAGCGTCAACGTGAGCGTGATAGCGCCTCCCGGCTGGTCGGCCGAGTTGATCAGCGAGTGGGGCTTCGCGGTGAGGAGCTTGATGCTGCCCCCTGGAGCGTCGAGGAACTTTGTTCTGAGGGTGCGCGTGCCCGGCACAGCCACTGGTCCCTCGCGGCTCGAGCTGCGCTTCGCTTACGCGAACGTAAGCCAGTCCATGACGTTCACGATCGAAGCGGTCGCTAGGGATTGGGGTCTCGTGCAGCCCCTATACCCCGAAGTTACCTCTTTCGCGGGCGATACGTTGCGCATCCCGGTGAGGGTGCGCAACACGTTGAACGAAACCGCCACGATAACCGTTTCCGCCGAAGCGCCGCGGGGGTGGATCGCCTTCCTGGCGGTCAACGAGGCGCAGGTCGAGTCAGTGCGGCTCGATCCCGGTACCTGGGTTTCAGCAACCCTTGTGGTAGGGGTCCCGGAGAGCGCTCAGCCGGGGAGGTACACCATAGAGCTGAGCGCTAGAGCCTTCGACCTGCTCTCCCGCTCGAACATCACCGTGATCGTGGTCCCCGGCTACGACCTGCTCGCGCTAGACACGCCAACACCGGTCGTTAGCACGCACCCCGGAACGCCCGTCTCGATCGCGGTCAGCGTGAGCAACAGCGGCACGCGGGCCACGCTCGCTACGCTCGAGGTTTCCGGTCTCCCGCCGGGTTTCGCGTGGGCGGTGAAGGACGAGCAGGGCAACGTGGTGACGGCGGTGCGCGTCCCGCCCCGCGGATCCCAAAGGGTCTTCGTCTACGTGGACGTGCCCAGCACGGCGGCGCCAACAGCGCTCAACTTCACGCTCACAGCGCGGGGCGCCACCAGCAGGGCGAGCCTGGCGCTAGGGATCGTCGTGCTGGGGAAGCCCTCTCTGAGGATCGCGACGTCGAACTGGGAAGTCGACGTCAGCAGCGGCTCCTCTACGGTGTTCCAGGTAACCGTTGAGAACGACGGCCAGATACCGCTCGAAGAGTTGGCCGTGGGCTTGAGCGGCACACCGCCGCAGGGGGTCCACGTGCGCGTCGAACCGCAGCGGGTCGCCAACGTGCCACCGGGCTCCACCGCGACTTTCACGCTGACGATCGTCGTCGACAGCGGCGTGGCGCCGGGCAGGTACTTCGTGCCTCTGGTGATCTCCGGGACGGGGGTAAAGGTCGAGCGGGTTCTCGCGCTCAACGTGAGGGTTGGCGGCGGCCTGTTCTTCACCGCCATAGCCGCGCTCGCGCTCATCGCGCTGGCGGCCGCGCTAGCCGGCGTGCGGCTTAAGCGGAGGGGGACCCCGCTTGGTTGACGTCGCCGGCGCGATCACGATGCTCCTCGCCGGCCTCTTAACCTCCCTCTCCCCCTGCCTCTTCCCCGTCCTCCCAGCCTACCTAATGTACGCGGCGAGGAGAGCTAGCGGCGCGATCAAAGTTACCTTAGCATTCACCGCGGCGATGGCAGCGAGCTTGGCGGCTTACGCCTTCGCCGCCTCAGCTGCCGGCTACGCCTTAGTGTCGTGGCTCAGGCTTTCGCCATCCGACGCGGCGCTGCTGCTTTCCACGATCTTCCTAGCGCTCGCCCTAGCCCAGCTAACGCCCGCCAAGGAGCTGGGTTCAATGGCGCTCAGAGCGCCACCCAGCGTGAAGAAGCTCGACGCCGCCGGCGCGGCGGCTCTAGGAGCACTCTTCGCGCTGCTGGCGGCCCCCTGCGCGTCGGCCCCCCTCCTGGCGCTTGCCGCGAAAGCCGCGCTTGATCCCAGCTCGGCGCTGCCCAGCATCATCGCCTTTTCGGCGGGCGCGGCGCTACCCTTCCTGGCAATAGGGGCTACAGCCCAGAGCGTTGGGCCCAGGCTCCACAGGAGCGTCAGCAGAAGCGTGCTCGTTAAAAGGAGCAACGAGCTCGTCGCGCTGCTGTTCGCGGCCTACGGCGCTATGGGCCTCTGGGCCACCGGGGACCCGCTGGTCTTCATCGAGCGCGCGCTACCCCTCCTCAGAGAGGCGGCACCGTGGCTGTGGGGGGGCGCGCTGGCGGCCTCCGGCGTCTTCATGCTTTAAACCTCCCCTTACGCGGGCAAGGGCG
>Ga0080005_120169_pt1 | contig 47096 bp, 50 predicted proteins | sample JossMetagenome_2_FD_69208 | JGI IMG/M metagenome (GOLD analysis project Ga0080005, IMG submission 69208) | Hot spring sediment microbial communities from Joseph's Coat, Yellowstone National Park, USA - JC3_ASED (SPADES assembly) (version 2) | ecosystem: Environmental > Aquatic > Thermal springs >...
CCGCCAGCCTTCTCACAGGTGTCTTCAACGGGTTCAGGGACTGGAATATGGTGGGCTGGATCTCCGGCTACCCTAAGATTGTCGCTGTCCAACCAGAGGGAAACCACCCGTTTGTCAGGGCATGGGCTGAGAGAGCCGACCCCAATAAGATAAGGCCCTGGGAGAAGCCGCCTGAAACCATAGCAACGGGGCTTGAAGACACGTTCCCGTGGGACGGGGACGCTGGTTTGAGAGCACTCTACAAGACTAACGGGTATGGTGTGGTGGTCAGCGACAGCGAGATAGTTGAAGCTATGAAACTGCTGGCGAGCCTCGAAGGGATATTCGCCGAGCCAAGCGGGGCAGCCGGCTTAGCCGGCCTGATAAAAGCTCTGGAGAACAAGATGGTGGAGAAAGACGAGACTGTTGTAGCGCTGGTTACAGGCCACGGGTTGAAGGACCCTGAGGTAGTTAAGAAAACAGCTGGAGACGCCCCATTAATTAATCCTGTCGAGGAAGAATTCTTCGAGGTGGCCAGCAGGCATTACAATATTGCCTTCTAATCTTTAAACAATTGTTTTAATATCTAACTCTTTTCCTCTTTCTTCATAAAGTTTTAATTTACAAGGTTGATAAAAATAGACCAGGGGGTTAACTATGGCAGAATACACCCCTACAGGCATCTTCAAGGACATATATGAGGTTATCGACGGGAAGGTCTACTATAAGACGTACGCCGGTGGAGAGTGGGTTTCCGGGGGAGATTGGGCCCCTGTTCAATCCCCTATAGACAACTCTGTGATAGGATACATCCCCAAGTTAACCTATAGGGATGTGGAAGGTGTTATCGCGAAGATTTACGAGAAAGGGAGGTGGAGTATTAGGAATACACCTGGTTTCAAGCGGGTTTCGTACATGCTTAACATAGCGAATTTGATGGAGAAGTACGCTGAAGATTTCATTCGAACTCTTGTCCTCAACACAGGTAAGACCTACGCTCAGGCTAGAGGCGAGTTGAACGCGAGTATTAGCAGGCTCAGGGACTCCTCCCTCGACGCGAGGAAAGTCCCTGGTGAGTATATTGCGGGAGACTGGGATCAATCCACACTCGAAACAGAGGCCGTGGTAAGGAAGGAGCCTTATGGCGTTGTCCTCGCGATAATACCATTCAACTACCCGTTGTTCGACTCGGTCACTAAATTCGTATACAGCGCGATAAGCGGTAACGCCGTGGTAATCAAGCCGCCTAGCGCAGATCCGTTGCCAGTGTTATTGTTTGCGAAGATTGTAGAGGAAGCGGGGTTCCCGAAAGACTCGTTCGCAGTGCTGACGCTACCCGGTAGGGAGACTGACCCGCTTGTAGCCGATAAACGGATCTCGGTTGTAAGCCTCACAGGCAGCTCTTCCACAGGGAGACACGTGCTCGCCACCGGTGGGGTGAAACAGTATATAATGGAGTTAGGCGGCGGAGACCCAGCCATAATCCTATCAGATGCGGACATCAGCCAGGCTACGAAGGCTGTCGCGGCAGGGATATACAGCTACGCCGGCCAGAGATGCGATGCAATAAAGCTGATACTAGTCGAGGAGAATGTCTACGAGGAATTCAAGAAGGGACTGGTGGAGGAGTTAAAGAAGGTTGTTGTCGGCGACCCACGCGACCCAGCCACGGTCATGGGGCCTCTAATAAGTGGTGAAGCAGTTGACAACATGATGGACGCTATTAAGGACGCCTTGGAGAGAGGGGGGATCCTACTGTATGGTGGCAGACGACTAGGCGGCAACTACGTTGAACCAACCCTCATAGAGTTCAGCTCACACGAGAAAATGATTGAATCAAAACTCTACAGGGAGGAGGTCTTTGCTCCTGTAGCATTGATCACAAGCTTCAGGGATTTGGATGAGGCTATCAGGCTCGCAAACGGGAGGGACTACGGTCTCGACGCCGCGGTGTTCGGGAGAGACCTAGACAGGATTAGGAGAGCCGTAAGGTACCTTGAAGTAGGGGCAGTATACATCAACGATATGCCTAGGCATGGTATAGGCTACTACCCGTTCGGCGGCAGGAAGAGCAGCGGGATAGGGAGAGAGGGCATTGGGTATAGTGTCGAGTACGTTATGGCGACTAAGACTGTAATATACAACTATAAGGGTAGAGGAGTCTACAACTACCTCGTCTAAACTTTTTCCCGTAACCCACATACCTATTTCTGGTGTCATATAGTTGCCCTACATCCTTGTGAGAAGCGAGAGGAGAGTGATAACCTGCTATAAGCCACTTGTGACCGGCGAGGCTCTCCTGGTTTCCAACGGGGTTGTTGTTGCGACAGGCGACTACGAGAGTTTAAAAAAGTCTCTGGTGGGCGAGGACTATGAGGTCGTGGAGTCGGATAGCGTCCTGGCCCCAGGCTTCGTGGACGCCCACGCACACCCTGACTCCCTCGGCTATAACATGCTGCTTGGGGGGAGCATTGCAACTGGGAGTCTTAGAAGCCTGCTGGAGAGAGTGGCGGGTGAAAGCAGGAGTATAGCAGGCTGGGTCATAGCGCCGAGAGTAGACCCTTCGAAACTCGAGGAGGGGAGGATGCCTTACTCCTGGGAGATAGATGCCTTCATCGACGACAAGCCTGTCCTAATACAGCATGTCTCAGGCCACATGGCTGCCCTAAATAAGAGAGGCTTGGAATCAGCTCTCAGCATCCTCGGTAGCATTGGATACGGAGATCTAGAGAAGGGGTGGATCTACGAGGATGATTTATGGAGGCTTCTATCCCATATAAGGTCTTCTATGTCGGAGACGGAGATATCGGAGGCCCTACTCCTAGGGTTGAGGGTTTTCAAGTCCTATGGTGTTACCGCCGTGGGGGCAGCGGGCTTGTCTCAGAGGGAGATTGACGTACTCCTTCAGCTCGACTCGGAGGGTAAACTGCCTGTTAGGGTCTACAGCTACGTCATGTATGAGAAAGATCTAGACATGAGCCGCGTGGAGAAGCTTGTTGAGGAGACCTGGTCGAGGCCTGGCAGGAGATTCAGGGTGAATGGGTTGAAAATTATACTCGATGGCGCACTTGGACCGAGGACAGCCTTCCTCTCAAGCGAATACAACGACGCGCCCGGTAGAAGGGGTTTCTTAAACTATAACGTGGGGGAGCTTGAAAGCGTATTAGAGGAGGCGTCGAGAAGAGGTATTCAGGTCGCTGTCCACGTCATAGGTGATGGAGCGCTCGACATGGTAATAAAGGCTCTAAGGAAAGCTGGAAACACTTTCATAAGGCTTGAACATGTCTCACTAGTCAGGGACGATCAGTTGACAGAGCTCAAGACGTTTAAGCCTATTCTCGTCCTCCAACCACACTTCATAATATCAGACAGCTGGATCACCCGGAGATTAGGGTGGGAGAGGGCTAGTTGGGTCTATAGGCTTAGAGACCTAGCGGAGGCTTCCATAACAGCTTACTCAACCGACGCACCGGTGGAGCCGGTCGACCCGTTTGAAACAATCTACGCTGCCTTGACAAGGGGTTCTCTAGATGGAATAGACTACTCCACGGCGACAATCAGGAATAGCGTTACGGTTCTTGAAGCGCTGGGACACTACACAGTAGACTCTGCTGTCGCCCTCGGGGATCCAAGACTCGGATGTCTTCTACCAGGTTGCTACGCTGATATAGTTGAGTTGAGCGAAGACCCAATTATTCGATCAGACCCTGTGACTCTCAGGCAGATTAAAGCAAATGTACTCAAGTTGATAAAGGGGTATATCGAGACTTAAGTTCAAGGGTGAATATGAGCGTTTACAAGCCGAAGAAACCGGGAAAAAAGGATGTTGTGAGTGAGGGGCTGAAAGATTTAAGCCCCGGCTTGCGAGAACATGTGAAGAGAGTCCTTGATAAGAAGGAGTAGGCGAGTAAAGTTAGACGATATTCCTAACGATCTTATACTCTTTACCCCCGTGGAGTATTATTAAAGCCTCTCTTCTCAACTCGTTGAACACCGCTTTCTCCATTGGTTGGAGCTCTTCGACTTTGTCTACTGGAATAGGGAACTTCTTTATGAAATCAACTAGGAAGTTTCTCTCCACGAGTAAGCTTCCAACCTGGACGACAACACCTTCTATCTTCCATTGCTCCAGTAAAGCCGGGAATTGGTTGGCGGCCTCCTGGAGGCTCATTACGGGTGTTGGTGGCTTACTGATGGTTTTTCCGCCCTCAAGCTCTAGCTTACTCCTAGGTTTCACGCCAGCTGACTGCCTATCAAACCCCGATATTTTAGATAGGGCCTCCTCGATTCTTCTAAGCTTATCCTCAATCAACTTAACCCTCGCCTCCACATCACGCAACCTCTCTTCAACGCTCCTCCCCCCTGTGCTGGGTTCTTCACTTAAGCCGGGTTGAGGCTGGGAAGTCTCCGAAATCTCTTTCTCTCCGGGTTCCTGTCTTGAGGTCTCTCCTCTACCTAGCAACCACTCACCTTTCTCCGTGATGAAGAAACCCTTCCCCTCCTTCCTAACAAAGCCCTTGTTCCTCAGTTTCTGCAGTATAGCTCTCGCCAGATCCTGCGGGATATTGAAGAACTCCGCAACCTCTTTCACCGACACGCTAGGGTTGTCTCTCACAAATTCAAGTATTTTTACGGTTAGAGTCTTCTCCCTGCTCAAATCTCCATCCACTATGAGACCCTATTAGTAGGCACACCTAAATATATAAAGAGCTTTCACTCTAATTGTTAGGTAGGCTTAACGGTGATGTTTATGTCTAGTCAACTCTTCGACGAGGAGACAGTTAAAGCTCTCCAAGGGATATTCCAGTCCTTCAAAAAACCTGTCAAAGACTATCTAGTGGTGGACACGCTGGATGACCCGAGAGACGAGGAAGAAGATGAGCACCACCATCACACCCACTACCACCTCCACGTTGCCGGCGAGGGGTGTCATACTTGCGGTGAAGCGAAGATGCTGGCCATGGAGCTTGCTAAAATAAGCAACGGGCAACTCAGCTTCGATATAGTGGAGAGGGGAAAGGCTGGTGCTTTAAGGCCAAGGTACGTGCCAGCATTCATATATGGGTCAAGCGGGCTTAATATAAGATACTACGGGTTACCGAGCGGAGAGGAGTTCGCGCCATTCATCTACGTCCACCAGTACATCTCACTTAGCGAGGTGAAGCTATCCAGTAAAGTCAAGGAGGTTGTTGAGAGTATTGAAACACCGCTCCACGTGAAAGTGTTCGTGACACCTGAGTGCCCCTATTGCCCGATCGTCGTTGACTACTTTAACCAGATGGCTCTCTTAAACAAGAACATAATGATGGAGACCATTGAAGCGATCGAGCTCCCCATAGAGGCGGATGCTTACGGGATTCAAGCGGTGCCCTATGTCACCATCAATAGGATCGAGGACTACGATAATTATGGCGCTGAACCAGTTGAAGTAATACCGGGCTACGTGCCTCCGGATCATGCGGTTAAAGTACTAGTGAAAGCTGAGAGAAAAATCAAGAGAGGCGGGGGTAGTGGAAAGACCTCCACGTAGCCTCCCCTCTTCCAGGGCCGAAGACTATTTGGAGGCAATCTACATTCTCTCCCAGAAGGGGAAGCCCAGGGTAAGGGAGCTCGCTCGAAGATTATGCGTCTCGCCTAGTAGCGTAGTGGAATTCCTGCGGAGGCTCTCAGAGCAGGGTTATATAATCTACAAGAAAGGCGGGGAAATAAGGTTGACTGAGAAGGGGCTGGAGGTGGCAAGGAAAATCTATGATAGACACGTGGTGATAACGGAGTTCCTGACATACATAGGTGTCCCCAGGGATATAGCTGAGATAGACGCCTGCAGGATAGAGCATCTACTACACGATGAGACTGTTGAGAGGATCACCGAGTTCGTGAGGAAAAAGATGGAGAGTGAGCCTTAGCTCTGTGTCGACAAGGGCATCAACCTAGCGGTTTTAACCCCTCTAATAGCAATGATCTCGTTGAACAATTTTTCAACATCGCTCCCCCTCCCCTTGACGAATATCGCGAGAAGACAGTTTCTTTCATCCAAGTGTATGTGGGTGGCTGAGATAACGTTGTTCAAGTAGGAATGCTGGACGTCTGTTAGACGGATATCGGCGTCATCGATCGTGTGATCGTAAACTACGCCTATCACCGCGATGACGCTTTCGCTTCTGGCAAACTCCTCTGTTGAAAGATAGGAGGATAAAGCTAGTTGAACTATTTTGCTTAGGCTCACCCCACTCTCGCTCCTTATTCTACTCAGCCTTCTAGCAAGTTCCTCAGGTAGGTATACGCCTATCTTCAAAGCCAGAGACGTGCACCCAACTAAACTTATCCCGCGAGACTTATATCCCCTTACCCCAATTTGTTTATTTCCGGAGATGACCTAAGCCCTCCTACCTGACTTAGTGATGTGTTCACGGACCGGGGGATCCGATTCCTGGCTAAGAATCCGCATCTGCTGTTGGTGAACTCGATCAGAGCAAACTGCGCACATAAAGTTATTTGTGTAAGTATTAAGATTCTAAGATTCAAGGTGAACCAATTTTCCCAGATATGAAGAGCATGAATGAAACAGCCACCAGCGCGACTATGACCAGGGCTGCTAGCAGTATCCATTTGGGTAAAACGATGTTCCCGCTGATTACTCGGCTTGTGGTTGTCCAAACCTCTGTGGTGGCTGTAGTCTGGTTTTGTATCGGTGTTACTTCACCGCATGCAACCATTATGTTTGAGGTCGGAGGTCTAGAGGGGTCTTGGGCGTTAAGAAGAGAGGTATTTGATACGTAGACACCATACCTTACAATAGTTACATTTGGTAGAAGACTGTATCTGCCACTCACATTACCGGCGATCACCGTGAACAATCTGGGTATAAAGAAGGACGATAGGTCGAAGTACTTGGATGTATTGGAAAAAGTGATTTTAACAACCCTGTAGGTTAAGTCCACGACTATTGAAATGTTCAGACCGCCTGTTGTTATGTTGGACAGGTAGAACCAATAGTTCTGGTCGCCAACCATCGCGTATAGAGATGGCTTCTCCCCAGGGTACTTTAAGAGTATTATACCGTAAGCCTCCACACCTCTCTCCGTGAAAAACGCTGCTAGAACACCGTAGTCACCGAAGTAATTTATTTTCATGTTGAGGTAGGCAACGTAGCTGTTTCCAAAACTATTTATACCGCATGTGAGTAGTTGAAGGGGGTCGCCGGTGGAGGTCTCCACGAGGCTTGCTGAAATTATGATGACTATTAGAATGGTGACGAACCATAGGGTTAACTTTCTCATGAAGCCCCCTTCAGCCCCTTCCACCATGTAGTATACGCTACCTCTGTGATAATATAGTTTGTTATAACATCAACTACCCTATCCTCCACGTCTCGGGGATTTAAAGCCACACCATTAACCATCACTAAATCCCTCTCCCTTGTGAAGGAGTACACAACGTTTACATCGTAACCCCGTGAGGTCAGCGCCCCGACCAAAGCTAGAATAATGCTCATTACCCTACCTGCCTCCGGTGAAGGGGAGAGCGTCACCGAGATCGTTAGCTGCCTCAACGAAGACACCACTTAATCCATAGGTTTAGCCAGCCCTTTATAATGCGAGATGTGTTATTATCGTGATATTATCCCGTTAATCCTGCTTCAAGCCTTTTAAATAAAATTTCCACAGGATTAAAGCCGGGTGCCAAGCTTGCTGTCAATTAAGAAGGCCGTAATCGCGGAGAGATGGAGGGAGTTGCTCAACCAAATAAACCTGTATTATTTGAGGATCCTCGAGGAAGCCGTTGAGAAAGAGAGCGAGTTGTTGAAGAAAGGGGAGCTCACAATGGAAGAGCGCCTCACGTTAATCTACATTGAGGCGATCAAGAGGATTATATCGGAGGAGTTAGACCTGAGTTACAGGCCATTTAAGCTACTTGACGTGGACGACAGTATTATAGGGGAGTTAAAGGCAATCGCGGAAACAGCTTGATGAAGACCCCTATTTTTAAGAGGCTTAATCCATTTATGGAAACTGATTTCGAGTCTTAGCGGTGGATTCTATTGGAGAGCGTGGTCAAGAGCATCAGCGAATTTGTTAAAAACGTGAATTTACCCGCGCTAGTCCCAGTCAACTTCATACCTTGGAACGCGGCAACGGTTACGGGAAGGCTGATCGAGGAGCTCGGCGTAGACGGTTTCGTCTTCTTAACTAGGTGGGAGGTGGCGGATACCGTTGAGGAAAGCCTGCAACACGTCCAGAAGGAGATTTCCTTCAAATACATTGGGGACTACAAGCTCGGGCGATCCCTGCTGAGGGACGACCTCTTCGAGAATTCGTTCCTGATAAAAAACATTTTGGAGGGGATGTTCGAGCCGGATAGAAGGCACGTGGTTGTAGATCTGACAATGACCACTGGCGAGCTCGCTTCAGCCTCCCACTACGCTCTGAAAAATCTCCAGCTCGCCGATAAGTCAATTTGCGTGACTGTGGTAGAAACCATACCCCTCCAAGGCATACCAGCATACCCCGGTAACCCGAGGTGGCTTCACAAAGTGTACATCTACGGGTCTAACAGAGTGGATTGGAAGGGTGTCGAAGTAGTAACAGAGCCCCCGAAGATAATTGAATGGAAGGGGACGCGAGGAGTCTACATAGCTGTGTCGAAACTGATGAACTCGCTTGCTGGTAGGAGGATTCTGGAGCTGTTCGACGGAATGAAAAAAGAGGTACCGGAGAGAGAGGAGGAGCTAATAGAAATCTATTTAGTAGATAGTATTGAAAATGAGAACAAGAAACTGTTGAGCGTGGAGACACTTAGAGGGCCCGACGAGGAGACAGCTAGCCTCCTCTACAACTCTTGGAGAGCGATACTCGAGGTTGCCTCCAAGAAAACACGGCTAGAAGAAGAGGTGAAAGTCCTGGAGAGAATACTTAAACAGCTACAGAGGTTGACTGGTGCGGCCGACCTAGTAGTGGAGGACATCGCGAGCCAGGAGATCGATTTAAACAGCTACAAGAGGGTTAAGCTACACGCCTTCATAAGACACTTGAGGGAGGAGTATGGTAATGTAGCTGTGCTACCCGACACAAACATGTTCTACCAGGGCTTCCACATGAGCTTGCTTAAGGCCAGTATAAGGAACAACAGCCCATGGAGCCCACTACCCAACGTGGAGATCTATATACCCGTATGCGCTGAAGCCGAGATCAACGGGAAGATCGCCACTACCTCGTCGACCTCCCAGGCCCTACCAGAGAGATATTCTTACATAATGGCGCTATTGGCTAACAGAGTGTTGCAAGAAGTCAAATACCACTATAAGGCTAGGGCTCTACCAGCTATCTCGCAACCCTGCGAGGCTTCAATGGCTGTCGAGTCCTCTAATCTCCAGCATAAGGTTATCCTACTCATAACAGCCGATAGAAAAGCCTTCAACGCCTGGCAGACCTTCAACGCCTGCCGCGGAAACATTGTTTGCGGGTATGTAGACCACAGTAATGCACCTCTGAACACCAGCTCCCACTACTCCAAGTTCTACGCTAGTATTGTCCTTGCGAACGTTGTATTCACAACAAGCCTGTTTACAAGAGTAATGGTGAAGTCGAAGAAAAACACGGTAGTGTTGGACGGGAACAGGCTTAAAGGCGCAACAGCCCCCTCCATAACTATAAGTAAGATAAACGAGAGGACAACTGTTTAAAAGTGGTTTACATGAGCTCTCTTATAGATAAAGCTAGATCCCACCCCTGGGCGCTCGCTCTGGACTGCCGCATACATCGCTGCGAGCTAAGCGAAGTGGGTAGAATATTGAGATACCTATTGTTGAATGAGACCCCAGAGGGGCTAGAGTTGTTGAAGGCTTTGAAATCCAACCTAGAACCTTTCGATTTCTTCGAAGTATTATCCGGGGCGTTGGACTATGATCTAGTTGACTGGGTTAAAGAGAAGGTCTCCCCGGAAAAAATAGTAGGGAGCCTGCTCGAGAAAAAGATGAATGAGGTTTACGGGTATATGGTTCTAGCCGAGCTGATGCCGTTTATTGGCTTAGGCGATGAAGCCGAGGCTTTAAGCCGTGAACTCTTAGAGAGGGCATGCGAGCTCTCGAGTAAAATTGGCCCGGAAGGGCCGGCCGAGTTGATTAGACTTTTAGCTAACGGGCCACTGACCACCCTCGGCTTAAACAGGGTGGCTAGAGTTCTCGCAGGCATTAAACTCTCCGAATGCCACCCGTGTTGTCTTGAAGTCATGGTCGAGGTCTTGGAGTCCATTGCTCTCTCGTACCCGCCTCGAAGTGTTTTCGAGAATAAAGAGTTGATGGATGTATTCGCTGTGATTATGGCAGATGTCGCCAACTCAGCGATAAAAATAGTGGACTCGGACAAGGAGGCTGCCACGAGAGTCTTCAGGGGGTTAAGCGCTCTCTTATCCCAGCTCCGCTCGATTGCCAACGAGAGTAGGGCCCACGAGTGGTTCACGCAACTTAGGTCGACCGTGATAGGAAGTCTAAGCTCTCTGGGTGAAAAACTAGGGTTAGGTGGAGAGGCTAATCTACTTAATTGAGTTTTTCAAGTACTCGACTCCCAAGCCCATGTAGGCGAGTACCTCGATGAACCCGAGCATCCCCTCAGCAGTGGTAAACGTTTTCTTTACAGTGTAAGCGTCAAGCCTCTCCGCCCCTGTCATTTCGGCTACATCCGCGACAAGGCTCTCGCGGAATCTCAGGGTCAAATCGTAGGGAGGGTGGAGGTGGATCTTGAACTCTAGCTTCCTCTTAAGTCTATCGACTGCTTCTTCAACACCTTTAGCCAGCTCCCTTAAGACAACGGCTAGAGGAGGGTAGACTGCGGCATACCTGGAAAGGCCTTTCTTCATCTCGACGAACACTATATTCTGTGATAGCGTCTCAACCTCCCTCTTCAAGTGCGAGTCACCCGCAACCAGTATAACTGGGACGCCCTTCTCCCTGGAGTACAGAGCGTTGATCAAGAACTCGCTTGCTTTCACACCGTTCAAGAACACCTCGTGGAAGACCCTACCACTCATAGTGTGATCCAAGAACCCTTTTACAGTTCCAGCGGCAGCGTGGTAGCCGATGAAAAGGGCTGCGGAGAAGCTACCATCTAGCATTGTGAGCATGGAGAAAGGCCGAGGATACCCCTGTATCAGGTATGCACCATCGCGTAGGCTTGTGTAATCTACGTTCGTCATAAAACCATGGCTGTCAGCTATATAGACTTCGCTGAACCCGATCTCAAGAAGCTTCTTCGAGATAAAGTCTGAGATCTCGCTCATGATTTTCACCGCCGTCGAAAACTGGGTCTTATCAGGCGATGTCATAGTGGTGGACGCTATACCCGGCATACCCTCTAAGTCTATTGATACATACGCTTTCATATACACCACGTTGCTACACTTATAATTCAGCGGTGTTATATAGGGATTGCAAAGAACGACCAAGATGGTTAAATTGACTGGGGAGGTATTCCAGGGAGGCCTAAACGTAATCGTGCTGGATGTTGGAGATCACTTCTCGCCTCTCGAGATATACAGCACTATATCAAGGCTTTCAATCGCAAAGAAAAACAGGCGTTTCAACATATTGTTTTTAACTAGGCTTGACCATAACGAATTCTACGAGCGGTATAGGGATATCTTAGTGAACAACATATCGCTTTCTCTCTCTATAAAGAGGATTGAGGTTGCCGACTGCAGTAAAGCGCTTGAAATATTAAAGAACGCGATTAAATACTGGAAGAAACCTATTGTTATACCGGATAGCAAATGCGCTGACCTAGTGGAAGAGTTGGAGAAGAGTGGGGTAGTTGAGGTGGTTAGGTGAAGTACGAGGTTGTCCTAACCACCGATAGAACAATGATGACGAACCATCATGGGAAGGAGTTCCTTGGTTTCGTGGCGACAGGGCCCCCTATAGCCCTACCAGAGTGGTTGTGGCTCTACATTACGGCGCCGAAACCCAAAGTAGACGATGAAGGTAAACCCCTTGAAGCACCCTACGGTATGAGGAAGGTTGAGGCCAAGCTCGTTGAAGCAGGGTTTAAAGCCGCCATAATAGACCCTGACCACCTGGAGAAACACCTGGACTCTATGAGGGTGTTGATGTTCGGCCACCACGATTATTTCGCCTACGGACCCCCGAGCAGTGAGTGGTGGAGTATAACAGGCGTCGAACCGGTTAACAGGAGGAGTTTCAAGAGGCTTATGGAGAAACCTGTGATCAGGAATGCCAAGGAGAAGGGCGTCAGGTTTATAGCAGGAGGCCCGGCAGCGTGGCAGTGGCTGTGGGAGTTGGAGTTGTGGAAAAAGTGGGGCGTTGACACAATCGTGGACGGTGAAGCGGAGAGAGTTATAGTAGGTCTAGTCGAGAAAGCGTTGAATAACGAGGATCTACCCGAGTACGTTTACGTAGGGCCATCGGACTCCCCCTCAATAGATGAGATCCCAGTGATCAAGGCTCCCAGCGTGAATGGTTTGGTCGAGATAATGAGGGGTTGCCCCAGGGGTTGCAAGTTCTGCAGTGTGACCCTCCGCCCGTTGAGGTTTATACCGTTGGATAAAATCCTAGCGGAAGTCGAGGTTAATCTCAGGCATGGTAATAAAGGCGTTATACTCCACAGCGAGGACGTCCTCTTATATCAGGCTGATGGGGTTAAACCCAGGCCAGAGCCATTGATAAAGCTCCACAAGGCCGTGCTCGAGAAGATCGGGGGTGAAGGCGATATAGGTTGGGCCCATGCAAGCCTAGCAGCCGTTAAATACGCTGAGGAGGAGCATAAGCTTGTCTCAAAGCTAATGAACGATTACATCTTGAACGAGAGGAGGAAATTCCTAGGGGTTGAGGTAGGGATCGAAACAGGGAGTGTTGAGCTAGCCAAGAAGATAATGATAGCCAAGTCGGCACCTTACCCCCCTGAGATGTGGCCTGAGGTCGTTGAAGACGCTTTCAGAATAATGCACGAGAATAATATCATTCCAGCAGCAACTCTCATACTAGGCCTCCCCGAGGAGACGCCTGAAGACGTGGTGAAGACGGCTGAGCTATTGGATCGTTTGAAGCCGTATAGGAGTATCATAGTCCCCATGTTCTTCGTGCCGATGGGTGCTTTGAAGAAGGGGAACTGGTTTCTGAAGGATCATATTAAGAGAGAGCACATTGAGGTGTTGTACAAAACGTTGAAACACACGTCCTACTGGGCCGGGGAGATTATGAACAAGTACTACCTGCGTTCACCAGTCTACGCGCCACTCAGATATATCCTCAGGTACTTCATTTGGTACGTTAATAGGAGAGCTGACAAGTTCATTAAAAGCCTAGAGTATCAAATAAAAAGCTGAGCTGATGGTTAATTGATTAACCAAAATGTTTAGGTGTTGGAGATGAGCGTTATCTATATCACGACGCCGATATACTACCCTAACGCGCCCCCCCACATAGGACACGCCTACACGACGGTTTTCGCGGATGTCATAGCAAGATACAACAGGCTTATGAGGAGGAAAGTCTTCTTCATGACAGGCAACGACGAACATGGCCTGAAGATACAGAGGGTTGCAGAGAAGGAGGGGGTCTCACCCAAGGACTTCGTTGATAGGATGGCTGGGGTTTACAGGCAGTACTGGCAGGCGTTGAATATAAGCTACGACTACTTCATCAGGACAACGGACAGCTACCACGAGAAGGTAGTCTCGGAGTCTTTCAAACGCTTATACGAGAATGGGTTGATTTACAAAGCGAAATACGCCGGGTGGTATTGCGTCGACTGTGAAAGATATTACTCCCCGGGCGAATACATCGTCGTTGAGGATAAACCCTACTGCCCTATTCACAACAAGCCTTTGGAGTGGCTGGAGGAGGAGACATATTACTTCAAGCTGAGTGAATTCAAGGATTACATCGTTAAACTGCTCTCTGAGACAAACATCGTCTACCCAGAATCATACGCTAGGGAAGTCCTCAACAGGGTTCAAGCAGAGGGGTTGAAGGATGTCTCCGTGGCGAGACCTAGAGACAGGGTCTCCTGGGGTATCCCAGTACCATTCGACCCAGAATACACTATTTACGTATGGTTTGACGCATTACTCAACTATGTGAGCGGGATAGGTTATTTAACAGACGAGTCAAGGTTCAACGAGTACTGGCCTAACGTAAACCACGTGATTGGCAAGGACATATTATGGTTCCACACAGTGGTTTGGTTCTCGTTGCTGAAAGCCCTCGACATCCCCCCGCCTAAGAGGGTTATCGTACATTCATTCCTGATAAACAAGGGGCTGAAGATAGGTAAGAGTGCTGGCAATGTTATACCGATCGAGTTTCTCGTCGAGAGGTATAATGGGAGTGATGGCGCAAGGTATGTGTTGATGAAGTTATTCAATCTAGATAAGGATGTTGAAGTAACCGTAGATTTAATGGACTCGATATACAACTCAGAGTTAGCCGACACTTATGGAAACCTTGTGAGGAGGGTTGGAGTACTTGCGTTGAAGAAGGTCAGGGGCAAGGTCTATAGAAGGGATGTGGATAAGAAGATCGAGGAGTCTATAACATCGTTGCTAAACAAGTATGTTGAGGACATGGAGGCCTTGGAGGTCTCGAAAGCCCTCTCGGAGGCCCAGGAGTTGGGTAAAGTACTTAACACATATGTCAACGAGGTTAAACCGTGGGAGAGGCCGGATCCGAGCAAGGAGTTGTATAGTCTCCTCGAGGGCATTAGAGCACTGAGTATAATGCTATCGCCTGTAACCCCGAGAGCGTCATCGATCATCTCTGAGAACTTTGGTTTCACGTTGGCATCGCCCGTTGAATTCAGGGTGGGGCAGATCGAAAGGTACAATATAGTGGACGCACCGGTATTATTCAAGAAGGTTCAGGCGGGTAGGGAGAAGACCGGTGGGCAGGAGAATCCACCTGGCGGTTGATGTCGGAGCAACCTGGACAAGGATAGCCTTAGCAGAGAACGAGGTTTTCACCAAGAGGGTCGTCTTCAGGACTCCCCGGGAGGGCGGTAGGCTTAGCGTAGCAGAAGGGATCATAAGCTTCATGGAGAGGGAGTTCAAGACCTATCTGCCGGCTCTGGAGTCAGTTGGGGTGGGGACGATAGGCCCCCTGGATGTTAAGAGAGGTGTAGTAGTGAACACACCAAACCTTCCGGTTGGCTCATTCGAGTTGAAAAGGCCTCTGGAGGAATATCTAGGTAAGCCTGTCTACGTTATCAACGACGCTGTAGCCGGCGCCATCGCTGAAAAGTACTACGGGGATGGTAGGGGATTAGAGAATATTGTCTACGTCACGATTAGCACAGGTGTGGGTGGAGGTGTCATCGTTGACGGCAGGGTGCTAATGGGCAAAGACGGCAACGCCCATGAAATCGGGCACATCGTTGTAAAATACGACTCAGAGGTGAAGTGTGGTTGCGGGGGCTACGGGCACTGGGAGGCTTATGCTGGGGGAGCAAACATACCAAGGCTAGCAAGGTATATTGCCGAGAAGAATACATCTACCGCCTTAAACTCGAACGTCGGGCGAAGGGCCCTAGAAGGTGTCCTTGAGCCACGTGAAATATTCGAGGCTGCCAGAGCAGGAGACCTCTTCAGCAGGCTTGTGGTGGACGAGATTGTGAAAGCGAGTGTTGCGGGGTTCGCGAGCGTGATCAACGTATACGACCCCGAGCTGATATCCATAGGCGGCAGCGTCTTCTTAAACAACACCGACCTACTGTACGAGCCTATAGTGAAGGGTGTTGGGAAAAGCATTGTCAACAGGCAGCCTACCATAAAGCCAACTCTCTTCAAGGAGGACGCGGTGCTATACGGGGCGCTAGCGCTAGCGGTCTACAAACCCGTTGTCATAGACTAAGCGTCTCTCACCGGGCTCCCACTACGAGAAATGTCTCCACGACAGCGGCTATGAGTAACGTCACTGCGCCCCCTATGAAGAGCTTCAATGCTCGCCTACCCCCGGTGGCCAACTCGGATGAGGCCGCAACATAGAACGCGTAGCCCAGTAGCTCGAGGGGCGTGTGAGGTGTGATAAAGAGGGTTGGAGGCAGATTTCTCTCGGCTACTACGGCGCCGTATATCGCCCCACTATTTGCAACCCCATAGCTAACGATGACGGGGCCGACCAAAGGTGGGAGGGATGAAGATGCTATTGAGAAATTGTTGAGGAAAATGTATGCGAGAATCCCTAGGAAGCTTTGTTGAAGAATGCTCTTCGACGCCTCCTCGAACAACTCCGCGACCTTCACGTAGGTGGTAAAACCCGCCACCCCGATCGCTGTTGAGAACCCCAGAGCGAGGTAGATCAATCCATATGCTAGGGCGACCGCTACGAGGGGCTTACGCGAGAATTTCAACCCGTAGTATGTCAAAGAGAGGCCCAGTACAACAGCTAGGTGTAGATGCGAGTAGAAGCCGAGGTAAGCTAGTAGTATATCCACTGCGGCCACTATGAAAACCAGTCCTAAGACGATGGTATTGGAGTCCTCCCGGGTGAGAGGTTGACTGGTAGGTGGGGGCGATCGTATTGGTCTGTTGGGGTGTGACCCGTGGATTGTAATCAAATGAGTGTTGAATAAAGTGACAACCCTCCAAGACCAGTAGGAGAGGTATAGCCCCAGGGACGCTGTTGTCAGAAGAAGATCTCTTATGAAACCCAACGCTGTCGCGGATTGTAGACTACTTCCCCCTAACAAGACCTCCTCCTCAAACCTAGCATGATCCCTTAGATTCTTCTCCACGAAGAATAATATTGGGATGTAGCCAATGCCGCTTGTCAGGAGTGTTAGTAGCAGGCCTGTTACAGGTGATGGAAGCCCCCTCGTCTCCCTCCTCTCCCTCAGATAATTCAGGATATTCTCGAAGTTATCTCTCCTAGACCAGTAGTAGACTACTACCGCGCTATCGTAGAAATGTGTGGATGCTGCCTTAAGCAATTTGTAGGAGGCTATGGTGGCCGAAATTGCGAATCCGTAGAAGAAGCTGGTTAAACTCCCCAGCGCGATCGGATTCAACGATGCTCCTGTGATGATTGGTGTTACCAATGCTAGTGCTCCAATTATCGCGGGGAAAACCATTAAACCCGGCAGTATGAAGAGGCCTAGGCCGAGCTTTTCGAAGCTGATGTTTTTAACATAGTCCTCCAGAGGGTTCGAGCCTCCTGGAGCTGCGCTCAAAATATACCCCATCAGTAGTATTATTTTAAAAACTTAATATTCTGTATGGTCAGACATTGCAGTTGAGCCCGCACACCCTTGCAAGGTAGAGCGCTAGCTTCTTGTCGTCCAACGCCATGTACCCTAAGTAGTCTTCGATAAAACTCATGAAGTCAAGGATAAAATCTCCCAGCTGTCTAGCCTTCAGCTCGGATGCTATATCGTTCAACGCTTCGAGAAACTCCCTATGTCTCCTAACATGGTGATCGAAACCGGGTTTATCGTACTTGTCATACCCGTATTTCACCATAAGCCTCTCCTCGACCGCGAAGTGCTTGTTCTTGGTATGGTCAATTAATCTACTGACACCCTGCTCCACCCCGCTTAGGTCTCCCTCGATTATCTTAGTGAAAATCATTGTAACGAGATTAAACATCTCCTCGTGAATAGGATCCATGATCCTATTGCCTAACAAGAAGTTTTGCCGCTCATAAGTGAAAGGTGGTTTCACATCGTAAATAAGTACCTTCCTTAACCCGCCTTTGCAGAGTTCTTCGATAGGTTCTTCGGCAATGATATACTCTTGAAGACCAATTATCATGACGCTCCCAGCCTCATGGCTTACAACGAGTAGAACGTTGCCCTCCTCGTTCAATATGTGCTCGACTAACTCAACGTTCACGTTTGTAAGGGCCTTCTTCAACCTCACCTCGAGGAAACTTGCGAGCTGATCGATCTTCAAAACATGCTTGACAACCATCTTCTTAAGCTTTAGGCAACCCACCTCTAACCCACCTGAATGAAAGCAGGTAGGCTTGAAATCTCCGCACCCCTTAAATATCCTCTCTAAGCTCCTATTATTTAAGGCTTGGAAACATGTAATTAAAGAGGTGTTTCAATGAGCGAGAAAGCGGGTTCGAAGAGAAGGGTTGATTTAATTAAGTCCCGGATCGTCGAACACGCCCTGAAAGTCCACGAGACTGTCGAGGCTTTAAGACAGCTCTTTGAGGCTTCTCTAAAGGATCCGTCTAAAGTTGGAGAGTACTTCGAGAAAATATACGTGCTGGAACATGAGGCAGATAAGTTGAAGAGGGGGATAATCTCCGAGCTCAGGCTAGCATACCTCCACCCGATAGATAGAGAGGATCTTTTGAAAATGGTCACACTACTTGACGACATAGCAGGGCTGAGCAAGGCTTCCTCTAAGAGGATCGTCGCCTACACGAAGGGGGGTTTAAAACTCGGTGAGCCCTATGCAAGCGATTTAAAGAGCATTATCGAAGCATCATATAAAGCTGTTGAGGAGCTAGTTAAGATAGTGAAATCTGTTATAGAGGGGTCGAGGGAGGCCCTGGAGCGTTTAAGCGAGGTGGAGAAACTGGAGAAGGAGGTCGACGACCTGAGGCTTAAAGTCCTCGAGGAATTGTACGAGGAGTGCATCGCAAACCTCAAGCCGGTCTGCGTTATACTCCCCGGCCTCATAGACGACCTTGAAGCCATTACCGACGCTTGCGAAGATGCGGGCGTGTTGCTGAAACTAATGTTTAGTAGCAGATTCTAGGTTAAGGGTCCTGTGGAATGTACATTTCACTTCTTACAGCCGCGGGCGAGAGCACCCGTTTCCCGTCTAACAAACTGTTATTCCAGCATGATGGAGAACCCGTTATAGTGAAGTCGATAAGATCAGCCTTGGAGTCTAGACTAAGTCTAGTTATCGTTGTCGTGGGGTATATGAGGGATTCTATCGTGAAAGCCGTGAAAGAAAACCTTGGGGAGAATAACAGGGTTGTATTCGTGGAAAACCCCTCATACAGGGAGGGGATGAGTTCAAGTATTAAGAAAGGTGTCAGCTTTATACTATCGAATTACAGAGGCTTCAAAGGCGTCCTAATATCCCCTGGGGACGCCGCATGGATCCCGAGCGTTGTCTACGACATTCTCGTGGACAAACACGAAACTTACGGGTGGGATATTATTGTGCCTGCCTATGATGGTAGGCGAGGCCACCCGATATTCTTCTCGAGCAACCTAGCTCAAGAGCTTTTATCAATAGATGAGAGGACAAAGGGTTTAAAGAGGGTTGTGAGAGACCACTGGCATGAGGTTAGAGATATCAATCTACCATTCCCCTCCATACTCCTAGACTTAGACACTATAGTTGACTTGAATAGGGTTAAAGAACTGGCCTGGAAATAGCTCAAACCAAGAAGACGGAGCCCAGGTCGCCCTCAGGGGTGGTTATGACAAACATAGAGTTGAAGATTAAGCAATTATACGAGAAATCCCCCAGCGCTAGGAGAATTCTAGATGCTATCAAATTAGAGGCTAGTAGTCTCGACCGTACTGTTAACATAATGAACTTCTGCGGGACACATGAATGGACCATAACACACTATGGTATTAGAAGCCTGATGCCCGATAACATCAAACTTATAGCGGGCCCTGGGTGCCCAGTATGCATTACCCCGGGGTACTACGTGGACTTGCTCGCAAAGCTAAGCCTAGAGGGCTATCATGTTCTAACATACGGGGATAGCTTCAAGCTACCTGGCTCTAGGGCCAGATCCCCCCGAAGCCTGTACGAGGCTAAAATGTACGGTGGGAAGGTGACGGTCGTATACGGATTTCACGACGCTATTGAAATCTCCCTGAGGAACAGGGGTGAAGAGTTCATTTTCTTCGGTGTTGGCTTCGAGACCACGATGCCTTCCACGGCTATACCTTTGAGAGATGGGAGCGTCCCAAAAAACCTTGCTATCCTCTCAGCTTACCGGCTTACCCCGCCCGTCATGAAATACCTATTGGAGAAACATCCTGAAGCAAGGATTGACGGGGTCATAGCCCCAGGCCACGTATCATCGGTGATAGGTTGGAGAAGCTGGCTTTTCCTACCCGAGGAATACCGTATACCTACAGTTGTAGCCGGTTTCGAGCCCCTAGATGTGCTTCTCGCCATTCTAGCGATACTCAGAATGCTGAATAAGAGGGAGCCGTCATTGGTCAACGAGTACAAGAGAGTTGTGAAGCCTGATGGAAACCAGCATGCAAAGGATGCTATGTGGAGGGTCTACAAGGTGGTTGACGCTTACTGGAGAGGTATAGATGTTATACCCGGGAGCGGGGCCACACATAGCAATGAGTACAGGAAATACGATTTCTTCGAGAAGTACAGGCTGGAGGAGAAAATTACGGAGGATAAACTCCCAGGGTGCAGATGCCCCGAGGTAACGCTGGGTCTAGCCACACCCCTGGACTGCCCTCTATTCATGAAGACATGCACGCCAAGCCATCCTTACGGCCCATGTATGGTTAGCGTTGAGGGGACATGCCGGATATGGGCTGAGAATATACCAGTCTTAAAGAGGGATGCTATAAAAGATTCCTCTAGCTAAATCTTCCTGTGTACTTTTTGTTGAATGGAAAGAAGAGCTCAGCCTGGTTGCTACCTAAGGAAAACCGGGAAACAGGGAAAAAACTATTTTCTCTTGAGATAGTATACCACCAGGAAAACGATTGCTATAATGCTTACACCTAGTGCTGAGTAGCCTACAGACTTCACAGCCTCAGGGTATGTTGCGAGGAAGGCTACCGCCGAGAGAGTTGTGAACAATACAAGGCTTATCCCGGCGAAAGAAACAGCTGTTTCCACGCCGAGCCCTTCCTTAATCAACCAGGTGTAGACCCACTGTGTTACCGACAAACCTGCAACCAGCAGTATAGATCCTACAGTGGCAGACATTATAATCTCGGCTCTTATCCCCACAAAGTTCAATGCTACCACGATGAAAGCTACTATCACGGGTATCATAATGTAGACGTCTAATAATTCAACCGGGAGCATGCTACTCGGCTTAGACGTAACCAGCTTATTTCTCATGTATATCGCGAATACTACCCCGACCACGGCTAGTGTCAACGAAATGGTGATCTTCACAACGACATCTGAGATATTGGTTAACGCTGGGTAAGAGGGGCTCACGAGGTAGACTCCTGCGGAGAAGAAGAGGAGGCTTACAAGGATTTTCAAGGCGAGGAGCAAGTAGGGTGCGACCTCGCTCCTCACCCCGCTATATGAGGTAAAAGATTCCGCGAGTAAAACAGAGAGGAAGACGCCGGCAATGACCATGGTTGCCAGTAGAAGGCCGGGCGGTAGATACGTTTGGTATGCATCTAGTATAATGTTTCCCCCACCAGCTACGCTGACCCCGAGCCCTATTATTGGTATCACGATGAAGAACAGGCTTATATAGAGGATGAGCTGGAAAACAATGTTAAACTTCGACTCCACCCCCCTGGTCACCCATGAAATAACCGAGTACACAATGACCAGGATTGTCGATAAAACAACCACTATGAGCATGCCCACTAGAACTTTATCGATTGAGATAAGAATCGCCTCAGAGCCCTCTATAATCGGGTGCTGGCTACCCGTGATTATGAGACCATAGTAGATGCTGTAGATGAGTATGGTCGAGAAGGAGAGCCAGCCGATAAACCCTCCCACACTAACACCCTTCTCGTATAGCCTGGTAAACAAAGGGTACTTCCTCAACCTCCACTTAACGTAGAAGTCTATCAAATGCGTTACTGCGAGTTTGACTATGTACCCGGCAATATAGCCGATGACGCTTAGTGCCAGGAATACAAGTATCAGTGGAGTATAACTAGCTACTCTAGCAATAACACTGTATATTAAATTGTAAAATTGATCAACCGCATTTACAGACATATCTTCCACATCCCTATTTTAACTGCACCAAGCGGTTAAATAATCTAAAGCGTATGCAATCTTTTATCTCAGAACGTTAGAATTACGATCAATGGAAAAACAGACTTAATCGGTATATCCGTTGTTCTCGCATTTAATGCATTCTATTCTAACACCATTGTACTCCTCATCGATCACTATCTCGGGTGGTTCACCGATTAAATTATGCTTCATCGCTAGCATATCCTGGTAAGCACCTGTATCAAGGAATACAACATAGTAGTATTCGCCGCTTGAGGGTAGATGTAGAGGTATGCCACCTAGCTTTATCTTAATTCCCGGGACAGCCATGAGCCTGTTATCAATGCTTGTGAAAGCCTGCCTCCAATCTGTTATACTCCTCACATAGGAGTAGAATTCCCTGAACTCCCCCATGCTATCACACGTGAGATCGCTTAAAGACGCCAATACGTTAGGCTTCTCATTCAGACGTGAGGCCGGGACGACTTGGAAGTATTGATTAACGATGACTTTATCAGGTATATCAGCGAATATGCTGTAAGATACCATAAACCTTCTACTCGGAGAAGTAGCTATCTTAAATAAAGTCGGGTATTTCAGGATACTGGTTAAGTCCTCCGGCTTCTCATCCACCAGTTTCATAACCTTCATTGCCACGGCAGATACCATCTTTGCTCTCGTCGATTCAATTATAAGCTTGGCCTTCACACCCCAATCACTCTTGAACTCCATTTTACCAAGCACCTCCTTAAACTCTATGAGTTTCCTCTCGAGTTCCTGCATTGAGCGAGCTTTCCTGACGAAGTCGATGTCAAGGCTCTCCTCTAACTCCTCTGGCCCATACTCTCTGGTCTCTAGCACTTTTGCCACAACAATGCGGTGTGCACTTGTAATGATCCTACCGTTCTCGAATACCAGGTCGGGGTGTTTTCCGTCATTCTTGAAAATACTGAGAATGGTGTTGAAATAATCTCTAATAGTGTAATTAGGCGACTCATACGAGGCGTCCCGCAAGTCTAGGTACGGGTAAGCTAACCCTCCGCCCATATCTATAACGCTAAGGTTTTCGAAGCCAGCATCACGTAAATCTTGGAATATCCTCAAAGACTCTTCCGCTATTTTACCAACAGCTTTTATATCGGTGATCTGAGACCCACCGTGGATATGTATTGTAGTGAGCTTCTCCTTCAAATGAGGGAAGTCTTTTATCATCTTCAAAAAGTGGCTTAGCGTCATGCCGAACTTAGAGGAAAACCCCAGCGACAAGCTCCACTTGCTTCCCGTTCTACTCATGGGCTTAATCCTAACCCCGACCTCCAGTAATCCAGCATATTTGCCGACGAGCTCCGCCTCCCTATCACTCTCTATCGTAACTATAATCCTCCAACTTCTCTCAGCATATTTCTTCAAGGTCTCCAGCTCCTCAACTGTCTTGAATCCATCTAGAACGACCACACCTGACCCTTCCGCAAGATATCTTTCAATGCTCTTCAACTCCTGGGGTGTGCCTACTTCGAAGCCCCAATTGTACTTCCTACCGTATCTCCAGACAGTCTCTACGACAACAGGGTTGGCATCAACCTTCAGCGGGTAGACGGGTATTAGCCTCCCATTATAATTATTTCTTTCACACGCCTCATGATATGATTTAACCACTTGATCCATCGCCCAGCGGATGGCTGGCAACACCCTCACGTACGCGTTTGAAAGACCATACTTCTTCATCAAGTCTACTACTCTAATGGAAGAGCCGTTTACTTTAACTACAAGGAAGCCTTCATCGTCGACGTCTATGAATTCCTGCCTCATGTAATTGTTTAGACCGTACAGCTCCCTTGATAACCCGATACCCCATTCACTATCTGACATTTCTCAGGGGTTCCCCTCCCAGCCTAATAACCCCACCAGCATCTCAACCTCTACGTATGTTATGTTGGCTTATAAAGATGACCGCTAGTAATACGAAGATATTACCACGCCTACTTATTAATCAATATGATGAAGGGGATCTTTTAATGGGATATGGTTTGGAGGAGAGGGTTAGAGCATACATAATGAACGTCGAGAAAGCGGTTAATCTCATCGACCCAAGCCGGCTTGACAAAGAGTCGAAAGAGGTCTTCGAGCTCGCTAAAGCCTACCTAAGCGACGCCAATTACTACCTGGATAAAGGCGATGCATCCACGAGCCTCGCCTGCGTAGCGTATGCTGAGGGTCTGCTGGATGCGTTGAGGAAACTCGGAAGACTTAGCTTTGAATGGGAGCCGTTAACAAGACTCTTATCGAGGCCTAAGGTCCTCATAGCTGGTTCATTCGAGATACTCCACCCAGGCCACATCCATTTAATCAGGGAAGCATGGGAGTTAGGGAAGGTTTACGTGATTGTGGCGAGGGATCAAAGTATAAGAAGGTTCAAGAGGAGGGAGCCTATTGTACCTGAAGACCAGAGGCTGAGGGTTGTCGAATCAGTTAAGTATGTTCATAAAGCTATACTAGGCGACGAATCAGACTTCTTGAAGCCTGTACTCGATATAAAACCCGACATAATTCTACTTGGCCCAGACCAATGGATCACCCCCGAGGAGCTGAAAGGGGAGCTTGAGAAGAGGAATCTGCGAGACGTCAAAGTAATAAGATTACAGGAGAGAATAGGCGACGAGCTATACAGCACCAGCGGTATTGTTAGAAGAGTCTGCTCGGTTTGCAAGGGGTCTGAAGCCCCCTCAACTCGAAGCTAATCCCACAAATAACAAAACCCCAACGATCCTTTGGTTACTACTAGGCGAGGAGTGGCTCCAGCCGCTACACTGCTCAAGGCAGTAGCAAAGGTTTCAAGCAAAGCCGCTGGCTATAAACCCGTGTCTCAGAGGTATGTCGCGAAGCACACCGACATGTTTTTACCTCGCGAGAGCTCTCTCTGGATAATGGTGGTCTTTAGGGTTGGGGGATACCCAGGTAATTTTGAGCAAGGCTAGGCTTCGTAGGGTTGAATTAGTTGCGATAGTTCTCGTAATCACGTTATCAATCTCGAGTGCAAGCATCCTCGTTATACTATCCCGGATAAACGCAGGCTCGGCCTCCCTGTGGAGGCTCCTATTGTCGACCCTTATTCTATTCGCATTGGATCACAAGGGTTTGAGAGAGTTGACTGGAAAAACCGTGCTTTTAACTGTGGTAGCCGGTGTAGCACTTGGCTTACACTTCACCCTGTGGATGGAGAGCCTGATCCTCATACCCGTGTTCGAGAGCACTCTACTCGTCGACACTTACCCTCTATTACTCACCCTCTACGAGAAAACCTTCCTCAAGGCTAGAGTTAGACCAAAGGAGATCCTCGGTCTATCGGTTGCTTCTCTACTCTTATACATTTTCCTCGGAGGGGTAAAGCAGGGTTTCACAATAGGACACGTTTACGCCTTAACCTCAAGCTTCTTCATATCCGTGTACTTTCTTCTAGGTAGGCTTCTCAGACACAACTTCAATCTACCAACGACAACCTACGTTATACCAACCTACGCTACAGCCACGGTTACATCCCTAATCTACTGTCTATTCAATTCTTCTATCGAGATCCCGGCCACCCCTAGCTCACTTTTCTTCGTTATCCTGCTCGCGATTGTGCCGATGATAGGCGGCCACACCATGATGAACTACCTACTGAAGTTCTATAAGTCGAATACAGTCTCAAGCCTAAGTCTAGTCGAGCCGATTGGCGCTTCAATACTTGCGTACCTCATACTAGGTCAGGCGGAGCCACCCTTGAAACTCGCGGTGGGCATCGGGGTTGTCGTCAGCGTCCTATACACATGGCTGTGAGTGAGCGTGGTAGGATAAGTTCATCTCTAAGTTCCCAATTCTAGGCGAGAGGCAATACCTATGTCTCGTCGATCCTGTCGACCCTCAAACCAAGAAGCTGAGACGCCAGGGTGAGCTCTTCGACCCAGTCCCCTAGGATGAGTGCATAGTGGTTTCCAATACTTTCCTTTACAATCCTCTCCGCCCCTTTCAACCTTAGTTTAATCTGTGTCCTACACATATCTCTCCTCCAATCCCACTTCTCCACGACGCCCAACCCTACTCTCAGATTCTCCAGCTTTGGGTCTATTCTAAACAAGGTTGCCTCGCGTTCAACCGGGTAGTCGACGCTGACCCCGACCCCTAGCCCTGACTCGAAGTGTGTTAACAAGAGGTAGGATGAGATTAAAGGAGCGGTACAGTGAGCTAAAACTAGCTCATCCCCGTGGACAATAACCGGGTTGCCCATGAAAGCTGGTTTCCCGGAGATGAATTCGCCCAGGGCCATTGAGATAAGAAGGGGTACGTCGCCCTCGCAGGCACCCGGGTAGAGACTTGTGTTCAAGAGTGAGAGGGCTAGACACCCTGTTGTCTTCCTCAATGTTATCAAATCGAAGCATCTAGGGGTTAGACCGCAGAGATCATACTTCTCGGATATGGCCTGGAGAGCTCTGTAGACTTTCAACGCTTTCAATACCTCGCCGCTCTCAACCTCAACCCCTCTAGCCCCACGTACAGCATCTAAATCCCCCTCCCCAACAACCGCCCTATCGATCTCTTGTACAAGCTCTTCCATCGGTATCAAGACGATCTCAGAGCCAATCCTCTCCTTGACGAGATCACCTGAAACCCTGCTGTACACAAGCCAGCTACTGGGGCCTCCGATCAAGCCTAGTCTACAAGACTTGAGTCTCCCAACGGCTTCGTAAACCCTGCTGATCTTCTCGACCTCGCTGACGATGTCTCTAGGTGAGGTATACCTCTTCAAATAGACCCTTCTACCACGCTCTCGGAGGACAGGGGTTGCCTCCAACACAGCTGGTAGGCTGTTGAATCCATCGCGATAAAATATCGTTGTAAACCCGCACTTCTCCGCGAATCCAATGATCAACTCCTCCGTCCCACCAGTAGCGACCAGCGCAACACCAGCCTTACACCCCTCCAGCCTCTCCAGCTCGCTCACACTTTTTATCAACCCAGCGTATTCTACCTGCGGGGTTTTCTCTCCCAAAGCCCTCGCTATTTCTTCCATTAGGGAACCGATTGCGCCGACACCAAGCGGAGAAGAGAGGACTCCTACTAGAACCCTAGCCTCACTCGATTTCATTCGAGTCTAACCCTACTTCATTATAGAAAATCCTTGTTAATTTAAAACCTGACGTAAGTGAGCGTCGTCTTCGCTACGAGATTTTTCCTCACCAAGAGCTTCCTTGACTAAGACCTCTAAGTTGACGTCGGGTTTATACCAGGGCAACCCGCTTCCACTATTCAACATAGACGCGGCTCTCGCGACGTTTAATCCAACGTTGTAAACGTCTCTCACAGCCTGCTCGTCCTCTAGGGGATTCACGTTATGAGTGTACGCTATCGCCCACGGGGGGATGTGGACACCCATGCTGTTCATAACTATCATCATGTAGGATAAAGCGGATATCACACCACTGTCGGCCCCGGCAACTATGAATCCAGCTACCTTCCCGTCGAGGAGGCTTCTACCGGAGTGGAATATCATGTTCTCCAGGCTCGTCAACCTGTCAATGAAGTTCTTCAGAACACCTGTCGGCGCATACCAGTAGACAGGGGTTGCCAGTATGAATCCCTCCGCTTCAACTAGTCTCCAAGCCAGCTTGTTGAAATCGTCCTGGTAAGCGGGGCATGGGAAGTAACACTTCTTTACATCCTCGCTCACGCACCCTTTACAAGGCTCAACTCTGTAATCGTACAGTCTTAGATACTCGACCTCTCCACCGGCATCTACGACACCTTTACCAGCTATTCTAGCAAGCTTGCTTGTAGCACCATTCGCATGAGGGCTAGCGTTCAACACAACTATCCTAACCATATATAACACCTATACCACGCATTCTATTTTTAATTAAAGCAGGCGCGAGGATAACAAATATGAGTAGAGTGCTTTAAATCTTCTGTTTAACCCTTTCCACAAGCTCAAGTATTGTTTTCGCAAGCAATTCCAGTTTACCATCCTCAATTGGTTCTACAATTATCTCCAACACCGGTTCAGTCCTAGAGAACCTCAGGTAGGCCCACCCTAGGTCCTCCTCGAATATCTTAAACCCGTCGACCGTCTCAACCTCACGCATGTCTATGACCCTTGACAACTCCTTCGCGAAAAGCCCCCTCTTCTCGAAGGGGATGTAGACCTCGTATCTTGCCTTGTGGACTTCCGGTATTTCCGACACAGCCTTCTCGATGTCGAAGCGCTTCGAGAACTCCAGGATCTTAACAGCAGTGAAAACACCGTCGGGACCGTAGTGGAAGAAGGGGTATATTACACCACCCCTCTCATCGGCCGCCATTATATAGCTGTCACTCAACTTCTCCGACAAACCCATGAGGCCCGTGTCAGCCAACTCAACTTTACCCCCGATTCCCTCCACATACTCGAGTATGGAACGGGGTGTCGCCGCGGGAAGGAGGATTCTCCCGCTTGGTTTCTCCTCGAGCATTATCCTAGCCATTAAGGCGATAAGCCTGTCTCCACCCACAATACCATTCCTTCCTGTTGCTAAAACCAGTTTATCCCCGTCGTTGTCGAAGATCAATCCCAGCTTGAAACCACTGTTCTTAACTATTGCTACAGTCGAGTCGAATACCTTGGTGAAAGCAACCTTCTTAAGGCGTCTCGGGCTCTTCACCTCAGTACAGTTGGAGTAATAGGGTGTCTCCCCAATAGTGTACAACACATCTGAGATGATATTTGCTACAACTCCACCCCCGCAATCAACTAGAACCTTCGCCGGCCTTGCCCCCAACTCAGCTGAGGCAAGCATCCCCGTTATCTCGCTCACATACGCTTTAGACAACCCCTCCTCGTCTGCGATGAAGGCTGATTCTATTTCACCCGACCTCCTCAACTGCTCCCTGAAGAACACCTCTTCAATCCTCCGGGCCATGCTCTTTGAGACAAACTTCCCCTCGCCGTCAAAGACTTTCACCCTCACCCTCGCGTACTCGCCTTGAATAGTGTTCACGTAGACCCCTAGCTTAGCCTTCAGCCTCCTAACACCATAGGAGATCAAAGGCAAGGGAATTGCGCCAGCGTCCAAAACGCTTACACCAGCTGAGAGAGCGCCGAGGACTATGCTCTGCTTACCGATGCAACCCGCCATTGTCGCATCGCATCCCGCTAGGAGGTGATCACCCTCTCTCAGTACGCTACCCATGGCCGAGCCCAGTTTAACAAGCATCTCAAGGGTTAAATCAACGTTCAAGATCCCCGTCATACCCCACGGCTCGAAGAGTACTCTACTCCACCTTACACCCCACCTGAGATCAGATGCCACAGTCGTGTACGAGTCTATCAACTTGGAGGGCCAAATCCTAACCCTCGGTTTAACGTGGACGCCTCTCCCAATCCTAGTTTCATCCCCGATCACACTTCCTTCACTTATTACAACATGATCTCCCACCCTAACATTCTCCCCTACCACAGCCCCCTCTATCACGCTGGATGAGCCTATGAAGGAGTTATCGAATATTATCGAGTTCTCTATAGTGGAGTTCTCCTCTACTACAACATTCCTACCTATCACAGCGTAGGGTCCTATCGTGGATGATATCACTCTCGCACCTTCGCCCACCACGACAGGTGGGTTAATCTTCTCCACATCCACTACAGCATCCTCACCTATGTAAACGCCTTGTTTTACAAGCCTCTCTTCTATCCCGCCAGGCAGGATGAGGCTGCCGGATAAAACATCTATGTGTGTAGCCCTATACTGTTCTAAGTCCCCTATATCGCTCCAATAGAATTCGTCGACCCGGAACCCGTAAACCCTCGAATTCCCTTTCAGGAGACGCGGTATAACGTCCGAGGCGAAATCCAGGTTTTTCTTCTCCTCAGGGATCTTCAATACATGCGGCTCAATCACATATATCCCTGTGTTAACTACATCACTGAAAACCTCGCCTGGAGAAGGCTTCTCCTTGAAACGCACAACCCTACCATCCTCGTCTAAATCAACTATCCCGAACCTCGTTATATCCCTCTCTCTTCTGACAGCCATTGTGAAATCAGCTTTGTTCTCCTGGTGGAACTTAATCAGCTTCCTCAAATCTATGTTTGTTACAACGTCGCCGCTTATCACGAGGAGCGTGTCGTCCCAGCCTAAACTTGACACCAGGTTTCTCACACCGCCAGCCGTACCCAATGGCTTCTCCTCCACCACATAGCTCAATTTAACGCCTAGGTGGCTCCCGTCCTGGAGATGGCTCATAATCACATTCGGGAGGTAGTGTAGTGTTACACCTATCTCGCTCACGCCCATGGAGTCCCTTACGTGTTCGATAAGCCTCACTATAATCGGCTTGTTGACTATTGGAATCATGGGCTTAGGTCTTGTAACCGTCAGGGGTCTCAGACGAGAGCCCTCCCCACCCGCCATTATCACCGCTTTAACCAAGAGAGAACACCTCAGCAACGCCAACCGTCTTCACGGCCAGTAGCTCTGACACGGGTTCGCTCATCACGTTCGAGAACCCTTCTTACTAATCTATTTACCCTGCTATAAAAACATCCAGGAGTCTCGGTTATAAAGAGGTTTAACCTAATCCTAGCTAGGTGAGTCTAACATTGTTAAGGGGCATTGATTGGAGTGAGGTTAAGAGGAAGAGGGAGGAGTTCTGGAACAGCAATCCGGCCTACAAGGCCATCTACGAGAGGATGGTTAAGCAGGGATACCACTTCATAGGGACGATAGGCGTTGTGAAGAGATGCCACTGGAGCAAGGAGGCTGTGCTGAGAAACAGGTTCTGCTACAAGTGTCTCTGGTACGGTATTGAGAGTCACAGATGCATTCAGATGTCGCCTGTAGCAGCCTGGTGCTGGAACAGGTGCCTCCACTGCTGGAGGATCCAGCCAGAGGACATCGGACTACACTGGGATGAGACCAGAGTTCCAGTCGTAGACGACCCCGAGGTGCTCGTGGAGGAGAGCATTAAAGTCCACAGGGAGATAATGGCTGGGTTCAAGGGGAATCCTAAGGCGGATCAGAGGAGAGTCGAGGAGGCCCTTAACCCCAAGCACGCCGCGATAAGCCTGACTGGTGAACCACTCTTATACCCGAGGCTAGGCGAGCTGATCAAGGAGTATCACAAGAGGGGTATCACAACATTCCTCGTAACACATGGTACAAGGCCTGATGTCCTCGCGGGGCTTGAGGAGGAGCCCAGCCAGCTCTACATCAGCATAGAATCGTGGGACAAGAAGTCCTATGAGGAGTTCAATAGACCGCTAGTTCCGAGGGCCTGGGAGCTCTTCCAGGAGACGCTGGAGCTTGTGAGGAGCTTCAAGTCCCCCACCGTTTTCAGGTTTACTATAGTTAAGGGCTACAACGACCACGAGGAGGCTTTGAAGAGCTTTGCTAAGATGGTTGAGAAGGGTAATCCAACGTACGTCGAGGTTAAAGCCTACATGTTCCTGGGTGGGAGTAGGGGGAGGCTTACACTAGCTAACATGCCTGAGCACGAGGATATTAGGAGGGTTGCCAGGAGGCTTAGCGAGCTGACAGGCTACATGCTTCTAAGCGAGAGCGTGCCGAGTAGGATAGTGTTGTTGAGTAGGATTGAGAAGCCTATCAGGCATGGTAAAGGGTGTCCGGACGGCGTCGAGCACCCTGAGAAATGGTGCCCCGTGTTGACGAGGGAGTACGAGGAGAGAGAGGATTAAAGACTATATGCTGAGGAGGAGTATCGCAGTGAACATCAAGGCAACAGAGACTATTTTCTTAACGCTGAGCGGCTCGCCGAGCAACAGGATGGACATGACGACGATGAAGAGCAGGCTAGACTTGTCGACGACCACAACTGGCGTCGTCGGGCCTTTCTGAAGGGCTAGGAAGTAGAGGATCCAGGATAGCGCGCCCGCCACACCGCTCAGCACGATGTATATTATATCCCTGGAGGTAAGGGTCTGTACGAGCCCAGGCCCCTTGACTACAAGCATCAACCCCACGGTGAAGAACATCATCACGATAGACCTCATGGCAGTCGCTGTAATCGAGTCCACGCCCGAGAGGCCTATTTTAGCGAGGATTGTCGCTAGAGCCGCCATCAGGGCGTCTAGGAGTGCGTATACAAGCCAGTCCTCCATTTAAAACACCTCCATCCTACTATCCTGTGGAGGATTGAAAAACATTGCCTAGAACAATTCCTCGTCCTGAAGGTAGTCTCTCCCGAGTTTAAGTGCTATCCAGGCCTTCTGGAGCTCGCTGCCCAAGTATACTGCGTGGTCGGATAACCCAACCAGCCCCCTCGACACCGCTTCTCTACCAAGGGAAACGGGGTCGCGCCCACATAAAACAGCGTCGGGTTTGCTCGACCCGTACTTGTAGTGCTCCAATACAATGCAGTCATCCACTCTATCCACCCATATCCTGAAGAAGCCGCTTGGATCCATTTTAACGGGCTCATGGACCCCGACTCTAACCGCATCCGCTGGTAGGACACCCTGCTTTTCCCGGCTCCTCTTGTTCTTCAAGTAGAGGAGGTTCAGATTGAAATCTTTAGGGGGCCTCCTCTCAAGCCACGCCATCGAAGCCAGGTTGACTGCTTTAAAGAGCTCTCCCACGCAACCTCTAGTTTTCGCGCTGGCCTCAGTCGTCAAAAGCATTTCGACACCTATCTCCACGGCTATCGAGGCCAGGAGGGCGTTGACGCCATGGCAGTCAGCATCAATGAATTCTGTGACATTGCCGACACCCATCAACAAGGGGATGTCTGGGAGTCTACTCCTCAACTCGCGGTACGCGATCAAGCTGTCGAGCAAGCCTGTTAAAGGCGGTTTCAACACCGGGTCAGCTATAATCTTCTTAAACCCGCTCCTCCTAAGCTCTTCCAATTTAACCTCGAAATCCCCTATAACACCCGAGGAAGCGCCTAAGGCGTTGGGGGTTAAAACCAAAGGTATATCCATTAACCTTCGGTCCACTAGAAGTCTCAGAACCTCCTCCCTCGACACGAATATCATGTCCACATCCTTCTCCAGGGCGGACCCAACCTCCTCAGGGTAGTAGAAGTCGACGCCTATAGGGCAGGATACCCCGTTTTTCAGCGTCCCTACAATTTCCGCTACCATGCCTGGTTTAGGGGACTGTAGGTCCCCGCCCAACACAATAACGTCGGCACCCTCCTCCTCTAGCCTCTTCGCGATTTTAACCACGTGACTTGGATCATGTGCGAGCGCGAAAGTTATCTCCGCTACAACCAAGGGTCTAACTCTTGAAACCGGCCTTGCGGACCCACCATTTCCAACGTGGAATATCCTTTTAGCCCAAGCCTCCTTCCTCACTCTCTCCAATAGCTCTCTCTCATTTCTATCCCTGTAGCTCACTATCAATTCGTCCGCCGGGATATCCGGTGAAAACTCGATGCCTTCTCTCAGCGCCTCAAGGAACAACGGGATGTCCTGGAGGAAGCGGGGCCCCTTTACAATTTTAACTCCAAGCCTCATGGACAATTCTCTTAAACTCCCATGGGTGAAGCCTGGGACAACCACTAGATCGAACCCTTCTACTAATTCTCTATTCTCCTCGAGAAGTCTCCTGAGTAGATCTGATGTAATGAAAGCCGCTACATCTACGTCGGCCACTAGTATCCCGTATTCACCTGGTCTCAAACCCCCCGCCTCGAGGGCTTCTCTCAAAGCTTCTCTCGCTAGGCGTCCCGTTACAAACAGTATCCTCATCCGGCCCCCTCGATCTCCTTGATTTCATCTAGGACACGGCTAGGGTGGTCTAGAACCTTAACCCTCGGTATATCATTGAGCCTTCTAATAATCGCCAGGTAGTACGGGTTTGGTTTCACCTTAATCTCCACATTCATTCTAATGGCGTTGAATGGGCATGCTCTAACACACAAGCCGCATTGAGTGCAGAGGAGTAGGCTGACCTTCACTTTGAAGAACGGGTCTCTCCGCAAAGCACCTGTTGGGCATACGTCTGCGGCCACGCAGCCAGGGCACTTCGAGCACAACTCTCTCTCCACGGCGAGCGGGATCACCGATATCGTTTCGGTCAGATCGGATGGCACAATAAATACCGGTAGACCAGCTTTAATGAAGTGACTGGCCAGGTTTGACACAAGCGAGTCCGCTATCCCGTTCACGATCTTCGACACTGTGTTCAATGTGGCTGGGGAGACGACTAGCAGGCGGTAAACCCCCTTGTAGACCCTTCCAGCCCTCGGGTAGCTAAACCCCTCCTCCCTCTCGTAGACCACCTCGTTAGGGTAGCCTCCCTTCACAATAGATTCAAGCCTGCTGGTTAGACCGTACATCCCCAGCACCTCCTCCCCAGCCCTTGAAACAAAAACTGTTACCGAGAAACCTCTGTCTCTAAGAGCCTTAATAACCTGGAGGGACTCCTCGAGGAAGACCCCTGACCCTGTTATAGCCCAGGCTAGACCCGCCAACTCACGTTTCCTCAATGTCCTCTATGTAGGCTAGGTTAAAGTTCAGCTCCTCAATATGCTTCAACCTAGCTCTAACCTGCACCCGCCCGTATTTGACCTCGACAAGCACGTTCAAGTCGCTTGTCTTCAGAGTAGTGTAGTCGTATGGGTTTTCAGGGTTGTGGTTGAACCTCCTATTGATGCTGACCTTTGCTTTAACCCTGTAGGGTTGAGCTAGGATAGATCTCTCGATAACCTTCTCGAGCAGCTCAGCGTCCCCATTGCTCTTCAACGGTACCCCCGTAAACTGGTGTACCACCATCCCTAGAGCTAGACCTGCCTCGAAGACGGCTCTATCCCTCTCCGTTGCTTTAGATGTGAAAAATTTAGCTGCCGGATCCAGCATACCTATAACCATGGAACTTATATTACCCGCCCAGCGTATAATTTAACCTGAGCATGGTGTTAAGTTTTGATTAAGGTGGTCTACCCCGAGGCAAGGTATTTCAAGGAGATAGTGGATGCTTTGAGCAAAATAGTGGATGAGGTAGCCCTCCAATTCCAGAAAGACAGGTTGAAGATAACAGCCATGGATATAAGCAACATAGCTCTAATAGACATCGAGATACCGTCTGAAGCCTTCCCGGAGTTTACTGTTGAATCACCGCTGAACATCGGCGTCTCCGTTGCGAACTTGAACAAGATATTGAAGAAGGCTAAGAAAGGGGATAGGCTAACTATCGAAGGCAACGAAGAGAACGTGGAGCTGACTCTTCTCTCCTCCATTAAGAGGAGCTACAAGTTCAGGAACCTCGACGTCAAACCCCCTGAAATGCCCCTCTCAAACCTGGAGTTCAACGTGGACGCAAGGCTGATAGCCAGTAGTCTCAAAGACGCTGTCAAAGACGTCGAGGAGGTTGCGGAGAAAATAGAGTTTGAGGCTAGCGAGAACGAGCTAGTGGTTAGGGGGAGGGGGGCAGGGAGTGTCGAAGCAAAGTATGGCATGGGCTCACCCGCGCTAATATCCCTGAGCGTGAGGGAGAAGAGCAAGTCGAGCTATCAGGTCTCCTACATATCCTCCGTGATAGGTCTCAGCAAGATCTCTGACACAATAGCCTTAAGGTTCAGCAACGACTCACCCCTCCAACTCGAGTTCTCGCTTGGCACGGGCAGGGTAGTCTTCCTGCTGGCGCCAGCCTTGTAGTTGAGTTTGATGGGCAAAAGTAGCCTGTTAACCAAATCCCTGACGCTGGCTGAAGAAATAGGGGACAGCCTCGCTTACAGCAATGTAAAATACGTGTTTTTAAACGATCTGGCGACAGCGCTTTACGGCGTGCTAAGACCGTTAGGGGAGATAAGGATACTCGTTGAAGCGGGGAGAGAAGCCGAGGTATCCAAAAACCATAGCATCCGTCTCCAAGGCATCTATACCGGATATAAAGCTCGCATCGGCTCTGAGGAGTTGAGGGGTAGCCGCTGTCAACATGGCCACACTACCACTCCTCGTAATCGACGTCGAGAAGACCGTCCTGGACTCAGACCTGTTAGAGCGGGCCGAGGAACATTTGATCTGCGGGTTCAAGGTCAAAATCCCCCCTCTCGAGGGGCTGGTGGCTAGGCTTCTAGCACAGGGCCAATACCCCTACGTAGCGCAGGCCCTCACCCTCTTGGTGGCATGGGTTGACGCTATAGACGAGAGGGAATTGGCCGGAGCGTTGAGGAAGGGGGGCGTTGACATAGCCCTCTTGAGGAAGCAGTTGGAGGGGTTGAAAAGGGTTTTAGGCGGGTTCCCTAACCTAGCAGGTAAAAAAGTGCTGCTAGACTCCTTGACCGAAAACTTATAACGGTATTTGCAGGGAATCCAGATTATAGGCTTAATCATATTGCTCATTGAGAGGTAGGTTGTGATGGGCGAGCTGTTCAAAAACCTTAAACCGCAGACACCCGGTCAGGAGGAGATGCATATTGCTCTCTCGAACAGGAAGTATGAGATCGTCGGGTTGTTTGGCCCAACAGGGTCTGGTAAAAGCCTTTTCAGCCTACTCTACGGTGTAGACGCTGTGGTGAGCGGTGAGTTTAAGAGGTTCATCATCTCTAGACCGGTCGTGGATGTCATCACCGGCAAGGAGTTCTCTATAGCCGACCTGGGGGAGGTATACTATGACATAGCATCAAACTACATGAACGATGTGCTCTCAGGTTACGTTGAGTCTGGGAAGCTTAAGGAACTAATTAACCAGGGCAGGATAGTCGTAGCCGACACCCACTACCTGCGCGGGAGAACATTCGACGACTCCATCATATTCCTAGACGACGTCCACAGCCTCCCAGCGGAGAGCGCAATAGAGCTGATCACGAGGATCGGCAGGAACAGCAGGCTGATCGTTGCCGGGGACCCCGTGTTCCAGAGGGAGGCTGGTAGCAGGGACAGCGCTTCCCTCCTCCGCGAGGTCCTGCTGGGTGAGGATTCTGCTAGGGTTGTTGATTTAGGGTTGAAGGATATTGTGAGGCCCGGCGCTAAGAGGGGTGTAAAGCTGATACTTGAAGCGAAGCTCAGGACTAGGAAGCTCAAGGAGAGCGAGAAGCTCATACTCGACGCGGCGAGGATAAGAGCCCCGGACGCGGAGGTCGTAACTGCGATCGAGTTCATAGATGAGAAGAAGGCGAGCGGTGTCAAGCCGGAGTCCACGCCGGACGCGCTTATAGTCGTGAAGGAGGGCTACATCGGCAGGCTGATCGGTAAAGGCGGTGAGAGGATAACCGCAATCGAGAGCGACACAGGCCTGAAACTCAGGGCGGTCGAGCTAAGCCTCGACCTCAAGCCTCTGGTGAGGTCGATCCACCCGATAGGCTGGATCCACAAGCACATAATAGACGTGGACTTCGCCGGCCCAGACCTCCTCGTCAAAGTGAGCTCCGAGGGCTACCCGGCCTTCGTCGGGCAGAAGGGGAGCCATGTAAGGCTGATAGACGCCGTTATGAAACGGCTGATGGGGGTCGGGGTCAGAGTTATAGAAGTGGAGGAAGCCGGGGAGAAGAGCAGGGAAAAGAAGCGGAGAGAGAAGGCTGGCGAGAAGACCTAGAAGAACCCTAACACATTCTCCTCCTCATTTTGACTAACCTTATGATAATATACCGGAGAGAGGTTAAGAGGGTTCGCTAGGTTTATTCAGCTGGGTGGTATGCTCGCGGTCGAGTTCAGAGACAGGGGCTGGTTCAGCCAGGATACGGTAGAGCTGTGCAGAGTCTCGGTGTGACTGCTGTATCGGTGGACACCCCGATAGAGTCGTGGGTTGTGCCAAGCAATGAAGTCGTCTATTTGAGGCTCCAAGGTAGGGTTGAGTGGTATGCCTATGAATACTCTGAGGAGGAGTTGGAGGGGTTAGCTGGGGCGATCGCAGATGTGAACCCAGGTTAAGGCTTATGTTTTTCTCCGACAATAGCCATCGTATGTTAGAGTATGCTGGGGCTATGCTGAGGTTGATTACCTCAATGACTTTACTAGCGGTTAAAAAACTAAAGTTTAAATTTAAAATTGTGTGCTCAGCTCTCCTGCCTTAGCTTAAGTCCCACAAACTTAGTTATTAGGACACTGCACGCGGTATCTCCTGACGCGTTCACGGCAGTCCTTATGGCATCAGTTATCGGGTCTATAACCATCATTATACCGACACCTTCTAGAGGGAGACCAAGTGTTCCTAGGACGAAAGCCAGCATTATCGTGCCGCCGCCGGGTATGGCTGCCGTAGCTACCGAGCCTATCACAGCCGCTACCACTGCTAGACCTACCTGAGCTGGTGTGAGTGAGATGCCGAAGAGCTGCGCGATGAAGAGGGCTGAGAGGGCTTGGTAGAGGGCTGTTCCATCCATGTTAACCGTGGCTCCTATAGGCAGGGTTATCTGGAAGACCTCGTCTGGGACTCCCATCCTCTTAGCGGCCTCCATGTTGTAGGGTAGGGTTACAGCGGAGGATCTAGTGGTATACGCTATTAGGAACGGTGTGGACTGGTACTTAAAGTACTTCAGAGGATTCAGCCCTCCGGCAGCGACTATGATACTGTAAATGACGAAGAAGTGCAAGAAGGTGAAGGAGTACTGAGCCAGCAGGAACATACCGTAGGCGCCGAGCATCTTAGGGCCGTAGGTCGATATTAACCATGCCGCGTAGCCGAAGATAGCTACCGGCGCGTAGTACATCACTATCCTGACAGTAGTTATCATGACTTTTGAGCCGAGACTTAGGAACGTGTATAGGTTCCTGCCCTCACCTCCCAGCAATACCGCGGCTACACCGAGGATTATAGCGAAGATAATCATGGTCATGGACCCACCGACCGTCAGTAGTGAGCTGAAGTCGGTCTGGAAGAAGCTGAGCAAGATATCTACAGCAGATGGCGGCGTCGGAGGCGTGTAGTTAGCCGGCGGTTTCAAACCTACGCCGACGCCCGGCTGGAATATCGTGCCCGCGAGAACACCCCAGAAGGCTGCTAGTGCTGAGGTACCTATGTACAGGATGAACATCCACAGGAAGACCATCCCGAGCCTGCGTAGATCAGCCATAGAAGCCACGGCAGCGGCTATAGTGAAGAATATCAACGGAGGTATCACTACGCGTATGAGCCTCACAAATATGTCACCGAGGGCCTTAAACCACGTAGCGGCTCCGCTCCGAGTGGCCTCCGGGGCATATAAGAGCGCGAAACCCACCAGCAGACCCAAGAGGAAGCCGACCGCTATGGCTATTAGTAGCCTTGCGCCTGCCCCCTTCAGGGACACATCACACACCTCACTATGTGTTTTGACTATGAATATACTTATATACTCTAAAAATATAAATATATTTTGCCGCGAAAGACCGCTCTAAGTCTTCATACCAGTTCATAAAGCTCCACGCGAATTGATGCCGCTTAAAATTTAATAATACATAAAATGCCCTCTAAAGGTAAACAGGGGTCTCGAGAGCTTTCTCCATTAATTAGAGAAAACATTGAAATCCTGCCCTGCATTCCATTGCTAGGATAGTATCATAGAGGCGTGTTCTCTGGCTGTATGCAAATTTCTGGGAACGGGGGATGCACTTAGATTACACGCGGTTTGCAACTGTTTCGGTTTTCATATCGGTTTGTATGCCTTGATGCTACTCTTCCCCTATTATTATTACGTGCACTCTCTTTCCATATAATGGCTTTACCTCTGGCTGGTATTTTGCTGGCGGGTATAGGACTGCTGTCCTGCCTCTGAACTTTATTACAGAGCACTTAGCGTACGTGAGCTTAACCATGTCATCGCCTAGAGCTGGTAACTGCTAGGGAAACTTATAATCGTTGAAAACTATTTTCATTGATCGGTGAGCTGCCCTGTGAGGGGTGGAGAGCCCGTCGTCGAGGCTTTGAAGACGAGGGCTCTCCCCGAGGGTGGCTGTGATAAACTCCTAGAGTTCCTGAGGCTATACCGTGATGCAGTCCAAATGATCGTCGATAGAATTTGGGGCCTCAACGAGAAGCTCTCCATGAGAGAACTCCACAGGATGTTCTACAGCGGCTTAGTCTCAATGGGTTTTAGAGCACACCACGCCAAGGAAATATATGTCTATGCTAAGAGCATAGTGAAGTCAGCTAGAAGCAACAGTGGTAGAAAACCAGTACTCAGGAGACTGAGTGCTAGAGTAGACAAGTACGACTACAAGCTAGACCTAGACAACATGACTCTAACACTAAAGCTACACGATGGTTGTGAGGCTAGGTTGAGGCTGATAGCGTCGGGAGAAAGGGTTGAGAAGTTTAGGGGTTGGAGCAACTACGAGCTAGTGGTTAAGTATGATGGAAACGGATTCTGGGTCTCGGTATACTTTAAGAGAGCTGTTAAACCCGTGAAGCCCAGAACAATTATGGCTATTCACTTAAACTTCGACAATGTAACATTAGCCATATTTACTCTCGATAGTGGGTTAGCGAAGTTGAAGAGGTTTAAGACTCCTCACAGGAAACTATTGACTCACAAGATCTGGGTTGAGAGGATTTAGAGGAGGTATCCAAAGTCGTGGAGGTTTATCAAGGGTGTTAGAAGGGCTATTGAGAGGCATGGCGAGAGGATTAGGAACATCTCTTGGGACTACTCTCATAAGTTAGGAGACTTAATAACAGAGCTAGCACTCAAACACCGATCAGTAGTAGTCCTCGAAGACCTAGATGAACTTAGGGAGAATAATAAGAAGGGTAAGAAGTTCAATAAAAGGCTCGGATTATGGTTCTACCGCAGGATACAGTTCTGCATTGAGTACGAGGCTAGGGAGAGGGGGCTCGAAGTAGTTGAAATCGACCCCAAGGGTACTTCATCAAAGTGCCCTAGGTGCAACAGGAAACTAGTTGAATATGGATACAGAGTATTGAAGTGTAGGAGATGCGGCTTCATAGGTGATAGAGACGTTACCGCGACATTAAACATCTACAGGAAGTACACAATTAAATACTCAAGATGTGGGGTCTCCGGGGTGGCCCTGAACGCCCCAAAGCCCGGTGAAAACTCGAGCGGGATGCAGGGGAACAGGGATGATGCGATGACATCAAGTTATATGAACTTATACGAGAGCTGAACCCCGGCTCGAAGTAATTAACCCGCTCTACACAGGAATATTCTATGATGATGCGCCTTGTCTAGGGGGAAGATGCTGAGGAGGCTTGCCGCTGAAACTCTTGGCGAGGAGCTGGCAAGTAGGATATGGGGTAGAATAGAGTTCGTCGGAGACCTAGCCTTGATAAGAATACCACCAGGCTTAGACCCCGAGCTACTTAAGCCGTTGGCGGAGAGGATTCTAAAGGAGTTCAAGTATGTGAAGAGCGTGTGGGGAGGATTCCCCGGCGTTGAAGGGGAGTACAGGCTGAGGAGGTATATCCACCTCGCTGGTGAAGAGAGGAGTGAAACCCTATACAGGGAGCACGGGTGTGTTTTCAAAGTCGACATCACGAAAGTCTATGTATCCCCGGTTCTAGGCTTCGAGCATAGGAGGGTTGCAAGCCTGGTTCAACCCGGTGAGACAGTGTTGAACATGTATGCGGGTGCAGGCTTCTTCAGTATAATCATAGCGAAATACAGTAAGCCGAGGAGGGTCTACAGCATCGACCTTAACCCAGATGCATACAAGTACATGGTTGAGAACATTAGGTTGAACAAGGTCGAGGGCATCGTTGAGCCGATCCTAGGTGATGCTGTTAAGGTGATAGAGGAGAGGCTTGTTGGATCCAGCGACAGGGTTTTAATGCCACTGCCAGACCTGGCCCTCCAACACCTCCCCTACGCCATCAAGGCCTTGAGAGGGGGCAGGGGCTTCATCCACGTCTACCTCCACGTTAAAGCAGGGAGGGGAGAGGACTACCTTGGGAAAGCCGTGGATATGCTGGCCAGTAGGCTGAGTGAAATAGGGGTGAGGGGGTTCACTATAATAGGGAAAAGGCTTGTCAGGACGATAGCTCCAAGAGTCTACCAGGTAGTCCTAGACACCTGGATCGAGGGCGTTTCTGTAGAACTCGCATAGGTCTCTGAGAGGGCATTCACCGCAGAGAGGTCTCCGAGCCCTACACGTCTCCCTACCATGCTCTATCAGGAGGAGGTGGGCCTCTAAATACTTCTCGGGTGGTAGGCACCTGCTCCAGAAGCTGGATATCTCCCTGTATGAGCCGCTCTTCACGAAGCCGAGCCTCTGAGTGATCCTCTTTATGTGGGTGTCTACGGGGAAAACTTTTTTCCCGAAGTAGACTAGTAGTATCACATCCGCCGTCTTATCCCCCACGCCACGGAACTGCTTTAAAACCTCCCTAGCATCAGCGGCATCCAGCTCCCTGATCCTGGCCTCGAACTCCTGTAACCTCCCTTTCAGGGCTTCAGCGATCTCCTTGATCCTCCTAGCCCTCTGAGCGTGAAGCCCAGCTGGTCTTATAAGCTCAGCCAACTCCTCTATGGAAAGAGAGGCAACTGTCTCCGGGGTTATAACGCCTAGTTTCCCCTTCAAGTTCTCGAAGGCCCTTATAGCGTTCCTATCACTTGTATTCTGGCTTAGAACAACGGCTACAAGTAGCTCGAACAAGTTGCCTCTAGCCAGTAGGCCTATGAAGCGCCTTGAGTCGATCGCGTACTTCCTCGAGAGCTCCTCACCAATCCTACCGCAGGTTTCTCCCAAGGTGGAGCCCTGGGCTAACCCCATGATGAAGCCGGGTTATAAAACTAGAATGAGGTAGTAGATGGCTGTTGAAGCCGCGTAGGCAACGGCGATCGACAGGACTATGCTTAGTAGTGTGAGCTTAACGCTCCTAGTCTCACTGTATATAGCGGATATTGTAGCCAGGCAGGGCATGTAGAGGGTTATGAAAATCCCTACCGCGACGATCTGTGGGTCTGATAGGCCTATCGATGAAATAGCATCTGTGAAGCTCGGGGAGCCCGATACTGTTATCACGCTCGATATGAAGACCTCCTTCGCGATGAAACCCATTAACAGACCGAAGACTATTATCCACGCCCTCCCTCCCGTTATCTGGAATGGGTAGACAGCTGGCGCCAGGAACCTCGAGAGAGAGGCTGCGATACTTGAGGAGGCGTCCTCGGTGTAGGTTAAGCCTGGTGTAAGCGAGACTAAAGCCCATATAATGATGCTTGACGCGAATATTATTGTCCCAGCCTTAGCTATGAAGTGCTTCACGTTATTCCACGTCATCCACCACACCACCTTGCCCAGTGGGCTGTGGAGAGCCGGTATCTCAAGCAACATCTCCGGAACCGGCTCTCTATCCCTGCTTAGCTTGTAGAAAAGGTAGTTCAAGACTGCGAAGGAGGTTAACGCAGTTAAATAGCCGAGGAAGACCATAAGCCAGCCGCCCAGAGTCTTGAGAGCAGTAGCCAACGCGAGTAACACGATGAGCCTAGCTTGGCATGGTATCAGTGGTAGTGTTAGAATCTGCCTCAGCCTCTCCCCGCTTGTAAGGCTTGCCCTAGCCCCGAATACGCCGGGGACGTTGCAACCCATGGATAGGGTAATAGGGAATAAAGCGTTGCCTGAGAGGCCTATCCTGGATGTCAGTGTCGAAACCCCTACCGCCATCCTAGGCAATAATCCGGTATCCTCGACTATGGAAAGGATGAGCATGACGACGAATATGAGGGGGAGGAAGGTTAGTACTGAGGCGACACCGCCAATTACGCCGTCGGAGATGAAGCTTGCTAAAACAGGGCTTTCTATGTGGCTTCGAGCAAGCTCCTGCAACCATCCCAGGGCGGAACTCATCAGATTGGATAAACTCAGTGCTTCAACCTCCTCGGCTAACTTCCGGTAGCCCAACGCTGAAAGGATGACGTTTAGCGGGAAACCGGTGTTGATAATGAAGGCCAGCATGAAGATGGAGAGGAGTATTAGAATGCTCAAAGCGGATCCAACTAGAGGATTATAAAACACGCTACCGCTCCTTGTGGGCTGCGGTAACTTCAACCTTACAATGGAGTCGCGTGTAATGCTTGTTATGAAGGCGAACCTCTTGGAGGAGGCTACAGCCGCTAAATCGCTGCCTACAACCCTTCTAGCCTCGCCTCTAATCTCCTCGACCTCCTTGTATATCCCGCTACCACACTTCTCCTCCACCACGCTGGCTAATTCAGCGTCCCCCTCTAGTAGCCTGACTGAGAGCCACCGTAGTGGGTACCCACTGAGGGATCCGCAACTAGAGAGCTTCGACTCGATGCTGTTTATAAATGGCTCCAGCTCGCCGTAGTCGACTCTAAGGTAATCTCCCCTGCCACCACGCTCTGCAACCTTAATTATCTTATCCAGTAGGAAGCTAACCCCGTACCCAGTTCTAGCGGATACAGCAACAACCGGTACTCCTAGCCTCTTCTCCAGGTGATCTAGGTTTACGTGGAGGCCGAGCTCGTGTGTTAAATCGTACTTAGTGTACGCTATTACAACTTTCTTGAACATCTCGAGGATTTGAACCGGCAGGTAGAGTGTTCTCTCGGGTATCGTGGAGTCCACTAAGGCTACTAGAACGTCTGCCTCCCCGCTCAGAATGTAGCTCCTAGAGATCCTCTCCTCGATAGTCAAAGCAGATAAACCATAGACGCCGGGCAGGTCGACAAACCTTATATGGTAGCCTTTATACTCAGTGAAGCCCTCGTGTTTCTCAACGGTCACACCCGGCCAGTTCGCCACGAGAACCCTGCTCCCAGTCAGCAGGTTGAATAGAGTGGACTTACCTACGTTGGGTTGCCCCGCAACTGCTACTGTGATCTGCTTCATCCCTCTTTAACCTCCTCTACAACGATCCTGCGTGCTATCCCCCTGCCCAACGCGACCTCCGATCCCATGACGCGCAGTACAATAGGCCCTACCCCGTAGTTCGCTACCACTTCGGCTATGCTACCGGGGAGCAGGCCCATCTGATATAAGCGTTGGACCCAACCCCTCCCCTCTATGTTTACAATCCTGACTTTGCTACCAGGCTTAGCTAAGTCTAGGGTAAGCACTCGCGACACCTGTTCGGATAACCTAACATTCCTTCTATTTATGCTAATACGCTATTGTTCACTTTTAAAGGTGTGGTGGAAACATGCTTAAAAGAGATATCCATGATGACAAGCCGGAACACGAGATCAGAGTTGACGCCGTAGGGATTGGCTGGATCCCCCTGTCACCCTTAGTTAAGGGGAGAATCATCTTAAACCCTATGGTGAAAGTCCTCGTAGACCTGCCTTCCTACAAACGGGGAGCCCACCTATCGCGGAGTTACAGGACTTTAAGGTCGATGAGAGGCGAAGAAGTCTTCGAGAGGCCTGAGTCTTTAGCCGAGAGGCTTCTCGAGCTACACGATTATTCTAGGAGGGCGGTAGTAGTGTTGAGGGCGAAGGGCCTGCTCGTTGATGGAGACGACTACAGGCGGTTCAAGGCTTTCAAGAAGGTTGTGTACGAGAGGGGTTCAGGAACCTTGAGGAGTGTTGTAGGATACGGGTTCACTACTTCAAACGCATGCCCATGCGCCCTCGACACATCTCTACAATTATTAGGGAAACCGTTGACCCACATCCAGAGAGTGCTTGTTGAAGTCTACATCAAGAGCAGGGGGAGGTTGCCTGTCGAGGAAGAGGAGTTCATAGCCGAGCTCTCCGGGGTTGTGCAACCCAGCTTAAAGGGTTTTCTAAACAGGCCTAACGAGGTAGACTTTATAAGAAGGCTCATCGAGAAACCCATGTTCGTCGAGGACATAGTTAGAGAGGTTGGAAACTGGCTTAAGACAAGGCTCTCGGGGCTTGGAGGAGTGGGGGTGGTGAAGGCTGTCTCGTTGGAGTCAATACACGAGTACAATGCCGAGGCAATGCTGAAGATCAACCTATGAGAGGGCTTCCAAATGGCTTGGGTGATAGATAAGGGTGAGTGGCTTAAACTATACGAGGAGATTAAGTCTGCGCTTCCATTATCATTCGATAAAGATCAGTATGCTACAGACATACTGAGCATCCTGCTCCAGCGGCACCCGGGCAGGGTGAGGCTAGAGGAGGTTCCCAGCATTGGGAGGCCTGTCGTAATATTCGGGTGTGGGAGGAACCTTGCCGACGATATAAGGGTATACTTAGACCGATACACCGACTATCCGGCGATCGCCGCGGACGGTTCGGTTAAAGAACTACTCGACCACGGTATACTGCCGCTCATCGTGGTAACAGACCTAGACGGAGACCCAAGGTCTATACAAAAGGCGGCTAGAGAGGGATCCCTCATCATCGTCCACGCCCACGGGGACAACATCGACAGGGTGCGGAGGCTTGTGGGGTCCATCCAAGGCAGGCTACTTGGCTCTACACAGGTTGAGCCGAGGCCTTACGTCTACAACTTCGGGGGTTTCACAGACGGGGATAGAGCCGTTTTCATAGCACGGGCCCTCGGCTCGGGAAGGGTGATCCTCGCTGGCTTCGACTTCGAGAACCCCTCAGCTTGTGAAACAGACTTAGTGAAGAAGCCTTGGGTTAAGAAGCTGAAGCTGGAGGTAGCACGGAGGCTCCTTGAATATCTCTCAAGCAAGGGCATGGAGATCGAGTTCATTCACTGAAGGTTTACGGGTTTAACACCGAGCTCTTCTAGAACGAGCTCTATCTCGCGGAGGAAAAGGTTGAACTCGCTTATCGACACGAAGACAATGCTGCTGGACGCTGTCCTCAACGGTGGCTTCGTCAGGGTTAGGATCACGCCTACAACCTCCCTGGCCTTCCTGACACTCGGATACTTAGCGGCCACAATACTCTTATACTTCCTAAGCTTCCCAATCCTCTCTAAGTGTTTGCGCCCCGCGTCCTCTAACCCGACCCTCGTTGTCTTACTCCAGTGCTTGCAGTCGACTGCCAGGGCCCTGCCCGAGGCCCCGTCTACGCCGAATACATCTATCTGGAACCTAACGGGTTTCGTCACAAGCATGTTGCCGACTACCTCATAGGAGTACCTCGACATCACCTCGCAAGCTAGCTCTTCGAAGTCCCTCCACGAGATGAGGTCGCTCACCCTAGTAGGGCTGACACCGCTCTCAACCAGCCTTAACGCCAGGTTCACGGGGTTCCTGACCTTTACCAGGTCGCCTTCCACAATGAGGTCTCCGCGTAACTCGTTCACCATCTCCTCTATAACACCGCGTGTACGGCCTGTCAGCCTCGACAACTCCTCGAAAGTTAACACACGGTACTTCAAGAGGAGCTCAAGGGGGTTTACCAGCATTATCCGACACGTCCAAATCATTTGTGATCTAATACACGCTCCAATTTAATATTCTACAACCCTGCTGACGGTT